>Ga0307372_10002104_pt1 | contig 33606 bp, 23 predicted proteins | sample OX1MG_FD_202533 | JGI IMG/M metagenome (GOLD analysis project Ga0307372, IMG submission 202533) | Soil microbial communities from Risofladan, Vaasa, Finland - OX-1 | ecosystem: Environmental > Terrestrial > Soil > Coastal area > Acid sulfate soil | place: Finland: Risofladan, Vaasa | collected... | reverse complement strand
GGCGCATCTGGCGGCACCGCGTCATGGTGCTCGCGGTCACGGCGGCATTCGGTGTCGTAGCGCTCGTCGTGCTGTCGCGGCTGCCGTCGCTCTATGTGGGTGAGTCTCAGGTCGAGGTCGGCGTTCCAGCGGTGCAAATCTTCAGCACCGATCTCCGCTTCGGCGGCGGCGATGCCGACACCGAGAAGGTCGAGAACGAACGCATCGCGATGGAGTCGCGCGGTCTCGCGCGCCGAGTGATCGAGCAGTTGCATTTGGACAAAAATCCTGAGTTCGCGGTGCCGATGTCGAAGCCGAGCTGGTGGAGCCGGCTGCTGCACTTCAGTGGTCTGTTCGGCGCCGCGCGTACCGAATCGGCATTACCGGCCACCGATCCGGCGAGTGCGCAACCGTCACTTAATGCGGCTCCCGCCTCCGAGCCGGGCGGCGACATCGCCGACTTAGCCGACTTAAAGGCGGCGACGCTTCCCGTCATTCCTGCCGATGATCCGCAGATGGATCGGGTCGTCGACAAGCTCCTCTCGCGCGTCGACGTGTCGGTGGTCGGTCGCTCGCACGTGCTCGACGTCCAGGCCGAATCGGTCAATTCGGTGCTGGCGGCCAATATCGCCAACAGCTTTGCGACCAACTACCTGGCCGAGCAGCGCTCCGACAAGGTCAAGTCGACCGATCGGGTGATGCAATACCTGACGGCGCGCATCGCGCAGCTGCGCGATGCGGTCGAAAAATCGGAGCAGGCGGCAGCCGACTACCGCCGGGCGAACGGGCTCTACGAAGGCATGACCAATGCCAACGTGACGACGCAGCAGCTGACCGAGATCAATACGCAGCTCACCCAGGCGCAAACCGAGAAGGCGACCGCCGACGCGCAAGTCAACGAAGCCGTCGCTCTGCAGCACGGCGTCGCCGAAGGTGGCAGCGTGCCCGAGGTGCTCAGTTCGCCGCTGATCCAGACTCTCAAGGCGCAGCAGGCACAGGCGGCGCAAACGCTCGCCGAAGTGAGCGCCAATTATGGCCCGCGCTATCCGGCGGTGATCCAGGCGCGCAACCAAGTCGCCGATATCACCCGCAAGATCAACATCGAGACCTCGCGTATCATCGAGGGCCTGCGGCGCTCTGCCCGTGCCGCCGACGCTCGCTACGCGGCGCTCAGCAAGAATTTCCACACGAGCGAAGTCCAGGTGGGCGGCGTCAACGAGAAGGCCATCCATCTCGAGGCGTTGGAGCGCGACGCGACCGTTAACGGGAACCTGCTCGAAGCCATGCTGGCGCGCGCGAAGGAGACGATCGGCCGCGAACAGATCGAGACGCCGGACGCGAAGCTGGTCTCCGTCGCGGCGCCGGCAGTCGCACCGACCTATCCGCCGAAGAAGCTGATCATGTTCTTGAGCATCTGCGGCGGTCTGATGATGGGGTCGCTGGCCGCGCTGATGCGCGAGAGTGCCGATCACACCTTCCGGCGCTCCGACGAGATCGAACAGGCGACCGGCCTGCCGGTTATCGCCATGGTGCCGGACCTCAAGGGCATGACGCAGCCGACCGTTCACGTGCTGCGCAAGCCGATCTCGGGGTTCAGCGAGTCGCTGCGCAAGATCTATATTGGCTTGCAGCTTTCCGAGGCGGCGCAGCCGCCGAAGACGGTGATGGTCACGTCCGCGACGCCGGGCGAGGGCAAGTCGGTGATCGTGGCCTCGCTCGCGCGGCTGCTGGCGCGCAACGGCAAGCGCATCTTGGTCATCGATTGCGATTGGCGCGCGCCGACGATGCACCGGATCTTTCAGCGTTCCGACAAGCATGGCCTCGCGTCGCTGCTGGCCGACGAAGGCGTGCCGCTGAACGACGTCATCTATAACGATCCGCTGTCCGGTCTCGACGTGATCGTATCGGGCGGTTGGAATCCGCATTCGATGCATCTGCTCACTTCGCCGCGGATGCGCGCCGTGCTGCAGACCTTCGCCAAGAATTACGACCTCGTGATTCTCGATACGCCGCCGGTTCTCGTCGCGGCCGAGGTGCTGCAGTTGTCGCGCATGGTCGACAAGGTTCTCTACACGGTGCGCTGGGGCCATACGCGGCGCGAGGTGGCGCTCGACGGCCTGAAACAGCTGCTCGAAGCCGGCGCCGATGTTCCCGGCGTCGTGATGTCGCGCGTCGATGCCAAGCGGTATCGGGAATTCGCTTACAGCCACCTCAACTACGAATACGCGCGGCCGTCGCTCGCCCAGTTGGGATAGCGCCGTGCCGACGGCGGCGCCTGCAATCCTGTTGGTCACGCAGTACTACCGGCCGGAGCTGGTCGGCTCCGGGCCCTATTGCGGCGACCTTGCCGAATGGCTGCAGGCGTCGGGCTCGCCAGTCACGGTCTTGGCCGGCATGCCGCATTATCCGGACCACGTCGTGTTCCCGGCGTATCGCTGCAATCCGCCGCAGCGCGAGATCGTGTCGGGCGTCGAAGTGCTGCGCCTGCGAAACTGGATCCCGCGCCGGTCGTCGGCGGCCTTGCGCATTCTGAGCGAGGCGCATTTCCTGTTGGCGGGATTGTTGGCGCTGGCGACCGGTCGCGTGCCGCGCCGCTCGGTGGTTGTCTCGCTCTGCCCCTCGATCCTGACCGTGGCGCTAGGCGCGGTCGCGCGGCGTGGTGGCCGGCATATCGCCGTCGTGCACGACATTCAGTCGGGCTTGGCGCGCGGTCTCGGCATGGTCGGCAGCCACGCGCTGGTCGCCGTCATGCGCTGGTGCGAGCGTGTCGCGCTCAATCGCACCGACCTGGTCGTCGTCCTCGATCGCGCCATGCGCGATGAGCTGCGGCTTAACGGCGTGGTCGTGCCGATCGAGGTGATGCCGATCTGGGTCGATACCGACCGGCTGTTGCCGGTGCCGTCGGCGCGTCGTGCCGCGCCGGTGCTGCTCTACAGCGGCAATTTCGGGCGCAAGCAGGGATTGCATCAACTTGTCGCGCTGGCCGAGCGCCTGCAGCGCGAACGACCCGAAGTGGCGATCGTCTTGCGAGGCGAAGGCGGCGCGCGCGACGCCTTGGCCGCATCGATCCTGGCCGCTGGCCTGACCAATGTACGGTTCGCCGGATTGCTGCCGGCTGAACGACTCGGCAAGGGTTTGGCCGAAGGCGACATTCATTTGGTGCCGCAGGATCCCGACGCCGCCGCTTTCGCGGTGCCGAGCAAGGTTTTCAACATCATGGCCGTGGGCCGGCCTTTCGTCGCGACGGCGCTCCCCGGCAGCCCGCTGTGGCGGATGATGGAGGACAGCGGCGCATTCCTATGCGTGCCGCCCAACGATGCGCGCGCCCTTGCCGAGGCGGCGCTTCGACTCGTCGACGACCCGGCCCTGGCCGCCAAGCTTGGCGCTTGCGGGCGGCAATTCGTCGAGCGGCACTGCGCCAAGCCGCTGCTGCTGGGCCGATTCGCGATGTTAGCGCGAGCCCTTGCCCAGCCAGCGGCACCGGCGCCGCGGCACGCGCTGGTGTTCGAGCCCGACAGCGAAGGTCATCCGCATGAATGGCTTTGCCATCTGATCGATTTCGCGCGCCGCGAATCGCCGACGCGAATCGTATCGTTCGTCGTCGCTCCGACGCTCTATCGCGAGCTCGCGGCCCGGGTCGACGAATCGGAGGCCGAGCACGTCCGCATCCTGCCGCTCTCGCCCTTCGCGGCGCGGCTATGTACGCACCCTCGACTCGCGGTCAGTGGCTTTGCCCGCTGGTGGTTCATGCGCCGCTATCTCGCGCGCACCGGCGCCCAGGCGGGGCAATTCCTGTCGCTCGACCTGCTCTCCCTGCCGCTGGCTCTTGGACTCGGCGCTGGAAGCGGCCGACGAATCGGCGGCATCCTGTTCCGGCCATCCGTGCACTACCGGCTGCTCGGCGCCTACCATCCGTGCCGGCGCGAATGGCTCCGCGACCTGCGCAAAGCGGCGCTCTATCGGCTGATGCTGCTCAATCGCGCGCTCGGCGTCGTCCTGACGCTCGATCCGTTCTTTCCGCGACACGCGGCGCGGTTCTATCACGCCGGCGCCAAGGTGCAGGCCATTCCCGACCCGGTCTATCCCGCGGCGCCGGTCGCCGACAGCGACCGCGCCTTGGCCGAGTCGGTGCCGCCAGGTCGAGTCGCCTTCCTGTTGTTCGGCCATCTCACCGCACGCAAGGGAACGTTGATCCTGCTCGAAGCGCTGCGCTTGCTGCCGGAGCGAACGGCGGCGCGCGTTGCGGTGATCCTGGCCGGCAAGCTCGATCCCGCGATCGCCGGCGGCGTTGCGGCACTGCGCGAGCGACTCGACCTGATGCAGCCCGATCTCGCGCTGACGATCGTCGACCGGCGCCTGTCGACCGGCGAGATCGAAGCGCTGGTGGAGCGGGTCGACGTCGTGCTGGCGCCCTATCAGCGCTTTGTCGGCTCGAGCGGCGTATTGCTGTGGGCGGCGCGCGCCGGCAAGCCCCTCCTGACGCAGGATTTCGGCCTGATCGGACCGCTGGTACGCCGTTACCGGCTCGGCCTCGCTGTTGACGCCGACCAGCCCGAAGCGCTCGCCGCCGGTATCGTGCGCTTCGTGCGCGAGGGACCGCAGCACTTCATCGATCCGCAAGAAGCGCGCGCGTTTGTCGCGCGCAACACGCCCGATCGTTTCGCCGAGCTGGTTTTCGCCAGCGTGGCCGAAGGTTGACGCGACGCTGCACGCCACCGCCAATTGGCCGCGGTCCTAACAAAGTCACAAAGACACTCAACAAAGTCACACCCTCGCGCGCGGGCCCGCATGGACAATCCTCGCGGGCAAAAAGCAAGCAAAACACGGGCGTGGCGGAGGACTGCCAAGAGACGACAGGGGTTGGTTTTTGTTTGGAGTGGTGCAAATGCTTAGTGAGAGGGATCCGGTTCGCGACGCCGCCTCTGCAGACTCGGCCAATCATGCGATGACGAAGACACGACGCGCGGGCTCGACACGCCCGCCCGTGTCGGTTCGTGTCACCGCGGGCATCGTTGCCGCGGGCGATCTGGCCGTCGTGTTCGGCGCCGGCCTGTTCTCGCTCCATTGGCTCTCGCGCAGCATCCCGATCGATGCGCAGCTTTTCCGAATCTTGGCGGTCGTCGGCACGATCCTGTTCGTGAACCTACTGCAGGTTTTCGGCGGCTATCGCTTCGCCAATCTCGCACATGCGCAAATGATGGCGTTGGCCCAGGCATTCGCGGCGTGGCTCGCGGCGATCGGCGCGCTGTTCGTCGCCTTGCGCGTCAGCGGCCTCAACAGCGGCGCGACGCATATGTGGCTGTTGTTATGGCTCATGGTGGGCTCGGCCGGGCTCGCCGCGGTGCGCACAGCGTTCTCCGGTCGCGTACGGACCTGGCAGCGGGCGGGAACGATGCGGCAGCGGGTCGCCGTCGTCGGCGTCGGCCGACTCGCCGAACGCTTCCTGCACCACTGCGCCGCGGTGCCCGACCCCGATATCGAAGTCGTCGGCGTCTATCGCGAGCGGCGCGAGCCGCGCGCGGCGACGCATTGCGCCGGCCACGAGGTTGTCGGCGATATCGATAGCCTTATCGGCGACGTCCGCAGCGGCCGCATCGACATGGTGATCGTCGCCATGCCGGCCACCGCCGATGTCCGCCTGGCTGAAACGATGAGCAAGCTGCGCCTGGTTCCGGTCGATGTCCGGCTCTGCTCCGAGTCGTTCGTGTTCGACGTTGGTCCGTGCGAGGTCAGCCAGATCAACGGCCTGACGATGTTCAACGTCATCGATCGACCGGTGAGCGACTGGAAATGGATCGCCAAGGCGATCGAAGACCGCGTGCTCGCGGCCCTCATCCTGTTGCTGATCACGCCGCTGCTGGCGATCATCGCGCTTGCCATCAAGCTCGACAGCCCGGGTCCGGTGTTCTTTCGGCAGAAGCGCTATGGCTTCAACCGTGAGCTCATCGAGGTGCTCAAGTTCCGGACGATGTATCACCATGCCCGCGATCCGAACGCCGAGAAGCTGACGACGCGCAACGATCCGCGCGTGACCCGCGTGGGCAGTTTCCTGCGGCGCACGACGCTCGACGAGTTGCCGCAATTCATCAACGTGCTGCGGGGCGAGATGTCGATCGTCGGGCCGCGGCCGCACGCGATTTCGGCCAAGGCGGGTGGCGTGCTCTATCACGACGCCGTGCGCTATTACGATGCGCGCCACCGCATGAAGCCGGGCATCACTGGCTGGGCGCAGGTCAACGGCTGGCGTGGCGAGACGCAGACGATCGAGCAAATCCAGCGTCGCGTCGAATACGACCTCTACTACATCGAGCATTGGTCGGTTCCGCTCGACCTCAAGATCATCCTCCGGACCATCATGGTGGGTTTCACCGATGCGCGCGCGTATTGACGGCGATTCGGCGGGTCCATGCGCTGCCTCTGGTTGACGCTGGCGGACCCGACGCCGGCGCATAACGGCCAATATCTCTATTCCGGGGGATTGATCGACGCCGTCGCCGAGGCGGGCGCCGATGTCGTCGTCGTCGGCCTGGCGCGCGAGGACTCGCTGCGGCGCGACGGCGCCCGCGACGGCCGGCTGCTGTGGCGGCTTGCCGACGACAGGCCGCTGTCGCACCGCGCGAGCCTGACGTCGCGGCTGCCCAATATGGCCAAGCGGTGCACAACGCCGGCGATGCGCCGCGTGCTCGACGACGTGCTGGCGGGCAGCGACTTCGACACCGTGGTATTCGACGGCATTTCGGCGGGCTGGGCGCTGCGGCGGGTGACCAACCGCTGGCCGCGCCGCCGCACCCGGCCGAAAATCGTCTACGTCTCGCACAACCACGAAAGCAGCCTGCGCCGGACGCTGGCGGCAAATCACCCCGGCTTCCTGAAACGCCAGGGATTGAAACTCGATGCCCGCAAGGTCACCTGGCTCGAGCGCGCGCTCGTCGCCGAAGCCGACCTGATCACGGCGATCACGCCCGAGGACGGTGCGCTCTACGGCGCCGAATGGCCCGGCAAGCAGGTCGAGGTTCTGACGCCAGGTTACGGCGGCCGGGCGCTTGCCGAGCGCAAGATCACACAGGACCTGCCGCGCCGCGCCGTGATCGTCGGCAGTTTCGACTGGATCGCCAAGCGTCTGAACATTTCGGAGTTCATCCGCGTCGCCGATCCGATCTTCGCCGCTCACGGCGTCGAGCTCGAGGTGGTCGGCAGCGGCGAACCGGCATTTTTCGACCAGATGCAGAAATCCTTGGTCGCCACACACTTCACCGGAACCGTCGATCGGGTCGACCGTTATATGGAGTCGGCGCGGATTGCCATCGTGCCCGAGCGCAACGGCGGGGGCTTCAAGCTCAAGGTGCTCGAATACATCTTCAACCGGATGCCCATCTTTGCGCTCGAAGGCTCGGTGGCCGGCGTTCCGCTCGAGCGCGACGAGAGCATCCAGCTCTACCCGGACCAGCAGGCGCTGGCGATGGGCGTGTGGCGCGCGATCGACGATCTTGGGCGCCTCAACCGGCTCCAGAATAAGGCCTACGAGCGATGTCGCGACGCATTCGACTGGCCGAGCCGCGGCCGACTTTTCCTGTCCGCAGTATCGGCCCTGTGACGGCCGGTCCGCCCGCGCCGGCGGATTCGCGGATCGACGTTGTCGATATGCTGCTCCTGATCCTGTTCATGATCGGGATCTATACCGGCTACACGCTTCAGATCAGCACCAAGATTCCGTTCCCATCGGTACCCTCGGGCGTCGCGGGCATGTTCCTGCTGTGGCGCCGCCGCAATGACATCGCATCCGTGCATCTCGCCGCGCTGCTCTTCGTCGTCTCGCTCTATGTTGGCTCGATTCTGTCGGCGAGCGATCTTTCCCATCTCGGCAAGCGGTTTACCGGATTGGTCCAGATCACGTACTCGCTGGTGATCGGCTACGCGCTCTTCCTCACGATCCTCCGCGCCAACCGAAGCCAGATCGCGCATCTATTTCTCGGCTTCTGCATCGTGATCCTGATCGGCTGTCTGCTCGAGGATTACGCCGGGCTCCGGCCGATCAGCGACACGGTCCGCCATGCCATTTACAAGTCGATCAACGTTTACGACGCCGATCTGCGCGATCAGGTGCTTTACGGCCGCATCCGTCCCAAGCTGTTCACCAGCGAGCCGTCCGCCGTCACTTTCGCGTTCACCCTTTTCAGCTTCGCTTGGTTGATGGTGACGCGAGCGCGTTATGCGCCGCTGAAGTACCTCGTTTTGATGGTGATGGGCATCGTCGTCATGCCCGGTCCGACCTTGCTGCTGATGATCCCGCTGCTCGTGCCTTATCAGCTGCTGCGCGCACGCTCGTGGTCGCCGGGTTTTGTGCGCATGGCGCTGCTCGTGTTCTTTGCCATCATCACCGTCGCCGCGTTCGATATTATCGGCCATTCGGTGTTCTCGGAACGGATGCGCAACATTACCTCGGGTAACGACGCCAGCTTCTTCTACCGCGTCGAGGGTCCGGCGCTGGTCGCCCGCAACGTCATCGAACAGCACCCCTTCGCCGGCGCCGGCCTCACCAGCGAGCCGTTCATCGCCGACGAGGTCGCGAACGTTTATATGCGCTCGGCGGCGTTCTCCTCGGCCTGGGATATCTCCGACACGGCGAGCGTGCTGACCAACTATTTCTGGTTGCACTGGATCTATCTCGGCCTGGTGTGGGGAACGGTGGTTCTCGCCGGACTCAGCTTCTGGCTCAAGGTGCTGGGCGTGCCCAGCGTGCCGTTCTGCTGGATGGTGTGGGTCGGGCTCGGCCAGGCTTCGGGCGCCTATGTCGGACCGAAGACCTGGACCGTCCTGCTGCTGAGCGGCGCCTGCGCTGTTCTCGCCGACCGCGACTGGGCGCGCGCCGCGCTGGCGCCGGCGTTCCCCTATCCGCGTCCGTACCTGCGGTCGAAGCCGCTGCATCCGCAGCCGGCACTACCGCCAAGCGGAGCCTGACGTGGAATTAGGCCGCCGCGGACTATTCGGCGCCGGTGCGGCATTGGGCATGGCCGCGGTGGCGCGCCCGGCAGCCGCGGCATCGCCGACCCGCGTGCTGAATGCGGCCGATTTCGGCGCCGTGGGCGATGGCCGTGCGGACGATACTGCCGCCCTGCAAAAGGCACTGGATCGCACGTTCTCCGCCGGCGGCACGCTGCTCATGATTCCGCCTGGCACGTATCGGGTGACGCGCACCCTGCGCATCGAATTCGGCCATGGTGCGCCGGGCAACCTGGGGCGGCAAAGCGGCATCGTCGGCCACGGTGCCCACCTCACCTCCGAGATCGCGGACGGCGGCGACGTGATCGCGATCATCTGCCGGGCCACGGTCCGCTTCGTGCTGATCGATGGACTCGATATCCTGGGCAGCGGCCGCGAGCGCCACGGCATCCATGTCGAATGCGACCAAAACGGCGCCTACTTCTACAATTTTTGCCTGCGCGACGTGAACGTGCAGGGTTGCGGCGGCGACGGCTGCCGCCTGGTCGGGAACGTGTTCGAGGGCCAGATCATCAACGCGTATTTCCGAAGCAACAAGGGTAACGGCGCGACCTTCGCCCACGGCAGTCACGGCGGTATCCTCTCCGCGCTGCATGTGTTCGGAACCGTGTTCGGCCAGAACGGCGAGCACGGCGCGGCGATGATCCGGAACTGCTACGACGTCGCCTTTCACGGCTGCTATTTCCTGCTCAACGGCAAGTTCGGCATGCTCGCGGGCAACGGCTGCACGCTCTTGTCGAATTGCGGCTTCGAGAACAACCACGCCTCGGCCAAGGACTTCGCGGGCGGCGATTGCGGCGTGAACTTGAACAACTTCGGCACGCTGGTCGGTTGCACGGCGTATTCGGTCTTTCACCAGACCGGCCTGATCCGCGCCTTCGTCGCAACGCGCCTCAACATGATGGGTTGCACCGGCAGCGGCGGCGGCGGCGCAGCCGGCGCCGGCCTGGCGCGGCTCGGCGGCACGCGCACCGCCAACGCGACGCTGATCGGCTGCACCGGCGCCGTGCGCTACGACAACGGCTTCGAGGCGCTGGAAATCGGCGGCCCGAGCGGCGGCGTGCGCTTCGGCGCCCACTGGCAGAGCCGCAATCTGCCGCAGTTCGGCGACTACCGTCTGTGGGTCGACCGCAACGGGCGACTGCGTATGAAGCGGGGCGCGCCCACCGGCGATGAGGACGGCGCGCCCGTCGGCACCTAGGCTTTGAGCGCCGGTTGCCGCCGGCGCAAGTCCTGCGCAAACCGTCCCAGGCCGCGCAGCGCGCGACGCGAGCGCGGCAGAGCGACATAGATCGCGGCGGCGACTGTCGCGGCCACCAGCAGGGCGAGGATCATGCCCGGCAGCGCTGGCGTACCGGCCGGCAGCGCGAAGCGGCGCAAGACCAGAACGGCAATACCGGTCGCCAGCGCCGCTAGTGCGGCCGGCACCAGCGTCGCCCACAAATCGCCGAAACGCACGGGACCGCGCCGCGTCGCCAGCCAGAATCCGACCGGCAGCCGCAGGCCGAGTCCGACCACCGCCAGTGCCGCAGCCACCGCGGCCGCGCCGAAATGCACGCTGGCGCCAACCGCCAGCACGCACAGCGCCAGATCGATCAAGCCGGCGCGCACCATTTCGCGCGGCCGGTTCTGGCTCAAATAGAGCAGGCCAGCGGTCTGCGTCAGCGGTAGAAAGACGGCCGCGGCTGCGAACCACGCCACCAGCGGCGCGGCCGCCTGCCAGCGGGGTCCGAACAGGATGTGCACGATCCAATCGGCGGTCACTGCCAACAGCGCGGCGCTGGGCAGGAGAATCATCGCCAAGTTCTCGAACAGTTCATTGAACGCGCGGCGATAGCGCTCGTCCTGATGTGCGATGCGGCTCAGCGTTGGCATGCCGACGGCGTAGAGCGGCACGGCGAGATTATTGACCGGCGTTAGCAGCAGCTTCACGGCGCGCTCGTAGAGGCCGAGGACGTCGGCGCCCCAGGCCCAGCCGATCAGGATCTGGTCGATGCTGCGGCCGACCGCGGCGGTGAGATTGACGCCGGTCACGGAGGCGCCGAAGACAAAGAGCTCGCGCACGCCAGCCGCGCGCCGGGGCCACGCCGGTCGCCAGCGGCACAGCGACCAGCTGCCGATCAGCGCGATCGCCGGCACGACGAGGCGCTGCGCCACCAGCGCCCAATAATCGGCGCCCGCCAGCGCCAGCGCGACCGCGACGACGAGGCCCGTCAGGTCGCTGCCGATATCGACGCAGATGGTTGCAGTAAAGCGCATCTGGCGCCGCAGCAGCGCCCAATGCTGGACGGTCAGGCCGCTCATGAGAAAGCTCAACGCCAGCCAGCGCGTCACCGGCGCGACGGCGGGATCGCGGTAGAAGTCCGCGACGAGGGGGGCGGCAAGGAACAGCAACGCGGCGATCAGCCCGCCGGCCGCGACATTGATCCAGAACAGCGCCGAGACCTGGGCGTGATCGATATCATTCTTGCGGATGGTCGCGGCCGAGAGACCCAGCTCCTTGATGAACTCGAGTATCGACGACAGCGCAGCCACCATGGCGATGAGGCCGAATGCGCCAGGTGATAACAGCCGCACCAGCACGACGACGGTTGCGAGCTGGAGCACGACCTTGCCGGCCTGGGCGCCGAACGTGACGGCGCCGCCGCGCACCGAGCGGCCGCGGATATCGGCGAGGAGATGGTCGGTGGCAAGCGCCTTGGCGGCGTCAGACGGCTTCAAGTTGCTGCTTCCGCACCGACGATCGGTGCTCGGCATACCAGCGATAGGTTTCGCGCACGCCGTCCTCGAGCGCAATGCGCGGCCGCCAGCCGAGCGCCGCCAGGCGCCCAATATCGACCAGCTTGCGCGGCGTACCGTCGGGCTTGGTCGCGTCGAACGCCAGTGTGCCGCGGAAACCGGCTATGCGGCAGACCAACGCCGCAAGATCGGCGATGGAGATTTCCTCGCCGCAGCCGACATTGACGATTTCTTCGCTCGAATAGGTCTTGATCAGGTGCACCAGCGCGTCGGCACAATCATCGACATGGAGGAACTCGCGCAGCGGCCGACCGCTGCCCCAGACCTCGACGGTCTTGGCGCCGCGGGCGACGGCTTCGTGCGCCTTGACGATCAGGGCGGGCAGCACATGGCTGGAGCGCAAATCGAAATTGTCGCCCGGGCCGTAAAGATTGGTCGGCATCGCCGAGATGAAATCGCACTCGTGCTGACGGCGATAGGCTTGCACAAGTTTGATACCGGCGATCTTGGCGATGGCGTACCACTGATTGGTCGGCTCGAGCAGGCCGGTGAGCAGCGCATCCTCGTTCATCGGCTGCACGGCGAGCCGCGGATAGATGCAGGTCGAGCCGAGGAAGATCAGCTTCTCGACGCCGGTCCGGCGCGCGGCCTCGATCACGTTCGCGGCGATCATCAGGTTGTCGTAGAGAAAATCCGCCGGCCGCGAATCGTTGGCGTAAATGCCGCCGACGCGCGCCGCGGCGGCGAACACCGCCTGCGGCCGGTTGGCGTCCATCCAGGTCTCGACCGCGCTGGCGCGGCGCAGGTCGCATTCGGCATGCGTGACGGTCAAGATTTCGCACGACTCCGCGGCGAGCCGGCGGACGAGCGCCGCGCCGACGAGTCCGCGATGGCCCGCGACCCAGACGCGCTTATTCTGCAGCGCGTACGGCAAATTCGCTGGCATTGTCGCCATTCCCGCGTTGCAGCGCCTGGCGGTCGGCCTCGACCATCTCGGCAACGAGCTGATCGAAGCTCGTCTTGTGGCGCCAGCCGAGACGCTGGCGCGCCTTCTCGGGATTGCCGAGCAACAAATCGACCTCGGTCGGCCGGTAGTAATGGGGGTCGATCGCGATCAGGCATTCGCCGGTGCGCGTGCACAGGCCGCGCTCGTCGGCGCCCGCGCCAGACCAAGCGATCGTCCGGTCGATGCAGCGGAAAGCGCGCTCGACGAATTCGCGCACCGTATGAGTCTCGCCGGTGGCCAGCACGTAGTCGTCGGGCTTCTCCTGCTGGAGGATGAGCCACATGCCCTCGACGTAGTCACGGGCGTGCCCCCAATCGCGCTGGGCGTCGATATTGCCGAGAAAGAGCCGCTGCTGCAGCCCGCGCTCGATCGCGGCGACCGCCCGCGTGATCTTGCGGGTGACGAAGGTCTCGCCGCGCACCGGCGACTCGTGGTTGAAGAGGATGCCGTTCGAGGCATGCAGGCCGTAGGCCTCGCGGTAATTCACTGTGATCCAGTAGGCATAGAGCTTGGCCACGGCATAGGGGCTGCGCGGATAAAACGGCGTCAACTCGCGTTGCGGCGTCTCCAGGACCTTGCCGAAGAGCTCCGAAGTCGATGCCTGATAGAAACGCACGCGGTCAGCCATCTTGAGGATGCGGATGGCCTCCAGCACGCGGAGCGTACCGAGCGCGTCGGTGTTGGCGGTGTATTCGGGCGTCTCGAAGCTTACCTGCACGTGGCTTTGCGCGGCGAGGTTGTAGATTTCGGTCGGCCGGATTTCCTCGAGCAGGCGGAGCAGGTTCAGCGAGTCCGTCATATCGCCGTAATGCAAGACGAAGCGCGCATTGCCTTCGTGCAGGTCGCGATAGAGGTGGTCGACGCGCTGGGTGTTGATCAACGACGCGCGGCGCTTGACGCCGTGCACCACGTAACCGCGCCGGAGCAGAAATTCCGCGAGGTAGGCGCCGTCCTGCCCAGTGATGCCGGTGATGAGCGCGATCTTGTCGGTCATTCAATGCACCTCGATCAAAGACATGCAATCCGTTCGGCGACGCGGTCCCACGAATAATCGTTCATCACGTGGCGCTGACCGCTCTCGCCCATGCGCTTCAACCGTTCTGGGCTTGAAACTGCAGTGAGGATGCCGGCGGCGACTGCTTCCGGCGTTGCCTCGTCCACCAGAAATCCGTGCTGGCCGCCCTCGACGATCTCCGGGAGGCCGTTGCGATTGAGCCCCAACACCGGCGTCCGCGAGGCCAGCGCCTCGAGATAGACCTGGCCCCAGGGGTCGTTGAGCATCGGCTGCGCCAACAACGTGGCGTCGGCATAAATCCGGCGGAGCGCGTCCCACGTCACATGGGCATGAAAAATGATCCGCGGGTCGCGCGGCACATAAGCGCGGCTGCGCGGGTCGCCGACGATCGTCAGCGTGAGATCCGGCCGACTGCGCCGCGCGAGCGCGAAGGCGCGCAGCAACAGCGGACCGCCCTTGGCCCGGAACAGATGCTTGGCAACGAACAACAGCCGCGGCACCGCGTAATCCTTGGGACCGAAATAGGGCGCGATGCCGCCCATGCCAGAGCCCACGACGGTAACGCGGTCCGCGGGCAACCCATAATGTTCGACGATGTCGTCGCGCGTGCGCCCGCTGAAGGTGAAAACATGCGCGACCGACGCCAACGATTCGCGCTCGAGACGATCGTATTCGGCGAGCGCACGCGACGTGTAGTGCGCGGCGTCGAGCCGATGCCGCAGCGACAGGTTCCAGCTCTGGTCGCAATAGAGGTAGTGCTGGATGTCGGGCAGCAGGTCGAAAGCCGGCAAATCGAGCGTACCGGTGTGGATGACGTGACGCACGCCGAGCTGCGCGGTCGCCTCGGCGACCTTGATCGCGTTGTGGTCGCGCGCCGGTGCCGCGCGCAGAACTTGCTCCGTGGTGGAGAGCCGACCGAATCCGTCCAACAGCCATCGCGCGGTGTAGGCCAGGCGGCGGGCGCGGCCGATCGCGGGGTGGATGGTCTCGACCTCGACGCCGAAGCGGCGCAGCGCAGCCGCGAGATTGTAGGGCGCGCCCGACCAGGTTCGCGGGTCCGCAGGGTCGCCAAAAACGCATGAGATCGCGACGCGCTCAAAGCGCAGCTGCCGAGGCGGCGGCGGCGCGGCGCGTAGGGCTTCGGCAGGGTGAAGATGAACAGTTGACACGTGGCATCCGATATTCCGTACCCCCGGTCCGGACCGGCGCATGAAGGGAACATCCCGGACGGTCGCGTCGCCAGTGACCAAGGTGTGGCGCTCTGCCGCGCCGAAACGACGCGCACGGCGGTAACACAGAAAGGTCACATTTGGGCCGAGACGAAGCGGACAATAATTTTTTGGCCAGTTCGAAGAATCAGGTTCGACGGATCAGAAGAATCAGAATCAGACGGATCAGCTGAGCGTACGGAGACTGGGACAGTGGCGCAGTCGGGCGAAAACCGGACGCTGATCTTCTTCACGCCGGACATCACCGAAACCAATACCGTCAAACGCGTTCGGGAGTTCGTCGACAACGGCTTCGCGCCGATGGTCTTCGGGTTCCGTCGCGGCCGCTATAATTCCCGCTACCAGCCGGAGTGGCCGCACATCGTGCTGGGCGCGACACACGATGCGCGTTACTGGCAACGGTTGCGCGCGCTGATCGGCGCGGTGCCGCCGTTGTTTGCCAACCGCCGCCATCTGCGCGCCGCTGCCGTGTACTATGCGCGCAATATCGATCAACTCGCCCTGGCGCTGCTCGCGCGCCGGCTGTTCAATCCGCGCGTCGTTGTCGGCTACGAAGTTCTCGACATCCAACCGCTGTTCGTGGCGACCGGCTTGCGCGGCGCCTTGTTACGCCGGATCGAGCGATTTTTCTTGCGCGCGGTGCGCGTCCTGGTGGTGTCGTCGCCGGGCTTCTACAAGAACTTCTATGTCGCGCGCCAACGCTATGCTGGCGAGTGGTTCCTGCTCGAGAACAAGCTGCACCGATCGGTACTCGCCGCGGTGCCGTCATGCGATGCGCCGGCGGTGCCGCGAGCCGACGGCGACTATCGCTGGGTCGTCGGCTATTTCGGGCTGATCCGGGGTGAGGCGACGTTCGCGCTGATGCTCCGTCTCGCGCGGCGGCTACAGCACAAGGTGCTCTTCCGCTTCGCCGGGATTTTCACGACAGTGCGCGAAGCGCAGTTCCGCGCTGCGCTCGACCATCAGCCGAACATGGTCTACGACGGCGAGTACGCGAATCCCGAAGGATTGCCCGCGCTCTATCGCGGCGTCGATTTCGTCTGGGCGCTCGATCTCGAGAATATCGCCGACAACTCGCGCTGGCTGCTGCCGAACCGCTTCTATGAGGCCGGCCTCTTCGGCGTTCCGTGCCTCGCCGTTCGCGGCTTCGAGCTCGGCAACATGGTCGATCGCGCGCGCGTCGGATGGACCTTCGGCGAGCCGCTCGAAGAGTCGCTGGTGCGTTTCTTCGAGACGTTGACCGCCGCGGATTATCTCCAGAAGCGCCGCCGCCTTGCGGCCATGCCGACCAGCGCCTTCGTTGCGGACGAAGACGCCGCCGCGCTCTGCCGTATCCTCGGCGAGCATGCGGCCGAGCGGACAATAGTGCTTCAGCCGGCGCTCAAGGGCCGTGCTCGAACCCGTGACGCGGCTTATTTGCGCAGGAAGACGTCGTAGTTCGCGCCGCCAGCGAGCGACTTCCTTCCGATCATGACGGCGACAGGAGAGCAGCGATGCGCGACGGTGGGGGAGCGAGTTCTGTCAGTTCGGCCGACAGCGAGCGAAGCCTGAGGGTTCTTCACCTCAGCACCTTCGACGGCGACGACGGCGCGGCGCGGGGTTCGCTCTGGCTGCATCGCGCGCTGCGCGAGCGCGGCTGCGATTCAACCATGCTCGTCGGTTGGAAGCGCAGCACCGATCCGTCGGTCCGGCCGTTGCCGAACCGGATGGCACAGCTTTGGGCCACCGCCCGCATGAAGCTCGATCAGCTGCCGCTCCGGCGCCATGGCGGGCACGGGCCGATGGCTTCGTTCTGGACGGTCGGCTGGGCGCCGAGCCGGATGGGCGCGCTGGCCAGGCGATTCGCGCCCGATATCGTCCATCTTCACTGGGTTGGCGCCGGCTTCCTGCCGATCCAGGCCCTGAAGCAGTTCGGTTGCCCCGTCGTGTGGACGCTGCGCGACATGTGGGCGTTCACCGGCGGGTGCCATTATACCGATGGGTGCAATCGCTATGAGCGCGGTTGCGGCGCGTGCCCGCAGCTGCATTCGGATCGGGAGCGCGATCTCAGCCGCGTGATCTGGAATCGCAAGCGGCGGCATTGGGCCAAGGCCGACCTGTGGCTCGTGCCGATCAGCACCTGGATGGCGGATTGCGTGCGGTCGAGCGCGCTGCTCGGTGCCGCGCCGATCGAGGTGATCCCCAACGGCCTCGACCTTAACCGCTTCCAGCCGATCGAGAAAGCGCGCGCGCGCGAAGCCTGCGGCTTGCCCGCCGACCGCCCCATCGTAATCTACGGCGCGATGCGCGCGACGCGCGATCCGCGCAAGGGGTTCCGCGAGCTGCTCGCCGCGCTCGACAAGTTCCGCCGCGCTCCGGAGCACGCGAGCACGCTGCTCGTCGTGTTCGGCGACCTCAAGCCTGGCGATCTCCCCGATCTCGGCATCGAGTCCCGCTATCTCGGCTATATCGACGATGATCAGCGGCTCGCCTCGCTCTATGCGAGCGCCGATGTCGCCGTGATGCCGTCGCTGCAGGAGGCGTTCGGCAAGACCGTGATCGAGGCGATGGCTTGCGGCACGCCGGTGGTCGCCTTCGACAGCGGCGGCCCGCGCGATATCATCGACCACCGCATGGACGGCTACCTCGCCGAGCCGTTCAACATCGACGATCTTGCCCGCGGCATTGGCTGGTGTCTCGCGGAGGTCCGCACCGGCGGCGCGCTGGGTCCGCGCGCCCGCGCCAAGATCGAGGCCAAATTCGACATCGCCGTGGTCGCCGCCCGCTATCACGCCCTCTACCGCACCGCTTTGGCCGCGAGCCAGGAGCGCGCCGCCGTCGGCGCTGCCGTACGCTTCGCCAACGCGTGATGGTTGTCCGGGATTCTCGCTAGGCTGGCGCGTTCATTGCGGCGCGGACATCACCGCCCGGCTTACTGCGAAGCCCGCGCAAAAAATTTCACGAAGCAATGCGCCATAAGCCACCGAGATAGTCATCGAAGTTTTCTGGCCGAAAATGCACGAAGCCGTGTCCGGGCGCCAACGTGAATTCGCCGAAATATACTTTTTCATTCGTGTCGTAGAGATCGACGCTGACGAAATCGATGCCGTCGCCCAACACTTGCGCGTACTCGATCATCCTGTCCAGGTGCGGTGGTCGAGGAATCTCATCCGGAGCGTTGGGGTAATCCAAAGCCACGTTCATTCTGTTCCACGAGGTATCGTAAATATTGCGTCGAAGTTCTTTGAACCTGCCAATATCAACCTGGATAAACGCGACCTTGCCTGCAAAGACAAAGAGCTTGTAATCGATTGGAACCGCGCTGGCGTCGTCGCCGATGAACTCTTCCACGATGATGCGCGGCTTAACGTTGCGGTAAGCCCATTCACGTGTCCAGTTGTAGTAGTTCTGCGTCATCCAGAACTGGCATTTTCGGACGATCTCGGCGGTGTCGGCCGATTGTTTGTCCGTAACGACGCACACCCATCCGGCGCCGTGCGTCGGTTTCACGACGAACTTGTCGGGGAGAGCGCTGAAAGGAATATCGGACGGATTTTCAGTCACGAACAACAACTTTGGCAGGGCCTGTTTTCCGATTTTTTCCGCGACGTACTCTCGGGCGCCATATTTATCGACCAATAAGGTCAGAAGCGGTCTGCGATCGCGCAGCTTTCTGTACTGGATTTTTTCATTGAAGGTTTTTGGACGAATGATGTTTGGGAAAACACCGAGTATCTTTTTATACGACCACATGATGCGCAAGAGCGTGTAAAGGTTCGGCGCCAGTTCCCTCGCGGTTGTTTTGACCAAGCTGTACATGGCTATTTCTGACCCGCGTCCTGCTTTGCTCTGGTCATAAGTAGCGTGAGGGGTGAAAACGCGACCGGCGTGAGCCCGCCGAGGCTGGTATGCGGCCGGATGGTATGGTCGTCGCTCGACCTACGATCCCGCCGTGGGATGGAGCAGGTTTAGCCTGAAGCGCTCCGGGGTTTCTGTCCAGACTTTGCAGAGGTACGCGTACGGGGCGAGAATCCGGCGGGTTTTCAGCCGTTTGGCGACGTTGTCGGCCGTCAGGACTGTCGGGCGACGGTTCGCCGGCGCGCGGCGGCCGCCGAAGTGACGCTCAGGGTTTTCTCAGGACGGCGAGAATGTTGTTGCCCGGCTCGCGCGCGGCGTCATAGGCGAAGCCCATCATCGCGCTCGAAAGCCGCCGTGCCGCGCGATAGAGAAAGCGCGCGCGCGTCGCCGCAGTGACCGTATCGTTCAGCTCGAAATACCGCCTTTCGACATGGATCTGCTCGACGCCGAGGCCGTAGAGCTGCGCCAACCGCCGATACACGGGCGTCGAAAAATGGCCCATATGATGGGGCGGCAGGTCGAAGGCGTCCTCGCGGTTGGCGAGCATCGCCGAGCCGTGGTTGGGCGTGGCCAGCGCCAGCATGCCGCCGGGCCGCAGGCAGCGCACGCAGGCGGCCAGGAAGGAATGCGGGTCGACCACGTGCTCGAGGACCTGGAAACTGCAGACGACGCCGAAGCATTCGGGTTTCGCCTCGGCGACGCGCTCGATCGGCGCATCGACGACGTCGAAACGCGTCGCCTTGGCGGCGATCGCTTCGCGGTTGAATTCCACGCCCATCGCTTCGGCCACCCGGTCCTCGATGCTGCGGAGAAAGAATCCGCGGCCGCATCCGACCTCGATTACGTGGTCCGACGGCGTCAGCAGGTCGCGCACGAACGGATATTCCCAGCGCTCGGCGTGATAGTAGTCGCGCGACAAGCCACCGAGGTATTTGTAGAACTGTTCGTCGCCGGCGATCGAGGCGGGGCGCCAGAAGCGGTATCCGGTTTCGTCGCATTCGAACAGATGGATATCGCGCAGTTCGTCGAACCAGCGCGCGACATCGGCGCCGCATTTCCGGCGATAGCTGGCGATGACGTCGCCGGTCGGCAGCGAAAGGACGTGGCGGGCCTTGCCAAAGGGTCCGTCAATCGTGGTTTCCACGGCCGGATACCTCCGCTTGCCATTTTTGGCCGTCCGGACCTTCTCCGGATGCTTGGGTGGGCGTCGACACGCCGGGCTTTGAAACGACAAGAACGTAGCAGAGGGGGAACGGCGTATCGCTGCGCGTGTTCTTTCGCATCGACACCCGAAGGGCGGTCCGACAGGCGCGATCCACGAGCGACTGAAGCAGTCCCGGGCGCACGGATTTGCAGAGAAGATCGGCGAGCACCTGCGATAGTCCGCCCGCCGCCTCCAGCGACTCCACGCGAAGTCCGGCTGCTGTCGCGTATTTTCGCAGCGCGAACGACGTATACCGGTGATAGTCGTAGGGCGCTTCGTGAATCCAATAGAGAAACGGAACGCCGATGATTGCCTTGCCGCCCGGCTTAAGGATCCGAGCGATCTCGTTCCATGCAAGCTGCGGTTCGAAAAGGTGTTCGAGAACGTCGGTGCATAAGACCGTGTCGGCAAAGGCGTCGGGAAGCGCGATTTTTTCGTTTAAGTCGCACTTGATGTCGACTTGATCGCTGGTGTGAATGCTCGATTCCCAGTCGACGCCGACGCTCTTGGTCACGATGCTGCGATAGATTCCAAAGTAGGGCGCTTTTCCGCACCCAACGTCGACGAGGACACCCCGCGCGTGCGTTCTCAGCAGGCGCTCGTAAGCGTCGATTAGGATATCGCCGATGATGCGCGAGCCGACCGTGACTTCAGCGGGGTCGCGGGAAGCGCGCCAGCGGCCGTTGTGAAGTTCAGCCTTGGTCGCGGCCCAGGTTTGCGAATTGGGCATCGGCATTACGCTCCAGAGGAAGACCGGCGCGGCGCTCGGTGTGTCTATTTCGCTCGACAAGCGACCGATAATACCGTTGCAACTGATGGTTCAGCCGTTTGACATCGAATTCGGCGACTGCTTTCGACCGCGCTGCTGCGCCCATCCGGGCGCAAAGCTCAGGGCCGCGCAGCAACGCATGAAGGGCATCCGCCAGGCCGCCATGGTCGCGCTCCGCAACCAGGAAGCCCGAAACGCCATGATCGACAATCTCGTCGATGCCGGCATGACGGCTGGCGACGATCGGCAGACCGGTCGCCATCGCCTCCTTGAGGACGACCGGCGACCCCTCCTGATCGCCATTCGCGCCGGTGATGCTGGGAAACAGGAGAGCGTCCATGTGCTGCATCAGCGCAATGATCTCGTCCTGGGTTTTCCAGCCGCAGAACGTCACGGTCTCGGCGATGCCCAGGTCGCGGGCCAGGGCTTCGAGTTCGCCGCGCAGCAGACCGTCGCCGACGACGACATAGCGGATCGGCGCGCCCGACCGGGCCAGCTGCGCCACGGCACGCAACCCGAAGGCGATCCCCTTCTTCTCGACCAGGCGAGCGATGGTCAGCACGGTGAATGGATGCGCCGCCTCGTGCGGCGGTCGCGGCCGATGCGGGAAGCGCGCGAGATCGACGCCCAGATGATGGACCTTGATCCGGTCGGGATTGCAGCCGTGGCGGATGAGTCGCCGCTGAAAATGGGCCGAGACCGGCAGAAAGAGATCGCCGGTGGCGAAGAGATGGCGATAGAGGTCGGGTTCCTGATCGAGGAAGGCAGTGACGTCGACACCGTGGAAATTCACCACCAACCGGCCGCGAATCGCGCTGATCTCGCGCAAGAAGGCGACGTTGCGGCCGACCTGGCCGAAATGGCAGTGGATGATGTCGAAGGGCGGAAAGTCGAGCAGGCAATCGGCCCAATGCAGCAGCGACAGCGAGGTCGCGTCACGCCGATAGCGCAGCGGATCGAGGGCGCGCAGGGCCGGCGGTGCCAAGCGGCGGCGCAGCAGGATCTGCGCGGCGCTCAGCACCCGGCGCACGCGGGTTTTGGGCATGGCGCGATAGTGCAGCCGCTCGTCGAGGCGATAGCGCCGGAAATCGGCATGGGCCGACGGATCGCCGGCGCGCGGGCCGGTGGCGAAAACCGTCACCTCGTTGCCGTGATCGAGCAATCCGGTGACGTGGCCAAGTACGAAGGTCTCGCTGAGGGCCGGAAACTCGTGCGCGAAGACCGCGACGCGCAGCGGCCGTTCGCTCGCGACCGCCTGGTTCGGCGCCGGTGCGATTGCATGCGCGTCACGCATTGGCGCGCCGGCCGATGAGGAGCTGGGGGAGCTTGGCGAATTCCACGAGTGCCTGGCGGCTTTGCGGCAGGCTGGCGAAGCAGACCAGCGCCACAACGACGGTTATGGCAGCGGCGATTGCCAGCGAGCGCAGCGGCGCGCTCCCGTCGACCAGACCGGCGCCGCGCAGCGGCCACAGCGCGCCGACGATCAGCAACGCTGCGATGGACGACGGCAGCATGCTCCGCACCAGGTTGCCGAAAGACACCGGCCCGCGCCGCCCGACCATCCAGAACAGCAGCGGCATTCGAACCATGAGGCCGCCGGCGGCAAGGCTAGCGGCCACGCCGACCGGCCCGAAGGGCAGGCCGCCGACGACGAAAGCCGCGTTGAGCGCCGAGCCGATCAGTCCCCAGCGGAGCATCTCCGCGGTCCGGTCCTGCGTCATGAAGAGCCAGCTGCACGTGTAGCCGATCGGATGGTAGAGGGCGGCGACACCGAGCCAGGCGACGATGGGCGTGGCGGCAAGCCAGTGTGGGCCGAACAGCACCCGTACCACCGGGCCTGGAACCGCGATCAGCAGCGCGGCGCACGGCATGGTCACCATGTTGAGCTTCTCGACCGTGCCGAGATAGGCGCGGCGGTAGCGCGCCGGCTGGTCGGCCAATCGGCTCAAGGCCGGCATCGCGACCGAGTACAGCGGTGCGTTGAGATTGTTGATCGGGACAAGCAGGATCTTGTAAGCGCGCTCGTAAAGCCCAAGCGGCGTCGCGCCCCAGTACCAGCCGATGAGGATCTGGTCGAGATTGCGGGCGAAGGTGCCGACGAGATTGGAGCCGGTGACGTGACCGCCGAAGCGGAGCAAGGCGCGCACGCGTCCGAGACCGGCCGGGCGGCCGGGCCGCCACGGGCAGAACGTCCACGCTCCGGCGGCGATGCACAGGATCCAGACCAGCCGTTGCACGACGAGCGCCCAGTAGTCGGCGCCGGCGTAGGCGGCGATAACCGCCGCGGTCATGCCGGTAATCTCCGACCACATCAGGATCATCGCCAGCGCGGTGAATCGCATCTGCCGGCGCAGCAACGCCAGGTGCTGGGTTGACAGGCCGCTCAACACGAAGCCGATGGCGAGCCAGAGCGTAACACCGATCAGCGCGGGCTGGCCGTAGAACCACGCGAGCAGCGGCGCGAGGGGTATCATCAGCAGTCCGGCAGTGACGCCGAGGCCGGCATTCACCCAGAACAGCGCACTGACGTCGTCATGCGTGATGGTTTCGCGCTGAACGGTCGCGGCCGAGAGGCCGAAATCCTTGAACAACTCGAGAAAGGCGACGATCACCGCGACCATCGCGACGAGGCCGAAGGCCTCCGGCCGCAGCAATCGCGCAAGTATCACCGTCACGCCGAATTGCGCCACCACCTTGACCAGCTGCGCGACCACTGTGATGGCGCCGCCGCGGACCGAGCGTCCGGCGACATCGTGCCGGAGATGGTCTGTGCGCAGATGCGCTTCGGGATTGGATCGCAAGGGCGCTCCGGCGACCGGTTTTTCCGTTCTCCCGCCCACCTGCGGCCGACTCCTTCCGCGCTGTCCGAGACGCCCGCAAACCACCGCTTGGCTCACCCGGCAAACCGGCGCCGATCCACTCAACCGGGGCGTCGCCGCGCTTGCGAGTGATCAAAGTGTGGCGGCGCGCGAGTCCCGCAATGGCCACTGGCCTGCGGCGCTCGCGGCTGCTTCTATTCGAACCCCCGCACACCCGGCTGTCTCCGATGGATACCGTCACCGAGCGGAATGATTTGCTGCGCCGGACCAAGTCCGTCGTTCGCGGCCTGTGCCCGAAGCCGCTGCTCCTGTGGCATGAAGCGCGCTATTTCGAGCGGCACGGCGAACGCGAGCTGCGCCTTTTGCGGCACTTGTGCGTGCGGGATCGCGACGCGATCGATGTCGGCGCCAATGTGGGCAGCTACATCTACTTCATGAAGCGTTATGCGCGCCGGGTCTATGCTTTCGAGCCAGTACCGTGGCTCGCCGAGGCGCTGGCGCGCAAATTCGCGCCACGCGTCGTCGTGCGCAATATAGCGCTGTCGCGCGAGGCCGGCACCGCGGCTCTGCGCATTCCGGTCGTCGCGGGCACGCCGGTGACCGGACTCGCCAGCCTCGCCGACGCCGCATCGGCCGATGACGGCTTCGAGGATATCGAGGTGCCGACACGACCGCTCGACGAGGTCTTTGCGGGCGAGGTCGGGTTCATCAAGATCGACGTCGAAGGCCACGAAGAAGCCGTCCTCGACGGCGCGGCAAGGACCATCGGGCGCTGCCGGCCGCGCCTGCTGGTCGAGATCGAGGAGAGCCGCGCGCCCGGCGCCCTCGCGCGGATCCGCGCGTTCCTGCGGCGCTTCAACTATCGCGGTTATTTTCTGCATGGCCGCGCCGTGTGGACGGTCGAGGCATTCGACGCCGAGACGATGCAACGGCCGGAGGACATTGTCGACTTCCGCGCCGGCGCCCTGCGGATGGACTTCGACCGTTACGTCAACAATTTCCTCTTTTTGGCCGACGAGGAAGCCGAGCCGCTCCGCGCGCGGCTCGAATCAGCGCTGCGGCGGCTCTGAGCGCTCAGTACTGCAGGCGGATCTTGGCGCCGATCAGCGCGCGGCTGTATGAGACGCCCGACGTGTTCGACGTGCGGTTCTGGTACGACACATCGAGGCCGGTGCTCCACATGCGGTTGAGCAAATACGTCAGGCCGAGATCGCCTTCGACCGTGTTGTCGGTGCGCGACGTCCCCTGGTAATCGTCCGACGTGAGGCTGCCGCCGGCGGTGAGCAGAACGTTGCGCAGCACTTCGTTCTCGATTTCCGCGCCCACCGCCGTCTGTAGCGCCGACGTAACGGTGCCCGCCGCCGTGGTGCCGAAGAGATCGACCTCTTGGATGGTGCGCGACGCGTTGGCGCGGATCGAAGTGGCCTGCGTCACGTTCCACAGCAGGCTGCCGCCGAAGCCGGGACTGCTGATGGTCGGCAGGCGCGCGTCGTCATACTCCTGCCGCAGATAGCCGACATAGACCTCGCCGGTGATCAGGCGCGTAATCTCGACGTCGGTGCCGATGTCGACCTCGCCGCCATGTGACGAGCGCTTGAGGCCGTTGACGTCGAAGGTCGATTGGTAGATGCGGTCGTTGAGCGCGCCCGAAACGAAGGCGTGATAGCCCGGCACGATTTCGTAGGTGAGCTTCGGGCCGCCATAGACCTCGACGCGATTGCGGTCGGATTCCTTCAGCGACGCACCGCTGGTCGTGAGCGTGTTGTTGTAGCTGTAGTAGTCCAGGTTGCCGTTCATCTGGAAACCGACGATACCGCGCTCGCGCACGAATTTGAGCTTGCCGCTCGCTTCCTGGTATTCGGTCGGGTGCGTCTGCGTGGGAGCCGAGCTCGGCGCGTAGCGTTCCTCATGGGAATTCTGGAAGCCCAAGCCGCCGTCGAGATATTCGCCGTGCAGAATGTCGAGCCGGCCGTTGGTGGCGAGGTTGTAGTTGGTCTGATTCTCGCTCACCTGGGTCGCGAAGCGGCGAACCTCGGCGTTGGCGAGGACGTTGAGTTGGCTGCTGCCCCAATCCGATAGGAGCGACGCCGCCGGGCGCAACGACGTATAGAAATCGCTCTTGGCGTGGGGCGCATAGAAGACGTTCGAGTCCCAATAGCCCTCGGCTTCGGCGCTGGGATAGAGGAAGAAGTCGCCGATGCGCGCACCGACCGGGTTGTATTCCGGTCGCGCCCGCTGCAGCACGCTCGCGCGCTCCGGCGGCGTGAGCTCGGTCGGGTAGAGGCCGGTTTGGGCGAGGGCAAGGTGGCTCGACGCGGCGACGGCGACACCCGCCAGGACGATAATCCCCCACTTGTGCATACGCGGTATCCCTTTGTTCTACGTGGATTCCAGAGCAGCAGCGGTGGGAAATTGTAATAAACCGGCCGGGCGCTGGATAGGGCGACGCGCGGCCGAGCACGGCTTTGTCACCGGCCCTGTGGCAAATTTGCCAAGGCCTTTGGCCCAGAATTTGTACGGTTCCGGACCGACCAGCCGGCCTCAATGATGCGCGTTGGGATGAACCTGACCCGCCGCCTGGATGGCGTTCTGGACATAGACATGGATGGCCTGTCCGCCGGTCGTGGTCGCGGCATATTCGGTGTATCCGACCATCTGGCTGGCGTTGCCGCCCGCCTGGCCGACCTGGGTGACCTGCTGGCTGATCTGGGTCCAAGCCGAGCCGCCGCCGGACACGTTCGCCAAGTTCACCGTGTCGGCGCCGGTGCCATTGATCCAGACCGCGTAGGCGCCGCCGGCATTCTGGACCGCGGCGGGCTCGTTCTGCGCCAGCGTGAGGACGTCGTTCGCCGCCAGCGTGATCGAGTTGGCCGTGCCGGCATGCGCGCCGTCGGTCAGGTCGAAGACCTCGACGTTCTTGATATTGGTGCCGGCGGTGAGGTCCTGGTTGAAGGTGCCGGGGCTGGTGATCGAATCGAAGGTGAGGTTCTGCGACGTCGCGCTTTCAAGCTGAAGAACGTTGAGGCCGCCGTCGGCCGATGTCGAGCCGGGCGCGCCATCGATGTGGGTGTTGCCGTCGATTGACGCGGTGCTGCTCCACTCGATCACGCTGGTCGCGCCAGACGTCGTCGATCCATCGAGGGTCGCCACATCGGAATTGTTGGCGTAATTGACCGTGTCGGCTCTGCCGGCGCCGGTGGCGGACGTGCCGCTGCCGTCGTAGAGGTAGCCAAACACGCCGCTGACGTTGCTCAGCGCGTCGTTGAACGCCGTCGTGGAAGTGAGCGTCGAACCGGTATCCTGCGACGTGCCTACGGCGCTGGCGCTACCGGTATCGCCGTTATCGCCGAGGCCGTCGAGCGCCGGGTTGATCATGGCGGCAAAAGCCTGATGCGTAACGCCATCAATCAGCGCGCCGATGTTGAAGTGCTCGCCTTCGATGTTGATGGACGAAACCGTGGCGCCCGGTCCCGAAATGTATTCGAGCGTCACCAGCGCCGGATCGTTGGGCTGCACAATGGTCGTTGATTCCACTATCGGCGGGATGGAGCCGTTGCTGGCGACGTCGAACTGCTGCTGGAAGGAATGCGCCGGATCGGCCGCGTCGGTATAGGTCAGCAGCAATTCCGTCGTGCCGGCGGCGTGGGCGCTGACGTCGACGACCGCGGCCGTCGACGACACTGCCGCGGATTCGAAGCCGAACTGGATCTGCTTGAAGTCCGTTACCTGATTGCCGGCGGTGTCGGTGCCGTTGGTGGTGACGACGTCGAACGCGTCCATGAGGCCAGGGACTCCGTGTTCGGAATACGCCTGGCTGCTGTAGGGCGCATTGACGGACTGCGACATGTTGTCGGAGCCGAGCTGCGACAGGATGTGCTCGCTCGCCTGGGTCAGCGAATAGGTGTAGTTGCCGCTGGCATCCATCGTGAAGATGCCGTACGTGCCGGCGAGCGCGCCGCCCGGATTGGGAGCGGCGGGCGTGCCGAAGGTCAGCGGCGCGGTGCCGAGGTCGAAATATCCGACGATCGACGCCGCGGGCGACGACGACACCACCTCGGTGATGTAGTTGCCGCTGAGGTCGACGGTGTAGCTGGTGCCGCCGTGATTGGTCGGCGCCGGCGCGTCGACGCCGAGTGCATAAGTGTGCAGGTCGACGTCCGGCACCGTCAGGAAATGGCCGGGCGGCGGGGGCGGAGGCGGTCCCGGCGGTCCCGGAGGCGACGGCGGGCTGCCACCCACGCCCTTCAGGAACTCGTGGGTGTAGCCGAAGCCGGTCGGGTCCAATGGCCCGTCTGGCGTCAGGCCCGGTCCAATGCCGCCGACGTCGAACGGCTGCGTGTTGAAGCCCGTGTTGTCGGCGGTTGGCCCGGCGGTGGGATTGATCTCGTTCAGTGCCGGGCCGCCGCACGGTCCGATCAGCGAGAAGTGAAACGCCTGGAGCAGCTCGCTCGGCGTGATCACCGTGCCATCGGGCAGCTCGAGCGGCGCCGGCTGCGGACCGCACAGCCCGACCAGGTCGTGCAGCGTGACCTGCGCGCCGTCGGGGAAGGTGAGCGTGACGTCCTGGCCCTGTTGCGTCGCCTTGAGATCGAGGGGATTGAAGTCGAAGGCGAGCGGCTGGTTGGCGACGATCGGAATGACGATGTGCTCGCCCGGCGCCGGCTCGTGCACGGCGATCGGCGGACCGACCGGCGGGCCGGCATGGGTCGGCAAGCAGGGCGGTGGCGGACATGGCGCCGCGGGTGGCGGGCCGGCTTGCGGATTGACCTGCTGGAGCTGCTCGACGCCGCCGGTGTGCTGGATCAGCGGCGACGACGTCTCGGCCGCCCGCATCAGATGGTTCATCTCAGCCACGGCCGGTCTCCACCAAGATCATCATGGTTAAAATCCTAGAAAAAAGTCGCATGCCGGTCCCGATCACTCAAAGGTATTTGGTGCCAAACCAATACAACCCGGTGTGATTCTTCAGCGCCACCGGATCCATCGTCCGCGTGACCGCGGCACGGCCCAGCGCCGGCGCGTCGCGATGAGGGCGATCAATCCGCTGCCGAACAGGAACAGCGACGCCGGTTCGTTGACGGCGATGCACGAGCCGGTGCTGTTGGTGACGCAGTAGGTGTTGGGGCTGGGCAGGTTCGTCAGCGCGAAATAAGCCGTGTCGAGTGATGGCAAGCCGCCATCGAAGACGACGTCGACCTGGCTCAAACCGTTGGGGATGAAATAGAGCAGGTTGCCGTTGCTGAGCAGGCCTTCCTCGCCCTGGATCGTGTAGTTCACGTTGTTGAGCGGCGCATGTCCGGTGGTGCCGATGATGCTCGCCCAGTTCGGATTGTTGACGGCAAGCAGCGTCTCGCTGCCGACGATATTGAAGATCAGGTTGCCGTTGAGCTGCACGTCCTGGATCGCCGTCGCCGTGTTGTTGACGATGCCGATCATGTAGCCGTTCGAGTTGAACCCCGGGTTCGCCTGCGGCGTGTACTGGAACGTGTAGCTGCCGCCGGACTGGTTGATGGTGATGATCTCGCTGCAGCCGCCGGCGCCGCCGCCGGTGCAGATGTCAGCCGCGGCAGGGCGCGCGCTCAGAATCCCGATTGCGGGAAGCAGCGCGGCGCAGGCGATCGACGCCAATGCCAGGCGGCGGAAATGGGCGAGCATGAATGCCTCCTTCGGACCGAAGAGCATTCTGCTCGATTAACCATGTTCGATTTCGGATTAACCATATATCACTCGGTCCAGAAGAATGCAAATAGAGAAATAGACTTCGCGAAGAAGCGCCTTAATAATCGTTAAAAGTAATCTTGGTTAATATTTGCGGAAGCGTGGCGCTCAGCGCCGTGCGATCTCGATGAGATAAGCGGCGAAATCGGCCGGCTTGAGCTTGATGGCGACGCGCTCGGCCTCGCCGGCGAGCGCCCGCGTCACGAGCATGTGGTTCTCGACGTGGATGGGGTCGACCTTGAACAAACCGGCGGTATCGCGGATGCGCGGATAATAGCGCGGGTCGACCGTCTTCTCGCGGCGGGCGATGCGCTCGATCAACTGGGCCTCGTCCAGACCATCGGCGGCGACCGACGTCACCAGCTGCCAATCGTCCTCGCCGGCCCAACCTTGCGCGACCAGCGCCTTCACGTCCTCGTCGCCGTAACCGAATTTATAGACGTGCTTGCTCAGCCCGACGTCGGATGCCCATTTGCCGAGCTTGGCGCTGCGTGCCACGTAGATCGCGCTCATCGGGGTGCTCCCGCGTGTTTCCCGCGACCGGAACTAGCGCCGGCGCCGCCAACGGGTCAACCGAATCCGCTTGCCGGCGCCGCGGTGCGCCGCCTGGAGCACGGGGCTGCTGCATTGCTATGCTGCGTGCTTCGAGACGCGGTGCTGCGCACCGCTCCTCAGCATGAGGTAGGTTATTGATGGCACAAAGAAAAGTTCCTCAGCCTGAGGAGCGCCCTGAGCCCGTCGAAGGGCGCATCTCGAAGGCCGCACGGACTCCATCCAGCGGAAATTTGCTTTGGCTCGGCGGTCGATGAGACGGCAATTCGCTTTTCTCGTCGTCGCCCTGGCGGCGTTGGCGCCGCCAGCAGCGGCGGCAACGTTTCGTTGGGCCAACGACATCGATGCGGCGTCGCTCGATCCCTATTCGCGCCGCGAGACATTTCAGCTCTCGCTTCTCGGCAACGTCTACGAGCCGCTGATCAGCCGCGGGCGCGACCTGGAGCTCGAGCCGGCGTTGGCGACCGACTGGCAGCAAGTCGCGCCGCTCGTGTGGCGCTTCGATTTGCGGCAAGACGTCCGCTTTCAGGACGGAACGCCGTTCACGGCCGCCGATGTCGTATTTTCGTATCGCCGCGCGAGCGGCGCGGGATCGAAGATCGCACTGGCGCTGTCGGCGATCCGCGCGGTGCGGGCGGTGGACGCGCATACGGTCGAGATCGTCACCACGACGCCCGATCCGACGCTGCCGGAAGAAATCGTGCCGTGGGCCATGATGAGCCAGGCCTGGTGCCAGGCGCACGGCGTCGGCGAACCATTCGCCGCGGCATCGGCCGGCGACGATTACGCCGCGAGTCATGCCGACGGCACCGGCCCGTTCACGATCGAATCGCGCACGCCGGGCGAACGGACGGTTTTCGTGCCCTATCCCGGTTGGTGGGGCAAGCCGGAGCACGGCGTCGATCGCGTCGTTTTCCGTCCGATCGCCGGCGACGCCGCGCGGCTGGCGGCGCTCGCTTCGGGCGCGGTCGACATGATTTCCGCCGTGCCGCTCGAGGATATCGCCCGGCTTGCCGCGATGCCAGGCGTGCACATCGTGCATCGGGCGGGCACGCGGACGATCTTTCTCGGCTTCGATCAGGCGCACGCGGTGTTCCAGCTCGGCAAGCGGCGCCAGCGCAATCCACTCGCGGACCGCCGCGTGCGCCAGGCTTTCACGCTAGCCATCGATGAAGGCGCGATCGCGACCACGGTCATGCGCGGCCTCGCCACGCCGGCGGGGCTTCTCGTCGGCCCCGGCGTCGACGGCTTCGACCCTGCGCTCAATCGGCGGCCGGCCTACGATCCCGCCGCGGCGCGTCGGCTCCTGGCGGCGGCGGGATATCCGGCCGGCTTCGCGCTGACGATGGACTGCCCGAACGACCGGTATATCAACGACGCGGCGACGTGTCGGGCGGTCGCTGCCGATCTCGCCAAGGTCGGGGTCCGGATCACGCTGCGCGCCGCGCCGCGTTCGCAATTCTTCGCGCGGCTGCTCGATCCCGGCCTGGGCTCGCGCTTCTACCTGATGGGCTGGCGACCGGCGAACGACGACGCGATCGACGCGCTCGTCAACCTGGCCGCAACGCGCAACGATGTCCGGCATAGCGGCGCTTACAATTTCGGCGGCACCTCGAATCCCGCGCTCGATGGGGTGATTGCGCGTGCCGGGCGGGCGACCAACGGCAAAGGGCGGACGGCGTTGCTGCGCGCCGCGCTCGCCATGGTCAAGGACGACGACGCCTATATACCGCTGCATCAGCCCGACGTGGTTTGGGCGGTGCGCGATACCGTCGAGCTCGTCCAGCGCGGCGACGGCAGCTTCGCGTTACGCGACGTTCGGATGAAATAGGCGCTGACGGTGCGCCGCCGGACTCACGCGCCTTCGCGGACGATCTGCTCGTAAGCCGGAATGGTGAGCCACTCCGGAAAGCGCGGCGCCTCGATGAGATCGACGAAAATACGCGCGGCATCGGCATAGCGGCCGCCGTCGTAGGCCTTGTCGCCGACCATCGCCTTGAGCTTGGCGAGCTCCTCGTCGAGCAGCCGACGGCACAGCACCTGGTCGACGGTGCGACCGTCGGCGAGCTTCGCCTTATGCCGGACCCACTGCCAGACCTGGGCGCGGCTGATCTCGGCGGTCGCCGCGTCCTCCATCAGGTTATAGAGCGGCACGCAGCCGGCGCCGCGGAGCCACGCCTCGAGATAGCCTATGCCGACGTTGAGGTTCTGGCGCAGGCCCGCCTCGGTGATGGTGCCCGTCGGCACCGCGAGCAGATCGGCGGCCCCGACGTGCACGTCCTGGCGCTTGCGCGCGATCTGGTTCGGCTCCGGCATCTGCTTGTCGAAGATGTCCTTGGCGATGCCGACGAGACCCGGATGCGCAACCCAGGTGCCGTCGTGGCCGTCGCTCGCCTCGCGCAGCTTGTCCGCGCGAACCTTCGCCATCGCCGCTTCGTTCGCCGCGGGATTGTCGCGGATCGGGATCTGCGCCGCCATGCCGCCCATGGCGTGGACGTTGCGGCGATGGCAGGTCTGGATCAGCCGCTGGCTATAGGAGCGCAGGAAATGCGTCGCCATCGTCACCTGCGCGCGATCCGGCATCACCGCCTTCGGATCTTCGGCGAATTTCTTGATGAAGCTGTAGATGTAATCCCAGCGGCCGCAATTGAGGCCTGACGAATGGTCGCGCAGCTCGTAGAGAATCTCGTCCATTTCGAACGCGGCCATGATCGTCTCGATCAGGACCGTCGCCTTGATCGCGCCTTTCGGGATGCCGAGCGTCTCCGCGCTGTAGACGAACACGTCGTTCCACAGCTTGGCCTCGAAGCGGCTCTCGATCTTGGGCAGATAGAAATAGGGGCCGCTGCCGCGCGTCAGCAATTCCTTGGCGTTGTGGAAGACATAGAGACCGAAGTCGAAGAACGCGCCGGCCATCGGCGCGCCGTCGATCAGCACATGCGCCTCGGGCAGATGCCAGCCGCGCGGCCGCACCATCAGCACGGCGGTCTTGGCGTTGAGCGCGTAATGCTTCTTCGACCGCGGATCGTCGTAGGTGATGGTCCGCCGGACGGCGTCGGCGAGATTGAGCTGGCCCTCGATCAGATTGTTCCAGCTCGGCGTATTGGCGTCCTCGAAATCGGCCATGAAGACGCTGGCGCCGGAGTTGAGCGCGTTGATCACCATCTTGCGGTCGGTCGGGCCGGTGATCTCGACGCGCCGGTCGAGCAAATCCTTGGGCAGCGGCGCGACGGTCCAATCCGCATCGCGGATGGCGCGCGTCTCGGCCGGGAAATCGGGGCGCCAGCCGGCGTCGAGCTTCGCCTGGGTCTCGGCCCGCAGTTGCAGGAGCCGCCGGCGCTCGGCGCCGAAACGGCGCTCGAGCGATGCGACGAACGCGACCGCCTCGGACGTGAGGATTTTCTCGTAACTGGGCTTAACGGTGGCGCGGATCTCGATCCCGCCGGCCGACGCGCTCGGAAATATGATTCGGGTGTCCATGATCGCTCCGCGCGAAAAAGGGTCAGCCGACGGCCTCATGACCGCGGCGCCCCCTCTGTCGGATGACCTGAAAGATTGATCGGCGCGCCCGATTATTATATGCGCCGCTTACCTCTTCGGTGAGACGCGCCGCCCCGCGGGCGTGCGCCTGCTTTCCAGAGTGCCGTTCCCTACCAGTCCTTTTGCCTGAGAGTTTCCGGGGCGGTTGCTCCTTCGGCGCCGGGTCGAAACCCGGTCTCTCCTGGCAGGGCGCCAAGCC
>Ga0307372_10002102_pt1 | contig 33615 bp, 30 predicted proteins | sample OX1MG_FD_202533 | JGI IMG/M metagenome (GOLD analysis project Ga0307372, IMG submission 202533) | Soil microbial communities from Risofladan, Vaasa, Finland - OX-1 | ecosystem: Environmental > Terrestrial > Soil > Coastal area > Acid sulfate soil | place: Finland: Risofladan, Vaasa | collected... | reverse complement strand
GCGCGTCGGTGTTGGCGGTGGCGTCGTTCACAGTGCTGCCGAAGGTCACGATGCCGGCGGTGCTGATGAGGTCCAGAGCGGCCCCCGTGGGACCGACGGTCACGGGCCCGTTGTAGTTCTGAGCGCCGCTGGTGGTGACGGCGCTGGCCAGGACGGTGAAGTCGCTGGTGCCCGTCACGGTCAGCGACTTCAGCGGCGTGCCGCCGACCACGTTGTCGAACACGGTGTCGCCGGTGACGGTCAGCGCGTCGGTGTCGGCGGTGGCGTCGTTCACCGTGCTGCCGAAGGTCACGCTGCCGCCGGTGCTGGTGAGGTCAATCGCGGCTCCGATAGCGCTGATGACAACTGGTTGCTGGTAGTTCTGGTCGCCGCTGGTGTTGATCGCGCCGCCGTTCAGGTCGCTGGTGCCCGTGCCGTCGAGCGTCAGTGTCGTCAGGCCGGGAGCGGTTACGCCCACGGTATCGTCGAAGGTGGTCGTGCCGCTGCTGGTGACGTGCAAAGCGAAGGCACCGTCGACCGTCTTGGCGAAGGTCACATTGGTGGCGGTCAAGGCGGTCGTCGTTTGCAGCGTTACCGCGTTGTTGAACTTGAGCTGGGCCGCCTGCATCGCGTCGGTGTGGATCAGCGTCTGGCCGGTGCCCGGCGTGACGCCGTCGACCGTCAACGTGCCCAGCGCGTCGCCGGGCGACTTTCCGACTTCGCCTTTGAAGGTCGTCGAAGGACTGTCGACCTCCAGGTCGTGGGCGGTGCCGTTGGTGTTGACGGTGTTGTCGAACGTGACGGCGGTGGCTGCTTTGACATTGCTGGTCGTTTGCAAAACGACCGCGTTCGCAAAGACGACCGTCGAAGCAACGACTTTGTCGGTGTTGACGTTCGTGGTTCCGCTGCCGCTGGTGGCGCCGTCGAAGGTGAGCGTGCCGAACGGGCCGCCGGCGCCGACTTCGCCGTCCAACGTCGTGCTGGAACTTTCCACCGTCAGGTCGTGGACCGTGCCGTCGGTGTCCAGCGTGCCGTTGAAGTCGATCGTGCCCGCCGCGGCGGTCGATTCGAGAGTCGCGGTGGCAGTGAGCTTGACGGCACCCGTGTAGGTCTGGTCGTTGACGGTTGTGATATCCGCGCCGATGTTGATCGTCTTGGCGGTGACCGACAAGGCGGCCGTGCCGGCAGTCAGATTCAAAGTGTTGAGATTGACAACATCGGTGTTGGTGGTGTCGTCGATCGTCAAACCGGCGTCAAAGTCGGCCGCGAAACCGGCGGTCGTGGTGACCGTGCCGCCGCCGTGGGTGTCTTTGATGGTAAGCGAACTGCCGGGTGCAACAAACGTCGTGGCTTCGAAGGCGGTGTTCGTGCTCGCCAGCTCCGGCATGCCGCCGTTATCTTCGAGCACGGCGTCGGCGCCGCCGGGCAAGACGAACACTACGTCCGTCGCCGTACCGGTGTTGCCGATCGGCGTGAGGTTCGTGTAGTCGATCACTTGCCCGCTGCTGCCCAACTGCACGCTGCCGGCGTGGGCGCCGGTATAGGTGTAGGTGTCGGTGTCGAACGAGCCGCCCAGGATATTGAGGGCATTGCTCGGAGTGCCGGGCAACGCGCCTCCGTTGAACATGATGCCGCCCGCGATGACGAACGTGCCGCCCGAGTAGTCGATGTCGAGCGTATTGGCCACGTTGGCGGCGCCATTGATGGTGACGGAGGTCACGCTGGCCAGGGGCCGGGAATCGAGCACCGTGGCGCCGCTGCGAAGCTGCAAGTTGCCGCCGCTTTGAATCAACCTCAGCGTGCCGCCGGGCGACGTGGCGTTGAACGGACCGGTGACGACGATCGCCACATCGTTTCCGGTGCCGCCCAGATAAGTGAGATAGGCGCTCAAGCCGCTGCCCAGAAGGTTGCTGCTGACGAGGGCCCCTTCGGCCAGGCCGGCGAAGGTGCCGCTGACAGGATTGCCGCCGCCGTTCTTGATGAGGATGTACTCGTCGCCCGCCTGCGGCACGTAGCCGCCGAAGGAGCTCAGGTTCAGCGTGGCGCCGCCCAGGCTGACGTTGCCGCTGACGTTGTCTTCGGAATAGCTGCCGGCGGTGTTGCCGCCGATCGCGACGTCGAAGTTCGCGCCGCTGGTCAGGCTGAGCGAACCGGTGTTGAGGATGGCGGGGGCGTCGCCGGGCGACAAACTGCCGCCGCTATTGACCGTCACCGTGCCGTTGGCCGAGCCTTTGCCACCCAACGTGCCGCCGTTTTGCACCGTCAGGGCGCTGGCCGCGGCGGTCGAGCCGTCGACCAGCAATTTGCCGGCGCCGACCGTCGTGGCGCCCGTGTAGTCGTTCGTGCCCGACAGCGTCTGGGTGCCGGCGCCGTCCTTCGTCAAAGCGATCGTTCCGCTGCCGTCGTCGATGCCGCCGGCGAACGTGCCGCCGCCGCCGCTGACGCCCACGGTCAAGACCGAGCTGGTCGCGGCGGCGCTGTTGGTGATTGTGCCGTCGCCGCTCAGTCCGTCGATCGACTCGCTCTGGCCGTTCATGTCGAGCACGGCCGGCAAATTGACGGCCAGCTCGCTGGTGTCGGCCAGGGCGTTGCCGCCCGCGCCGCTTTCAAGCTGGAAGGTCCCGCTCGTGAGGGTAATCGTGCCGGTGCCGGCGTCGAGGGCGTTGGCCGCGGCCAAATCGGCGGTGCCGACGCCGCTGACCGTGATGTCGCCGCCCGCCGACAATACCTGCGAACCGCTGTTGTCGATCGAGAGGCTGAGATTCGTGCCAGACGATGAGGTGCCGGCGGTGGCCGCGATGCCGATGGTGCCGCTGCCGACCGCGGTCAGATCGCCGCCCGTCGCCAGGTCGAAGCCGTCGTTGCCGCCGGTCGTGCCGCTGCCGCCGGTGGCGGTGACCGAGACGTTGCCGCCGGCGCCGGTCGTGATCAAGGCGCTATTGGCCACCAAGACGCCGACATTACCGCCCTGGTTGGACGCGCTGGAGATGCCGCCTTGTCCGGTCACCGAGACGTTGCCGCCGCTGGAAGTGACCTTCGACCCGGCGCCAGTGACATAAACGCCGAAATTGCCGTCTCCCGCAGCGGCGCCGCCGGTGCCGGTGACGGTGACGGTTCCAGTTCCAGTGGTCTCAACGCCGCCGCCAAGGACTTCGATGCCGTAGTTCGAGCCGTTGCTGTTTCCGCCGGTGGCCTCGAGCAGCACATTGCCGCTGCCGGCAGCCTGGACGTAAACGCTATCGACGTCGATGCCGGCGAAATTGCCGCTGGCGGTTCCCGCGGTGTTGGCTTTGACGGTCAGATCGCCGTCGGTGCTGATGCCGACCACCGAGTCGACCGTGGTCACGGTCAGGCCCAGCGAGTCGACGAGCGCGAAGCCCGCCGATGAACTCTTGGCCGCCACGTCACTGATGGCGCTGGGATTGGTCGAGAGGTCCGCTCCGCCCGATGCATCGACCGCCAGATCCGTGACGCTGACGGCCCCCGTGCCCGATTCTGTAACCGCGCCGCCGGTGAGGAGCGACAGAGTGCTGTAGCCCGCGTGCGTGGTGACGGGGGCGGTGACAGTAATATCGCCGCTGTTGTCGCTGCGGCCGATGCGCACCGTGCCTGCCGTGAGCTCCGCCAACGCCGTATCGCTCACATTCAGGTCGCCGGCCGTGGTGCCGCCGCCGAGGTCGATATTGCGCGCGGTCGTGGTGGCTTGCTGGATGGTGACGGTGCCCGTGCCGGCGTCGATACCGTCGGTGGCGGTGTTGAGCACAAAATCATCGGCGCTGATCGTCACATCGCCGTTGCCGCCGTTGCGGTTGGTTTCAATCGAGGGGTTCGCCCCACCGTGGAGAGTGACGGTGCCGCCGGCGCCGGTGCTGAGGCTGATGGATCCGCCTTGGGTGGCCAGAATGGTCGGGCCGAAATCCGTTTCTAGGATGGAAACGTCGCCTCCGGCCGTGGCGCTGATGGTGCCGGTGCCGTGGGCGCTGACCAGCGAGCTGTCGTCGATGTTGATCTTGCCGCCGGCCGAAAGGACGACGCTCCCGCCGCCTTCGATGTCGCCGAAAGTCTGCGTGCCGGTATCGCCGACGAACAGGTTGCCGGCGGCGTCGAGCGTGGCCGTGCCCCCCGAGGACGCGACGGCACCGGTGAAACTGTCGAAGCCGGAGCCGTTGTTGCCGCCTAGCAAGATGTCGCCGCTGGTGGTGGTGACGCTCACCGCTCCCGGACCCTCGACGTTATCGCCGTTGGTCGTGATCGTGACCTTGCCGGCGTTGGTCAGGCTGATATCACCCGAGGTAGTGACGTGTACTCCGTTCACGCCGGAGATCACGCCGCCATTGATGGTGAGGTCGTCCGTGTTGCCAATAAAGATGCCCCCGGTCGCGGTTTGGGCCGACAGGTTGCTGACCTGGGTTGCCAGCGGCGTCGCAGACGAGCCGATGCCCGTGCTGGCCGACAGGGCGAGGCTGCCGCCCTTGATCGTGCCGGCGGTCTGGCTGATGGCGCCGCCGGCGTCGAGCGAAACGGTGCCGTTGGCGGTAATGCCGTCGACGTTGATGGTGTCGGCCGTCACGGTGAGGTCGCCGGCGCCCGTGGCCAAGTCGATGCCGTCGAGCGAGACGGTGGAGTTGGCCGTGTTGCCGTCGATCGCGAGGCTGGCCAGCGTGCCGCTGTATGTGATCGGCGCGGCGCCGTCACGGGTAACGCTGGAGTCGGTGACGACGTAGGTATGCGCCGCCCCGGTTGCATCGTTCACGTTCAAGGCGGCGGCAGCGGTCGACGTGGTGAAGGCCAGGCCCTGGGGCAGGCTGGCGCCGCTCGTATAGTCGACGTACAGCGAACCGTTGGTCAGCGTGGGGACGTTGCTCCCGCTGTTCCCGGTCGCGCTGACGGTTCCGGCGATGTACGTCGTGGTGTTGGTGCTGACGAGCGCGACATTGCCTTTGCCCGTTGATTTCACGGCCGCGCCGCCCACGATTTCGATCGCATCGTTGTTGCTTCCGCTGCCGCCCGTTCCGGTGATCTGGACGGCGGGACTGGTATCACTGGCAGAAGTCACCTGCGGACCAAACAACTCGACGCCGTAATTGGTGCTTGAGGGGCCGCTGCCGCCGGTGCCATCGAGGGTGACGGTGGCGGCGCCCGTCGAACTCACTCCTCCGGTGCCCTGAGCGTAGATTCCATCGTTGTGACCGCCCGTCCCGGAGCCGCCGGCGCCTGTGATCTGGATGTTCCCAGAGACGGATGTCACCGTGGCTGAGTCGAGAAAGACGCCTTCGTTGGATTCGGTGGGGCTACTGCCACCCGTGCCGTCGAGGGTAATGGTTGCCGAGCCGGTTGACGAGATCGTGCCGCCGCCAACAAAGATACCATCGCCGTCCGAGACGCCGCCATTGCCGCCCGTGCCGGTGAGTTGAATACTGCCGCTGGCCGAGGTGAGTGTGCCCGTGACGTCGATTCCGTCGAAGCTGCCGCTGCTGACCGCGGCCGTGTTCGCGCTGAGGATGACGTTGCCGCTGGACGTCGAGACGTTCGCTCCGCCGTTTACATCGATACTCGTATCGACGTTTGCATCCAACGTATTCGCGCCGAACGACGAGGCGCCATTGAGCGTCAAGCCGGGAAGCGCAGTCGAGTTGCCGAGGGTGACGGTGAAGTTGTTGGAATAGGCGTTGGCACCGCTGTCGTTGAAAGTCACCGAGTCGCTGCCCGACGAGGCGCCAGTGTCGGTGATATCGATCCCGGTGGTGAAGGCGGCCATGCCTGCGGCGGTGACAGTCAGCGTCGCGGTGCCGTTGCCGCTGACGTTGGCGTCGTCCGTGCCGCTCCATGAACCGGAAGTCAGCGTGAGGTCGTAGGTGGTGCCGTTCGACACGATGGCCAGGGCGTCGTTCGTTTGCAGGGCGATGTCAAGCGTGGGGGCGCTGTCCGCGAAAGTCGCCAGCATGCGCCGGTCTTCCAGAAATTCATGGCGGAGAATGCTGAGGCGGTTGAGAAAGTCGGGGGCGCGAAAGTTGGACCGCAGCGTGCGCGGTTTCTTTTGACGGCGGCTGTTCTTACGAGAAGGCTTGGACCCGCGGTGAAAACTCATGGCCGATAACTCCCAGTGGTGGCAAAACCGCCTACAGCACGCCGGTCGCCCGTAAACCGGCTTATTCTCTCGGTCCGGGCATGAACCGTGGCCGCCCCGAAATTGAAGCACGTAAGTTCCTGTGTAGTCAGGAGTGTGGCGAAGTCAAGGAAATTGTGCGGCTGCCGGTTGAAATTTGCTTGCGGCCGGCGAAGTGGTGGTGGGATTGGCAGGCAAGTATCGGTGGCCATGTCTCGACGTGGGGCGGCCTTCCCAGGCCGTCGTCCGGGTCCGACGGCCTAGAAAGCCGCCCCGCGTACCTCGCCATCGCCACAGCGCAGGCTTAGAATTCAGAGGGAGTGTAGGGTGGGACCAGCGAGCTTGCGAGCGCCGGCCCACCGATGGCGACGTCGATGATGGTGGGCCGGCGCTCGCAAGCTCGCTGGTCCCACCTACGATGTTGAACCGATGATGTGCCTTCTCGTCTTTTTATCGCTCTGCGTGGCGCCGGCCGACGATCGGCCGATGGTGCTGGTGGTCGTGGGGGCCGAAGGGACAGAAGACTACGGCAAACAATTCCGCCAGTGGGCCCAGCGGTGGCAGACGGCCGCCCAGCGCGGCAACGCTCGCTTTACCGCCATCGGCCTCGACGCACCGGGCGAAACGAGCGACCACGACCTGCTGCGGCGCCAGGTGCAAGAAGCCGCGGCCGTCAAAAGCGCCGAAGCGCTCTGGCTGGTGTTCATCGGACACGGCACGTTCGATGGCAAGACGGCCAGATTCAACCTGCGCGGACCCGATGTGGCCGCAGGCGAGCTGGCCGCCTGGCTGGCGGCCAGCGAGCGTCCCTTGGCGGTGATCAACTGCGCGTCGGCCAGTGGACCGTTCATCAACGAACTCTCCGGACCCAACCGCGTGCTGGTGACGGCCACCAAGAGCGGCTTCGAGCACAATTTCGCCCGGTTTGGCGATTACTTGTCGGCGGCCATTGCCGATCCCAAGGCCGATCTGGATAAAGACGAGCAGACCTCGCTCTTGGAGGCATTTTTGTCGGCGACTGCGGGCGTGAAGGAGTTTTACGACTCCGACGCACGCCTGGCCACCGAGCACGCGCTGGTCGACGACAACGGCGACCGGCTCGGCACGCCGGCCGACTGGTTTCACGGCCTGCGCGCCACCAAGGCCGCCAAGGACGGCGCCGCACTCGACGGGCTACGTGCCGGCCAATTGCAGCTCGTCCGCAGCGGCAACGAGCAGCGGTTGCCCATCGAGGTCCGCCGGCGACGCGATGAGATCGAGGCGGCCATTGCCCGGCTTCGAGAGCAGAAGGGCAAGCTGCCGGAGGACGACTATTACGGCCAGCTCGAGCCGTTGCTGTTGGAGCTTGCCCGGCTGTACGAGCAGGCGAGGTAGGGCGGGACTGCGAGTGTCAAGGAAACTGCTCTCCACCGAGGGCCAAAGCCAGGGTTGCCGCCGCGTGAGGCGTCGAGCATAATGATGGGCTGACCCAATGTCGTTCGATCCACCTCCCGAGCGAACTCAAATGGCGCATGGCGGTCGCACAGGGGCGACATTTTTCGGCGCGATAGTCGCGGCCGTGGTGTCTCTTCCGCTTGCCGCCGTCTGCGCTAACTCCTTCTTCGGGCTGGGCAGCGTGCTGCTCGTTCCCGCTCTCGCGGTGGGGTTGTGGCGCGCCGTTCCGGCAAGCGATCGCGAGCGTCGTGTGTGGTGGTTCGGTTTTACCGTAGCGGTGGGACTCTTTCTGCCAGCTTGCCCGGCCAGCGAGCGGCTGAGTTGCGACTTCGCCCGTTACGTCCAGGGCCTTACCCAGAGGGGCGCGTTATCGCTCCCCGTGGATATCATTGAGCTATGCTGCTTGTCGGCGACAGTGCTCGCTCCATTATTGTGCGCCTGTCTGGCGGGCATCGTGGCGGGCGAACTCGCTCGCGGCTTTGCTCGCCTCGCTGCCCGCGGACAGGCGACCGACGTTCCTGACGGCGTCCGCTGGCAGTTTTCTCTGCGAGAGTTTTTCCTGGCGATGGCGGCCGTCGGCCTGGTGCTCGCTTGGAACGGCCATTACCTCACCGACCGAGGTGCGCAGGAAAGCGAACACCAGCGCGCCTTCCTGGCCCGGTTCGAAGAGTCTTTCCGTTCGGGCGAGATCGAGCTGCTTGCCGGGCCCGTCGTCTCGGAACAACAAGGGGCAACCGTTTCGGCGCTTTCTTTCAAGGCGCCGGGACAGAACGAATATCGCATCGTCGCGCCGATCGAACGAAACGGCCTGCGGCGCTGGGCCGTTTGGGCGTACACAACCAACGAGGACAACCAGGGGTTCATCTACCAATACGCCTACGCTGAGGTGGAGCGTGAAGCGCAGCTTCCGCAGGCCCCCGCGCCCGCCAAGCGTTACATTGAGGGCACGTGGGAGTTGGTCGACGGCGTTCCCTGCACGGCCGGGCCATCGGCCACCGTGATCGGCGTGGCGACTCCCGCGCTTTTGGGCAGGCCGTTGGTCATCACAGCGCGCGCTCCCGCGGGGACCGTCTGCGAGTTGAAGGTTTTTCCGCTTACGGAAGCCACCCGCGGGCTGCCGCCTCGCGCGCCGGACAGCCAGGGCATCGTTCGCTGGTCTTGGACGCCAGAGTGGGCGGGGCCATTCAATTATGAATTGAGGTGCATCGACAACCGTGCGTCAGGCCGGATGGTCAACTGCACCCGCGGAACCATTCCACAGTTCGCCGTGGCGCCGGACTACTGATGCTTTATCAATGCTAAGCATTGGGGTAGCGAACGTGTACGGTGGGCATGGCCTGCGCAAAAGAACGTATTTAACGCATGGAAACGTCGTCAGGGTTGATGCCAGATTTAATCCTCCGCCACTACCGGGCTCGTCCCGGTAGAGCGATGACTGACATCCTAGCCTGCCAGTCAGCGCTCGACGGGGGCAAGCCCCGTCGTGGCGGAACAAAACTACGGTCTACTGCTACAGAAGCTCGCGCATCGGACGGACGGTAGGAACGGGAAGGGGTTTTGCTTCGGACTTAAAGTGCCGGATCACGTCGTCGACAACTTCGCACAGTTCGGCGTAAAGACGTACCGGATCGTCGCCATGGATGCCCGAAATCAGGTCAGGGCATTGACCTATATAGACACCGTCTTCATCGCTCCACTCGACCCACTTGTGGAAGGCGTCACTCTCTTTCACGTCACTGCCTCGACGGCTTTCTTTACCTGTTTTTCCTGATAGGGTTTTGCGTCGTCGTTAGGCCGACCGCTTAGCGTCACGGCGCCGGCGTATCGAACGTGCGTAAATTTTCGATGCGATCCTTTGCCTCCGCCCGCGATCTCGTAGAAACCAGCGTCGCTCAGATCCTTCATTAATTCCCTGATTTTGCGCGGCATATCGTATGTCAATTTACTAGAATCAATATACCCCCGCCGCCGTCCTTTTGTAAAACTGAAAGAGTGAAGCCCGTTCGTCAGCAAACAGGAGCAAAACCGTGACCAGCGCCTTGCGAATCGTGATCGTCGGAATGGCAGTATTGTGGCTGAGCGGATGGCTTTCCAGGGTTGAGTCGCCTGTGGCGGCTCAAGAGAAAGCCACCGCGCGCACTGCCGACGGCGCTGCTCAATCGCCGCCTGCCAACGAGCCATCATCCGCCGAAAAAGAGCAGCTTCGCACGGCGAGGCAACACGTGCAGCGTCTGAAGATGCGTCTCGGCGAGTCGGGCGACGCGGTGGAGCTCCTCGAAGATCCCTTGCTGGCGTTCGGCGACGCCGCCCGCGGCAACAGCCACGGCACGCTGTGGGGCTTCGGCTCAAACGGCCGCCCCGACGCCTTGATGGAACTTTGGCAGCTTTCCGACAGTCCGGGCGTCTGGTATCAGTCGTTTATCCGCGTCGGCGATCGTCCCTTGTTGCTCGAACCTCCGGATGGCCGACGCTGGCAGCCGCCGGACGGCAAAATAGCCAGAACCGCGCTCGCCGGCGCGGAGCCGCCCGTGGCGAACCGGCCAGGCCGCCTGCGGCAGCTCCGCTCGCTCGCGCGGCGTTTCACGGCCCACGAGTCGGGCGACGCCGATCACTTACGCACCGAGCTGCGCACGCTCGCGCAGCCGGTGCGTCGCTACGACGACGCTGACGGCGGCATTCAAGACGGGGCCATTTTCATTTTCGCCCACGGCACCAATCCCGAAGCCATTCTGCTGGTCGAAGCGCTAGGGACGACCGTGGACGAGTCGCGCTGGCACTACAGCCTGTTTCCCACGACGAGCGCCGACCTGCACGTAGAGGTCGACGGCAAGGACATCTGGATGCGGTCCGGCGCTCCCGGCATTGTCGGTAATCCGACCGACGATTATTGGCTGTTCTCGCTGCCGGCAGGAAGTTGATATTCACGATCGAATGGTCGCTCCGCGGAGAAGCCAGACAGCCGGAAACCGAAAAGATAGGAACACCTCCAGATGGCCACTGGGAAGCCCGGCTGAAGCCGGCTCACAGCAGCGATCATTTCCAGCCGCGAACGGTGGTGGCCAGTACCCAAAGTTCAACTGTCACCCAAGTCTCATTTTGAGATTATCGCAACTCTATAGAGCAATGTAACTTACTGCGAACGCGCAAAGCGGTGCGCAAACAAAAGCGACGCGCGCCTGTCGCTTTTGCAATGGAACATTGCGTATTTGACGCGACACGCGTGTCGCCTCTCCTTGTCTAGTGCCTTACGCACAATGCCGGCCGGGCGTAAACTTGCTCCTCATGGAAACCACACCGCCCCTCGGCTCGACCAAGTCCGATCTCGACACGCCGGCCCTCTGCCTCGACCTCGACGTCATGGAGTCGAACATCCGCCACGTCGCCGCCACCTGCCGAGAGCACGGCGTGGCCTGGCGGCCGCACTCCAAGGGGCATAAGGTCGCGGCGATTGCCCAGGCTGAAATCGCGGCGGGCGCCCTGGGGGTCACCTGCGCCAAGCTGGCCGAGGCGGAAGTCATGGCGGCCGGAGGCGTGCGCGATATCCTCATCGCCAATCTGGTCGTCGGGCCGCACAAGGTCCGTCGCCTGGTCGAGCTGCGACGCACCGCCGATCCGATCGTGTGCATCGACCACATCGACCAGGCCCTGCCGATCGGCCGGGCCATGAGCGAAGCCGGGCTGCAAGTGAGGGCGATCGTGGAAGTCGACATCGGCTTGCGGCGCGTCGGCGTCTTGCCGGGAGCACCGACCGTGCAGTTGGCAAAACAACTCGTCGAGCTGCCGGGCATCAATTTCGCCGGCATCATGGGTTACGAAGGACATCTGCTTACCGTGGCCGACGCCGACCAAAAGGCCGAGCAAATCCGCCAGGCGCTGGGGACTCTTGTCGAAACCAAGGCGGCACTGGAGGCGGCCGGCGTCGCTTGCCCGATCGTGTCGTGCGCCGGCACCGGCTCTTATCTTTACGCCGCGCGCCAGCCGGGCGTCACCGAGCTACAAGCGGGTGGCGCGATTTTCATGGACGCCTTTTATCGGCACAAGTGCCAAGTGCCCGACCTGGGCTTCGCGTTGACGATCGTGACCACGATCGTCAGCCGTCCGGCGCCGGAACGGGCCATCATCGACGCGGGCCGCAAAACGCTGCACGGCGACTTCCAGCCGCCGTTTGTGGTCGGGCGCGACGACGTGCAGGTGGGCCGGCTGTCGGCGGAGCACGGCCAACTGGAGCTTGCGCCGTCGGCGCAGAACCTGCGCATCGGCGACCGTTTGGAGCTCGTGCCCGGCTATGCCGACCTGACGACGGTACTCCACAATCAGTACTACTGTTTCCGCGGCGGCAAATTGGCCGCTATTTGGCCGATCGAGGGCCGGGGAAAACTGACCTGAGAGGCTGTCCGAGAGGTCTCCGTGGGGCGGCCTTCCTAGGCCGTCGCTCGGTCGAGACTGCCTGGGAAGGCCGCCCCACGACTAAGCTCTTCCCACAGATACGCGCTGGCCTTGATGCCGCGGTGAAAATCGAGCAAGCGAAACTTCTCGTTCGGACTGTGCGTGTTGTCGTCGTTCAACCCCCAGCCCAAGAGCAGCGTGTCGACGCCCAATGGCTGGCGGAAGGTCGAGACCACCGGAATCGAACCGCCTTCGCGGATGTAAACCGGCGCCCGGCCAAAGCCGTGCTCGATGGCCTTGGCCGCCGCCTGAATGAAAGGACTATTCAGCGGCACCACCACGCCCGGTGCGCCGTGATAAGCCATCATCTCCATCTTGATGCCCGGCGGGCACAGCCGCTCAGTCGCACGCGCCGCGGGACGAACACGGGAGCGGCGGGGCCGAATCTGGTGGCTGCCCAGCGCGGCCGAGTGCTCAAAGGAACAAGGAGACGGGCGACGGGCTTGACAGCTGCGCGGCGCTTCGCTGAATTATCTGTATCGCGTTCCGGCTGGCAGTGATTTCATTCCCTATTCTCTCAGATGTGGCACCATGACCAACTTTATCCGCAGGCGTCTACAGGTTTTTGTATCATCGACGTACCACGACTTGATCGAGGAACGACAAGCGGCCGTTGAAGCCATCTTAGCGGCGGGCCATATTCCCGCAGGGATGGAGTTATTCCCGTCTTGCGATGCCTCACAACTGCAAGTCATCAAGGAATGGATCGATGAATCGGACGTCTATCTTCTTATTTTCGGAGGTAGATACGGGAGCATCGAGCCAGAGACCGGAAAAAGCTACTCGCAACTCGAATTCGAATACGCGCTCCAAACGAACAAGCCGCTCTTTTCATGCGTCATCAAAGATGACGCCCTCGAGCACCGCACTATGGAGAGAGGGCGAGCCGTGCTCGAATTGGGGAATCCAAGTGCATTGCAACACTTTCGCGAAATAGTCACCGGTAAGACCGTAAGGTTTTGGAGTGATGCAAAGGATATCAAAATCATTGTTGGCGAAACGCTCGGCCATTTTTCCCGCAGAGAGGACTTGGTCGGCTGGGTCAGGCCTACGGAACGAGCAAATATATCAGCGCTGGCTGACGAGATTGCGCGATTAAGTAAAGAGAATTCTGATCTTCGACAGGAGTTTTTTACGAAGGCGATCCCCAATCGCGCTGATTTGTATCGGTCGTGCATCGATCTCGTCAAAAGCTCGCAGCAAATCCGTGACACATCGTGGGGTCAGTACACTCGCCCCTTAGACGAGTTCGCTCTCGCTGCGCGGCAGGAATATCGCCGTGCCGTGAGTGAAGCGATTCGGAAAGGGAGGTCTTATCGAGAGCTGTTTAGCAAGTCGGAGCAACGGTCCGAACTGATAAGCGATGCTAAACAAAAGCTTCAGCAGAAAGGCGGCTATGAGGCAAAAATACTTGATATCGACCTTTCGCGCATCTCAATTCTGGACTTCATGATCGGCGATGATTCCAAGGTCATTTTATCGCATGTGGACGCGCGCCATGAGGTACCAACATTTCTGTACGTTCATTCCAGAGACGTTGCACAAATTTTCCTGCGTCTTTTTCAGGAGTGTTGGTCATTAGCTAATGATCTTGCGAAGTCTGTTAAAGATGCAAAACAGTCACACCGAGGAACCGATCGCGGTAGTCGCCGCTGAATTCGCCCGCCGTAGCTCCTGGCGCGGCAGCCAGACCGTACGACTTGCGTCCTTCCATCGGGCGTTATACTCGCCGAACTGACGGCGCGGCCATCGACCACCGATTCGTCGTACGGCGGAAAAATCGACGTCACTGGCCACATTTCCGGCCGGTACGCGGTTGAGCGCGTCGGCCCATCGCGGCACGCTTCGGCACCGAACGGATTAATCTGGCGCAGGCATTCATCGACGCGGATCACAATCCGGCCCTATCCGACTCAATTCTTCCCACAGATACGCGCTGGCCTTGATTCCGCGGTGAAAATCGAGCAAGCGAAATTTCTCGTTCGGGCTGTGCGTGTTGTCGTCGTTGAGTCCCCAGCCGAGCAGCAGTGTGTCGACGCCCAACTGCTCGCGGAACGTGGAGACTACCGGAATCGAGCCGCCCTCGCGGATGTAAACCGGCGACCGGCCGAAACCATGTTCGATTGCCTTCGCCGCCGCGCGAATGTACGGACTCTCGAATGACACAACGACGCCCGGCGCGCCGTCATAGGCCATCAGCTCCATCTTGATGCCCGGCGGGCACAACCGCGTGAGCATTGTCTCCAGTGCGGCGTGGATCTTCTTGGGATCCTGCCGCGGAACCAGGCGGAAGCTGAACTTGGCGCCGGCCCTGGCGGGCAACACGGTCTTCGAGCCTTCGCCTTGATAGCCGCTGAACAGGCCGTTGATATCGAACGTCGGCCGCGCCGAGCGCCGCTCGAGCGTCGAATAACCCTTCTCGCCCGCCGTCGTTGCAATGCCCAGCTCGTCGCAGAACTCCCGGTCGTCGAAATTGAGGGCCGCGAACTGCCGCCGCTCGGCCTCGGTCAGCGGTTCCACGTCGTCGTAGAAGCCGGGCACCTGGATCTGCCCGTCGCGATTGATGAGAACCGCGAGCATCTGGGTCAGTGCATTGGCGGGATTCATCACTCCGCCGCCGAACGTGCCGGAGTGCAAGTCCTGCTTCGGGCCGGTGAGCCGCAGCTCGAAATAGGCGATGCCTCGCAGTCCGTAGGTGATGGCCGGCTGGTCGGGCGCGAATTGGCTGGTGTCGCTGATGACCACCACGTCGCAGGCCAGCCGCTGCCGATGGGCGGCGATGAAGTTGTCCAAATGCTCGCTGCCGACTTCTTCTTCGCCCTCGATCAAGAATTTGACGTTCACCGGCAGGCGGCCGGCCGTGCGCATCCACGCCTCGGCGCTTTTGACGTGCGTGAACATCTGACCCTTATCGTCGGTGGCGCCACGGGCATAAAGGTTGCCGTCGCGGCGGGTCGGCTCGAACGGCGGAGAGTGCCATTCATGGAGCGGATCCGGCGGCTGAACGTCGTAGTGGCCGTAAACCAGCGCCGTCGGTGCGCCCGGTGCGCCAAGCCACTCGGCGTACACGATCGGATGTCCGGGGGTCTCGCACAGCTCGACCTTCATCTCCAGCCCGCGGAGCTGGGCCGCCACCCATTCGGCCGCCCGTCGCACGTCGGCCCGATGGCGGCTGTCGGCGCTGACGCTCGGAATGCGCAGCAACTCGCACAGCTCTTCCTCGAAGTCGGCCGCGTGCTGGTTCAGATAGTCGTCGATGTCGGGCATAGATGCTCCTCCTGATCGTTTGGCCCCACGACGGGCATTCACTATAATGTTCCACAGCGAATCCGACCATGCTTGAGCACATCGAGGGACCGCCATGCCGGAACCGGCCGTTGCCGAGCCCGACCAGATTGAAGTCGCACCCGCCAAAATACAACAACCGCGCGGCAAGCCGAAGCGTCAGCCACGCTACAACGTGGTGCTTTGGGACGACGACAAGCACAGCTATGCCTATGTCATTGTGATGCTGAAAGAGCTGTTTGGGCACCCGTTCGAGAAAGGTTTCGAGCTGGCCAAGGAAGTCGATACCCGCGGCCGCGTGATCGTGCTCACGACCACCAGGGAACACGCGGAGCTGAAGCGCGACCAGATTCACGCCTATGGCAAAGACGACGGCATCGAGGGTTGCTTAGGTTCGATGTGGTCGACGATCGAACCCGTGGAAGCGTGAAGGATGACGATTGTGGATCTTCCTCGGCCCCTGTTTCGCACGGCGACGCTCGGTTGCAAGGTCAACCAGTACGAAACGCAGTACGTGCGCGAGGGTCTGGAGCTGGCGGGCTACCGCGAAGCCGCCGACGGCGAAACGGCCGACCTCTGCGTCGTGAATACCTGCACCGTGACGGCCGAAGGCGACGCCAAAAGCCGCCAGACCATTCGTCAGCTCGCCGTCCGCAATCCGGGCACGCGCATCGTGGTCATGGGATGCTATGCCACCCGCGCCCCCGACGAAGTGGCGGCCCTGCCCGGAGTGGCGGAAGTCGTTCGCGACAAGCGCGAGTTGCCCGACCTGCTGGGCCGCTTCGGCGTGATCGACGTTCCGACCGGCATCTCGCGGTTCGATTGCCGCAAGCGGGCCTACGTGAAGGTGCAGGACGGCTGCCTGCTGCGGTGCAGCTTCTGCATCATCCCGCACGTCCGCCCCCAGTTGGCCAGCCGCCCGCCGGAACTCATTCTCGACGAAGTGCGGCGGCTGCGCGACAATGGCTATCGCGAGGTGATCCTTACGGGCATCCATCTGGGTCACTACGGCGTCGATTTCAACGCGGGCCGGGCCAAGGCAGACTGGCTGCGCCTTTCGCACTTGCTCGACCGGCTGGCGCGGCTGGACGGTGAATTTCGCATTCGGCTGTCGAGCATCGAGGCCACCGAAGTGACACGGGAACTGATCGACGTGATGGCGTCCCATCCGACGCGCATCTGCCCTCACCTGCACGTCTCGCTGCAAAGCGGCTCCGACCGCGTGCTGCGGCGGATGCGGCGGCGGTGGGGAAGCCAACGGTTTGTCGACCGATGCGGGCTGGTGAAGGAAAAACTCGATCGGCCGGCGTTCACGACCGACGTGATCGTGGGCTTTCCCGGCGAGACCGACGCCGACTTCGAAGCGACATGCCAGGTGGTTGACACGGTGGGCTTTTCGAAACTGCACGTCTTTCCGTTCAGCTCGCGCCGTCCGACGCCGGCCGCCGACATGCCCGACCAGGTGCCGAAGCACGTCAAACAAGAACGGGCACAACGACTGGCGAAGCTGGAGGAAGAATTGTCGCGTCGCTATGCCGAAGGACTCATCGGCCGGCGGTTGCAGGTGATGGTGGAATCGCCCGTGGCCGATCGGCCAGGTTGGGCCTATGGCACATCCTGCCGCTACGTGCCGGTTGCGGTTCCCGCCACGCCGCAATGCTACGGCAAATTCAAAGACGCCGTTGCGGCGCGGTTCGCCGCCGGCCGCTTGGAAGCGGTTAGCACGCTGTAACGTCCGCTGGCGTGTGAGCCACTAGGGCTTATAGAACGCCGCCTGTCATCGACAGGCATTGTCACGCCCACCGCGCGCTTGCCGCGCCGACCATCCAAGGATGAAAACCATGCGCAGAGTCTTTAATTGGAAATGGACCTTACCTCTCGTCGCCGCGCTGATCTCAACGACTTCGGCGCGGGCCGGCGAAGAACGGCGACACGACGAAGCCCCGCCTTCTCGCCGGCACGGACATGGCGACGAACCGTCGCCTGGGCTCTCACATCACCAGCATCAGCACAGCGGCCATGCTCACCATCGGACGGCCACTCACGACGGGCGGCATTACGCCGGCCACCACGCGCATCATGGGTCCCGACCATCGGCCGTACATCACGGCCATTGCCTAGAGCATCATGCCCATCACGCGCACCACGCATCTCACCACGACGCTGGGCCGCCGCATCATCACGCTGGTCCGCCGCAGCACGCGGGACCGCACGGCGACGGGCAGCACGCCCACGCGGTATCGGAACACCACCGTGGACCGTCGCACCACGCCCACCATCATGCCACTTGGCGACAACACGCCGGGACGCACCACCACGCGGGCTACGAGCGCGGCGGGCCGCACGCGGGCCAGCACCATTCACGTGCGAGCGGCCATACGTCTGGGGCGGCATCGCACCACGGCGGGCACGCGGGAGAGGCAAGTCCGCGGCACCATCGGCATTGGCGCCATCAGCCGGAAGACGGGGGCGAGCGGCCGTAGCGTCGGTGTCAATCCGCGAATCCGGCCGTTGCCAAACGCTCGTCCAGCAACGCCGGCAGCGGCGAGCGGCACGCGCCGGTACGGCCGTAAAGCTTCGCCGAACCCGTTCCCATTTCACACTAACCCGAAGCGCAAGCGAGGTTTTGCCGCCTTTTCCATGTTGCTCGCTAGCGCTTCGGGTTGGTGTACGGCACCTGCATACCGGCTTCGGCGAAGCTTTAGGGCCGGGCAGTCGCTGCGTTTCTGGCGCCAAACCCAGGTGCCTTACCCGGCATCTTGACGCCTGCCGCTCGCCCGTCTCAAACCCCCTTCCACAAATCCGGCGGGGGCCTATAATACGTGATTCTTTGAAGTCGCCAACCTTTGCCCGGACGGATTTCAGATGCCCAAGCAAAAGACCCACAAGGCCACCAAGAAGCGGTTTCGCCTCTCGGCGAACGGTAAAGCCATGCACCGCCATGCGGGCACCAGCCACTTGGCGGCCGGCATGTCGAAAAAACGCCGCCGCAATTTGCGCGGCACCACCGCCGCCGCCGAGGTCGAGTCGAAGCGGGTGCAGACCCTGCTCGGCAAGTACAGTTATTAACCGCGGCGCAAGACCAGCAAAAAAGGACAGACTGCCATGAGAAGCATGAAGGGCGCGGCCCGCACACAGGCCAAGAAGCGGTTGTTCCGCAAGGTGAAGGGCTACGTCGGTGGCCGCGGCCGACTCTATCGAACGGCCAAGGAGACGTTGGCCCGCGCCGGCGCCTATGCCACCCGCGACCGTCGCGCTCGCAAGCGCGATTTCCGCCGCTTGTGGATCATCCGCCTGAACGCGGCCGTCCGCGAGCGGGGTCTGCGCTACAGCGAGTTTATCAACGGCCTCAACAAGTCGGGGATGGAACTCGATCGAAAGATGCTTTCGGAGATGGCCATCGCCGATCCGGCCGGTTTCGACGTGGTGGTGGCCCAGGTGCGGCAGGCACTCGCCGTAGGCTAACGGCGGCTGTCTCCGGTTTGTTTCGGACGATATACTGGAGATAGCATTTTCCAGGCTCGGCCAATCGGTTGATCGATGTTGGAACCGTCACGACAGACTGCCCACCGCTGCTGTATTCTGGTGTCGCCGGAAGACGGTGGCTATTGTGTTCGCGCCGCCGATCTGGCGGGTGTCGTTAGCGAAGGCGATACCGTCGAGGAAGCCGTGCAAAACATCAAAGAGGCTTACGCCGGAGCGATCGAGAGCTACCTCGAACACGGCGATGCAATCCCGTGGCTAGTTCCTCCCCGAGAACCGGAGGAACAGGAGCAGTGCCTGTGGATCGATCTCGATGTCTGAGTTACCGCGGGTAACCGGCGCCGAGGCGTGCCGGGCGTTTGCGAAGTTCGGTTTTGCCTTGGACCGAATCAGCTCGTCGCACCACATCTTCAGGAAGCCCGGTTTCCCGAACGTCCTCTCCGTCCCGATCCACGGCAACAAGGCTCTAAAGAAGGGTACGCTCCGTTCGCTTATCCGCGATGCGGAGATTTCGGTCGAACAATTTGTGCAAGCTCTTAAGTGACGAGGTGCGCGGCTGTGAAGCTCGACGATTTCAAGCTTGAACTCGATCAACTTGAAGCTGCCGCGCTGGCGGCATTCAATGCTGCCGGCAGCGCTGAACCGCTGGAAGCCGCCCGCGTGGAATACCTCGGTGCCAAAAGCGGTCGGTTGAAGGATCTACAAAAGGGGCTGGGCGGCGTCGACAAGCCCGATAAGCCGGCCGCGGGCAAACGCTTCAACGAAGTCAAGCAATCCGTGGAAGCCGCGTTCGAAGCCGCACGCCGGCGCGCCGAGCAGGCGACCGTCTCCACGGGCACGTCCGCTCAGTTCGATCCGACCTTGCCCGGCCGCCGCCCGCGTTTGGGGCACCTTCATCCGCTGACGCAGACGATCGACGATCTGAAGCAGATCATGGGCCGGCTCGGCTTCAATGTGGCCGAAGGCCCGGAGATCGAAGACGAGTGGCACAACTTCGAGGCACTCAACATCCCCGGCGAACATCCGGCCCGCGATCCGCTGGAGAATTTCTATTTGGCCGCCGCGCAGACCTCGGCCGGCAAGAGTGGCTCGGCCCCGCCGATGCTGCTGCGCAGCCAGACGAGCACGGTGCAAATCCGCGTGATGGAACAAACACGGCCGCCCGTGCGTATCATTTCGCTGGGCCGCGTTTACCGGCCCGACACCGCCGACGCCACGCACTATCCCATGTTCCATCAAATCGAGGGCCTGTTGGTCGATCGTCACGTGACCATGGCCGATTTGAAGAGCGTGTTGCGGCTGTTCGCCATGAGTTACTTCGGCGGCGACGTCCACATTCGCTTCCGGCCGTCGTTCTTTCCCTTCACCGAGCCGAGCGTGGAGGTCGACATGAGCTGGCACGACCGCTGGATCGAAATGGGCGGCGCCGGCATGGTCGATCCGAACGTGCTGCGGGCGGTCGGCTACGATCCCGAGGAAGTGAGCGGTTTTGCCTTCGGTCTGGGCGTGGAGCGCGTCTGTGCCCGACGCCATCAGGTGACCGACATCCGCGAGTTCTATCGCAATGATGTGCGGTTCCTCGAACAATTCTAGTCAGCCGGGCTGCTCGAGCGCGCGGACCGCGTCGTTGAGCAGAGCGACAAACGGCGGCGGGTTGTAAAGACCCAGCAGCAGCACCAACGCCATGCACAACAAGATCGGCAGACCGGTGCCGATGCTGTCCTGGAAGCCGGCCGGCGCCGCCTCAGCGGAGGGCGACCCAAACGACATCGAAACCACCGTCACTCCCATGCCGATAAAGACCATGAAGAGCAGCAACACGAACAGACCTCCGGCCCAATAGTGTCCGGTGACAAACGTGGCCGAGAGAATCTGAAACTCACTGACGAACGGGGCGAACGGCGGCGACGCCGTGATGGCAAAGAAGCCCGCCAGGAACATCGCCCCGGAAAGCGGCAACCGCCGCAACACGCCGTGCAGATCGTCGGTGAATTTACTGCCGTAGGCGCGGTGGATGTTGGCGGCCGAGAGAAAGAGCACACCTTTGGTCAACCCATTGTGGACGACGTGCAGCAGTGAGCCAAGCACCGCCGTGCCGCCCACGCCGATGCCGAACACCAGAATGCCCATGTGCTCCACGCTCGAATAGGCCAGCAGCCGCTTCACGTCGCGCTGCCGGATCATGAACACCGCCCCCAGAGCCATCGAGAACATTCCGATCAACATCATGATCCGCTGCACGAAAGGAAGGTCATGCGCCACGGCGGCGATCTGATAGAACCGCAGAATGGCCAGAAACGCGCAACTGGTCAAACTGCCGGCCATCAGCGCGCCGAGAAGGCCCGGCGCCTCGCCGTAGGCGTCCGGCTTCCAGGTATGCATCGGCGCCAGGCCCATCTTCGTGCCATAGCCGACGAACAGCAGCACGAACGCGGCGTGCAGCCAGGGCAAGGAGAGGTGGGGGGCCTCGCGGACGAGATCGTCGAACAGCAGCGTCGCTTCCAGGCCGGCGTGGAGCGACGAGTAGGCGAGAAAAAACGAGCCGAGCAGCGCCAAGGCGATACCCACGGAGCAGATCACCAGGTATTTCCACGTCGCCTCCAACGACCGCCGGTTGTGATTGAAATAGATGCCGGGAGCGGTCGCGAGGGTCGTGGCTTCCATGGCCACCCACATCACGCCCAGATGATGCGACAGCACGATGAGCGTCATCATCGCTTGCGCCAACAGCAGGCAAGCGCAGAACACGCGGTTCGGCCGCTCCTGCCTCAGGGCCAGATAGGGCGGCGCGTAGAGCGAGCAGAGCACGAAAAAAAGGGCGTTGAATCCAAGAAACAGCTTGCTCAGCGGGTCGAGCGACAGCCAGCCGCCGAAGGCCGACACCTCGCCCTGGTCCAACGCCGCGGCGACCAGGCCAAGTTGAATCGCCCCCGCCAGCGGCACCAGCCAGGGCCGCCAACGGTTCGACGGTGTGGCGAACACCACCGCGGCGGCCAGGAGCGGACAGAGAATCAGCCAAACGGCCATCGGTCAGTCCCGCAGGGTTTTCAGGTGGGTGGGGCTGGCTTCGCCGAAGGCGCGGCTGACGTGGTTGATGATGATGCCCATCACGAACACGCCGACGAACAGGTCGAGCAGCACGCCCAGCTCGACGAGGCTCGGAATCGCATCCACCAGCAGCAGGCCGAAGATAAAGATGCCGTTTTCCAGCACGATGTAGCCCAGCACCTGCGTGAGCGCCCGCCAGCGCGTGGTAAGAATCACCGAACCTGCGAAGACGGTGGCCAGGGCGGCGGGCACCACGAGATTGCTGCTGTCATCGGCACGCAGCGGCAGCCGGGCGGCGAAGGCCATGGCCAGCACGGTGCCCACCGCTCCCACGAGCAGCGCCGGCACGATGCCGATGGTCGATTCCTCGTCGCGGCGGATATCCACTTCGCGGAGGGCCTTCAACAACAGCCAAGGAATCACGGCCCCTTTGACGGCGGCCATGACGAGGGTCAGAACGATCAGCCGCGGCACCGCCCATGCGTCGCCGCCGCCGGCCGCACTATCCGCCACTCGGCCTCCAAAATGCGCCACCGGGTAGGCCAGCGCCAGCAACACTCCCTGCAAAGCCACCGCCCGCACGACCGCACGCAATTGCGTCGACGTGAGGATGTACAGATTCATCAACAGCACGAGGACCAGCAGCGGATCGAGGGATTTAATCGTCATCTATGCATACGCGATGATGAGCACCAGCCCCAAGGCCGACAACACGACCGCGGCGATCAGCAGGTGCGGGAGCGACACCAGACGCAGCCGCGCCATGCCCGATTCGACGACGCCGACCACGACGGCGACCGCCAGCACGCCGGCCACAAAAACGACCCAGTCGACCAGGCCGACGCCCGTAGCCAGCGGCACCGACAGTTGCACGATGAGGGCCGCGAACACGAATAGTTTGACGGCCGCCCCGTAGACGATCAAGCTCAGGGCCGGCCCGCTGTGGTCGAGCACCATGACTTCATGAATCATGGTCAGTTCGAGGTGCGTATTGGGGTCGTCGAACGGAATGCGGCAGTTCTCGACGAGCAGCAGCACGAACCAGCTTGCCAGAATCAGCAGCATGCCGGCCCCGGCCGTTCCCCATTGGGCTTCGAGCGACGTATCGAGCATGCCCGCCAACCGCAGCGATCCGCTGATCTTCGCCAGCACCAGCAGGCCGAAAAACAACACCGGCTCCGCCAGGCAGGCATACGTCGCCTCGCGGGCCGACCCCATCCCTTCGAAGGCCGAGCCGGTGTCGAGCGCGGCCAGCACGGTGAAGAAACGCCCCAGTCCCAGCAGGTAGGCGAAAAGAACCAAGTCGCCCGTAAAAGACAAGGGGGCGTCGTGCTCTCCCAGCGGAACGATCATGGCTGCCAGCAAGGCCGTGGCCAGGCCGATCACCGGACCAAATTTGAACACCCAGGTCGTCGTCTCGCTGAAGACCGATCCCTTTTGCACCAGCTTCCACAGATCGTAGTAGACCTGCGCCAGCGGCGCCCCGGTGCGGCCGGCGAAGAACGCCTTGGTCTTGTTGATCACGCCCGGCAGCAGCGGCGGCAGGGCCAAGACCAGCAGAATGTGCAATAGAAAGTTGATCATATCTGGAGGATGGCCTTCCCAGGCCATCTCGTTGCTTGTTTTCGTGCTGGACGGCCTGGGAAGGCCATCCTCCGGACGTCGCATATTGACCTGAGCACGGCCTTAACTCCACACCAACAGGAGAATGAGCGTCGCGAAAATGTAGAGCAGGTAGACCTGGAGACTGCCGCGTTGCAGGACGCGAAACCGGGTGAAGAAGCGTGCCGCCCAGGCGAACGACGGCCCGATGCCGCGGTCGAGGACCGTTTCCGGCACGTGCGTATGGAAATCGGCCTGTTGCGGAAACAGGCCCTTGGGCCGGTGCTCGTGACGGCGGGGCAGCAAGGCCCAGGCGAAAAGATCGACGAGCATCTGAGCGAACGACGACGCCGTGTACTGCATCCGCGGCGACGGGGCCGCGAAGCCGCAGTCCCAAGTGAGGGTTGAGGCGACTTCGCCGCTGCGCAGCCTCTGCCGGAGGAAGACGCCGATCGCGACGGTGAGCGCGATCAGCGCCGCGGCCGCCACGCTGATCCGTCCCAGCGGCGCCAAGCTGACGAGCGGCTGCTCTGGGGCGGCCACGTTCACGGTCCATGCGCGGGCAGCTTGTTCGAGCCAGGGGGCGACGAGAACGGGCAGCAGCCCGATCGCGGCGCAGCACGTGGCCAGGATGCACATCGGACCGAACATCGTCACGGGTGCTTCATGCCCCCGCCGGGCGTGCTCCGACCGAGCGACGCCGAGAAACACCGCGCCGAACACTTTGGCGAAACAGGCGGCGGCCAGCACGCCCATCAGCGCCAGCGCCGGCGCGGCAAAGGCCGCGATCGGCCAGCCCGGCGATCCCTTCAGGCCCAGCGTCTTGAAGAGTCCCAAGTAGATCAACAGCTCGCTCACAAAACCGTTCAGCGGGGGCAGACCGCAGATGGCGACCGCGCCGATCAGAAACAATACCGCGGTGCGGGGCATGGGTTTGGCCAGTCCGCCCAACAGGTCGATCTCGCGTGTGCCGACGGCGTGGATCACCGAGCCGGCGCTCAAGAACAACAGCGACTTGAACAAGGCGTGGTTCCAAACGTGCAACAGGGCGCCGCCGAGGCCCAGCACGACCCACGAGACTTGTCCCAGCGATCGGCCGACCAGCGCCAGACCCAGCCCCAGCAGAATGATGCCGATGTTCTCGATGCTGTGGTAGGCCAGCAACCGCTTGAGGTCGTGCTGACCGATGGCGAACGCGACGCCAAGCACGCCGGAGATCACGCCCAGGCCCAGCACCAGCCCTCCCCACCACAGCGGCGGATGCGGCAACAGCGAGCCGATGCGCACCAGGCCGTAGATGCCCATTTTGATCATCACGCCCGACAGCAGCGCCGAGACGTGACTGGGCGCCATGGCATGCGCGCTGGGCAGCCAGATGTGCAGCGGCATGACGCCGGCCTTCGTGCCGAATCCCAACAGGGCGACGAGAAAGATGGCGGTGGCCAGGCCCGGCGTCGCCGCTTCGAGGCTGACGAAGTCGAACGTTCCGCTCACGCTCCACATCAGGGCGAACAGCCCGACCAGGCAGAGCGTGGCGAAGTGGCTGGCGGCCAGATAGATCCAGGCCGCCTCGCGCACCTGTTGGTCGTGGTCTTCGGTGGCGACCAGGAAGAAGGCGCTGAGGGCCATCGCTTCCCAGGCATAGAGAAACAGCACGCCGTCGCGCGCGACGACCAGCAGCGTCATCGCCGCCGCCAGCAGTCCATAGAACAGCGACAGCTTGCGATGGTTTTCCGGGTGTTCCGTGGCCTTCCAATAGCCGACGCCATAGACCGCCCCGCAGAGCGAAACGAGCAGCACGGGCAGCAGAAAAAACGCCGAAAGAAAATCGACGCCCACGGTCAACGTGCCGCCGGTCGGCGAGGGACAGGTCAGGCCTTGACCTACCGCGCCGGATAAGCGCCCCACGGCGCCGATCAACCCGCAGCCGCAGCCCACGATCACCAGCAGCGCCGCCAGGCGTTGGCCGAAGAACGAGCGGCGATCGAAAAAAAATCCCGGCACCCCGCTGACGGCGAGCAAGACGACGGCCGCGATCACCCATTGTTCGGCGTTCACGTCGCTATGATACAAGCCGGGCGACGGCCTTCCTAGTGCCGCGTGCCAAGAGTTGGTGGAACAGCAACAACCTACCAATGGAAGTGCAAGTGCGGCAGCGATTCTTGCAGACGGCCCGCGGCCTCGTCGGTCACCTGGCTCCCTTCGATATAAAGCGTTTCGAGTTGGTCGAAGCCGAGCAGCTTTTCCAGGCCGGCGTCGGTGAGGGGTGCGTTCTGCAGAATCAAGGCGGTCAAGTCGGGCATGCCGCGGACGCTCCCCAATGCGTCGTCGCCGATCTGACTGGCTCCGAATCGAAGCGTGCGCACGTGTTCCAGCGACGTCAGCTTTTTCAGGCCCGCGGAAGTCACCGCCGCGCTGCCGAAATTGAGCGTCTCCAATCGCCGCATGCCGAGCACCGGACCGAGCCCCTCGTCGGTGACGCTCGTTTCGCCGAGAACGAGCGTTTGCAAATCGGTCAGCCCGGCCAAGTGTCGCAGGCCCACGTCCGTGAGCTCCGTGTTTTTCAGCACCAGCTTGTGCAAGCCCGGCAGACCTTCGAGAGTGGCCAGATCGTCGTCGGCGACGGGTTGCGTCTCCAACTCGATTGAGTCGGATTTACCTTCCCGGACTCGCTCGATCTGCTCGGTCAGCGAATCTTCGGCTGGCGCGTCTTTGCGACTTGGTACGCTGGCCGACCGCGGCGCTGGCGGAGGTTCGCAACCGGCGATGAGCGACAATAAAACAAGGGCGAGCGGCAGGCGTGAGCGTGCCGCTGCGCGAGCCAAGCGAACACGACACTGCACGCGGTGGTCATTGCGGTAGCCGACATTCTTTTCCAACCAACTATTTCTCGATGCCAAAATCGCCGTCCCTCTGCCGCCAGACCGAGTGAATGTGATTGGCGGGGTTGCCGGCGCCGTCGGGCTGGTTGTTGCAGAATTCGATGACAAACGTCGGCCCCTGCACGCGGTAAGAATGGCCGATGCCCGGCCTGTCGGGTCCGGCCCAGGCAAAATAGACCTTCTGGATGCCGGCATCGCGCACCTCGGCCAACCGCTTCTGGCCGACTTCGGGCGTCATGTTTTCGGTGTACGCCTCCAACAGCGTCCACAGGATTTTAACCTGGTCGTCGCTCAGTTCGGTGCCCGGCAGGCCCTCGGGGCCGCTTTGCGGCGGCTGCGGCTGGGCGGCGCCGCGAATATCGGCGGGCGACTTGTCGGCAATCACGGCCTTGCCCCGCTGATCGGCGGTGAGCGACTTCAAAAGCTGGAAGGCCAGGTCTTCTTCCGCGTGCAGCACGCGCGTGCCCCGCGGCGGACCGACCTTCACGTCGCTGCGCACTTCGGCCGGGTTGGCGCCGTAAAACGTCGGCGTGACCGAGGCGATTTTGCCGGCGTCGACCACGAAATTCAGCGAAAGATGATGACCCTCGACGCTGAGGCCCCAGCGGTCCGACTCGCTGGGCTGCCCGAAGAGGGTGAAGTAGTAGCGTTCGGGGTCGCGGAGGGGAGAACCCTGCCGGCCTTTTTCCAGTTCGCGCAAGATGGCCTCCAGGCTCATGATGGTCTTGGCTTTGTCATAGCCGAGCTGGCTGACGGCACTGCGCAGCAGAGCGTGGGCCCGCTTTCGCTGCTCGCCGTCCATGTGCTTGACTTGCAGGCCCTTGCGCTTGTCCTTGGGAATATAGTGCCAATCGAGCCGGGCCGGGTCGTCGAATTTCATGGTGGCCGCGGCCCGTTGCTCGGCGGAAAGGCCGGCCAAAAAGTCGCGGGCGGCCTGCGTCATGTCGGCGCCGGCCGGGCGAAAATTCATCGCCGCCAGCGTGCCGGCCGAAGAGATCAAAAGGACGGCCAGTGCGGCCAGGGATTTACGGCTTTGCATCGTCAGGACTCCCGTGCGTGGTGCGGTTCGTTTCCGCCCACGATAGTCTGCCAAGGGGCTGCTGGCCAGTGGCCCGTGGTTTTGCCGCCCAATTTGCCTTATAATCGGCCTGCTTAACCCCCGGCGTTTTGGCAATCATCATGGCTCACCTTCCGCGACTTTTGTTGACCCTGCCGCTGACAGCGGCGATTTGGCTGACGGCCGGTCCTGCCTCGGCCCAGGCTCCCGCCGCGACGGGCCCGGAAATGCCTTGGCAAGTCGCCGTGTTGTTCACCGCCAATTGGGTGTTGGCGGCGGTGGCTGTGGCCATTCTGTCCCGGCCCTCGAAGCGTCCCGATAAGCCGAAGAAGTCCCTGGACGAAGAGGCCGCCTGATGAACATGCCGATTCTGTTCGCCGACCTGAACGCCACCAAGGTGCTGGGCATCATTCACTGGATTGGCATGGCGTTCGTCTTTTTGTGGTTTCTCGGGTCATGCATGAAAGACGGAATGTGGAACAACGGCCTGCGATGCATCAGCGCATTCGTCGCATCGATGCTGAGCTTTCCGCTGGCCGTGCTGGCGGCGGGCCTGTTCGGCGGCAGTTCCGGAGCCAGCGCGCCGGATGATTACCTGCCGCTGGCGATCGCCATCGGCGCAAACTGGATCGCGTTCGTCGTCTGCCTCGGCGTCATTCTGACTCTGACCGACGGTCTGTCGCAAGTGAAAGTGGCCTTTCACCCCATCGTCAACAGCGTCGGCAGTTTCATCTTTATCTGCGGGATCGCGGCGGTGTTCCTCTTTTACGCGACGCCGATCTACAGCGTCGTGCAAGCGCTCAAGTAGCCGTAGCTGACTTCGTGAGAAGTCAGGTGTTGGCAAGTGGGTGTAGGGTGGGACCAGCGAGCTTGCGAGCGCCGGCCCACTATAAACGACGTCCGTATCGGTGGGCCGGCGCTCGCAAGCTCGCTGGTCCCACCCTACGATTCACGTTTCTTTCAAGGCCCGCTGAAGCTCCGGCAAGGAGGTCACGCCGGTCACCACCAGCAGCAATCCTTCTTCTTGCAGCGTGCGCATGCCGGCCTTGCGGGCGGCCTGCCGGACGGCCTCCACCTGCGGCTTCTTCTGCAGCGTTTGGCGCACCAGGTCGTCGACCACCAGCGACTCGAAGATGCCCGTGCGACCGAAGTAGCCGATGCCGCGGCACTGCCCGCACGGTTCCTGAGGCTGTTCGGGATTCGGCGTCGGCGGACGATAGAGCGCTTCGATGCGGCCTTGGGGAATTCCGAGCTGCTGCAGCAACTGCGGCGGCGGAGCGTAGGCTTCTTTGCACTTGTCACACAGCTTTCGCACCAGCCGCATGTTGACCGCCACCTTCACGGCGCCGGCGTATTTTTGCGGCGGCATCTTCAAGGTCATCACGCGCAACAGCGCCTCGGCCGCTTCCTTGGCCCGCGCCGTGGTGATCACCGTCCGATCCAGGCCCGTCTGGTCGCACAACAGCTCGGCACTTTCCGCGTCCTTCATGTCGGGCACCACGATCACGTCCGGGTACTCGCGGATCAACTTGGGCAAGACCGTGAGCGGCGATTCGCCGCCCGCCGCGTTGAAGGTGGTGACCGGCACGTTCTCGATCTGCACCTCTTTGGCCGCGGCGTCTTCGACGCAGATGAAGCCGCGAGTATAGCGGTCCATGCCGCTGACGATGGCGTGCAACAAGCTCGTCAGGCCCGCGCCCGGCGGCGCCGAGATCACCACCATGCCCGTGCGCGACTCGAGCACCGGTTTCAAATCCTCCCACATCTTCTCGCGCATGCCGAGGTCGATCGACCGTTTCTTGCGCACATCGGGATCGGGGAACTGGATCAGCACGCGCTCGCCGGTTTGTGTGCCCTGGCTCATCACGCGAGGCGTGTGCTTTTTGCCCTGATACTCGGCGCCGAACGATCCCTGTTGCCGTGCCCGCCGCTCGTTGGGGTTCAACGCGCAGAGCACCTTGAGCACGGCCAGCAGCATGTCGCCCGGCTCGCGCTCCAGGTTCTCGCCCGGATGCCAGACGCCATCCACTTGAAAGCGGACCGAAACCGATTGTTGCGTAAAGTCGAGCATGATCGAGTCGGCCCGGTTGTCGAGACCCTGGGCCAACAACTCGCGGGCCGACAGAAAGCCGGGGGCCTGCCGGGCCGTGAGCAAGTTTACATTGTCGTCGCGCTCGGTCGCGCCGCCGCTGGCCGTGAGCTTGATCGGCGGGCCGACGTCGTCCGCCGTAAGCTGATCGGAACGGACTTTGATGCCGATCATCTGTAATTTCCTGGCCGTCCAGCGGCGAATGTGCGCCGAATTGAACACCTTCTGGTCCAGGGCCACTTGCTGGTTGTGCTTGACGCAATAAACGATGAACGGCACCAGGAAGAACAGGAATTGGAGCGCATAGCCGACCCAGAACGTGACGCTGGACGAAAGCAACGACATGACGGGGTGGCACAGAAAACCGCTCGCCAGAAAGCACAGGCCAAACGGCAGACACATGGCCAGGTTCCAGTTGCGGTTTTGCTTGCGAAAGTAGCGGTCGCGGTTGACCCAGTCGGCGGCGGAGACCCACCACAGGACGACCACCAGGTAAAGCAGTGCCTGAACCACGGCATAAATCAAAATGCCGACGTTGATGTCGACGCCCGTGAATTTGTCTGCCCAGTAAGGCACCAATTTACGGATCACGTCATTGAACGAACCGGCCGACGCTTGGGGCACGGCTACCGGGGCGGCTTGTGGCGCAGCGGGCATCGGCGCTTGGCCCAACGCCGGCAGCGCGGCGAAACACCAGCAAAGGAACCCCAGGAGGATAATGGCAAGTCGTCCGCGCATCACAGGATTCCGGGAGCCTTGACCTCGATGCCTTTGAGCGCCATGCGCAACGCATCGACGTTGGGCGCCACCTCGAACGCCGTGGCACGGTCGATCAGGTCCGTGTCGACCAGGTTTTTGAGACTCATAGTGAAGTCCTGCATCCCTTCCTTATCGCACATGCGGATGGCGTCAGGCAGCTTCTCGTCTTTCTCTTCCAGCACCAGCTTGCGGATGATGGAGTTGAAAATCATGATTTCCACGGTGGGCACGCGTCCCACGCCCGGCTTGATCGACGGCAGCAGCTTCTGGCCCACAATGGCCTTCATGTTCATGGCGATCGCGCTGCGCAGTGCGGAGTGCATCGATTGCGGAAACAGGTCGAGAATACGGCCGATGGTGGACGGCGCGCCCGAAGCGTGAATGGTTCCGAACACCAGGTGGCCGGTTTCGGCCGCGTGAATGGCCGTCATAAACGTCTCTTCATCGCGCATTTCGCCCACCAGCATCACGTCGGGGTCTTCGCGCACGGCGTGCTTCATGCCGATGCCGAAATCCACCACGTCCAATCCGACCTCGCGCTGGTTGATCAGGCATTTGTCTTCGGTAAACACGAATTCGATTGGATCTTCCAGCGTCAGAATGTGCTTGCGATAGTTCTGGTTGATCCAGTTGAGCATCGAGGCGATGGTGGTGCTCTTGCCCGAACCGGTCACGCCGGCCAAGAGCACCATGCCCTGGTCCCATTTGCAGAGCGACTCCATGATGGGCGGCAGATTCAGCCCTTCGAAGGGCGGTATGAGCTGGTTCACGCGGCGGGCCACCAGCCCCACGTGGCCAAGCTGCTGCAGCACGTTCACGCGGAACCGCCACATGCTGCCGTCGACGTCGGTGGTATGGGCGAAGTCGGCCCCGCCGGTCTCCTCGAAGATTTTGCGGTTGCGGTCGGTGAACATGGGGAAGATCAGCCGCACCATTTCTTCGTCGTCGACCGGCCCGCGGTCGAGCGGCCGCAAGGTGCCGTTGACGCGCACGATCGGCGCGCGGCCGACTTTCATGTGCAGGTCGCTCCCCTTCAGCTTCACCAGGGCGCGAAACAGCTTGTCGATCTCCAGCTCGACGTGTTTCTTGACGAATTTTGCCGCCAGGGCGTCGCTGCCGGGCGTTACGGGGGGTGCCATTGCTGTTGCCATAACATTGCTCTCGGTGAGTGGTGAGGGTTCAGGGTTCAGCGTTCAGAGTTCAGCTTGACGAAGATCAATTCGCTTGCGCGTCATGAACCCTGAACCCTGACCACTGAACCCTCTTACGCGGCGATCGACCGCACGGGAATGCCACGGGCGGCCATCACCTGTTTGGTTTGTTGAATCGTATACTCGCCAAAATGAAAAATACTGGCCGCCAGGGCGGCGTCGGCCTTGCCCATCTGGATGGCGTCGGCCAGGTGTTCGGGCCGCCCCGCGCCACCGCTGGCCACGACCGGAATCGACACGGCCTCGCTCACCGCCGCCGTGATCTCCAAATCGTAACCGTTCTTGGTGCCGTCCGCATCCATCGACGTCAGCACAATTTCGCCCGCCCCCAGCCGCTCGACCTCGCGTGCCCAGGACACGGCCTCCAGGCCCGTGCCGACTCGACCGCCGTTGATGTGGACTTCCCAAATCTCGCGGCCGTCTTTCACCACCCGCTTCGGATCGATGTTGACCACGATGCACTGGCTGCCGAACCGCCGGGCGGCGTCGGCCACAAACCGCGGGTTCTGCGGGGCGGCCGAATTGATCGACACCTTGTCGCAGCCGGCGCTCAACAGTTGCCGGATGTCGTCGATCGTGCGGATGCCGCCCCCCACGCAGAGCGGCATGAAAATGACTTCGGCGGTGCGGCGGACCACGTCGAGCATGATGGCGCGGCCTTCGTGGCTGGCGGTGATGTCGAGGAACACCAGTTCGTCGGCCCCCTCTTTTTCGTAGCGCGCGGCCACCTCGACGGGGTCGCCGGCATCGCGCAACTGAATGAAATTGGTGCCTTTGACGACCCGCCCGCGATCGACGTCGAGGCAGGGAATCACCCGCTTGGCCAGCATCGCTTCTCTTTATCAACCGAGGTTCCCGGCGGCCTGCGACGGCGCGGGAGCTTGTTTCCGTATCGCGAATCCAGCTTTGTACTTTAAGCGGTCGCGCCGGGCAGGTCAATGAACCTTACGTCGGCCGAAAGGCTGGCGTATAATCTCTACGGCATGGCCACTATCGAGATCAGCCGACTCGCCAAGTCGTATCGCGTCTATCAGAAGCAGGAAGGGCTGCTCGCCTCGCTGGGCGGGCTTTTCCGCCGGCAGTATCGCACGGTCGAGGCGGTGCGCGGCATCGACCTGACCGTGGAACAGGGCGAGCTCGTCGCCTTTCTCGGCCCCAACGGCGCCGGCAAGACGACCACCCTCAAGCTGCTTTCCGGCGTCATCACGCCCACCAGCGGCACGGCCAGCGTCATGGGCCATGTGCCCTGGAAACGCGAAAACGCCTATCGCCGCCGCTTCGCCTTGGTGATGGGGCAAAAAAACCAGCTTTGGTGGGACCTGCCCGCCCAGGAGTCGTTCCGGCTGCACCAACAAATCTATCGCATCGAGCCGGTGCGCTTCGACCACACACTCAACGAGCTGGTCGAGTTGTTGGAAGTGGGCGGCCTGCTGCGGCAACCGGTGCGCGAACTTTCTCTGGGCGAGCGGATGAAGATGGAACTCATCGCCGCCTTGCTCCATTCGCCCGACGTGCTGTTTCTCGACGAGCCGACGATCGGCCTCGACGTGATCGCCCAGCACAACATCCAGACCTTTTTGCGGCACTATCAGCAGCATCGCCGCATCACCATTCTGCTCACCAGCCACTACATGAAAGACGTGGCCGCGCTCTGCCAACGCGTGGTGATCATCGCGCACGGGCGGATCATGTACGACGGCTCTCTGTCGGGCATCGTCGACCGCTTCAGCGGCCACAAGGTGATCAGCTTGCAGTTTCCGGCCGACGCCGAGCCGCCCGCCGATTTGCACCGCTACGGCGAGATGCTGGAAGAACACTTTCCGCGGATCAAGTTTCGCATTTCGCGGCGCGAGGTGTCCGACGTGCTCACCGATCTGCTGGCCCGCTATACGGTGGAGGACGTGAGCGTGGAAGATCCGCCGCTGGAAGAAGTCATCGCCGAGCTATTTTCGCTGGCCGGCGAACAGGCGGCTTCGGAGCAACCCGCCACGGGCGCGTTGTGAACCCCACCGTTGGGCCAACTGGCGGAATCTGCCAGTTGATCGGGGGTTCCGCGTCCCGCCGGCAAGCCAAGCGAAGATCATCGCGGTCTAAAACACTTGTGAAGAATAGGCGTGGTTCAAAGCAGGGTAACACTTCCCGTTGGAGTTCTGCCAGCACCTCCTGCCGGAAGTACCTGCCGCTGCGTTGGTTACGTCCTGACGCGGCCCACGCAGGGCGGCGAAAGCTGTTAC
>Ga0307372_10002101_pt1 | contig 33622 bp, 26 predicted proteins | sample OX1MG_FD_202533 | JGI IMG/M metagenome (GOLD analysis project Ga0307372, IMG submission 202533) | Soil microbial communities from Risofladan, Vaasa, Finland - OX-1 | ecosystem: Environmental > Terrestrial > Soil > Coastal area > Acid sulfate soil | place: Finland: Risofladan, Vaasa | collected... | reverse complement strand
CTGAAGGAGACGCTCCATCATTGGAATGAAATCGCCGCTGATCTGGCAGAGCGAAACCGTCAGAGGGCACCTCAGTTGCGCAGGCTTAATATGTTAAGTTAGCGCTTATGGGGCGGAGCCCTCCCCTGCGAAAAGGCGCGAGTCAGATCCACTTTTCGATCCAGGCAAAGGCGTCATCCTGCATGTCCGGGCGGAAAGAATGGCCGTAGTCGTAAAACCTGCCGCTGAATCGCTCCGGGATGCCCGCTTTGGCGTAAATCTCACCCAGCTTTTTGACCGATGCTCTCTGCCCATCGTGGGGATAAAGGCCATCGCGCAGGCACTGCTGCACCATGAAGGCGCCGGGTGCGATCATAGCGGCCTGGTCGGGGAGGTCGAGTGAGCGGTAGAGGCCCGGGATGTAGACCATCCAGGTGTGGTTGCGCAAATAGTTGCGAAGCTGCGCGCGAAATTCCGTCATCCATCCCACAGAGCAGGCAACCTTGATGCGAGGATCAGCCGCCGCCAGGTAATCGGTCCGCAACCCGCCGAGCGAGAGGCCCAGGCAACCGATCCGTTTGGGGTCGACTTCGGGCCGGCTGGTGAGGTAATCGACGCTGCGCCTGTCGTCCCAGTTGAGAATGCCCGGCCAGGTGGCGCCTGCCGCAAAAATGGTTTTGGCGGTCAGGTCTTCATAAAGCCCGCAGAGGTGGTTGATGGCTGAAAACCAGGCGCGCGTGTTCTTCTTGATCTTGGAAAGCTCCTCCAGGGCCGGCCGCATAGGGCCGGGCGCGCTGGATACATCGATTTCTTCCACGCGCAGCCTGCGCGAACCGAAGTAAAACCCGTCAATCACCAGCACCACATATCCCTTGCGCGCCAACACCTCCGCATAGGGCCTGCCGTAATAGTGGTTGCGATATTGCGTCAGCGCCGGCGGTTCATCGCGGTAGCTGATGATCTTTTTATGGCCCCAGACGTAATTGCCGCCGTGGTCGTGGAGGGCAATAAGGCCCGGCGCAGGCCGCTTCGCCTTGCCCGGAACGAGCACCCAGCCTGGAATGCTGTAGGCTGCGGTGGCAGAAATTTTGACGGCCTCAAGCGTAAAGCCATCGCGCCGCTCCCGGCTGATGACTTCGGCCGAGAGAGGTTCCGGGGTGGGCTGGTATTGCAAACTCTGATGAAAAAGGGGCCGCGCGGCCTGCTTCCATTCCTCCAGGTCGCTCCACCTCGACTCCAGGAACGACATGCGCGGCTGGTTCTCGCGGCTGATCCAATCCGTCATTTCGTAAAGGTTGGCCAGGTCCGGCGTGGGAAATGTTCGGTCAATAGTGGGCTTCAAGGAGCGGTCCGGCCCCACCAGGCCGTATTCGTACCCCGAAGTCTGCGGCGGACCGGCGGGCTCGCCTGACGACACGCCTGGATGGAGGACCGTCCCTGCCGTTGCCGCTAACAGAAAATCGCGCCGCGCTATCGATTGGGCCTTCTTCGTCATGATCATCACCTTTTCCGGTTAGAGAAGTAATGCCCTTCCTGCAGAGTGAGCAATTTTAAAATGGCAGGCCCTCCAAACGGACCGGGCCGCAACCCGCCAAAATCAAAACCACCAGCGCCGGCGGTGTGGATTGATCGGTGGCGCCGGGGCGTGCGCCCCAGAGGTGAGACAACCGGTCCAATCACTCGTTGCCATCCGATGGTAAATTCTTCTTCTCTTTGCAGCAAGCTATTTGCGCTCGAAGAAGGGATTCAATTTTAAGGGGTGGGGCACTCTTTCAGAAATCGGAAGGTGGAGAGAATCCTGGCCGGAAGGGATGTGGAGTCTGCCTGGAAAAAAATGATGACAGGCTGGCGGGGGTCATTGATGCAATAAAACTGCGTAAGGCTGTTGAGGACCTTCAGCGTGGGATAGCCGGCAAAGAGAGTCTGCTCCTTCGATAGTATCTCCTCAAACCCGACCTCTCCACAGGCGCGCAATGACCAGTCGTAAGTGTTGTGCACCACCGGGAATTTTTTCATGTCCGGAATTTCAATGCTCAGGACCCGGCGCCCCTTGCGGGTTTGCAGCTCAACCAGGTCCAGCAACGGCGGCTGAGTTCCGCTGATGGGCTGGTCCGCCAGGAATTGATGCTCATTGGGGCCAACGGCGTAATCAACCACGAAGAATTTCTTCGGATATTGAAACTCAAAGCCGAATTTCACGTTGCGGTAGGTCTTCCAGCCGCGGAGCCTGGCCTCGCGGGCCGGGCGCGGCCCCCGGGCCAGAACAACTGCCGCCATGCCCATCGAAATCAGCGCTATGACGATCACGGTCCTCTTCATGAAGTTGTCTCGCGATTGTAGGGTATCACGGTCGCAATGCCGGCGGATGAGCGGTTTCAGGAGACACAAGGTAGCCGTCAGCAGGATGAAGACAGGTTCAGTGGGCCGAAATTCTTGCCAGATCTTAACCAAGTAACAGATCGTATTGCTGTTAGCGTGTATCCCCCTAATGGGGGATGCCACTGGCACGATAGTTCTTTGACAGTTAATAATCCTGTGTGGAAAAGTGTCCATCTGGGGGAGGGGCAGGGAGCAAGCGATTCCATTTGGTATGCCCTGGCCATTCACCGCCCCTTTTCACACCAACAGGGCTGTCGATGGCAGGCCAAGGAGAGACAGCCGATGAAGAAATTCCAGCAATTCATAATGGTTTTGATGGTTGGCGCCGGCGTGACGCTGGGGCCGGGCGCCTTGAGCGGCTGGGCGCGACCGAACCCTCCGTTTGATGGTCATGGCCGCGGCCACGGCCACGACAGGGACGATCACGGCAAAAAGCACCACGAGCACTGGGACAACGGGCGCCACCGGGGCTGGGACCGCGAGCGCGATGGACGATACCGCTTTAATAACGACGGCCGGCGCGCCTTTGTGGCCTATTACCGCGACCATCGGGACGAGCGCTGGTTCCACGAGCGCGGACCGCGCGGCGTGGCAATCGACTACGGCTATGTGGTGGCGCCCCGCTATCGTGGATATTGCCGTCCGCTGCCCCCGCCCATGCTTGCAGAACTGCCGCCGCCACCTCCCCGGCACCACTACTTTATCTTTGGCGGCAACGTCGTGCTGGTGGACAGCGGTTACCGCGTGCAGGACTTTATTTCACTCAATTTCAATTTTGGCCGATGAGGGACAATCGCTGGCATCGCATGGATCGCGGGAAACCGCGATCTGTGCGATGGGGTTTTGCAGCCCTCCGCACTCCCGCCGCGTTTTAATATTTCCCATAGCCACATAAAACCGCCGCTGCAGGAAAGGGCGGCGGCTGTGCACTCTCGAGCGGAAGGAGGATCTCCGCCATGGATGATTCGCCTTGCAAACTGCTGGCGGTCTATTACGACCGGCTGTTCGAACCCATTCGGGCGCCCATGGGGCGCGCGCGGCGAGGTATCCACAACAGATGTTGAGCGTCAAATGTCAGTCTGGCGGGCCGAGGAAGTGACCATCCAGACGATCTGGGAAAAAGGGACGAAGATAATGGGTTCCTCCACGCCGGCAGGAAACTCAGGGTGCGAGGTATCCTCCGCCGGTGTGAGCCACAGCCCCTGCGTTTCTTCTCCGCGAACGGCGGCGTTGAGCACGGTGTGGTCACTGAGTTTGATGGTGACGTGCCTTCTTCTGACTTCAAAAAGCATTTCGTTTCTCCTTTGTTGAGCGGTTGCCTGCGCGCTCAGTCTTTACTCCTCCCCCGGGGCTCAAGCGTTCCCTGCCGCCATGGAACACGCGGCGCGTTGTCCGAAGGCCCAAATTACCATTTCGATGGGCTGCCGTCCACGGAAGAGCCTGGAGCAGGCCGAATGAAGGAGCCACGCTGCTATCGGTTTGCGTCCGCTTTGGCCTGGTTGTACGTTCCGTGCTCTTCGGCCAGCGGCTTGAGCGTGGGGTAGAACTGCACAAAGGTGTTGTCCACGGCGCCGTGGGTGTTGTGGCACTGGTAGCAATGAGCGGGAGGGTTGGCACCCGCCGGCTGCGCATCCTGCCTGAAGGAAAAGTACGCCCATTTTTTGGGGAAGCGCTTTACGTCTTTGACGGAAGCGGAAACGCCGCGAAGCCCGGACTGGTAATGGCCTCCGCGATTGATGGAACCCCGCGTGGCCGAGTTGCGCGATTCCAGAACAAACACCGTCCTGTCGGGCCAGCAGCCGCTGCTGAGGAAGGCGCGATAAGCGGAAGGTTTGACAAAGACGTTGGTGAACTCGCTGCCCGGCTTTCCTTCCGCGCTGTATTCCATGCCGAGCCCCGACGAGAGATAAATCCACTCGCGATAGTCGCGCGGCAGCACGAGCCTGCCGTCTGCCGTGTATTGCGGAGCGTCGGAGGGCGATGAAGCTGCCGGACTTTCGCCCGTCCGCAGCAGGGCAACGGCGGCAATCGCCGTCGCCGCAAGCACCGCGAACTTCGCAGCAGATAATCGCCTTTGAAACTTCATCAGGCCGATTATGCCACGGAAACCGGGCGCCATGGTCAAACCTTCTGCAGAAAGGTACGATCCCCCGGGACGGGTCGGCTGAAATGTGGAATCCAGGAGGGGTCAGGAGGGCCCGGTGGTTTGACATCAGCCTGCAGGTTCACAGTTGAGGCATCCCTGGGCACGCCCGGCCCAGGGCAACAAACGAAAGTAACAATGAGAAAACAGAAGCGGGAAAAAGGAAGAATGGCACCCAATCGCCAACACCCGCAACACCAATTCAAAAAACCTTGGAATCCTCTTAAAAATGTCTTGACATATCTGCTTCGATGTGTAATCGTGCACTCGGTCGCAGAAAGTTTGATTCCTATTTATAACCTTAAGCATTCGCGGGCACGCGAAGTAGTCAGAAGTGTTTGTACATCTCAGTTGGGTTAGCCTGCAGTTGAAAGTCTTGGTGGTATATCGTGGCTGAACGGGAGGCCACTACCCCTCGCTCTGTTCGATAGCCGCTTGTTATATTCGGAGGCGGTTTCCTGCCAACCATGGACAGGGATCTATCTCCGGTATTTTTAGTCGGGCAATAAATAGCAAGAGTCTCAAACCGTCGGGTCTGGGTCTAGATCCATCAATCCTAAAATCCCTATCAAGGAGGGGCCATGCGCAGCAAGCAGCAGACCGGCGCCCCCAGACGCAGCCTTTCATTTGCCATGATGGGCACGTTGTTGCTGGGAGCATTCTTACTTTGTTTTGTTCAGCCATTGTCCGCGCAATATCGCGGCACTATCCGTGGAGTTGTGACCGATCCCAGCGGCTCTGTCGTGCCCAGCGCGAAGGTCACGATGACCAATACCGAGACCTCAGTGGCGACTGCGCAGGAAAGCAACGCCAGTGGGCTTTATTTATTCAACTTTGTGCAACCCGGAGCGTACACCATCACGGTGGAGAAATCCGGCTTCCAGAAGTACCTGCAAACCGACGTCCATGTGATGGCCACTTCGGACGTCACGATAAACGCCGTCCTGAAAATCGGTAACGTGGCTCAGACGGTGACCGTCAAAGGAGAAGCCGGCGCCCACGTCGAGTTCAATACTTCAACCATGAAAATGGTTATTCAGGGAGCAAACCTGGCGAACCTCCCGGTCCTGGCGCGCAACCCCTTCACCCTGGCCTTGCTGGATGCGGCGGTGGTGAACCGCTATTGGGACATCTCGCACCGCAATCCGTTCTACATGTGGTCCAACGGCGGAATGGATATTGGCGGCCCCACGGGCGGCAAAAATGAGCAGTTGCTGGACGGCACGTCTCTGAACATTTCCGCGCGAGGCTCTTACAACGCGCCCATGGACGCCGTCAAGCAGGTGGCCGTGATGGAAAACACTCCGGACGCCAGGTACGGCTTCAGCGCCGGCGGCACACTGAACCTGGCCATGAAAAATGGTACCAACCAGTATCACGGTGACATCTATTACTTTGGCCGCCAGCCGTCCCTGAACGCATTGGCGGACCGCGTCACACGCAGCCCGTTCTCGGACAAGTACAATATCTATGGCGGTACGTTCGGGAGCCCCATCATCAAGAACAAGTTGTTCAACTTTTTCGCCTTCGAGCAATGGCGCAACACCCAGCCGTCATCCCTGGCTGAGACGATGCCGACAGCCGCCGAGAGGAACGGTGATTTCTCCGGGGCTCTGGCGTCGACGGGCGCTCAGCGAACCATCTACAACCCGTTCACCACCACGCTGAGCGGGAACACGGTGACCCGTACGCCCTTTGCCGGAAACATTATTCCGCCAAACATGATCGATCCCACCGCCCAGAAGCTCATGGGCTATCTGTGGGCGCCGAACAATCCGGGCGATAACGTTACGGGTGAGAACAACTTCAGGATCACCTACCCCTGGTGGATCCATTATTACAACCTGAGCGACCGCGTCGATTACAACCTCAGCGACAACTGGCGGCTCTTTGCCCGTTTCAGCAAGTTCCAGACGCGGCTGGACAATAACAACTGGGGCGGCACCATCGCTGTGCCCTCTGACAACGGCGGCACCATGGACGCCCTGAATGCCGTCTTTGACGCGGTGTGGATGATGAATTCGCGGACCGCCGTGGACATCAACGTTGGCGTCACCTATGTCGAAGACACCTACAATTCCACCTGGGCCCAGGTGGACCAGAGCGTCTGGGCGGGCCTGTGGCCGAACAGCAACTGGTACAACAGTGTGATCCCCTCCGGCTGCAGCGCGACCGACCTCTCCTGCTACTTCCCCGAATTCGACGTGAGCGGGATTGGAACCGCCGACTCAAGCACGTACCGAAAGATCACGGGCTTCGGCGGCTATTGGTTTGTAGGGGGCCGCTCGTATAACCCCACGGTGAACGTGACACGCGAGGAGGGCAAGCACAGCCTGGAGTTCGGCTGGGAATGGCGCCACTCCTATGACCAGGACATCAACCAAAGCGGGCCGGGGAGCATGGGCTTTAACGCCGTCGACACCGGTAATACCTACCAGAGCAGCTTCGATCCCTCACAGACGGGCGATCAGTGGGCTTCCGCTCTGCTGGGCGTTGTTCACACCGGAACAGCCCAGACTCCTCTCGTTGTAGACATGCACCAGGAGCAGGTGGGCCTCTACTTGCAAGACAATTGGCACCTCACCCATCGCATCACCCTGAACCTGGGGCTGCGCTGGGAGCGCGAGACGGCGCCGATGGAAGAGCAGTACCACCTGGCGCAAACCCTGGACCTGACTTCGCAGATTCCGGACCTCGGTATCGGCAGCGGGTATCAGTACAATGTGGCCATTCCTTCCCAGGTGACCGCCATTGCCAGCATCCCTTACCAGTTTAACGGGGCTCTGGTCTACACGAACGCCCAGCATCCACGTATGTACGACGCCCCGTGGGGTAACTTCCTGCCTCGCATCGGCATTGCATACCGCCTCAACGAAAAGACTGCCATCCGTGCCGGCTATGCGCGGTATGCAGTTCCCTGGGTCATGATCCATCCTGAGACCGGCGGCCTGCAGGTGAACGGTTTCGCGCAATCGACCAGTGCGTTGGATCCGTTGTCGGGGTTGCCACGCACAGCGTTGAGTGATCCTTACCCCAGCACCGGCTCCGCGCCGACTTCAGCCTGGACCTATCCAACATCTATCAACCCGGTGCAGCAGCCGGTGGGCAACAGTTTGGGCCGTTACACTGACCTGGGCAACTCCATCTCATACTGGGCCGGTGACACCAACATGAAGACGCCGATGAATGACCGATTCAATGTCGGCATCCAGCACCAGGCGCCCTTCAATCTGTTCACACAGGCCACGTTCTTCATGATGTTCGAGCACAACGCCCAGGATCCCAGCATGTGGGGCGGAGCCTACAATTACAACGTCAACCAGATGGATCCGAACCTGTCCTACGCGTATAAAGGCTTGGTTGACCAGACGGTTCCGAATCCTTTCTACAATCTCATGCCGGCCAACCTGATGCCGGGCAGCCTGCGGAATGAGCCCACCGTGTCCATGGGCGATCTGCTGAAGCCTTATCCGCAATACGGCGATCTGAACCAGTACGCCTGGCCGGGCTTCAGTGACCACTACTACTCGATCGCGTTGCAGGCCAACCGGCCCATGGCCAAAGGCCTGACGGCTGTCTTTGCTTACAACTATGCCCGCCAGAAGGAGGACGCCTTCTTCAACGCCCTCGACAACTACAACAATCGCCCGACGATGTTTGATCGCGGAAACCCCCGGAGTGATTTCCGCACGGGCGCCACCTACGAACTGCCGTTCGGCAACGGCCGCCAGTTCGCCAACCACGTGAACAAGTTCGTTGATGCCATCATCGGCGGATGGGGCACCAGCCAGTTGTTCTTCTGGCGGAGCGGCGACCTGTTGACGTTCGGCGATGCGCAGGTCAACGGCGACCCAACCCAGAACGTTCCGGCGGGATATTACTTCAACCCGTCGGTCTTCTCCACCCTTCCCGCCTACACTCTGCGGACCAATCCCCGGTACTACGAAGGGTTGCGCGGTCCCAACTGGTGGGAACTTGACTCCTCGTTCTTCAAGACGTTTAACCTGACCGAGCGGGTCAAGCTCGAATTGCGCATGGAACTCTACAACATGCCCAACAAGTTCATGCCCAGCGACCCTGTCACCAGCATCGGCAGTGGCAGCCTGGGCCAGAGCACCGATGTTGCATCCGGCAACTACGGGCGTGAAGCTCAGTTCATGGGCCGCATTACCTTCTAACGCGGGGACGCTTAAGGCCCGCCTAACCCCGGTACGTCCCTCGGACGTACCGGGGTATATTTTTGCACCCGAAGCGCCGGCATCAAAAACACCCCGTGCCTGAAATCTCACCCTCGCAAGGGAATTCCAGACAGAATTTTCCGGGTTGAAGCCGGACACCGCAGAACCCGCAGGCGCTAGTTCATCACCCCTTCGCCCACCAATGCGATGTTGTTGCGGGTGGTGTTCTTCACCAGATACATGGCCTCGTCGGCCAGACGGAGCAGATCTTTGCGGGTGCGGGCGTCCGTGGGGAATCCTGCCACGCCAAAGCTGGCAGTCACCTTGACGTTCAAACCCTCTTCGTCGAGGAACACCTTGGAATTCAAAATCTCGCGCAGCCTGCGGACCACGCTGAGAGCGCTGTGTTTGGAGGTCTGGGGCAGCAGCACGACAAACTCGTCGCCACCGTAGCGGAAGGCGTAATCGATGAGGCGCAGGTGGCCCTTGATGAGGGTGCCGACGTGCCAGAGAAGCTTGGACCCGGCCAGGTGGCCGTGAGTGTCGTTCACCAGCTTGAAGTGGTCCAGGTCAATAAAGATCACCGAGAACTCATAACCGTAGCGGATGGAGCGATAGATCTCCGCGTCGAGAACAAAGTTCAGGTGGCGCGCATTGTAGAGGGCCGTGCAGTCGTCCGTGATGGTCAGGTCGTGGATGCGCTGCACGTAACGCGCGTTCTCCAGCGCGATGGCGGTATAGTCGGCCAGGTTGGCCAGAATCGGAATGTCGTCCTCGTGGAAGTGCTGGTTCTTTGAGGCATTTACCAGCTCAATGGCGCCCAGCACACGCCCCCGGCCTTTCACCGGCACGCAGACGATGGACCCGGCCTCGGCGAGCCAGGTCTCTCTTTCCAGGCTGAAACGGGGCTCTTTGGCGACGTCCTCGATCAGAACCACTTCGCCATGCTCGGCAACCCACCCTCCAATGCCCTCGCCCAGGCGGACCCGAACGTCTTTCAGGCCGGCGGCGCCGACGCCCGCGGCCATTTCGTAATGAAGCTCGTTGGATTTTTCGTCGAGCAGGAGGAGTGCCCAGGTGTCAGGCCGGAGAAAATCGTTGATCTTTGACATGATGGTCTCCAGGACCTTATGCAAGTCGAGCGTGGAAGCGACGGCTTTGCCCACTTCGTGAAAAAGCGACAGGCGCGCAATCTGCTGCTCCAGCTCGCGAATTCTATCCACCCGGTCTGTCATCGGCATGCCGTCCGCCTGCTTCTCAGCAAGCCTTCCCCAGCCCACAGGATGCAACTTCACGTTTTCAGTATGTCTTTCGGCTGTTTTTTTCAATTTGTTTATGTGAACTTCCGATTAATAAATGGCAGAGAAGACAAAGACGGGGATTGTGAGAGGTGCGCCCGGTGAAAGAATTGACAGTGCTGCGACTGGGAAATATGATGAAAGACAACCCACAGGGGAGGGAAGCCGGAAAGACTGGATTGATGGGCTCATTTGGCGAGAACCTACGGCGTGAGCGGGAAATGCGAGGGGTAACGCTGCAGGAGATTTCTGCGGCCACCAAGATCAGCGTCCGCTTCCTCAAATCCATTGAAAGTGAAGAGTTTTCCAAGCTGCCGGGAGGCATTTTCAGCCGCAGTTTTGTGCGGGCGTACGCGCGCTATCTGGGCCTGGACGAGGACCCGCTGCTGGAAGAATTCCAGCAGGCCGCCAAGGCCAAGGCTAATGTCGACTTCACCCAGCTTTCGCCGCCCAGGACTTTTTCCGGTCCGGAACGGCGTTCCAGGCACACTCTGTGGGCGGTCGTGATTGCTGCCGGCCTGCTGACGCTCGGGTTCACACTCTGGCGACACTCGCACCGGCCGCTGCAAGTGCCTGTGGCAACGAAAAGCCCGCCAGCCGGGAGCCCTGCGCCACCCACGGTATCAAGCCCGGGGGGCTCCCCTGCTGGCAGCACGCAACCGGCGGCAGCCAAGCCGTCCGGCGGAGGCGTGCTGGCGGCGACCTCCACGATGGGGACCGTGCCCAAGCCGCCGCCCGTCACGGACGCCGACGGCAGACTGGTCCTGCAGATCGCTGCCACTGAGCGCTCCTGGGTGGCCATTGACGCCGATGGCAATTCGGTGATGCAGGGCGTTATGGATCCGAATACGGTGAGAACCTTCAGGGCCGACGCCAGTTTTGACGTGCTGACCGGAAACGCCCAGGGTGTGATCCTGACATTGAACGGCCAGACGATGAAGCCAGTGGGGCGGGAGGGCGAGGTCAAGCAGGTCCACCTGAACTGGCAAAGCCTGAAGAAACAGACTGCTGAATGAGGCCACACCCATTTCTGACCGGCTTGTGGAAATCCTGCGCGCGGGCAAAGCGCCCCCTCTCATCCGCCGTAAAGCAGCGGAAGGCGACCTGCCGGTTTGCCTGGAAGAGAAAATTGAAATCCTGGTGACCCTGTGCAGCCACCCCGATGAAGCCACCCGCACGACAGCCCTCGCAACCCTCAACCACTGGGACTCCGCAGAGTTGAAGCAGGTATATTCGAACCCGGAAACGCCGGCCGCCGTGCTGGAATTCGCTGTTCGCCGCCTGGCTCCTGACCGGGAGGAACTGCGGGAAGCGCTGGCTGGGAATCCCTCCTTGCGTGACCCGCTCAGAATCATGCTGCTCGCCGGCGAGGGGGAGGCCGCTTCAGTCGGAGCCGCGGAAGCCCCTCCGGAACGCCAGACGTTGCTTGAGAAAATCAGCCGCATGACCGTGGCGGAAAAAATCAATGCAGCTTTGATGGGCAACCAGGAAGAGCGAACCCTTCTGGTGCGCGACTCCAACAAGATTGTTTCCCGCGCGGTGATCCAATCCCCCAAGCTCAGCGATCAGGAAGTGGAAAACATTGCCACGATGAAGAACGTGTCGGAAGAAGTTCTGCGGCTGGTGGCCATGAACCGCAAATTCATCAGGAGCTACGCCGTCGCCCGCAACCTCATCAACAATCCCCGCACTCCCATTGACACGGGACTTCCGCTGATTCATCGCCTGAACGACCGCGACCTGAAAGAACTCTCCTGCAACAAGAACGTTGCCGAAGTCATTCGAAGCACGGCCCACAGGCTGGTGAAGCGGAAAGAACAGGCGAACAAACCCAAACACTAAGCAGACAGCGGGGCACTCGCTCGGGACGCTCAGCCGGCAAGGGCTGGCAGCACACCGTCGAGCAGGCGGGCAAGGTTCTCCGCGCCGCGGCTTCCCGCGTCGAGCACCTCGTCGTGGCGAAGCGGCCCCCGAGCGAGTCCCGCGGCGCGGTTGGTGATGAGCGCAACGGCGAGCATGCGCATATTCAACTGCCGCGCGGCCATCACTTCCGGGACTGTGGACATTCCGACAGCGCAGGCCCCCAATCGCTTGAAGGCGCGGATCTCGGCAGGGGTCTCGAATTGCGGGCCCGGCACGGCTGCATAAACGCCTTCAAAACACTTCAGCCTCAGCGAGCGCGCGGCCTTCAGGGCGGCGCGGCGCAGGCGGGCATCGTAAGCACTGGTCATGGCAACAAACCGCTCGCCCCAGCGCTTGTCATGAGGCCCGGCCAACGGGCTCGATGCGAGGAAATTCAGGTGGTCGGAAAAGACCATCAGGCTGCCCGGAACCGCTGCGGGCGCAATGCCTCCGGCGGCACAGGTAAGGACCAGGGTTCGAACGCCCGCCAGGCCCAGCACGCGCGCGGCAAAAACTACCTCAGCAGGTGTGTAACCCTCATAGAGATGGACCCTCCCCGCGAGCGCCGCCACGGGCAGATCCTTCCAGCGCCCCAGGTGCAGTCTGCCCGCGTGGCCTTCAACCGCAGGCCGGGGAAAATGCGGGATGCGCGAATAGGGGATGGTGACGGGATCTGAGAGGCCTGAGGCCAGCGCGCCAAGGCCCGAGCCCAGGACGATTCCAACCTGCGGAAACGGCTTCCAACGTCTCTTCAGGTAGTGGGCCGCGCGCAACGCCTGCGCATATCCGTGCTGTTGTTGTGGAGCAGGCATGGCTCGTCTCAGTGGATGAACAGGCCGACGATGGCCGCAGAAAGATAGTTTGCCAGAGTTCCCCCCAGCAGCGCCCAGAGACCCAGCCTGGCCATGTCATGCCTTCGTGAAGGCGCCACGGCACCGATAGCTCCAATCTGAATCCCGATGGAGCCGAAATTCGCAAAGCCGCAAAGCGCATAGGTGGCAATGGTGAATGAGCGGACGGCGATGTGCCCTTTCAGCGGACCCAGCATGGAAAATGCCACAAACTCGTTCAGGACGGCTTTTGTGGCCAGCAGGTTTCCCACGGCCATCGCGTCGTGCCAGGGCACACCCAGAAGCCACGCCACCGGCGCCAGAAAATAGCCGAACACGCTGGAAAGGTTGGTATGGGCAAAGCCAAGAAATCCGTTGGCCAGGGCGATGAGGGCAACAAAGGCGATCAGCATGGCCCCGACGTTGAGAGCGATAAAAAGGCCGTCAAGAACACCGCGCGTGATGGCATCCAGGAGGTTGACGTCCTTTTTCTCGAGGACCAGTTTCACTTCGCCCTCGGTTTGCGGCTTGCCTGTCTCCGGAATCAGCATCTTGGAGATCAGCATCGTTCCCGGCGCCGTCATCACCACGGCGGTCAGCAGGTCACGCGCCTGCGCTCCGAACAGGATATACGCGCCCAGCACGGATCCTGCAATGTGGGCCATGCCGGCGGTCATCACTGTCATCAGTTCGGACTGGGTCAGCTTTTCCAGATAGGGACGAATGACCAGCGGCGCTTCCGCCTGCCCGATGGCAATGCTGGCCACAACTTCCAACGACTCGGCGCCGCTGGTTCCCATCAGCTTGAACATGGCCTTCGCCGCCAGCGAAACCAGCGCGGGCAGAATGCCGACGTAGTAAAGGATGGACAGGAATGCGGCCACATAGATGATCAAGGGCAGCGCCTGGAAAGCGAAGACCATGCCCAGACTGCCCTTGGGATCGCCCAGCGGCCCGAACACAAACCTGGAGCCTTCAAACGAAAAATGCAGGAACCACACCACGCCGGTTGAAGCTTTGCTCAGCAGCCAGTAGCCAACTCCCGTTCGAAGCACAAACAGGGCAATGAGGAATTGCAGGCCCAGCCCCCAGCCCACAATCCGCCAGCGAATGGCCGACCGGTGGCGCGAAAGCGCGTAACACGTTCCAAGAATGACAAGAATTCCCAACAGCGACGCAAAATGGTTCAGTTGTCTCTCCAGCACTCGAAGTCGGACGATAAAATTGAATTAGCCCCAAGAGGATATAGCAGAACTCGCGAAAAATTGGTAGAAAGTTCGAGTGAAGGTTATTGGGCACGGCTATTGGCGGAGGCGCGGAAACGAAGGGGTAGGAACCGCTGCCACTCTATGAGATGATTTCTCTGGCGCAGCAACCAGCGAGACAGAACCCCGGCAACGCGGGGCCATAAGCAGGAAACCATGGATGCATTTTCAAAAGATTGCCTGAGCGGCAAGAAGGTTCTGATTACGGGCGGCCTGGGAGCCATCGGCCGCGTGGTGGTGAAGCGGCTGCTCGAGGTTTCCGCCACCGTGGCAGTGAATGACATTGTGGAAGATGAGAAGGCCGCCGAGGTCATTCGCGAAGCCGGCTGGCCGGAGGACCGGTGCCTCTACTTCAAGGCGGACGTGACAAAACCGGACGAGGCGCACGCGCTGGTCGAAAGAGCCGGGGCGGCGATGGGGCGGCTGGACGTAGCGATCTGCCACGCCGGCGTCGCCCACACCTGCCCGATCCTCGATGTTTCAAGCGCCGACTGGGACAGGATTCAGAGCGTGAACCTGAAAGGCGCGTTTCTGGTGGCGCAGGCCGCGGCAAGAAAGATGGTGGCGGCGGGCACGGCGGGCAGGATCGTCTTCACCTCAAGCTGGGTGCAGGACTTCCCCTGGCCGGACATCACTCCATACACGGTTTCAAAAAGCGGCATGAAGATGCTGATGCGCGGCATGGCAAAGGAGCTGGCCGCGAAGGGTATCCGGGTGAATGCGATGGCGCCGGGCATTGTGGGAGTGGGCATGGCGAAGCGGCAGTGGGACAACGAGCCCGATTTCCGGCGCCGCGCGGAGAAGGCGATTCCGCTGGGAGCTTTGCAGAGGCCCGAATCGGTGGCGGACGCCATGGTCTTTCTCTGTTCCAGCGCTTCGGATTACATGACGGGAGCGACACTACTGGTGGACGGCGGGTGCAGCCTCTATCCCATGGACTGAAACGATGAAAATCACTGCCATCAAAAGCGTGGTGGTCAATGCGGAAATGCGCAACTGGGTCTTCGTGAAGGTGGAGACCGACCAGGCGGAGCTCTTCGGATGGGGTGAAGCGTCGCTCGAATGGAAAACGCGCGCCGTGGTGGGAGCGATCGAAGATCTCACTCCCATGGCTATCGGCGAAGATCCCACCCGCATCGAGCACCTTTATCAGAAGCTCTACCGGCAGTCGTTCTGGCGGGTGGGCGTGATCGGCATGAGCGCCCTCAGCGGCATCGAGCAGGCGTGCTGGGACATCCTGGGAAAATCACTGAACGTGCCGGTCTACAAACTGCTGGGTGGCGCGGTGCGTGATCGGGTGCGGATGTACACTCACCTGGGCGGCGGCAACATGAAGGCCGTCTACGAGAGCTTCGATCCCGGGCCGGTGATCGACCTGGCGCGCCAGGTTGTTGCGCAGGGTTATACGGCGGTCAAAGTGGTTTGCGTGCCGTATTCGGAACCGCTGATGAACGTCACTTACGTTAAGAAATTTGCGGGCGTGATTGCAAAGCTGCGCGATGCGGTGGGCGATTCCGTGGACATCATGATCGATTTCCACGGCCGCACCACGCCCGCCATGGCCGTCGCGTACATCAACGCCGTGGCGGAGTTCAGCCCGTTCTTCTGCGAAGAGCCCGTGCCGCCGGAAAATGTTCCCGCACTGGCGGAAGTGAAGCGCGCCGTTTCCGTGCCGATTGCAACCGGAGAGCGGCTGGTGACCCGGCACCAGTTCCGCGAGATCTTCGAGCAGCAGGCCTGCCACGTGATCCAGCCGGACCTGTGCCACTGCGGCGGGCTGCTGGAAGGCAAGAAGATCGCGGCCATGGCTGAAACTTACCTGATGGGCGTGGCGCCGCACAATCCGCTGGGGCCGGTGGCCAACGCAGCGGCGCTGCACTTTGCGCTTTCCACGCCGAATTTCCTGATCCAGGAAGACATGCTCGCCGACGTGCCCTGGCGGTGGGACGTGGTGCAGCATTCGCTTGAAACCCGCGACGGCTACTGGCTGAAGACGGAAAGTCCCGGCCTCGGAATCAGCGTGAACGAAAAGGAAGCCGCCAAACATCCCTTCCAGCAGGAAGTGATCCACTCGACGAATATCCGCGCCGCCGACGGCGCCATCCTGGACTGGTAAGGTGTCGCGGGCGAAGTCCAAGCACGCGTTCTAGACCGCGGCCGCGGCGGCGGAAACGCGGCTCTCTTTCCAGAGCCGGATATAAGGTTCCAGGTCCCGCATCATGGCGGCAAACTGTTCAGTTCTAAGGGATTGCGCACCATCGCTCATGGCCTTTTCAGGCCGCGGATGGACTTCAACAATCAGGCCGTCGGCCCCGATGGCCACGGCCGCGCGGGAGAGCGCAGGCACCAGGCTTCGCTTGCCGGTGGCGTGGCTGGGATCAAGAATCACGGGCAGGTGCGTCAATTCCCTGAGCACAGGCACGGCCGCGATGTCGCAGGTGTTGCGCGTGGCGGTCTCAAAGGTGCGGATGCCGCGCTCGCAGAGAATGACGTTAGGATTGCCGTGGGCCGTGATGTATTCGGCGGACATCAGCAGTTCCTTGATGGTAGAGCTCATGCCGCGCTTCAGCAGTACGGGCCGCGGGCACTTGCCCAGCGCCTTCAGCAGCGAGAAATTCTGCATGTTGCGCGCGCCCACCTGCATCACGTCTGCGTACTCCGCCACCTGGTCCACGTCGCCCTCGCTCATCACTTCCGTCACGATGGCAAGGCCGGTGGCTTCGCGCGCCTTGGCCAGCAGCTTGAGCCCTTCGAGAGCCAGCCCCTGGAAGTCATAAGGCGAGGTTCGCGGCTTGAAGGCGCCGCCCCGCAGCACTTTGGCACCGGCGGCCGCGACGGCTTCAGCCGTCTCAAGAATCTGCTTCTCGTTTTCCACCGAGCAGGGTCCGGCCATCACCACAAATTCGTCACCGCCGATCTCCGCGCCGTTCACGCGAATCCGCGAGCGCTCCTGCTTGAATTCCTTGCTGACGAACTTGTAGGGCGCCGAAATCCGCATGGCCTTCTCCACCCCGGGAGTCGCCTCCAGCGATTCCAGACACGCTGTTACATCGCCTACGCCAATCACCCCAATCACCACCCTTTCTTCGCCCTCAATGGAATGCACTTTGTATCCGAAATCGCGTATCCGCTCGCAAACGTAGTCAATCTCTTCTCTCGTGGCATGCGGCCGCATGGAAATGATCATGGTTTATCTCTCTCCCCGCCAACAAAAAAGCCCACTCGGTCTGAGTGGGCTGGCTGTTTTTCAGAACTCATTTTTCCTGGTCAGGCCAACGCCACTCTACCGCATCGAGGCAAAAAAGCCCCAATACCAGTAGCTAAAGCTAAACGCGTTGGCAAAACTCACACTGACCATCGTCTACGGACTATACCTTAAAGCGCCAGCCGTGGCAAGCAAATTTTGCGGCCGTTGGTAAGTCAGAGGACGGCGCGCCGTTGAAATTTTATCGGCAGGGGGCTGGTAAATGGGTGTAAACTCTCCCGCAGGGCACCGACCATCACTGCAAATATTGATCGGAACCTCAGGCAAGGTCATCCTGGAGTTATGAGGAGTCCCTATGGCGAAAGTCATTCTGGTTAACCCTTCCATGTCCACCGCGGGCTACAGCTTTATGACGCCGCGGTGGCTTTTTGTTATTGCTCAGGCCACGCCCCTTGAACTGGTGGGTGATCCAATTCTGGTGGACGAATCGATCGAAAAGTTCAATCCCGGGATCGTGGGTCCCGGAGATATCGTCGGGATTGGCATCACCACGGGCAACTGCATTCCAGGGTATCGGGTATTGAAGGAAGCGAAGGCGCGGGGCGCGACGGTGATTATGGGTGGAATTCATGCCACGATTTTCCCCCAGGAACCCTTACAGATGGGCGCCGACGCCGTGGTGACCGGCAGCGGTGAAGCGGTGTGGGGGCAGGCCGTCCAGGATGCCCTACAGAAGCGCTTGAAGCAGCAATATGCGGGCGGGCGGATTGCCGGCGAGGAAATGCGCAAAGCACGGTGGGATCTTCTTGACCCCACCAAATACGTTTTCCCCTGCGTTCAGACTGTTGCGGGCTGCCCGGAGAATTGCAGCTTCTGTTCCGTCTGGGTGACGGAAGGGCGCACGCCTCGGCAGCGTCTGAGCGAGAAAGTCATTGAGGAAGTGAATGAACTGCACGATCTGGGGTATCGATACATCGTCTTTGCAGATGATAATTTTAACCCGGCGACTCTGGGGAGAATCGCGCGGGAGACGGGCGAAAACAAGAAGCGGGAACTTGAGAAAATCCGCGAGGAGCGGTTGAAGTTTTTTGACGAATACGACCGCGGGGTGCCGAAAGACATGTACGCCTTTGCCCAGATGACCACCGAGGCGACAACCGATGAAGAATACCTGCGGGCGATGCAGGAGAAGATGCGGATCCGAGTGGCTCTGATCGGAGTGGAGTCGTTTTCAGAAGAAGGATTGCGGAGCGCCGGGAAGCTGTGGAATCCGGTTGGCGAGAGAATGGTCGAGGCCATCCAGAAAATCCAAAACAGCGGCATCTTCGTTTTGAGCTCGATCATTTGCGGCCTGGAATCCGATAGCGTCCAGACCATCCGAACCATGCGGAATTTTGCGACGGAGTCCGGAACCCTGTTTGCCCAGTTTACGGTCTTCAACCCCTACCCCGGCACCAAAGACTTTTATGAAATGATGGCCGACCGGAAGAATCTTGCCAAGCCGGGCTTCCATCCCAAACATCAAACTCAGATCCTTTATGACGACTACTGGCTGAAAACTCTGAGGCCGGTGGACATCATCAAGCATCCGAACATGACCAAGATTGAATTGCACACTGAGAATAAAAAGTGCTGGGACAGTTTTTACTCGCTGGGCGAGAGTTTCAAACGGAGCCGCTGCGGGTCCGCCAAAGGGTGGTCCTGGCCGGCGCGGCTGACGTATCTCCTGGTCTGCCTGCTGTTCAAGCGGGCTTACGCGGGCTATGGGATGGCGGCCGACAGCGTTCGAAGAAAGAAAAGCGGGACGGTGACCAAATTGATGATCAAGGCCGCCGTGAGCGCTTACAACCACTTCCATCGCGAGAAACATATGCGATTAAGGATGCGCGTGCTGCCCACTCCTCTGGCCCCAACCGACGACGCACTGGAAGGACTGCGGGTGCCCGAAAAGTCTGGTGTGCTCGGGGATTAAAAACCGCTCGCTTCGCGGGTTTGTAGACCGTACAGGGCAACTGTCTGTGCCAGCCACTTGATTCCGGCGACCCCAGGCCCCCTCGGGGTAAGCTGCGTTCGCCGCTCCAACGGGCTACGGCCAGCCAGTTCCTCTGAATCAAAACCATAAGCCGTGCATCGAAAAAGTGCCGGGCGATTCTCTGCCTGGTGCTGAGCCTGCGAACGCTCAAGTTCGCGAAACAAGAAAAACTCTTTGGAGGTTGGAATGGAATATCGTCCTTTGGGGGCGTCGGGAATTGAAGCGTCTGTCGTGGGCCTGGGAGCCTGGGCCATCGGCGGATGGTTGTGGGGCGGCGCGGATGAGCAAAAATCGGTGGAAGCCATCCAGGCGGCGATCGACGCCGGCATTAATTTTATTGATACCGCCCCCGCCTACGGCATGGGGCTTTCGGAAAGCGTCGTGGGAAAAGCGCTTGCGGGCCGCCGCGGCCGGGTGTTGATTGCAACCAAGTGCGGAATTGTGTGGCACACGGATAAGGGCACGCCTTTCGTTACCCAGAACGGCAAAACGATGCACCGCTATCTTGGGCCGGAGTCCATCCGCTACGAGGTGGAACAGAGCCTGAAGCGCCTTGACACCGATTACATCGATCTCTACCAGACCCACTGGCAGGACGAGACCACTCCTATTGAAGAAACCATGAGGACCCTGCTGGACCTGAAGCGCGAAGGAAAAATCCGCGCGATCGGCGTCTCGAACGCCACGGTTGAGCAGATTGAAGCTTACCGGCGCGTAGGGCCCGTGGATTCCGGACAGGAAAGATACAGCATGCTGGACCGGAACCTTGAAAATGAATATCTGCCCTTTGCTCTCAAGAACAACATCGCCGTGCTGGCATACTCACCGATGGTGCTCGGCCTGCTCACCGGCAAAGTGGGGCCGGACCGGGAGTTTCCGGCGGACGACCTTCGCCACAACCATCCGAGGTTCAGTGTGGAGTCGCGGAAACAAATCCTGGCCATGCTGGACAAAATGCGGCCCATCGCGGAAAAACATGGCCTGACCCTGGCACAACTGGTAATTGCCTGGACCCTTTCACAGCCCGGCCTCACCCACGCACTGGTCGGCGCCCGCAACCCCCAGCAGGCAGAGGAAAACGCCGCTGCCGGCAACGGAATGCTTTCGCGAGAGGAGCTCGAAACGCTCAACCAGATCGTGTCCACCCAGGCGCTGGCCACGCAGAAGTAAGGAAGCCGGCGATGTGGACACCACTGCCACAGGAAAAACGGCGGCCGGAGCTAGCGGATCTGCATCGGAGCGCTCAATTCGGACTGTTCGACCGGGGGACTCGTCTCGACGGCCACCGGGATCTCCGGCTTCGTCCGCTCCGGCATGAATTTCTTCCTGAGCGCCTGGAAAACCAACCGGAGGATGGGGCGGCGATTCTCAAAGAGCACTTGCAGCCATTCCCGGCGCCGCATCTGGGGAAAATAGATTCCCCGGAATGCCAGCCGGGCGCACAAGAGGGTGAGTTGGTCCCCGAGGCGCTTGGACTCCATCCATTCCAAAGCCGCGTTGTTGACCGCCGGTGAATAAGATATCCTCCAGGCTTTGCGGACTTCCGCTTCCGCGTCTTCCGAGGAAAACCCCAGGGGCGTGTGGGCCATGACGAAAGGTTTGAAGTCCAGCCAGTGCTTGGGGCGCGTGAGCCGTCCCGCAACCGCCAGCCGGTCATAGAGAGGCGTTGCCGGATAAGGCGTCAACAGGCCGAACACGGGCAAGCCGGGTGGCCAGGAACGGATTTGCTCGAGGGTGCGTTCGGCAACGCCCGGGGTGTCGCCATCCATCCCGAAAATGAAGGAGGTGATGGCGTAGAGATTGTGTCGCGCCAGGCGCTCCAGAATCGCGCTGTATTCACCGGGTTTATTGAAACTCTTGCGCGCGACCTTGAGGTTTTCAGGATCGATCGATTCCAGACCCATAAAAATCCATCGGCCGCCGCTTTCGGCAATCAGCGAAACCAGTTCTTCATCCCGCAGCAGGTTCATGCTGATCTGCGCTATCCAGGGAACTTGCGCGCCGCGAGCGATGATTTCCCGCAGAAGGGACTTGGTCCGTCTGGGGTTGATGGCAAAATTGTCATCGATAAAGAAGACCGCGATTTTTCCTTTCCGCTGCTTCTCCAGCGATTTCAACATCAACAATTCGTTGACAACGCTCTCATTTGAGCGGAAGCGGATGGAGTCGCCGAAAAATCCGGTGACGGTGCAGAATTCACAACCGTAAGGGCAGCCGCGGCCGGATTCAATCGGAATCAGTTGGAAACTATCCCAGGTACTCCCCAAAGCCGCGAGCATGCGCTTTGCCACCTTGGGCAGGCGCTTGATCATGTCAAACTGGTCAAGGTCCATGCGGTCCCAGCGAATCTCCGGATAGTTATCGAGAGAGGGCTTGACTTCCTTGCCCGCCGCGTCCAGGGGCGAGTAAATCTCCTTGAGGGCGCCGCGCGCCGCGTCAGCCACCAGGAGCGGCCAGGTCTGGTCCGCTTCTCCCAGAGCGATGGCGTCGGCGTGGCGGGGACCGCCGTTGCGTCCCAGGGGCTCGTCGGGGACCTCGGTGACGTGCGGGCCTCCCATCACCACCGGAACACCCGCGGCGCGGATGGCATCCGCCATGCGGTAGGCTTTGGCCGCCATGCGGGTCATGGCGCCGATTCCAACCAGGCCTACCTGGTTTTCCTGAATGTATTCCACCAGTTGCTTCTCGTCCATGCGGCGAGCGTTACCGTCCAGGAGAAGGACTTGATGTTCAGGAGGAGTAATCGACTTCAGAAGGAACATCCACAAGTGCGGCATGAAGTTGTTGGTGACTTCATTGTCGGGATTATAAAGCAAAATATTCATCAGTCCCTCAATCTCACGTCGTGATGACTTCAGCGGGCGCGGAAAAGTAAAACGGTCAATGCGAGGCGCGCACCGCAGCGTCCCGTGGAAAGTGTGCTCATACTACACCACAAAGGGTGGAGAATCCAATTAAGCTAAGGCTGAACAGGAAGGCATGCGAGACCGCTGTCCATAGCTCTCTACTGGCTCACTAGAGGGCATCGTCCGTTTTTCGTGAGATAATCGGAAGTTATCGATTTGCCATCCAAGAGAGAGCCGCAGGCCACAAGCACGCGGTCCGCGCGATCCGCCATTCTGGAGAGACAACTGATGAAAGCCCTGGTCAAGAGCCGGGCAGAGCGCGGCCTGTGGATTGAAGACGTTCCGAAACCGGCGATCGGGATCAACGATGTTCTGATCCGCGTGCAGTTGACGGGCATCTGCGGCACCGACCTGCACATTTTTGAATGGGACGACTGGGCAAAGAAGGTTATTCCCGTGCCCCTGGTGATCGGCCACGAATTTGTAGGCCAAATTGAGGAGGTGGGGTCGAATGTCACCGACTTTGAGCGGGGCATGATCGTCAGCGGCGAGGGCCACGTGGTGTGCGGACGCTGCCGGAACTGCCTGGCGGGGCGCCGGCACCTGTGCGCAGACTCCAAGGGCGTGGGCGTCAGCCGGCCCGGGGCCTTTGCCGAATACATCGTGCTGCCGATGACCAACATCTGGCGGCACAGCCCCAAGGTTCCGCTGGAAATCGCCTCCATCTTTGACCCCTTCGGCAACGCGGTCCACACGGCACTGCAATTCCCCGTGCTGGGTGAAGACGTGCTGATTACCGGGGCGGGGCCCATTGGACTGATGGCGGCGGCAGTGGTGCGGCATGCCGGCGCGCGCTATGTGGTGATCTCAGACCTGATTCCCGAGCGGCTGAAGCTGGCGGAAAAAATGGGCGTGACGCGGGCCATCGATCCCCGGAAAACGCCTCTGGAGCAGGTGCAGAAAGAGCTGGGCATGCAGGAAGGATTTGACGTGGGTCTCGAGATGTCGGGAAACCCGGCGGCCTTCCGCAGCATGCTCGGCAACATGAGCCACGGCGGCAGGATCGCGATGCTGGGCATCCCCAACCAGGAGATGTCCATCAACTGGAACGAAGTGATCTTCAACATGCTCACCATCAAGGGCATCTACGGCCGCGAGATGTACGAGACCTGGTACAAGATGACTGTCATGCTGGAATCGGGCCTCGACATCAAGCCGGTGATTACTCACCACCTCAAGTGGCAGGAATACGAAAAAGGCTTTGAGGCCATGAGGACCGGCCACTGCGGCAAAGTGATTCTCGACTGGAGGCAATAAATTGTACGGGAGCATCCGCGAACATCTGGCGGCCCGTCTGGCTGAAATCCAGCAGGCCGGGCTTTACAAAAACGAGCGAATACTGACCTCGGCGCAGCAGACGCGAGTGAATCTGCAGAGCGGAAAGAGCGTCCTGAACCTGTGCGCCAACAACTACCTGGGGTTGGCGAACCATCCCGACATTGTGCAGGCGGCGAAAGAGGCGCTTGACCGCTGGGGCTACGGGCTTTCGTCGGTCCGCTTTATCTGCGGAACGCAGGCCATCCACCGGCAGCTGGAAACGGAGTTGAGCCGGTTTTTTGGAACCGACGACACCATCCTTTACAGCTCCTGCTTTGACGCCAACGGGGGGCTGTTTGAAACCCTGCTGGACGCCGAAGACGCCGTGATCTCCGACGAATTGAACCACGCCAGCATCATCGACGGCATCCGCCTGTGCAAAGCCAACCGCTACCGCTTTCGCAACGGCGACCTGGACGACCTTGAAGACAAGCTGAAGCAGGCCAAGGCACAGGCGCGATGCCTGATGGTGGCGACGGATGGCGTCTTCTCCATGGACGGCTATATAGCGAAGCTCGGGGGGATTTGCGGCCTGGCGGACAAGTACGGCGCGCTGGTGATGGTGGACGACTCGCACGCGGTGGGATTTATGGGCCAGCACGGCCGCGGCACCGCGGAACATTGCGAGGTGGAAGGCCGCGTGGACATCATCACGGGAACGCTGGGCAAGGCGCTCGGCGGTGCGAGCGGCGGCTACACGACGGGGCGCAAGGAAATCATTGAGCTGCTGAGACAGCGCTCGCGGCCTTACCTCTTTTCCAATTCGGTGTCCCCGGCTATTGTGGCGGCCTCGTTGAAAGTGCTCGACCTGCTGCAGGAGTCGGGTGAGCTGCGCGAGCGGCTGATGGAGAACACAAGGTTCTTCCGGGAGCAGATGGCGGCGCTGGGATTTTCCATCCAGCCGGGCGAGCATCCGATTGTGCCCATCATGATCGGCGACGCCGCCAGGGCCACGCAGATGGCCGATGCGCTGCTCGAAAAAGGCATCTACGTGATCGGATTTTGTTATCCTGTGGTGCCGCAAGGCAAGGCGCGCATCCGCGTGCAGATATCCGCCGCGCACACCCGGGCCGACCTGGAGTTCGCCGTCCAAAGCTTTAAGGAAGTGCGGGACGCCATGGAGTGAGGCTTTCGCCCGCGTTTAATGGATTGCACGTGTAAACGATCGCCCCCACATCACTCTCAAACTTCAGCCTATAATGCCAGTTATGGATGAACGAAAGCGGTTGACCGCGATGGTGAAGGCGGCGGGTTGAGCAGCCAAGTTGAGTCCAAGTATTTTGGACTCGGTCCTGGCTAAGCTGCCGAAACAATCCGACCCTAACGTTCTCGTCGGCTTCGACACCGGCGACGACGCAGGCGTGTATCTGATTTCGCCTGAGGTCGCACTGGTGCAGACGGTCGATTTCTTCACGCCCATCGTGGACGATCCCTGGACCTTCGGCCAGATTGCGGCAACCAATTCCCTGAGCGACGTTTACGCCATGGGCGGACGGCCGGTTTCCGCGCTTTCGATTGTGGGCTTTCCCAACACGGGGCGCGATTTGGAAATCCTCGAACAGATCATGCAGGGAGGCCTGGCCAAGATGCAGGAGGCAGGCTGCACGGTGATCGGCGGCCACTCGATCGGAGACGACGAAATCAAGTTTGGGTATGCGGTGACGGGCGTGGTGAACCCCAAACGGGTACTGGCCAACCGGGGTGCGCGGCCGGGCGACCGCCTGGTGCTGACCAAGCGCCTGGGCACCGGGATCATCTCTACGGCGCTGAAAAAGCGCAAAGCGAGCGAAGCCTCCGTCAACGCCTCCATCGAATCGATGCAGACGCTCAACCGCGCGGGGGGTGAAGTGGCCCTTGAGTTCGACGTCCACGCCGCCACCGACATCACCGGCTTCGGATTGCTGGGCCACCTGCGCGCCATGGCTGCGGCCAGCAGGGTCAGCATGGTGATCGAGCATCATGAGGTTGAGTTCCTTCCCGAAGCACTCGATTATTCGCGCCAGGGCTACCTTCCCGGTGGCCTGAAAAACAACATCGAATTTATGGCCGGCTGCGTGGAATTCGACCCGAAGATTCCGCAGGAAATCCGCAACCTGCTGTTCGACCCCCAAACCAGCGGCGGGCTGCTTCTGGTGGTGAGTGAGAGGGATGCGGCGCCGCTGGTCGAAAAGCTGGGCAGACACGGCGTACCTGCCCGGAAAGTGGGCATCGTGCTGGAAAAAACCAGCCCTCTGCTGCGGGTGGAGTGAGCCGCCACTAAGAATTGCGCGAGCCCCAATCTCAGGCTAAGATGAGCCCATGAAGAAGCTCTCGATGCAGGCGAAGTTTGCGCTGGGAATCATCCTGATCGGCGGCGCAGCCCTCCTGGCCGAATACGTTCTGGTCAAGTGGTATCCGTATTATCAGGTCTACAAGGCCAACAAGGTCCTTGAGGCCCTTCCTTACCAGAACGCCACGCTGGGAATTGACATGCAGGTTGCCTCCGGAATCTACGGCAAGATTGATGATTTTCCCGGTGGCGTCAGAATCTACCGTTCTCATCTGTTCAGCCACGGGCCGGCGCTGATTATGACCTCACAGCCCAATCCGAACAACGCGGACGAGTTCTCGCCGCAGCTTCTGGCCAAGTGGGAAACCGCAGGGACGTACGAGAAAATCCCCGACTACCGTTTCGAGCATATGAAAATCCAGGGCCGCGACGCCGTGATGATCTGGCAATCTGCGGAACACGCCAAGGTGCTGCCGGCCATCAGTTTTGATGTGTCCAGCTCAGAAAACGCGGAGCTGGTGACCGCCCACATCATTTCACCCGACCACATTGTCCAGGCCAACTGCCGGCCGGGCTCGAGCGACCCGCAGCTGTTCCTGCGGGCCTGCGAGGAAAGCATCAAGTCCATCAAGGTGAGCGGACCGCCACCCAAGGAAGAGCCCGAACCGGGCGTGCTGGAATTGAAGAACGTCAAGCCGATCCAGTAGGTGTTGGGCACCCTCCCGCCAAAGAATCTTCAACACTCGCTCCGCGACTGCGTGAATTTCTGCTAGACTGTGCAACTCTAAAGTTCCGTGCAAGAAGGAGTGTGACTGTCCCATGCCAAGTTGGAATGCCATTGAAGGGAGCCTGGCCACCCCCCAAGGCTTCCGCGCCGCCGCGGCCGCGGCTGGAATCAAAAAAGCCCCGGGCGCGCTGGACCTGGCGTTGATTGTTTGCGACGTGCCCGGAGCAAGCGCCGCCGGGGTCTTTACCACCAACCGGGCGGCCGCCGCGCCGGTGCTCCTCTGCCGGCAGAATTTGAAAAAGAACCGCGGGCGGGCGCGAGCCATCATCGCCAACTCAGGCAACGCCAATGCCTGCACGGGACGCGCGGGCATGACGGTGGCCGAACAGACGGGAAAAGCCGTGGCCCGGTTGCTGGGCGTGGAGCCGCAGGAGGTCATGGTCTCCTCCACCGGCGTGATCGGAACACCCCTGAACCTGGACCTGATTCTGAAGCAGCTTCCAACCTTGAAGGAAATTCTTTCCGTCGAAAGCGCCCCGGAAGTTCCGCGGGCGCTGATGACCACGGACAGCTTTCCCAAGTCCGCCGTGCTGCAATCGAAAATCGGCGGCCGGACGGTGACCCTGGCAGGCGTGGCCAAGGGCGCCGGCATGATCCATCCGAACATGGCCACCATGTTGTCTTACATCACCACGGACGCCGCCGTTGCCCCCGCCGCGCTCCAGAAGATGCTGCGCGCCGCCGTGGACGACTCCTTCAATCGCATCACGGTGGACGGCGACACTTCAACCAACGACAGCGTGGTGGCCCTGGCCAGCGGCCTTTCCGGCGCGTCCATCCGGCCCGGCACTCCTGCCGCGAAGAATTTCCTGCAGGGACTGACCGAACTCTGCCAGACGCTCGCCCAGATGATTGTCAAGGATGGTGAAGGCGCAACGAAAATCGCGCGCATTGAAGCCCGCGGAGCACGGAGTGCTTCCGACGCTGAGCGCGTGGCCCGCGCGGTGGCCAATTCGCCGCTGGTGAAGACGGCGCTGGCCGGAGGCGATCCCAACTGGGGCCGGATTGTCTGCGCCACAGGTTATTCCGGCGCCGCTATCGACGCATCCAAAGTGGATGTCCGCGTCAACGGCCTCTACCTCTGCCGCCGGGGCGTGCACGCAGGTTTCGATGAGGCAACCGCGAAAAAAGAACTGGAGAATAGCGAACTCGTGATTCGCATCGATCTGCACCAGGGAAAGGCCGACGCATGGGTGTGGACCTGCGACTTTACGCATGACTACATCCGGATCAACGCTTCAAGGTCGTAGCGCGCCAAGCAGGAAATGAAGGGGGAACTTGATCATGGCGGGGAACAACTCTTCACGCAGGAACTTCCTGAAGAGTACCGCAATGGCTGCCGCGGCTGGGCTCGGCGGACGGGCGGCAGAGGCCAACGCGCAGCCGGCTGCCGCCCCGCAGGGATGCGGCTCCATCTGGGAGCGGCCTCCCAGGCAGCAGGGCAATAATCTGAACCTGATCGTGATTGTCAGCGACACCTTCCGCCATGACAACCTGGCCTGCTACGGCCCGAAGTGGCTTGAAAACCTTGAGACGCCCAACCTCGATCGCTTTTCGAAAGAGTGCGTTGTTTTTGAAGATACCTACCCGGAAGGCATGCCCACCATCGTCATCCGGCGCACACTTTACACCGGCCGGCGGGTGATTCCCTGCTATTACTTCCGCCAGCATGAGCCGGTGCAACTGCCCGGCTGGCACCATCTTTACAACGAGGACCAGACGCTGAGTGAAACGCTGCATGAGGCGGACTACATTACGACGCTGATCAGTGACCTGCCACACCAGATGCGTCCGGGAAGAAACTTCCATCGCGGTTTTCGCACCTTCCAGTGGGTTCGCGGCCAGGAGTTTGACTTCTATGGCACGGCACCCCACCAGTTGCCCGACGTCAGCGACATCGTTTCGCCGGAATACCTGAAGCGCTTTCCCGGCACCCAGGGCTTCCTGGCCCAGTACAAGGCGAACCGCGATCTGTGGAAGCAGCAGGGCGAGTCGCTCTCACAGATTGTTGCCGACCAGGCCATCCAATGGCTGAGAGGGAATTTCGACCAGCGGCCTTTCTACCTGCACGTCGAAATGTTCGACTCGCACGAGCCGTGGGACCCGCCGCAGCGGTTTCTCGAGAAATACTGGAAGGGCTCGTACACGCCGAGTTTTATCGAGCCGCCCTACGCCACCGTCCCGCTGCCCGACGAGATCAAGAACCGCTTTCGGGCCAACTACGCCGGTGAAGTCAGTTGTGTGGATTACTGGATCGGCGCGCTCCTCGACACCATCCGCCAATACGGGCTGCTGGAAAATTCCGTTGTCGTCTTCATGTCCGACCACGGCGCCATGCTGGGCGAGCACGGCCAGTTCCTGAAAGGGCCGGACAAGCTGCGCGGGCAGGTGAGCCACGTTCCGCTGATGATCCGGACGCCCGATCAGACATTGGCCGGAAAGAAAGTCCCAGGGTTCGTGCAGATCCACGATTACATGCCCACCCTGCTGCACCTGCTGGGATTGAAGGCGCCCGCCCGCGTGACCGGCGAGAATTTCTGGCCCATGGCCACGGGAGAAACCCGCAGCATCAAGGATTTTGTGGTGCAGACTTATGGCTGGGTGGGTTGCGCACGCGATCACGAGTGGAGCTACACGGAAATCTGGAAGCCTGAAGCCCGCCAGGAAAAGTTTGTTGTGACCCCAGGGGCCACTCCGGCCGTCTACAAGCCGCAACTCTATAACCTGCGGAAGGACCCCCAGGAACTCACCGACGTGGCAGACCGCTATCCCGACGTCTGCCGCCGGATGTCAGCGAAAATGAAGGAATACATTGCTTCCGGCGAGGGGCTGACCTTCGGAAGCTTCAACCAGAAGCCCAGCCTGAATACCGGCGAGGTCTACATCCAGCAATCGCGGTAACCCCGTGGTGGTCCCGGACCAGTCCGAGCGCTAAGAACATGACGGTGCGCTTCTGCTATAATGCAGGCTTAAAATGAGCATCCCTGATGCAGCCTGAAGAAGGCAAAGGCTTCTATTCAGGCAGGGCAGCCGGGCCGGGAATCTCAATCCATGTCAGGAATCATCGGTTACATCGGCAACAAACGTGTTGTTCCAGTGCTGCTGGAAGGGCTTCAGCGCCTGCAATATCGCGGCTACGACTCCGCCGGCCTTGCCGTGATGAAGGATGGCAATCTGTCCATCCGCCGCGCCATGGGCAAGCTGCGCAACCTGGAAGAAGTGATCCGTCTGAATCCCATCGACGGCACCTACGGCATTGGCCACACCCGGTGGGCCACGCACGGAGCGCCGACGGAAGAAAACGCCCACCCTCACCGCGACTGCCACGGCACCGTTGTGGTTGTTCACAACGGCATCATTGAGAACTACATGGAGCTGAAGCAGGAGCTGGTGGAAGAGGGGCACATCTTCACCACGGAAACCGACACCGAGGTAATCGCGCACCTGATTGAGAAATACCTCGACAAGCCGTCGCCATCCACAGCGAAGGTCACACTGGACGATGCCGTGCGGGCCGCTGTCCAGCGCCTGACCGGCGTCTTTGCCCTGGCCATCATGTCCACCAGGGATTTGAACAAGATTGTTGCGGTCCGCCAGGGGCCGCCGGCGGTGATCGGACTCGGCAAGAACGAATACCTGGTTGCCAGCGACGTTCCGGCCATCCTTTACCACACCCGCGACCTCTTCTTTCTTGCCGACGGCGACATTGCGGTGCTGACGCCGAACGGCGTAAAGCTGATGGACTTCCACGGTGAGCCCGTCACCCGCCGCGTGCAGCACATCAGTTGGGACCCGATTCTGGCCGAAAAAGGCGGCTTCAAGCACTACACGCTGAAAGAGATCTACGAACAGCCGCGCGCCGTCCGCGACACCGCGCTGGGGCGCGTTTCTCCGGAGACGGGCCAGATTTTCCTGGACGAAATGGAGATCACCGAGGACGAATTCCGCGCCTTCCGGGAAATCAAGATTGTTGCCGCGGGCACATCGCGACACGCCGGGTTGGCAGGGAAAATCATGTTTGAGCGCCTGGCCCGGGTGCCCACGGAAGTGGACTATGCCTCGGAGTTCCGCTACCGCGATCCGCTGGTGGATTCCCGCACCCTGACGGTGCTGATCACCCAGTCCGGCGAGACGGCAGACACCATTGCCGGGCAGCGCGAGGCCCAGGCCAAAGGCTCCAAGACGCTCGCCATCTGCAACGTGCTGGGCAGCATGGTGCCACGGGAAGCCAACGGAACCATCTACACACACGCGGGTCCTGAAATCGGCGTGGCGTCCACCAAGACTTTCACTTCTCAACTGATCGGGCTTTACCTTTTCGCGGTCTACCTGGGCCAGCTTCGTGGCCTGGTTCCTCCGGCCGAGTCAAAAGAACTGCTCAGCCAACTGACCATGCTGCCTCGGCAGCTTGAGTACGTCCTGCAAAAGGACGAGGAATACGAGGAACTGGCCCGCCACTTCGACCGCGTTTCAGATTTTCTGTTCCTGGGCCGGGGTGTCCATTTTCCGGTGGCGCTGGAAGGCGCGCTCAAGATGAAGAAGGTTTCTTACATCCACGCGGAAGCCTATCCGGCGGGTGAGTTGAAGCACGGCCCCATTGCTCTCATCACGGAAGGCCTGCCCGTGGTGGTGCTGGCCACGTGCGACAGCAAGTCCGCGGACTCGAAGCTTCGCTATGAGCGAACCGTTTCAAACATCAAGGAAGCCAAAGCCCGCGGGGCCGTGATCGTTGCCCTGGTCACAGAGGGCGACCGCGAAGTGCAGGACATGGCGGACCATCTGATCACGCTTCCACAGACCAATGAATACCTCTCCGCGGTCCTTGAGGTCATACCCCTGCAGTTGCTGGCTTATCACATTGCTGTGCTTCGCGGGTGCGACGTGGACCAGCCGAGAAACCTGGCCAAATCGGTGACCGTGGAATAGAAGCTCAGAACTCCAAAGTTCGAAATCCTCTGCCCCGGTTCAATTTCTTGTGTGAGGCATCCTCCGCACCAGCCGTTTCCTGAACGATGGACAGCAGTCCTTCGTGGAGTTCTCTCTCTTCTTCGAGTTTTAGCGTCGCCTCTCAGAAGCAGGTTGGTCAAGGCACTTCCGTGGTAGTTAGCGCCGGCACAGACATCAGTGCCGTGGCTGCTAAAGCTGGTAAAATTGACAAAAGCGGAAACGAGCAAGCTATGAAAGTAGTTTATTCGGAACAATACGACCTGAACCTGGGCACGCACGTTTTTCCCTCCACAAAGTACCGCCTGATCAAGGAACGGCTGCTCGAGGAAAATGTGATCCGTCCCGAGGACATTGTCGAGCCCTCACCGGCCTCGGACGACGATGTGGCCCTGGTGCACGATGGCGACTACATCTGGAAACTGAAAAACGCAAAACTTTCCTACGTCGAAATCCTGAGGATGGAAGTTCCCTATTCTCCGGAGCTCGTGCGGGCCGTCTGGCTTTCGGCGGGCGGTTCAATCCTGGCGGGACGCCTGGCGCTGGAAGAAGGTATCGGCGTCAACATCGGCGGCGGCTTCCATCACGCCTTTCCCGACCACGGCGAGGGTTTCTGCGTGATTCATGACGTTGCCGTCGCCATCCGTCGCCTGCAGAAAGACGGCCACATTGAGCGCGCCATGACCTTCGATTGCGACGTCCACCAGGGCAACGGTACGGCGGCCATTTTCGGCGCGGACGAAACCGTCTACACCGTTTCCATCCACCAGGAAAACAACTATCCCTACCCGAAGCCACCCAGCAATCTGGACGTGAACCTGCATAACGGGGTCCAGGACACCGAGTACCTCACCGTGCTTGAAGACAGCCTGGACCAGGCGCTGGCGGAATTCGACCCGCAGGTGATTTTCTACCTGGCCGGGGCCGACCCCTATGGCGAGGACCAGTTGGGAGGCCTGAAGCTCACCCTGCAGGGGCTCGAACATCGCGACCGCATCGTGTTCGAGAAGGCGAGGGCAAAGAACATTCCGGTTGCGGTGACTTTTGCGGGCGGCTACGCGCGCCACGTGGCAGACACCGTCCGCATCCACTGCAATACGATTCGCACCGCCGCCGAATTCACAAATCTGAAGCAATAACCCGAACCACACTCGCCTGACGGATGGTTGCTCGCCGGTCAAGGTGAGGTTCCTGCGTCAGCACAAGTAAAGTTCCGTCACAACTCAAGGCGATCCTTGCACGGGAAGGAGGTGGGATGTATATTACGGCTCGTCCGGTAAGCTGAATTGGAAATTGCGACGTAGGTAACTATTAGCATTGAGGTGTCTGATGTGCCATTGGGTTCGAACCGGTCTTTACGTTTTGGTTGCGAGCTTGGCTATTTCCGCTCTAAGCTTGGCACAAAATCCTTTGACGCCGGGCGAGGCCGAGAGCGAGGCAACCGCCCTCCTCGGCAAACGGCCCGACCGAGTGGAGACATATTTTCTCCATGGGAGGAACTATGTTGCTCTCGGCCTCTACCTACCTGGGGACGTTCCTCCAGACGACAAGACAGAGATTTGGATTTACTCGACATCGCAGGGGAAGAACGAACTTCATCAAATGTGGCATTACGTCGCAGAGGGTCAATTCCTTCCTGTCAAGTTCGTAAAGCTTCCATCGCAGACGTCACCCTGCTTGCTTTTGAAGGAGGCGCACGGAAGCAGCGTAGGACTTGTTACGCGCTTGGGATTGTACAGTATCGATATTGATCAACTTGTTTGGGTTGTCTATACGCAAAATGAAGAGTTCACCGGCAGGCCAGTTATCAGTGTTGATGAAGCTCATGCATCTGACCCGTCACTGCGAGCGTATCTGATATCATGGGGACACGCCCACCAACTGGATGAACCAGGTATCTCCCCAGATCCGAGTGATCTCGTGAATGCCGAACAGGCATGGATTAACGACAATAAAGGCTACACGAAATCTGCCACGATAAAGCTCCGCTACTATACGGCCCTAACGAGTAGAAAAGCTGTCGGTCCAATTACAGCTGGAGATAGAAGATTCTGTGCGTATCTAGTGTAGTGAATTCAAAATAGCTTTACAGTGATTCACCTTGGTCAGAATGTCTTCTACTCGGGCGGTCCACACAAAGGGTTTGGGCTGTCGGTTGTTCCGGTCCAAGTATTCCTGGATGGCTTTT
>Ga0307372_10002099_pt1 | contig 33630 bp, 35 predicted proteins | sample OX1MG_FD_202533 | JGI IMG/M metagenome (GOLD analysis project Ga0307372, IMG submission 202533) | Soil microbial communities from Risofladan, Vaasa, Finland - OX-1 | ecosystem: Environmental > Terrestrial > Soil > Coastal area > Acid sulfate soil | place: Finland: Risofladan, Vaasa | collected... | reverse complement strand
TCGAAGATCAGGACGGTGCCCGTGGCGGTGCAGGCGGCGCGGGCCGCGGCCACGTAGGCCGGATCGAGGGTCATCGCACCGTAGTGCGCACCCGATGGCTCCAGGATGACTGCAGCGACGTCGTGTCCAGCGAGTGCCGCTGTCAGCGCAGTCGCGTCGGTGCTCGAGACGACGGTGGTGAGTGTCCCGATGGTGGCCGGGACACCAGGCGGCGTCCTCGTCGCTCCGGTTTCGTCGATGAAGGGACTGACGACGTCCGACCAGCCGTGGAAATGCTCGGCGAGCTTCACCACGCGGTCTCGGCCGGTGGCGGCGCGAGCCACGCGAATCGCGAGCATGACCGCCTCGGTCCCGGATGCCGTGAACCGAACTTTCTCTGCGGAGGGAACGAGCGACGTGATGAGCTCGGCCCACTCGATCTCAAGAGGGTTGGCGGCGCCGTAGTGCGTTCCGCGCGCGACCTGCTCACGAACGGCTTCAACGACTGCCGGATGAGCGTGGCCGAGCAGGAGGGCACCGTGGCCCATCGTGTAGTCGATGAGTTCAGTGCCGTCGATCAGCCACTTGTGTGAGCCGCTGGAGCGCGCGACGTAGATGCGAGGCTCGTAGCTGCGGGCTCGATGGGTGGCTCCGCCAGGGAGCACGCGCTCGGCGCGCTCGTGCAGGTCGGTGTGGCCGCGGGTGCTCACGGCGTCGGTCACGGACACCGGTCGAGGATACGCGGGGATTGGAGGCGACGGTCGGAATCGAACCGACGATGAAGGTTTTGCAGACCTCTGCCTTACCACTTGGCTACGTCGCCGAGCCCCACATGTTATGCGGTCAGCCCGCGAGGTCTACCCGAAGATGACGTGATCGAGGCAGTCGGGGACCGCCGCGAGGTACTCGGCGAGGGTTAGTGGCTCGCGTCCGGCGAGGTGCTGGACGCTGTCACCGATGGTCGCGAACTCTCCCGCGGCGATGCCGGTGTATGACGTCACCCAGCCCGCCACCTCCCAGTCCGGCGCTTCGTAGCTCGCGCGCGACGCATACGCTTCCTCGACCGTCTCATCGTGAAACGTGATGATCTTCCCGGAGGCGTGCGACATCAGGTCCGCAGCTTCGGTGAGGGTGAACGCCTCCCGGCCTGACACCTCATAGGTCGCTCCGTCGTGGCCGTCGCTCGTCAGCGCCGCGGCCGCCGCGTGCGCCACGTCATCGCGGTGCACTGCCGCGACTCGCCCATCGTCCGCCGGACCACTGATAACACCTGCAGGGCTGACGAACCAACGAACAATGCCGTCCATGTACAGGTTCATGCGGAGAAACGTGAAGGGGATACCGGTCATGCGGATGTGTTGCTCGGTCGCATAATGGTCGCGGGCGAGCGTGCAGACCGCGTTCTCAGCAGCCGGGGCGAACGATAGATAGACGATGCGTTCGATGCCGGCCGCGACCGCCGCGTTGATCGCCGTGATGTGTTCGGCAACGCGGATCGCTGACTCCCGTCCGGGAATGAGGAACATCGTCTGCGCGCCGTCGAGGGCCGCGCGCATCTCGCCGCCCGCGATGTATCCCGAGGCCTGACGCACCTCCGCGCCGGGAACCGTCGGAGCGCGAGATGGATCCTTGACGATGAATCGCTGCCGCGCGCCCTTCGCGGCAAGCAAGGCGGCAACGCGAGAGCCGATCTCGCCTGTCGCCCCGGTGATCGCGATGAGTCCGTCGGTCATCGTCTCGCCCAACTCCTACGCCGCAGGGATGGTTGCAGGAGCGGTCGTTCCAGGCTCGGGCGGCATCACGAAGCTGACCTCGAGCGCCTCGGCGAGCACGCGCAGCCGCGTGTAGAAGCCGGCGGTGTGCGGTGAGCGTGGCAGTCGGAGACCGGCGAAATCGTAGTGGTGAGTCCATTCGTGGAGGAGGGTGTTGAGAAAAACCTTGGGCGTGATGACCTGCTGGCGTACCGCGGTTCGGTGGTAGATGCGGATGCGAGCGGTCTTGATCTCCCCCTCGGCGAAGGTGCACCGGTAGTAGCCGTAGGTCTTGCTCTGCAGGCGCTGGCCGTCGTGGGCGTGGACCTGCGCGCGGTCCGCCACGACGAGCTCGCAGCGAGGCAGGCGGGCGAGCGCGTCCAGTTCGTCGAGCAGAAGTTGCCCGAGCTTGCGTCGCTCCACGTGGTCCTCAGACGAGTCGACGATGCCGAGCGCGAGCCCGCGCGCGATGACGTTGGGTTGCACGGGCAGCCCGGTCGCACTTTGACTGCGTCGATAGGTGGCGTCGGGCTTGCGACCGAACATCTGCTCCCGAGTATACGGCTGCGCCGGGCGTCTTCCGGGCGATCAGGGCGGGATCTGGCATACGGTCACGAACGTATGTTGGATACCACAGCAATGGGTAACTGGCCCCTCATTGGAGATACACCCATGTGTAGTAGCTCCGGGGCTGTCTTCGTGACGGCGACGGCAAACCGGGCCGGCGCCCGTGTCGGGGAACAGCAAGGACACGTTGGAGGTCGTTGCCTGTCATGGCAGTCACGAGAATCGAGCCCTATTGACGCGCGAGGCTCGCACATGGAGACTTGGCAGTCGCCGACCACCATGGAGGAGCCGTTTGATGCCAGGCGAGTTGACGAATGTCGCAACCGAGTTCTTGGCGGCGCTTGACGCCTTGGATGTCGATCGGATGAAGCAGATGTTGACAAAGGACGTCCAGAGCGTCGACGAGGTCTCGCGACGCTGGCTGCGCGGCAGAGGCGACGTAGACAATTACCTCCGCGAGCTGATAACCGCGGTGAGTGATGTCGGAACGCAACTTCGAGATGCGGAGGAGCGCATTTGGGGGGACACCGGGGTACTGACCTGTTGGATCGACCAGGACTACACGATGCACGGCACCCCGCAGCACATCTCCGCTCCGACCACGATGATCCTCCGCCGCGACGGCGGCGCCTGGAAGCTGGTGCTGTGGCATTCGATCCCTCTTCCCGAGGAGGCCTAGCCATACCCGTTAGTCCGGAAGGACGGGGGGTCACGGGGGCGGCTGGCAATTGATGAAGGCTGGTCCCGGTCCTTTCGTTCGGATGCTGGCCATTCCCCCGATTCCGACCTATCGCTCCTGGATCCGGCCCCCAGCCGCCGCGATGGTCGGTCGGCTGTCGGTGGCACGGGTGCTCGGTCACGTGGATCGAGCGCGCAGACCATAGAATCGGCGGGCCGGGCTGGCGAAATGGCAGACGCGGCGGTCTTAAAAACCGCTGGGGGAAACCCCGTTTCGGGTTCGAGTCCCGAGCCCGGTACGTTGCTACCTATGCGTTTTTCTCTCGCTGTTGTCTCTGGTCTCGACGGGTCGTGAGTTGCGGGCGAGGCTGTCGGAAGTCCCGATGCGTCGCTATTCCGACTGGCGCCGTGCGTTCCCCGTCAAGCGCCGGACTAACGGTTGCTCAGCATCAGTAACCGCTCGCGGGCCACTGGAAATCAACGACCAGGTTTCGGCGGCCCGCAGCGCTCTGTCGATGCGTGCGCGGATTTCAGGCTCGTCGGCGTCATCGGCCACGAAGGGAGTGCGGCACCTGGCGGGAGTAGCCGTCAGGTCGATTGCGTTGTTGTGAGGCCGGCGACCGGCCCCGGGGTGATCAGGTCGCCCGCAAAGCAGGCGGGTCACCCGCTCCTCCGGGCGCTGCGGGATCTCCGCCGTTCGGCAAGGATGAGTTCGGCCTGATGGACGAGGGCCCGCCGCATTTCCAGGCTATGAGGCCGCGATCGCCGCGGAGTGCGAGCGGGTGGACAGACGTTTGACTGCCTGGGCGTGCGGGCCGCGGACATCACCCCGCATGCCATCGTCGCAGCGCGTGACCACGCAAGCCCTTGCTGGCCTACCCGCGATCGTCGACCCTGCCGCCAGGATCACGCGACCGGGGGAGGCAACCCTGGCGGCGGAACCGGCGGGGGCATGGCTCCTGTCCCGAGATAACGATCCCATAAGCCGTTCAGATGGTCTTGGTAGTAGAGCGAGTACAGGCCGAAGACAAAGGTCAGCAGCAACCCGATGCCGCCTGATGCCCGGGTCGAGCCACCACCGGCCTGTTGCTCCATCCTCGCGATCCGTCTCCCGAGCCGGTAGACGGCGATGAAGGGAGGCACGATCAGGATGCCTCCCGGGATGAACGCGAGGACGGACAAGACCGGATTGATGGAATCGTCCTTGAGAAAACGGCGCGCCTCATCGTTGACCTTGTAGATCCAGACGTACGAGTAGATGCCCAAGGTGATGAGCGGCAGCCCGAGCCAGACGCCAACGATGTTGCGCTTCTTGTATGTCTGGTTTCCGACGACGACGATCTGGGACATCGGCGGCCTCCCTGGCAGGCTCACTCATGAGCCGGCGCGTCGGCAGAGTGTAGACCGCTCATCGAGTCCCGGCGACCGCGCCGGCCCCGGAATGCTCCCCGTACCTCCAAGCCGGTTGGGCGTGAGTTGCGCCGCTCCCGGCTCGATGATCTGACCGATGGCGGCCCGACGTTTAATGACCGGAACCATGAACCGCGATAGTCAGGGACGTTACCTCCCGTCACCAGCGCTCACCCTTGCCCGGAACCTCCACGCCATCGGAATGCTTGTCATGGGGTGGAGGAATGCTCCGGGACTGGAACTCTGGCAGCGGCCCGATGGGGAGTTCCGCGTCCTCAGGCACTGGCCGAACTCCTGAAGCCCAAAAGCCTGGTGCCGGAGTGCGAAACTCTCGGTCGAGTTGATCCTTTGCGGCCACTGTGGGGGAGGCCGGCTGATTCCGTTGAGCCACACGGAGGCTCAACGCGACGATGCGCACCCGGGCGGATGGCCACGACCGCCAGGCCGGGCGATCTTCAAGTGCCTCGACTGCCGTCGTAGCCTTTTCGTCGGGGACCTGCGGCGGTCGGGATCCGGACCGCGGGACCCCACCGACGACTAGGGTGCCTTCGCGATCGGCGGACGGGGTCTCACCAGGTCGCGGGGCACTGCCGGCTTCCCGCGCCATGCCGTCCGTGGATGGTTCGCGGCGAGGCGGAGCGGGCGCACAGGGACCGCGTCACGCACACTACGCATCCTTGCCGACCAGAAGACGCGCATTACGACCGATGAGCGGGATCCGCCGTGCCGGGCTTTGAGGCTGACGCGCTGACGGGCGCCGCGCAGCAGCGCGAGCCCGCGTCAGTCCTGTCGCGAACCCCACGGCTCATCCGCGCATCCCTCGAGGGCCTGGCCGTCCTCGTCTCGCCGATTGTGGCCGTGTTCGGACTGCGCATCACCCTCATGTCGCCGCCGGACTTGAACGACCCGGCGATGCACACGACCTTCGTCATCAATCCGAGTGACGTCTTCGCTCGCTATTCGGCGGTGCTGGCGCCGACAGACCGACTCCGGGAGGGCGCGCGCGTCGGGTTCCTCATTCCAGCGCGCGTCTCATACCTGCTGTTCGGAGCGGTGCCCGGGTTCATCGTCTTCCGATACGTCCTGGCTCTCATTGCTCTGGTGCCGGTGTACCTGCTCCTGCGCCGGCTGTACGGACGCATCGCAGGCGCCATCGCGGTGATCGTGGTGCTCAGCTGCCCGGTGATCATCCTCGCCTGGGGAACAGATTTCCCAGACTCGGCGGCTGTCTCGTATCTGATCGGCGGGCTGGCGTGTCTTGCGATGCCGTCGCTGCGGCACCGCTTTGGATGGGTCCTCGGATCGGCCGTGCTCTTCACCCTTGCCCTGTGGGCGCTGGCTGCGTCAGCGCCACTGATCATTGTCACCCTCGTCGTCTATGCGCGGATCGACTGGGTCCGCGAGCGCAAGACCCTCGTTCGCGACGCCGCACTCATGGGCGGCGCATTTGTCGCCGTGACGGGGCTGCTCGCCGTGGGGTCCGGGCTACTGATCGGCCCGCTCGACTACATCCAGACCACGATTGCATCGCTTCTCTATCTGGCGCAGCCGTCGCAGGTCCACCTCAACCATTCGGCGAACCCATTGTGGGCCCCCTACATCACATATCTGCTCGTCCCGCCGGCCGTCGTCGGGTTGTGGTTCGTTGCGTTCGCCAAACCGTTGCGCACTGTGCCGACGCCGCAACTGCTTGTGGGCATGGCTTGTCTGACCCAGCTGCTCGTCTTCGGGATCCTGCAGCTCGCCGGCGGCGTCCAGGACCTCGAGGTCCATTACTTCTCGTCGCTGTTGTGGGGTGCTGTCTGCATCACGCTGGCGATCGTCATTGTTGAGCTCGGTCGCCCGATATACACGCATCGCGTGCTTCGGTGGGTGCTGCCGGGGCTGCCGCTCGCAGTTCCGCTCATCTTCGAGATCCATCCGCGTGTCCCACAGTTCGGCTGGGTACCGTGGGGGATCCTCCTGGCCGCACTTGTGGTCATCCTTGGCATCTACGCCGTATGGCTCGGCCAGCGCGCACCGACGATGCGAACCATGGCGCTGATCGGCGTGTCATTGACCGCGATCATCGGCGGCCTGCTCGGACTCACCGTGACGCCGACTCAGCACGCGCGGCTACGCGGGACAGTCGTCGACACGTTTCCCGCCTACGCCGGCACGCTCGGTGGCAACGACACCGTGGAGATCGATCTCTACTCGGTCACGACGCAACTACCGGCGTTCGTCGGGCCGCCGAGCTATTCGGGCGAACGGCTGGTCACATGGTGGTCGGATGCCGAAATCGGCCTGTTGCGCGAGCCGATCGGCATGTTCCACGCCTTCTTCAATTCCATTCCGAGCGACCTCGGCGTCCTCAGCACGCCGGGCCATCAATACCTCGAGCAGACGAAACCCGCCCAGGTGCTCCTGATGAGCTTCAACGGAGCGCAGTTCCCGGCATCCCTGGGTCAGCTGACGCAGTTCCAACCTGTGGTCGTGCGCATCGGGGTCATTCGCTCCGGTTCACTCGCGCTCCACCTGTGGCTGATCGACCTCAAGGTATACGAGCGATAAGCCGGAAAGCCCGGCGATAGCCCGGGCCCGACGTGGATCAGGTCAGGATGCTGCGCCCGACCACGTGTCGTAGCGGTCCGTCCATGCGGTGCCGTCCCACCAACGAAGCGGCGTGACACCCGGCTGGCTGTACCAGCCGGCAGGCACCCCGAACATCTCGTCGAGTTCGACCCGGCCGTCACCGGCGGCAATCACCCACTCGCGCGTTGTGATGCGCCAGAGGACTGCGCCAATGACGTTGAACAACACGATCACCACGATCCAGAAGACCTTGTTCGATGCAACGGCATCGAATTGCCACTCAGGCGTTCGCGCGACCTCGACGAGCGCGTGGATCCAGTAGCCCAACGCGGCGATCCCGATCGCCGTGCCAGCAAGTGCCACGAGAGCTGTCATGCCTTTGCTCGCCAGCATAGCCTTCGCCGCAGGTCCCCGCTGTACATTCGTGGCACATGGACACGCAGTCTCCGCGCCCGCGCATTCGGCGGAAGACCGCCATCTGGCTTGCCGTCATCGCGTCAGTGAGCTGCGCCATCGTCGGTCTGGTGGTGCTCGCATTCGACACCCCCTCGACCCTCGGGCCATCGGCGGCGGGCACGTGCACGATTGGCCACGCCTCCGGCGACGCGCGTGCCACGTTCGACGGGACCGGCGCCGCGACGATGTGCACCGGCTGGCACTCCGCTGACGCGAACTGGCATGCGGCCGGCGCCGGAGCGGCCTCCGACACCTCAGTGTGCACGGGTCGGAACGGCGCGCTCTCGTGGAAGGTCGTCGACGACGGGCAGCAGGTGCAGGGCAAGAATGCGTGCGGTGCCCTGAGTCAGTGGGCGCAGGGAGGGGCGCTCGACATCCCGTGACGATCCAAGACACCGATCTCATTGCCCTCACCGGTCTGCTGGCGCGTGAGGGATTCCTCGCGGCGGATGAGGAAGCGCAAGCACTCATAGCCCGAGCCGCCGGAGACGTCGAGGTGCTCGAGGCGCTCGTCGCACGGCGCCTCACCGGCGAGCCGCTCGCCTGGATCATCGGGTACACGACCTTCTGCGATCTGACGGTGCGGGTCCACCCGGGTGTCTACGTTCCGCGCTGGCTCACCGAGCCGCTTGCCCGGCGCGCCGCCGAACGCCTTCCTGAGGGCGGTGCCGCTGTTGACCTCTGCACCGGCAGCGGCGCGATCGCGATGACGATGCGCGCCGCGCATCGCGGGGCCACGGTGGTGGGTTCCGATTGCGACGAAGACGCAATCGCCTGCGCAACCGCCAACGGCGTCGAGGCATATCGTGGCGACCTCTTCGCGCCCCTGCCTCCGGAGCTGCGGGGGCGTGTCGACGTGGTGGTCGGTGTCGTGCCATACGTCCCGACCCGGGAGTTGCCGCTGCTCCAGCGCGATACGTTCACCTTCGAGGGGGCGCTCGCATACGACGGTGGGGCCGACGGAACGGAAATCCTGGGACGGGCCGTCGACGAGAGTCCCGCGTGGCTACGGAGCGGCGGCGCGTTGCTCCTCGAACTCGGCGGAGGTCAGGCCGACCTGCTCTCCGGCGTGCTCGCTCGCCGTGGTTTCGCGGACGTGGTGCTGCATGCCGACGAGGATGGCGACCTTCGCGGCATCGAGGCGACGCTCCGCCGGTAGGCCCGTGGAGGCGCATGCGCTCGTGAACGGGCAGTACCATCGGCCGGACCATGCGTTCGATTCCATTTGCCGTCGCCAATCTCCTCGGCATCTCCTTGCATGACGCGCCGTGGGAGGCGACCAACGCCTGTCATCGTCACGTACTGAGGTGACGCCCCGCGGCCGCCGATGACCGTCACTCGTGTGCGGCTGCAACACCTCCTGCTCGCGGCCGGAGTCATCGGCGCCGTCGCTACCGTCGTGCTCGAGCCCTCCGCATTTGGCGCGGCGGCCGCGCACACGTGGGCACCGTTCGTCCTCGTCACCGGACTGCTGCTGATCGGCGCGGTGGCCAACCAGGACGGCATCTTCGCCGCCGCTGCCCGCTCACTGGGGCGCCTCCCCGGCGGCGATCTGTCGCTCTACCTCGCCTCGATGCTCCTCGTGGCCGTGGTCACCGTCTTTCTCAACCTCGACACCAGCGTTGCCTTCCTGACACCGGTGCTCGTGCTCGTCGCTCGCAGTCGAGGGACCGATGTTCGGCGCTTCCTGTACGGCTGCGTCTTCATGTCCAACGCAGCGTCCTTGCTCCTGCCGGGCAGCAACCTCACCAATCTGCTCATCCTCGCGAACCAGCATCAAACAGGCACGGCCTTTCTGTCGCAGATGGTGGCTCCGTGGACTGCCGCGGTGTTGGTGACGGCCTTGGTTGTGGCCATCGCATTCCGGGGCGGGGGAGGCCGGCGATCGCCGGACGGGTCGCATCCCCGGCGCCCGTCGGTGTTGAGCCTCTGCGCGGTCCTCGCGGCCGCCCTCCTCATCCTGGTGTTGACGGATCCCGCGCTGCCGGTCCTCGGCGTAGGGCTTGTGCTCGCCACCGTGCGGGTGAGTCAGCGTCGTGTCTCCGCGACCCATCTTGGCGAGATCGATCTCGCCAGTCTGGCGGGGGTGTTCCTGATCGCCGTGGCGCTCGGCACGCTCGCACGAGTCTGGTCGTTTCCCGGTCACGTCATGGCCGGCGCGGGTGCTACTGCCAGCGCGGCGATCGGCGCACTCGGGTCCGTTCTCGTCAACAACCTGCCTGCGGCGGTGCTCCTCGGCTCGCGGGCGCCGGCGGATCCGCGCAGTCTCTTGCTGGGCTTGAACATCGGCCCCAACCTTGCGGTCACCGGATCACTGTCGGCGCTCATCTGGTGGGCGGCCGCGCGCTCGGTCGGCGAGCGTCCGTCGGCGCTGCGCTACTCAGCGATCGGGATCGTCCTCGTGCCCTTGACGCTGGCAGCTGCGCTCGCTGCCGGCCGCGTGTTCTGAGCTATCCGACGGGTGTGGCCGCCAGGCTGGTGACCGCCTCCTCGATGACGCGCAGGGCGCGGTCCAGATCCTCCTCGCCGATGACCAGCGGCGGCTGGACACGGACCACGTTGCCGAACGCGCCGCCGACACCGATGAGCACACCGCGTTCACGACAGTGACGCTTGACCGCCGCCGCCTCTGTGGACGCCGGCTCCTTGGTCTCGCGATCGCGCACCAGTTCGACCCCGATCATGAGACCGGCCCCGCGCACATCGCCGATCAGGTCGCTCTCCTCGGCGAACGCATCGAGGCGGCTCATCACGACGCTGCCGAGCCGTGCCGCGCGTTCCGGCAGGTGCTCGTCGACAAGCATGTCAATCGTGGCGACCCCCGCCGCGCACGACACCGGATTCCCGCCGAAGGTCGTCATGTGGTCGCCCGGCTCGAACGCGTCGGCAACATCCTCTCGGGCGATGAAGGCGCCGAGTGGGAACCCGCTCGCGATGCCCTTGGCCATGGTCATGATGTCGGGCTCGACGTCGTACGCCTCGATGGCGAACATGCGGCCGCTCCGCCCGAATCCACTCTGCACCTCGTCCGCGATGAGCAGGATGCCCTTGTCATCGAGGATCTTCTTGACCCGCGTGAGATATCCCTCAGGCAGCGGAATGATCCCGCCCTCACCGATGATCGGCTCGATGATGAATGCCGCGACATCATCACTCGTGTCGTAGCGGATCACGTCATCAACCGCGTCGGCGCAGGCCAGCGAGCACGTGCCGGAGCACATCCGGCAGCGATACGGGTTTGGCGTCGGAGCAAAGGCGATCCCCGCGATCTGCGCGCCACCGCGATGCTTGCGCAACGAATTCCCCGTGACCGCGAGCGCGCCCGCGGTGCGTCCGTGAAACGAGCCCTGCAGCGCGATGATCTCGCGACGGCCGGTGAAGACGCGCGCGAGACGCAGTGCGCCTTCGACAGCCTCCGCGCCGCTGTTCCCGAAGAACGTCTTCTGCAGACGTCCCGGGGTGATGTCCGCCAGGCGCTCGGCAAGGTCCGCGACCACCGGGACGTGATAGACATAGGAGCACGAGTGCACGACCTTGTCCATCTGCCGCTTCGCGGCGTCCGCGACCTTCGGAGGCACGTGCCCGGCGTTGACCACACCAATGCCCGAGTAGAGGTCCGTGTACTCCGTGCCGTCGGTCGCGGTCACCGTCGCCCCGCGCGCCTTCTCGATCGTTATCGGCTCGACTCCCGCAAGCGCGCTGGTGTTGACGTAGCGACGGTATTTCTCGACGGTGTCCATGGATGTGCGCTCCTCTCAGAACGTGGGCGGTGTGTTGACCCAGAACAGGCGGGTCGTATCGCTCGAGTGGTTGGTCCAGCGATGTCGCTGGGCACTGCGGAAATACAGCGTGTCGCCGGGCTCGACGTGGTAGTGCTCGGTCTCGTCGAGCCAGATGTCCAGCGCGCCGCTCAGCACGTACACCGCCTCCTCGCCGTCGTGCGCGTACGCACCGCCGCTGCCCCCTCCGGGTGCGACGCTGAAGATGTTGATTTCGAGCACCGCATCGGGAAAGGTGACGAGGTCCTCGATCTCCACACGGTCGAAGCCGCGCAGGCGACGGCGCTCATTGGTGCGTACCAGCTTCGGACCCGCGGTCCCCGGCGGGGACGCACCGAAGAACTCGAGCAGCGTGCCACCGTACGCCGACGCCACGCGCTGGAGCAGCGACACCGACGGCTCGGCGAGGCCGCGCTCCACCAGGCTGAGGTACGACGCGGAGATGCCTGCGCGCTCTGCCGCATCGCGCAGCGAGAGGCCGCGCCTCGTTCTCGCCGCGCGCAACCGCTTCCCGACGACCGAATCCTCGGGGATGACCTCTCCGGCCATGAGCGAGTGCAGCGCCGGCGGCGCGTAGCCCTGCGTGAGGAGCGCGCGCACGTCGCGAAGGCGTGCGATGTCCTCGGACGTGTAGCGACGGTGGCGACCGCCGGCGCGATCAGGACGCACCAGCCCCTTGCGCTCCCACGCCCGGAGCGTCGACGGGCTGACGCCCACTCGGCGTGCGACCTCACCGATGCGGATGTCGTCCACGAGCGCTCCTCAGCGCGACCCGGGGCAGACAGCCAGTACGCTGTCGAGCCTGGTCGAACTTGTCACTGTTGAGTAGATTATGAGCCTCTGGTCTTCGCCCGGTCCGCCCGCCGCGCGTGTCGCCCCGCTCGCCGAGGACTATCGGGAAACACCACTCTGGTGGGACGACACCACATTCCCGACGGTCCCGGAATCCACGCTGCCGAAGCGCGCTGACGCGGTCATCATCGGCGCCGGGTTCACCGGTCTGTGTGCTGCGGCCAAACTCGTCGAGCACGGGAAACACGTTGTGGTGGTTGACCGCGGGGCGCTCGGCGAAGGGGCGAGCGGACGCAACGCCGGGATGATCCATGCCGGCGTCCGTCGCGATGCTTCGTGGCTGGAACGCCATCATGGCGCGGCAGGTCGCGCCCTGCATGAGGCGAGCGTCGACGCTTATGCATTCGTCGCTCGAACAGCTGCCTCGGTGGCGTCTGACGCCGCGTTCACGCAGTGCGGCTGGTTGCACCTCGCGCATCGCCCGTCGCGCATGAAACAGCTCCGCGCCGAGGAGGTGGACCGTCGCGAGCACCTCGGCCAGGCGACGGTCATGCTCGAAGCCGCCGCGCTCGAGGCAGAGGCACCGTGCCGCGGCTTCCACGGCGGGATGCTCACCAACGATGGGGCGAGCATCCATCCCGCGCGGTATCTGTCCGGTCTTGCGCGCCACGCGCTGGGTGGTGGTGCCGAGATTCATCCCCGTACACGCGCAACTGCGATCGAGCCATCGCGCACAGGAACGGTCGTGCGCACGGAACGGGGTGACATCAGCGCCGGTGAGGTCCTTGTCGCCACCAACGGCTACACCGATGCTGTCGCACCGTGGGCGAAACGCCGGATCATCCCGATCGGCAGCTACATCATCGCCACCGAGCCACTCGGCGACGCACGCGCTGTGGACGTCAGCCCGCACCGGCGAATGATGAGCGACACGCGCAACTTCCTTCACTACTGGCGGCTCTCACCCGACGGACGGCTTGTCTTCGGAGGGCGCACCAGCTTCGCGCCGGTGAATATGCAGACGGCGCGCGACCGCCTGTACTCGGCGATGATCGGGATGTATCCGCAGCTCGCCGGCATTCGACTGAGCCACGCGTGGACTGGCAATGTGGGTTTCACCTTCGACCAGCTGCCGCACCTCACTCGCGTCGACGGCATCACATATGCAATGGGCTACTGCGGATCGGGTGTGGCGTTGGGCAGTTGGATGGGGACGCTGGCCGGCGAGTGGATGGCCAGAGGTGCCCAACCGGCGTTTTCCGACCTCCGCTTTCCGCGGATGCCGGGCTACCGGGGGCACCCCTGGTTCCTTCCTCTCGTCGGCGTGTACTACTCCTTGCTCGACAGGTTCTGATCCGCGACGGCGCCTGGCGTGGTGACGGCGGCGGCCGCTGCGGCGCCGGAGAGCTCCATCGTCCCGTTGGCGGTGGCCGCCACCAGCTGCCCGTTGCGCAGGACGTAGGAGACGGTCTTCTCGTGGAAGAACCCCGAGCGCGCTGTCATCGCGGCGATGATGACGAGCGGCAAACCGAGAGCGATCGCGATGATGATCGGCAGGCTGGTTCCCCAGTCAGCAGACTGCCCGAACGGCAGCGTCGTCGGGACGATCAGGACATACGCGATGAGGATCAGGTAGATACCTCCGACCAACGGCAGGACCCCGGCGAAGATGAACCGGCTCACGCTCGTGAGCAGCACCTTGCGGAAGGCCCATGTGCATGCGATGCCGGTGATCCCGTAGTAGAGCGCCACGAGCACCCCGATATCGAGGATGAGGTTACCGAAGATCGTGCCGACGTTGTCGACCATGACCGACAGGGCGATGACCACTATGGCGAGACCTGCCGAAATGATCGTCCCGACCCACGGGGTCTTCCAGCTCTTGTGGACGGTCCCGAACGCCTTGGGGAACACGCCGTCACGGGCCATGGAAAACGTCAGCCGGCTCGATGGCAACAGCGTTGTCTGCGTGGTCGCGATCGTGGAGGAGAGCACCGCGAGCACCATGAAGTACGCGATCGGCGTCCCGGAAATCTGCGTAGCGAAGAAGTACAGGATGTCGTTCTGGTTGTTGGGATCGTTGAACTGTGTCAGCGAGATGTACGACTGCATCGCCGTCGCGGCCAGCAGGAAGATGAACAGGAGAATGAACATGCTGTAGATGCCTGCGAGCCCCGGCGACTCGTTGGCGTCCTTGGACTCCTCGTTCACGTTCGCCGCGGTGTCCCAGCCCCAGAAGAAGAACACCGCCAGCGCAGACCCGGTCGCGAGGCCGTTGAGGTCGTGCAGCTGCAACGGGTTGAACCAGTTGCCGGAGACGGCGTTTGCCGACGGATGACCGCCGACGATCTTCCCAATCGCCCAGACCGCGAAGGCGAGGACGATGAGGTACTCGATGAACACGAGAATCCACTGGAAGTTGGCGGTCACGCGGATGCCGCGGGCGACCATGAACGTGACGAGCAGCAGCCACAGCACCCCGACGACCGCGATGAGGCGGTTGTCGTTTGCGGCGTCCGAGCTGATCCACCCAAAGCTGTTCAGGAGTTGCAGCGTGTACGCGCCCGCGATCAGTGGCGCGGCGGCGCAGAAGAGCACGTTGGCCACGAGCTGAATCCAGCCGGACACCCAACCGATGTACGGGTTGAGGGTTCGGCTCACCCAGGAGTACGAAGCGCCGCAGTTGGGGTCCTGACGGTTCAGGTAGTAGTAGGCGACCGCGATGAACAGCACCGGAAGGAAGCCGGTGAGGATCGCGGCCGGAGACGCGAGCCCCACCGCCGCCACCAGGAATGCCGCCGTCGCCGCGAGCGTGTACGCGGGCGCGACACTCGAGGTCGCGATGACGGTGGTGTCGAACAGGGTAAGCGTGTCGGTCTTGAGCGCCGACTCGACCGGCTGCCCGTGAACGATCGGCTCCGCTAACGTCGCCATGTCTTCCTCCTCACCATGTCCTCCTCGGTCGAGCCTGGGTCGTCAGGCTTCGATGTTGCTCATCACGTGTTTGATCCGGGTGTAGTCCTCGAATCCATACATCGAGAGATCCTTGCCGTACCCGGAATGCTTGTAGCCACCGTGCGGCATCTCCGACACGAGCGGGATGTGCGTGTTGATCCAGACACAGCCGAAGTCGAGCGCGCGCGCCATGCGCATCGCGCGCCCGTGATCGTTCGTCCAGACACTCGACGCGAGGCCGTACTCGACACCGTTTGCCCACTCGAGGGCCTTGGCCTCGTCGTCAAAACGCTGCACCGTGATGACCGGGCCGAAGATCTCGCGCTGGATGAGATCGTCGTTCTGACGCAGGCCGGAGATCACGGTCGCCTCGTGGAAGTAGCCGCGTGAGCCGACGCGATGGCCGCCCGCGACGACGTCGGCATGCGACGGCGCACCCTCGACAAGCTCGCTGACGCGCTCCAGCTGACGGGCGTTGTTGAGCGGTCCGAAGGCGACCTCGTCATCATCGGGCATACCCGTCTTGTTGGCCGCGGCCTGTTCGACGAGCGCGGCGACGAGCTCGTCGTGAATCGACTCCGCGGCAAGCACGCGAGTGGCAGCGGTGCAGTCCTGGCCGGCGTTGAAATAGCCCGCCATCGCGACCGTCTCCGCGGTGGAGGCGATGTCGGCATCATCGAAGACGATCACCGGAGCCTTGCCACCGAGCTCGAGATGGACCCGCTTCAGATCGCCCGCTGCGGCTTTGGCAACCTCGAGTCCCGCGCGAACGCTGCCCGTGATCGACGCCATCGCCGGGATCTTGTGGCTCACCAACGCCGCGCCCGTGCTCGGGTCGCCGCAGATGACGTTGAAGACGCCCGGTGGCAGGAACTCGGCCATGATCTCGGCCATCAGGAGGGTGGTGACCGGTGTGGTGTCCGACGGCTTGAGGACAACCGTGTTGCCCGCGGCGATGGCCGGCGCCCACTTCCAGATCGCCATCACCATCGGGTAGTTCCAGGGCGTCACCTGGGCGCAGACGCCGACAGGCTCACGCCGGATCATCGACGTGTGCCCGGCCATGTACTCACCGGCGCTCCTGCCTTCGAGGATGCGCGCGCACCCGGCGAAGAAGCGCACTGGATCGATCAGCTGGGGGATCTCCTCACTGCGGGTCATCCCGATCGGCTTGCCGGTGTTCTCTGACTCGAGCGCGACGAATTCCTCGGCCCGCTGCTCGAACGCGTCCGCGATGCGGAGCAGCGCCATGCTGCGATCCTTCGGGGTGGTGTCACGCCAGCCGCCGAATGCGCGCTGCGCTGCCTTGAGCGCCGCATCGACATCGGCGGCGCTGGACACCGGCGCGCGAGCGAATTCCTCGCCGGTCGCGGGGTTGATCAGGGCCGTCGACTCGTCTGACGTCGCGTCGCGATGCTCACCGTCGACGAAGTTGCGCAGTGTCCGTGTCGCAACAGCACTCATGACTGAAGATCCTTCGCAAGCTCGCGGAAGTTGTCAACATAGCGGCGGACGTCGTCTGACGAATGCTGGACGGAGAGCGTCCAGTTCTCCTCGGCGCCCGGAGCCATGAGCACGCCGCGGTTCGTCTGATAGAGCCAGGAGACGTACGCGAGCGACTTGTTCATCGCGGCGTAGTCGCGGTAATTGCGGACCGGGTCCTTGCGGTAGGTGACGCAGCCGCGCGCGCCCATCGACACCACATGGAAGGGGAGGTCGTATTCCGACATCACGTCGCGGAGCCCGCCGCTCAGCTCCTCGGTGAGGGCGTCGAGATGCGAGTACGCAGATGGCGTGAGGATATCGATCAACGTGGCTTTCGATGCCGCGGTGGTGAGCGGGTTCCCGTTGAACGTGCCCAGCTGCGCAACCGTGCCGTCGCTGATCTTCGCCATGATGTCGGCACGTCCGCCGACCGCACCGCACGGCAGGCCTCCCCCGATCGCCTTGGCAAGGCAGACGATGTCAGGCACGACGCCGAACCGCTCGGTGGCCCCGCCCGGTGCGATGGTGACCCCGGTTTTCACCTCGTCGAAGATGGCGACCGCACCGTGGCGATGCGCGGTCTCGACGACGCCTGCGAGGTAGCCGTCCTCGGGAAGGACGAAGCCGATGTTCATCATCGCCGGCTCGACGATCACGCCCGCGATCTGTCCCGGATGCGCCACGAACGCGCGCTCCAGGGCGTCGAGGTCGTTGAAGCCGACGACGATCGTGAGTGCGACGGTGGATGCGGGAATGCCCGCCGTCATGGGCACGGAGTTCGGCGAGTCGGAGTCGCCCGCGAGGTCGATCGCCGGCTCCACCGACACGAGCAGCGCGTCGTGATGGCCGTGATACGAGGCCTCGATCTTGATGATTCCCTCACGGCCGGTGAAGCCACGCGCAAGACGCACCGCATCGAGCGTCGACTCCGTGCCGCTGTTGGTGAAGCGCCACTGCGGCTGGTGGAAGCGGCGGGCCAGCTCGCGCGCGACGACGATGTTCTCCTCGACCGGCTGCGCGAAATGTGTGCCGCGATGCAGTTGCGCATCGACGGCGGCGACGATCGCCGGGTGCGCGTGGCCGACGACCATGACGCCGAAGCCGTTGTGGAAGTCGACGTACTCATTGCCGTCGACGTCCCAGACCTTGCTGCCGAGTCCGTGATCGATGAAGACCGGCTGCGGTGGCGTGTCCTGGAACGAGCTCGGCACGCCGCGCGGGATGAATTCCTGGGCTTCTATCCAGAGCTCACGCGAACGCGTGCGCTTGGAGCGGAAGACCTCCTCCTCGCGAGCTGTCAGTGCCGCAACGCGCTCGGAAGCGACATCACCAGTATTGGTGCCCATATCGTCCTGGTCCCTCCAGACAGCCCCGTGGTTGCAGAGAATCCTACTGAACGCCTGTAGGATCCGCGCAACGTTAGACGCAAACCGTGGGGACCGTCAAGGGCTCGGCAGCGCCGCTCCGGGCGGCGCCGAACGCCAGTCGACTCGGGTGACCCGACCGTCGACGATCTCGATGTCGCGGGTCGCGCACGGGCCCTCGGCCCAGAGGGTCCACGTCCCCGCCTCGAGCGAGGGGAACAGCGCGACCGGCAGCACGGCTCCGTCGATGCTGCGCTCGTGCACGCCGGTGTGCGTGCGTGCGTCAGGGCGGCCGGCGGGGCTGACCTCCGGCTCCGTGCCGAGAAGCGCTGCTGGCACCACCACCAGCAGCGCTCCAGCCCCCCCGCCGATGTCGAGCACCGCCGGCCCGCTCAGAGCGCTGCCGGCGGACTCGCGCTCGGTCATCTCGGGGTATCGAACCCGTTGAGCGGCAGGCCCAGGTACGGGAAGTGGTCGATGTACCGGCTGTTGCCGGGGACCGCGCCACTGCTGAACTGCGCTGCCGAGAAATCGCTGACCGCGCCAGCGGCGCCATCAGGCGTGAAGCTCGGATCGACCAGCGGGATGGTCACGCCGGCGATGGCGCGAATCTCGATGGTGGCCACGTCATCGAACACACGACGGCCGTTCGGGAAGCCCGCGAGGTCTCCGCCAAGGATGCCGTTGATGTTCGGCGACGATGCCGGCGGGATCGCCATGTTGAGGCGAAGCAGGTCCGCAGGCGTTGCGCCCGTGTTGTTCTGGAAGCCAGCGACGACGCCGGCCGGGAGACCGGTCAGCAGGATCGCCTCGAGGTCGACGCGCTCCTTGGTGTAGGCGGCGAGCTTCGGGAACACGCCCGGGTAGAGCACGGGGAGCAGTCCCGCGAGTTCCGGATGCGCGTAGTTCGACACGAACTGGGCGTCGTTCCTGGGCTCGGTGGAGTTCCAGAAGTCCTTCTTGCCGATGGGGATGACCACCTCGTTGACCAGCGGCATGCCGAGGCGCGACACCTGCACCCACGGTCCGACGTCGGTCGTGCGGCCGCCGTTGTCGAGAATGGTCGACTTGCGCCGGCTGGCGGACGTATAGACGCCGATCACCGAGTCCGCCTTGGTGGGATCGGTGGGGAGCTCGCCGCCGCGCGTCAGATGGGTTTTGGGGACCTGGACGGCGATCGTGTGCACGTTGAGCTGCTTCGATGAGTCGACGCCGCCAACGGCCGGGAGCGGAATGAGATGGGCGTTCTGGAAGGGACGGAGGACGCCCAGGTCGAAGATGGACCCGAGGTCGACGTAGAACCCCTCACGGCGCTGGCCTGCGAACACCCATCCACCGTCGAGAGGATGCACTGCCGCCGCGGCGAGCGCGTGGTAGTTCGGTGTCGATCGCACGCCGACGTTCACGGGCGGGCAGGCGAGCCGCTGGGCGAGCACTTCGGCGTGGCCGTTGCGGATCCGGGTGACCGAGTAGTGCTGGCGAACGTTCCAGCTCGAGCTGGTCAGGCTCGTGATGGGACCGGTGTTGTAGAGGAAGGTGTTCGGGTCGGTGTACTCGGTGGTGAACTTGAACTGATAGGTGATGTTCTCGCCGACGCCGCCGCCATTGCTGATGTGGATCTCGTAGAGGACGTCATCGCCGAAGTTGTAGAAGTTCGGGCCGCCGTCCGGTCCCTCGAGCGGGATGTAATTGGCGATCAGCGTCACCGTGTTGGGATGATCCGGACTCGTGAACGCGTAAAGGTCAGTACTGTCAGCAACCGGGTCCTTCGCGATTCCCGGCGCTTCACGATGCGAAGACATGTGTACCCCTCGTGAGGCTGTGAATGCTGTTAGTCGGCTATCAGCGCGTGACGCGCTGCAGCTGACGGATGAGCTGCGGGTTCTTGGTCACGATCGCCTTGTGGCCGACCATGACTTCGATCTCGCCGGTTGCCGCGTCACGAACGTATGCGGTCATCGGCTCGTTCGCCGTGGGTCCGTCGCTCGCATCCGCGACGTTCTGAGCCGCCTCCACGAGCGTGCTCGGCCCGGCGATGAGTCCCATCGCCGCCACGCCGCCTGCCGCCCCCACCGTGGTGGACAGAAACGTCCGCCGTGTCACCTTGGCCATGTGCTTCACCTCTCCTGAGCGGCCGCCGACGATCGAGTGGTCGTCGTGTCACCGCCCTGTCACCGCTTGGTACGGACGGGTCCGGACGGCGGATCACTGCCTGCGGTCAGGCGGAGGGGAGGGTCACGCCCAGTTGGGGACGAGCACCTCGACGTCGCTCCCCGTGATCCGCGTCTGAACCGTGGGCAGCGGGTTCAGGCGATAGTCGCCGGGATTGGCGTCGCCGGTGAGGGAGAAGCTCATGGGGTGACACGGGCAGACGAGCTTGCTGTACGCCGGCTCGGGGACGAGCGTGCACCCCTGGTGCGTGCAGACGGCGCTCAGGCCGCGCACCTCACCCTTGAGCGTGAACACCACCCCATGGATGCCGCCCGCGGAGAACTGCTTGATCTTTCCCGGCTGCACATCGTCGAGCGTCGCAACCTTCACCCAGGCGCTGAGGTACGGCACGATGGGACCGGTCCCGGTCTGGGGCTCCGCGAGCACCTCGCGGAGACGCTCGGCGCCGACGCCCACGGCAACCGACGCGGCGACAGCGGCGATACCTCCGGCGAGGAACCGCCGCCGCTGTATGCCATTGTCGACCCAGCCGGGCTCGTGGTCCCCCGCGTCCCGGAGCTGTCTCGCCAGGCGGTCCACGAATGCCGCCGACGGATCGGCCCCGCCGGGATGGGCTGCGCGCAGGCGCGCAGCGACCTGCATGGCCCCCGCGTCGTCCTCGGCGGGTGAGCGCGGTGGCCGGCGATTGGCGATCAATGCCTTGATGTAGCGCGACAGGCGGCGATCAGCCCTGGACATCGCCACCTCCGTTGGCTGCGGCACGGCGCAGTGCGCGCAGCTGCAGGATCTTCGCGTTCGCAACGCTCACACCCATTGCTGCAGCCGTCTCCCGAATCGAATACCCGCGGAGGAAACGGAACTCGAGGACGCTTCGGTAGTTTGCGGGGAGCCCGTCGAGAATGCCGCTCACGTCGACCTCGCGCTCCGGGTCGGGCTCGCCGGCGGCGTCGCGTTCATCGTCGAACTCCATGAGAACGGTGCCGTGGCGCTGTCGCCAGACATCGGCGAGCACGCTTCGGGCCGTGGTACGCAGATAGGAACGAATCTCGGCAGGGGAGACGTCGGCACGCAGCCGGGGCAGGGCGCGCAGGAAGGTGGTCGAGGTGACGTCCTCGGCGTCGGGCGTGTTGCCGGTTCGCGAGTAGACATACCGATAGAGGGGAGCAACGTGCTCCTGGTAGACGGACTCCCAATCGTAGGCGCGATCTGGGGCGCCCACCACACGGAGGGGAGGCGTCAATTCGGGCACGGCCACGTTCGATCATGTCCTACGCGTCGGGGTTACGCAATCGGCCATTGGGGGCATGATTGGTCTGAGGGCATTTCCATGAGCACCGGAACCACGCATGACCGCCTGATCGGCACCGTCTCGCTCGTGCTCGACCGTATGGTGCACGTCCGTCTGACGGCGGTCGGCATCAGCCGGCCGGGCGTGATCGATCGGACCCCCGCCGACCCCGCGCAGCTCTGGGAGGGCAGCCGGGTCGTCGATCCGCGTCCTCTGCGCGTGAACCGATCGTGGGACTCGCTCGACGGGCCGAAGTGGCGCGAGCTCGAGCTCGAGGGTGAAAGCGAAGGCCCGGGCGGGCACTGGGGCAGCCGGCGATTCCTGTCCACCGCGCACATCCGGCGGACCTCAGGACCGGCGCCGTTCGTGCTCCTGCTGCACGGCTACGCAGTGCCACAGACGACGTACGACCGCTGGCTCGCACGGCAGATGCGTCAGCGCGGGGCGCACACCGCGCGCCTCGATCTTCCGTATCACCTGCGCCGCACGCTCCCCGGGCAACGGAGCGGCGACGGCTATTTCAGTCTCGACCCCGCACACATCCGGGCGGTCGTCCGCCAGTCCGTCGAGGATGCCGCGGCGATCATCGCCTGGGCTCGTGCCGAGGTATCGACCCACATCAGCGTCGTCGGCGTCAGCCTCGGAGGTCTTATCGCGACCTTGCTGGCCGCGCAACTCGACCTCGACCGGGTGATCGCAGTGGCCCCGTTCTGTGACCCGGCGGCCACCTTGTCGCAGCGCCCGCCCACGCCGTCGCTCCGGCATCTCGGGATGATCGGCGATGACACGCAGTCATGGGGACCGGATCGAGCCGCCGCTGGTCGCTTCCTCGACGCAACGCTTGCGCCGCTCGTGGCGCGAAACCTCACGCCGCGCACACCGGGGGACCGGATCACGCTCGTGCGCGCCATGCAGGATCTTGTCGTGGGCCCTGACCCGGTGACCGAGCTTGCTGAGGCGTGGCAGACCGAGTTGTGGACGTACCCGCACGGGCACATGACCGTCATGAGTGCGAGTGGGATCGCCCGCCGGATCGTGCACAAGGCGACGTCGCCCTCGGAGTCCAGCCTCTCCGTCGCTGTATGACCGCCGCCGGCCCGGTGCTCCGCCGCGAGGGCATCACGCGAGCCGGCAGGCCGTTTTTGATTCGTCCATCTCGGGATAGCGACGCTCCCGAGCTTGCGGCGCTCATCGACGCGGTCGCCGCCGAGGGGGAGTTCCTCGTTGCCGTTCCCGGCGAGCATGACACCGTCGAGCAGAGCGCGCGCCTCGTATCGATCGTCATGGAGGGCGGCCTTTCGCTCTCGCTTGTGGTCGACGGTTCGCTCGCCGGCAACGTGATGGTCCATCGCCGTGCCGGCAGGCATTACGCGCACGTCGCGGAAATCGCCATTCTCGTCAGCAACGGGCATCGCCGCGAAGGGCTCGGGCGCATCCTCATGGAGACTGGCATCGCGTGGAGCAGGGCGGTCGGTGTTGCGAAGCTCAGCCTCCAGGTATTTCCCGACAACCTTGGTGCGATCCAGCTATATCGATCGCTCGGCTTCAGAGAGGAGGGCATCGCAAGCGGGGAGGTGCGGATGCCGACTGGGGACCGTGACGTGCTGCTCATGGCCCTGATGCTCCAGGCACCGGGCTCACCGTAGACCCCTGGTATCCTGCCCGCGAATGACCGACTCGCGCCCGATCGGCGTGTTCGACTCCGGTGTCGGCGGCCTGACCGTGCTCCGCGAGCTGCGTCGCCGGCTGCCCGCTGAGCGGCTGCTCTATGTCGCCGACCTGGAGCACTTCCCCTATGGTCCGCGCCCGCAGCGGCAGGTCCGCGACCTCGCGATGAGCATCATCGCCATGCTGGTGGCGATGGACACCAAGCTCGTCGTGATCGCCTGCAACACGGCGACCGCAGCAGCCCTGCACGTCGCGCGGGAGCGATTCGACATCCCGATCATCGGTGTCATCGCGCCCGGGGCGCAGGCGGCAGCGGCGGCGACTCAGACGGGGCGCGTTGCGGTGCTCAGCACCGAGGGCACCAGAGCGAGCGGTGCGTACGTCCATGCGATCAAGGAGGCCAACCCTGGCGTGCTCGTGCTCAGTGAAGCGGCACCGGATCTCGTCGAGATCGTCGAGGACGGCGATGCCGACACCGAACGAGCCGACGCGGCGCTGGGTCCGGTGCTGGACCGTGTCTTCGCCTGGGATGCCGACACGCTCGTGCTTGGCTGTACGCACTACCCGCTCTTGCGTCCCGCGCTCCATCGGGTGATCGGCGATCGCACCCTGCGCGTCGTGGACAGCGCCGATACCACCGCAGCGCGCGTGAGCCGGGTGATCGCTGTCAACCATCTCGAGGCCGGGGGAGACGCGTCGGCGCCGCCGTCCCCGCCGCTGGAGTTGATGGTCACCGCCGATCCCGGCCGGTTCAGCGCGTCCGCCTCGCGACTCTTCGAGGAAGTGCTCCCGGAACCCCGGCTGGTGCGACCCGCGCCTCCGGTGGTACAGCTGGCCACAGGGTCGTGAGCATCGCCGCCGAGGAGCTGCTCGAGCCCATCGCATCCGACCTGCGCGAGTTCGAAGTCCGGCTCGACTCCGAGATCGCGTCGGATCTGGGTCCGATGGCGAGCGCGATGTCGCACATCGTCAAAGCCGGCGGGAAGCGCCTGCGACCTGCCCTGGTCATTCTCGCGGCCCGGCTCGGCACCGCCGACCCGGACGATGTCTTCAACCTGGCGATGGGGATCGAATTCATCCACACGGCAACGCTGGTGCACGACGACCTCATCGACAAGGCGCCGACCCGGCGGGGCATCCAGACCATCCATGAGGCGCTCGGTCCCGACCCGGCGGTCATCATCGGCGACTACTACTTCGCGAAAGGCGCGTACCTGCTCGCGGAGATCGGCCTCCCGGCGATCGACTCGGCGATCAGCCAGGCAGTGATGACCATCTGCATGGGGGAGTTGCTGCAGATGACCAGCCGCAACGCGTACGACCAGTCGCTCGAGGACTACCACCGAAAGATCGCGCGCAAGACGGCCACACTGGTGAGCACCTGCTGCTACGGCGGAGGGGTGATCGCGGGACTGGACGCCGAGGCTGTCGAGCGCCTGCGCCGGTACGGCCACAGCCTCGGCATGGCGTTCCAGATCGCCGACGACGTCCTCGACTATGTGGCGACGAGCGCCGAGGTGGGCAAGCCCGTCGGCGCCGATCTCCGCCAGGGAACGGTGACGCTGCCGCTGATGCTCGCCCGCGACGATCCCCACGCCGGAACGCGTCTTCGCGAGATTCTGGACAAACGTGACCTCAACGACGACGACTACGACGAGGTCGTCGCACTGGTGCGCACCTCGAGCGCCATTGCCGAGGCCGAACGCGGCGCGCAGGAGTTCGCCCGGCGGGCGGCCACGGAGTTGGCGGGCTTTCCTGCCTCGGAGGCGTTAACGACGCTCGCGCGGGTCTGCGACTACGTCGTCGAGCGGCGGATCTGAGCGCGTCGCTCACAGGGCGCCGAGTCGCCGTACCTCGGCGCCGAACGCCGATGCCCAGAGAGCGAGCACGAGTGCAGCGACCACATAGCCGGCCGCCTCGATCGCGGTCCACGCCACCGACGTGCCGACGACGCGGTCGCCGGACTGTGCGGCGATGATGCTCGCCGCTGTGCGAGCGACATCCACCGCGGCGCAGAGCACAACGACAACGAGCGCACCGCGCACCACCGCGTACTCGTGGCGAAGCCCGGCGCGCAGCTGGGTGAGGCTGAGGCGATCCGGGGAGACACGCCCCGCCGGCGGCTCCGGCGCGCCGTGGCGGAGTCGGAGGACGGCAGCGCCGAAGCAGAGCGCCGCCACCCAGCCGGGCCACGCCGTCCGTGCGCTCGAGCCTGTCGCGAGCAACGTCTGCAGCGGGTTGAGCGCGACACGCGCCGCGAGCTGCGCGGCCAGCGTCTGGTGCACGCGCACGAACAGGGTGCCTGCCACGCCGCACACGGCCGCGGCGATCGCAACAACGACGCAGCGCAGCGCCACCGGTCCGCGATCGAGAAAGACAAGCTCGGTGAGGTGTGCGTCGCGCTGTGGCTGCACCGTGGCATTGTAAGTTCGCTGTCGATGTCTCGAACCAGAACTGCACCACAACGCGCGCTGCGCGTCGCCACCTACAACATCCTGCTGGGAGGTGAGCGGCGTCGCGAGATCGTGTCGGGTGTGCTGCGGCGTATCGACGCGGATGTGATTGCGCTCCAGGAGGTTCGCGAGCTCGACCCCATTCACGAGTTGGCTGAAGACCTCGGTATGAATGCACTGATCGGGGAGCCCAGCGATCCGGACTCCGTCATGCACACGGCGATCCTCACGCGCATGAAGGTGCGCACGTGGCGCAATCGCCCGCACCACGGACGGATGCTGCGCTCGCACCTGCATTGCGAGATCGAGACGGGCGGACGGCGTGTACCGGTGCTCGGCATCCACTGCGTTCACCTTGCGGCCCGTTTTGGTGAGCGCAACAAGGGCGAGGCACGACGCATCCGAGAGATCGGAGCGGTGCTCACCGATATCGAGCATGAGCCCCCGCTGCCGCACGTGCTCATCGGCGACTTCAATGCGCTGAGTCCTGGCGACGCCATCCTCGCCACAGCCTTTTTCCGGCGCATGAACGAGTTACGTCGCGCCGGTCTCCTCGTGTCCGGCGCGAACGGGACGCTCATCCCGCTCGTCACCGCCGGCGACGGCGACCCGCGCGAAATCGAGGATCGCTGGCGGCGGGCCGGAGTCGACCCGCGCCTCCTCGGGGGGATTCCGGTGTTACCCCGGGTGGTGTCGCCGCTCACCGCCGGCGTCCCCGTCTCCAGGGCGATGGATCGGTTCCTCGGACGCCTCATCGAGCGCTGGACCGTCGAGCGGCTGCTCAGCGAGGGCTATGTCGATTGCTACCGGCGAGTACACCCGCGTGCGCGCGGCCTCACGTGCGCGACATGGCAGCTCGCTGCGCGGGTTGACTACGTCTTCGCCACGCCGGACGTCGCGTCGGGCGTGGTCACAGCGGACGTCGTGGGCAGCCGCACCTGGCCGGACCCCGACGCGGCAGCCGCATCCGATCACTTCCCGGTGGTTGCCGACTTCAGCGTCTGACCGCTCGCGACCTCAGGAAACGGCGGCGCCGATGACCGTCGCGGTTGAGATCACCGCATAGATCAGGAGCAGGAACAGGAATGCGATCGTCAAGCCGACCGCGCCGCAGACGATGCCGGTGATCGCCATTCCTCTGCCGGAGCCGTACGCGTCGGCACGGCGTACCCCAAGGACCCCGAAGATGATGGCGAGCACCCCGAGCACGATGCTGAAGTAGTCGACGAAGGGGATCCAGCAGAGGGCGGCTGCGATGATCCCGCACACTCCCGCAGCGATGGCTATCCCGTTGGTCTCGCGGCCGTAGGGGATCGTCGGCGCCGGCCCGTATCCGTACGGCATCCCCTGTGGCGGGAAATCAGGCGGCAGCACCGGTTGGGGCGGAGTCGGAGCGGTTGGTCCCTCGCTCACAACGTCACCGCCCGGCGCACGTTGTCAGGCGCTGGTTGCCTGGGGCGCCGACGCAATGGCCGTGCCGTGCCAGGAAAAGAAGGTGCTGACAGTACCGACGGTGAGCCCGCCGGTGAAAGCAAGAGCGCCGTTCGACAGTTGCGTGCCCGCGACGTTCAGCGGCACGTCGGGCCTCGGTCATGCAACTGATCGAACGGCGCTCTGGAGCGGAACGCCCTACGCGCTGGGTGGCGGAGGGGGCGGGTTGTAGCCACCACCCGGAGGATTGCCGTAGCCGCCGGGGGTGGAAGCGACCAACGGGGCGTCGCCAGGCCAGCGGCTGATGACCACGAGGTAGTAGATGACCACCGCGATGATCAGGCTGAAGATGAAGCTACCAACACCGCCGTACCCGATGATGGCGAAGATGCCACCGATGAGGTTCACGACCAGGCCGTAGATGACGAGGTCCTTGCCCGAGCGGTTGAGCTGGTACATGCGGAAGCCGCCAAAGGCATAGAGGATCGAGCCGACGAGTCCGATGAGCACACCGATCAGCGCCAGTCCGAAGATCCCCGACGTTGCTCCGCCGCAGTTCGTGCCGGAGACTTCCCGGCAGAAGGTGTTGGCATCGTTCACCGCGTTATTCAGCGCGAACACGACCGGCAACGCGATCAGGTCGATGATGATCCCGATGATCGCCAGGATCCCGATGACCAGGCCGAGCGTCTTTGCCGGGACGTTGAGCTTGATCGGCGGGTCTGCAGCAAACGGCGGATCGGTCAGTACGTTGGCCATGGGTTCTGGTGTTCCTCCCGAGATTGGTGGTGCTGTGGCTCACGGGTGATTCAACGGGGCGCCACGTCCCCCGAGCGCGGATCGGTGGATTATGGAGTAATTCGGGGTCCCTGGGCCAGAGTGTCGCGGACAATGCGACGACGATCAGGATGCAGGCGTCTGAACACGGCTGCGGTGCAGAGCCCTGCAGCGGCGAGCAGTCCCAAGAAGATCCCGAGGCCGAGGGAGCGTCCTGTCGCCGTCGCGACAATCAGTTGGATGAGAACGCTGCCCATCGCGAGCGCGGCGGCCCCGGCGTAGGCGGTGGTTTGGGGAACGTACGGAGTGATCACGTCGTCCACGAAACCGCGTCCGATGAGCAGCATCAGGATGCTCAGCGCGATGGCGAGATAGAAGAGATCGCCGAGCAGCGACGCGCGAAACGCGTTGAAGGTGACGTGGGACCCGGCGACCGTGTAGCCGTACCAGGGGAGAAAGGCGACAACGAGGCCGACTACAGCCGATGCTGCCGCGATGGCCTCGGCCCTGTTGATGTGGCTGGGCATCGTGATGTCCTCGACTCGAACCGTGATGAGACACCCGGTCGCAGACGCGATGACCGGGATGGGTGAGGTTGGTTCGAGTGGATCGTATGCGGGGTTGGCCGAGGTGTCAACGCCGCCGGCGCGTTCTCGTCCCGGTATCGGGGCCTTTTGCCGGCGATCCCGGCGCCTGAGTACCCCCGTCCGGAGCGAACACCGGCGGCTTGCCGGCGACCAGCAGATCACCGAGCGTCCCCCATCCGAATCGCTCGCGGCCACGCCGCACCAGCTCGACAAAGCAGGCCGCCGTCGCCTCCGCATCGGCCAGCGCGTGGTGCGGCTTGCGATGCACGACGCCGAGCTCGCGGCAGAGTCGCTCCAGTCCGATGGTGTCACGCAGGTCGAAGAGTTTGGCCGCGAGACGCGTGGTGTCGACGTTGTCGGCGTCGAGATTTGTTCCGATGGCGCGGCTGATCAAGCGCGTATCGAACGCGTCGGCGCTGTGCTCCACGAGCACCGCTCCCTGCGCGAATCGCTGGAACCGCTCCACCACCAGCGATACGGGCGGCGCGCCGTTCAGGGCTGCCGCGTCGATACCGTGAATGCGTCGGGCGTACGGGTTGATCCGATCGTTGCTGTGCACGAGCGTCTCGAAGCTCATGCGGTGCTCATGCATCGTGAAGGCCACCGCACCGAGCTCGACGAGGTGATGCGGTGACTGACCGGTGGTCTCGCAGTCGAGCGCCACGAAGTGGAGCGCATCGATCGGCGTCTCGGTACTGGGTCGGCCGGCTGCTGCCCAGGAATCGGCCGTGTCGTCGAGCGTGGCGAAAGGCTCGGCTCCCGCCGGACCGAGGCGTGCCATGAATTTGTCCCCCGTGGGGACCCTCCCTCGGCGGCGACCATATCGCCGGCGAGTTTCCATATCACCCCCATCGTAGAGCGCGGGACCGGGGGACCCGGTGCGCGAGCACCCCCAACCTATACTCGCTCGTGATGCGACTGGTTGCTTCCGGGCTGAGCTTTCGCACCGCTCCAGTGGCGGTACGAGAGGCCGCCGCCATCCCGGCGGCGCGTGCTGCAACCACCCTGCGCTACCTGGTGGGCCATGCCGGTCTGGTTGGCGCGGCGGTGCTGTCGACGTGCAACCGCACCGATTTCTACATGGTGTGCCCCGACGAGCTCAGCGCTGACGTCGCGCCCCGACTCGCCCGATATCTCGACCCGGGAGGAGCGCGGGGGGTCGCGAGCCACATGACCACGAGCGTCGACCGCGACGCCGCGCTGCACATGTTCCGGGTGGCGAGCGGCCTCGAGAGCATGATCGTCGGTGAGGCTCAGGTACTCGGGCAGTTCAAGGCAGCGCACCGCGTCGCCAGTGAAGCCGGGACCGTCGACGCACGACTCGACTACGTGATGCGGCGCGCGATCTCGACGGCGAAGCTTGTTCGTACCGACACGTGGCTCGGGCGCGGATCGGCGAGCCTGAGCGAGGTCGCTGTGGAGTGCGCGCGGACTGCGGTGCAGGACCTCGACGGCAAGGGCGTGCTGCTCGTCGGCGCCGGAAGGATGAGCAAGCTCGCGGCTGGGCGTCTGCGCGATGAGGGCGCGCGGATCATGACCACCTCCCGTGGCGATTCGAGCCGGCGCCTGGCGCGGAGCATCGGCGGTGAGCAGATCGCGCTCGACAGTCTCGCGCAGGTGGCGGACCGGGTCGACGTGATCATCGCGTCGACGGACAGCACTCGCGTCGTGCTCGACGCGCCGGCTATCGAGGCGCTGCAGCAACGGCGCGCGCATCGGCCACTCTGCATCGTGGACATGGCGGTGCCGCGCGACATCGACGCCGCGGCGGGCGCCATCACCGGAGTCACCCTCATCGACATCGATGAGCTCGGCCGCCGCGTGGAGGCGCGGCTCGACGAGCGCCGCGAGTCCATCCCCGCTGTCGAGCAGATCATCGATGCGGAGCTCGATCGCACCGTCATGGCGATCAGTCAGCGCGACACCTCCGCACCGGCGATTACCGAGCTGGTGGAGTGGGCCGAGGCGCTCCGGGCACGGGAGATCGAAAGAACCTTCGGCGCCGCAGACGACCTGGATGCGGAGACACGGGCGCGTCTCGAGGTGCTGACGCGCAGCATGGTGCGGAAGCTCCTGCACGGGCCGGTGACGCGGCTTCGCGAAGCGGCGGGGGATCCGGCAGCGACGCTGGCGATCCGCGAGGCGTTCCGGCTCGACCGGTGATGCCGCCCGCCGAGACGTCGCTCTTGCGGCTGGCGACGCGCGGGAGTGCGCTTGCGCGCGCCCAAGCTTCGATCGCCGGTGAAGCGCTCGTGGAGGCCGGCGGCGTCGAGATCGAGACCCTCGTCGTGCGGACCGAAGGCGACCGAAGGACCACCGCTCCGATCGAGCAGTTGGAAGGTCAGGGCTGGTTCACCGCCGAACTGGAACAGAGCCTCATCGACGGACGTGCGGATGTGGCGGTGCACAGCGCCAAGGACCTGCCTTCGGCTCTCGCCGCTGGCCTCGCGCTCGCGGCGTACCTGCCCCGCGCCGATCCCCGAGATGGCGTGGTGTCCACCGGCGGCCGCACGCTCGCTCAGCTTCCGGACGGCGCAACGATTGGGACCGGTAGCGCTCGTCGCGCCGGGCTGCTCGCCGCGCTGTACCCGCACCTCCGGCCGGTCGCGATTCGGGGCAACGTCGACACGCGTATCCGCAAGCTCGAAGCCGGCGAGTTCGACGGGCTGGTGCTGGCGTGCGCGGGGCTCGACCGGCTCGGCATCGGAGATCGATGCACCGAACGCCTCGACCCGGTCATCTTCGTGCCTTCGCCCGCGCAGGGCGCCATCGCGCTCGAGGTCGTGTCCGGCTCCGCTGCTGCCCAGCGCTGCGCGGCCGTCACGGATCCGGCGACGACGGCAGCGGTGATCGCCGAGCGCGCGGTGCTGGCAGGTCTCGGCGGCGGCTGCCTGCTCCCGCTCGGTGCCTGGGCGCGAATCGAGGACGGACGGCTGCACCTGGTGGCCACGCTGGTCCAGGACGGCGCCCTCCGCCGGACCGAGGCGACAGGCAGCGTGGAGGACCCGCTGACGCTGGGTGCTTTGGTGGCGGGGCGCCTGCGATGACCGCCTCGCTCCCACTGGGAGGGCGCCGGATTCTCGTCACGAGAACGCGCGAGCAGGCCGGCGGACTTGTCGATCGCCTGCACGGGCTCGGTGCAAGCGTGGTGGTCGTGCCCCTGATCGCGACCGAGCCTGTTGCGACGCCGGAGGAAATCCTCCGGACCGCGAATGAGATCCGCGCATCGGCGCCGCCGCGATGGGCGGCATTCACGAGCGCGACTGCGGTCCGCCTCGTCGTCAGGGCCGCCGGCGCCGAGGTGGTCGGCGGGATGCAGGTCGCAGCGGTGGGCCTCGCCACCGCTGACGCGCTCGGGGAGGCCGGCGTGACGCCGGACGTGATTGCCTCCGACCCCGATGCGGACGGCCTGGCGGCCTCGATGCTGACCCGGGGGATGGCAGGTGCAACCGTGTGGTTTCCCTCCGCGGACGCCGCGGCCGCGACGCTCCCGGCTGCTCTCACCGGCGGTGGCGCCACGGTGATCGTGCAGTGCATCTACCGGAGCGTCATGCCCGCCGCAGCGCCCGATCGGCTTCGCGCGGCACTCGGCATGGGGATCGACGCGATCACGCTGACGAGTGGCAGCACGGCGCGCAACCTGACTGCGGCACTCGGCGACACGCACCTGCCTCCCGGCATCCTCATCGCGTGCATCGGCGAGCAGACGGCCGCCGAAGCGCGGGCCGCCGGCCTCAGGGTCGGCGCCGTCGCGCCCACGGCTTCGGCGGAAGGGCTCGTTGCCGCAGTGAGGGGGTGCCTCGCCCCTCAGCCGCTACGCTGACGCGCGTCATGGGATTCCCGCTCGACCGACCCCGCCGGCTGCGCCGGACCCCGGCACTGCGCAACCTCGTTCGCGAGACGCAGCTCAGCGCGGGCCACCTCATTCATCCGGCGTTCGTACGCGAGGGCCTGCAGACACCGACGCCCATCGGCTCCATGCCCGGGCAGCAGCACGAGAGCATCGAGTCGCTCTGCGCGACGGTGGAGGAGACCATCGCGCTCGGCATCGGAGCCGTGCTCCTCTTCGGTCTGCCGACTGTCAAGGACGCGCAGGGCTCCGGAGCCTACGCCGAGGATGGCGTCGTGCAGCAATCGATTCGCGCGCTACGTCAACGGTTTGGCGATGCGTGCGTGATCATCGCGGACTGCTGTCTCTGTGAATACACGGATCACGGCCACTGCGGCTTCCTGCTCGAGGACGGCACGGTCGACAACGACGCGACCCTCGAGTTGTATGCGCGAACGGCTGTCGCGCAGGCGGCGGCAGGCGCGGACGTCATCGCGCCGAGCGGCATGATGGACGGCCAGGTGGCGGCGATACGCGACGCCCTCGACACGTCGGGATACACCGACACGGCGATCCTCGCCTACAGCGCGAAGTTCGCGACGGTGCTGTACGGACCGTTCCGCGAGGCAGCCGAGAGCACACCGCGCCAGGGCGACCGGCGCTCGTACCAGATGGACTCCGCGAATCAGCGAGAGGCGGTACGCGAGGCGATCCTCGATGTCGAGGAGGGCGCAGACATGGTCATGGTGAAACCTGCGCTCACGTACCTGGACGTTGTCGCCCGGGTCCGCGACGCGACCGACCTGCCCCTTGCGGCGTACTGCGTCAGCGGCGAATTTGCGATGCTGCACCACGCTGCGGCGGCGTGCGCGTTCGACGAGCGTGCGGCGGTGCTGGAGGCGCTGGGCGGCATCCGGCGCGCGGGTGCCGACATGATCATCACGTACCACGCTCGTGCCGCGGCGCGATGGCTTCAAGAAGGAAAGGAGTAGTCGGATGGCTGACCAGGGCGGCATGCAGAATCGCCTTCCGGTGGTGATCGGGTCGGGTGTGGTCGTGGTCATCGCGATCGTTGCGATCGCCTTTGGCGTGAACAACGCGAGCTCCCCGCTCCCCGCGGTGGTGAGCCCGACGCCCACGGCGGTGGTTCCGACACCGAGCGCAACACCGTCGCCGACTGCCGCCCCGACGATTCCATTCGCATCATGCTCGAGCGCGACCTTCGGACCGGTCCTCGCGCCGATCAATCCGCCGGCAAGCGTGCACACCTACGCCGCGGCGCCTGCGATGACGATCGACACGACCAAGCTCTACCAGGCGACGATCACCACGAGCAAGGGCGCCATCGTCCTCTGCCTGCAGCCGAATCTCGCGCCGAACACCGTCAACGTTTTTGTGACGCTCGCGCGCAACCACTTCTACGACGGCATCCCGTTCCACCGCGTCGTCGCGAGTTTCGTCGTCCAGGGGGGCGATCCGCAGTGCATCGGCGCCGTCCCGGCAGCACCCGCCACACCGTCACCGACATGCGGCGGCGGCGGTCCCGGATTCCAGTTCAACGACGAGCCCGTGCATCAGTCGTACGTCAAGGGCTGCGTCGCAATGGCGAAGAGCGGCGTCAACACCAACGGCTCG
>Ga0307372_10002097_pt1 | contig 33643 bp, 35 predicted proteins | sample OX1MG_FD_202533 | JGI IMG/M metagenome (GOLD analysis project Ga0307372, IMG submission 202533) | Soil microbial communities from Risofladan, Vaasa, Finland - OX-1 | ecosystem: Environmental > Terrestrial > Soil > Coastal area > Acid sulfate soil | place: Finland: Risofladan, Vaasa | collected... | reverse complement strand
GTCACAGCACCACTGTGGGGGAGCGGTTCGCTCTTGAGCAGCCGCTGCTGGGCCCCCTGCCGCCAACCCCATTTCTGGCCTGCACCCGCCACCGGGTGCGGGTCACCCAGCAGCAGTTGGTGACCTTCAAAGAGCGGCAGTATTCAGTGCCGCTGCGGTGGGTGGGCCAGTGGCTTACCTTGAGGGCCTTCGCTTGGGAGATCCAAGTGTGGAGTTCGATCGGTTGTGTAGCTCGTCACCAGCGCGCCTTTGGGCCTGGTGACCCGGTCACCGACTTCTGGCACTACCTGCCCGTGCTGCAGCGCAAGCCGGGTGCCTTTGACCAGGCGATCCCGGTGCGCCAGGCGAGCTTTCCCACGGAGGTGCAGGCCCTGCTGGAGGCTTTGGAGACCAAGCACGGCGATGACCGGCGGCGTGCCCACCGTGAATTCCTGAGCGCTTGCAGCCTGGCAGCCGACGTGGAGCCGGTGCGGTGGTTCGCCGCCTGTGCCACGGCGGTAGTCCGAGGTGAGGTGAGCGCCGCGGGTGTCAAGGCGGCGCTGCGGGGGGGAGCGGCGCCAGCGACCAAGGTCCTCATCCCCGCACCGCTCGCCACGGTGACGGTGTTAGCCGGGGATCCGCAACAGTACAGCCTGCTGCTGGCCGGGACGGCATGAGCTCGGTGGCGGCGGAACTGCTGATCCAGGTGGAGGCCAAGCGGCTGCGGCTGCCGGTGATGGCCGCCCAGGCCGTCAGGTTCGCCGAGGAGGCGGCGCTGGCCGGACACGGATCCCTGGAGTTCCTGGCCGCCCTGTTGGCGGCCGAGGTGGAGCAGCGAGACCGCAACGTGGAACGGGCTCGGGTGGCCAAGGCCAAATTCCCGGAGCTGAAGGAGATCTCGGACTTCAACTTCGCCCTGGTGCCGTCGCTCAACGCACCCATGGTTGCGACCCTGGCAAAGGGCACCTTCATCGATCGCCATGAGGTGATCCTGGCAGTGGGTCCTCCCGGCACCGGCAAGACCCACATCGCCAGCGGCATAGGGCTGGAGGCCTGTCGCCAGGGACGGCGGGTGCGCTTCGTCACAGTGGCCGAGCTGGTGATGGAACTCTCCGAAGCTCAGGCGGAGCACCGGCTGAGCCGGCTGGAGACTCAGCTGGACCGCCTCGACCTCCTGATCTGCGATGAACTGGGATTCATCAGGCTGGATGCCGACCAGGCCCAGCTGCTCTTCATCCTGCTGGCCCACAGATACACCAGAGGTGGTCTCATCATCACTTCAAACTTGGAGTTCGGAGACTGGACTGGGGTTTTCAACGATGATGCCCGGCTGGTGTCGGCGCTGCTGGACCGGCTCACCCACCGCTGCCATGTGCTCCAGTTTCAGGCGGAAAGCTATCGCTTTCGGGAGAGCCTGGCGGCCAGGACCGAGGCTCCCGCTCCTCGAGCCGGCCGGCGCCCCGCAACCGCGGCCTCCGTGAGTACCCCAGCTGGCCGCTGAGCGGCCTCACCTACTAGTCTGCTGTCGCCCACGTCAGCCCCATCTCCGGACCGCCGATCCCCGGTATCCCCACTATGCAACCCCCTTCCCCGAACCCTTTCCCCCTTCCTACTACTGCTCGCTCCCCTCTCTCTCCCAGGTGGTCCCCTTTTGCGCCATCACAGTGGTCCCCTTTTGGCTTGACATTCGCAACCAGACCAACCACAAAAAGGAGGTGAACTCAGGGGCAACATCCTGACCACGTCGCTGCCGCTCCGCCGGCAACCCCTCTCAGGATGATCGGATTCCTCCGATACAGGTGATCGCTTTCAGTCCGTTTCAGTTGATCGGTTTCAGCGAAATGCACAGCTTTCCAACCTCGGCGCAGCGCCCATCAGGCGCTGGAGGTTATCCGGACGGAGGTCAACGCGGGTTCGCGGTGGGTGGTGGAGGTCGACTTCAGAGACTTCTTCGGAGTCTCGATCCAGACCTGCTCGTGGGTCTGGTGGCGCGGAGGGTCAGCGATCGCAGGGTGCTCTCCCCGTACAGCCAGGCCCTCTCTCTTTACCGGCCCTGCCCTTACCGGTTAACCGCTCTACCGGACCACCGGTTGACAGGACGCCTACTTGATGCTAGCATCCCGACCAACGAGTGGGCGTGCCTCTCAGGTTGCGAGCCCACTTCAGGTTCGGCTTAACGGCACAGCGATAGGGGAATTACGCGATGCCACCTAGTGGAGAGGTTCGCCTACGGGCCGCTTGGCCCACCAGATGACGACCAGAGTCGCGGGTCCTCCCCCGCCCCCCATGTCTGTATGGGGCGCGCCCGGTCCGCCCGAGGACCCGGTCGTCCTCCGCGCCGGGCAGCTGACCGTAGAGGTACTTGGGGCGGAGATTCGCAACCTCTGCTTCGACCGGCGCCAGATCGTGCAATCGGTGTACGTCGCAGTGAGAGACCCCAACTGGGGGACAGTCCCATCTCGGATCCTTGCGTGGGAAGTGAAGGAACGACCTGAAGCGTTCGAGGTCCGACTCGAAGTTGAACACGTCGAGGGGGCAATCAACTTTGTCTGGCTTGGGCGCATTACAGGTTCAGCGACGGGCACCTTCACGTATGAGTTTAACGGACGTGCGAGGGCCGACTTTGAGCGCAATCGCATCGGGCTCTGCCTTCTGCACGGGCTGGCTGCTGCAGGCATGCCGGTCGGCCTGCGAACGACGTCGACCGATCGCTGCACAGACACCGTCTTCCCACGCGCCATCTCGCCGTTTCAGCCGTTCATCAACGTGCAGGGATTCAAGCACGAATGGCCAGACGGCCTGTCCGTTGACATCAGGCTTACCGGGGACGAATTCGAGACCGAAGATCAGCGTAACTGGACCGACGCCTCTTTCAAGACATACTCGACTCCGCTGCGACTACCCATCCCCGCACCGGTAGCGCGTAATGAGACCGTGCAGCAGTTACTCGAGATCGAGGTCACGCAGAAATGCAAACCCAGCAAAGCTGCCGCGTCGCTAGTCCCAGACGTGAGGATCGGGCCGAATAGGCGTTGCTTCCCAACACTCGGCGTCGTCTTGCAAGCGAAACGCCCGTGCCTCAGGGAGGTAGAGTGCGAATATCTGCGCCGCCTTGGGTTGGGATACGTCCGGGCAGTGCTAAACCTGAGCGATCCGGGGTGGCAGAAGGAGTTGCGATCTCGGGCTTTGGACGCCGACCAACTTGGCACGCAGCTGGAGCTCGAAGTCGTCACCGATGACCCAGGTACGGCCAGATCCGTCGCCGAAGAACTCAAACGGCACCGGGTTGAGAGGGTCTTTGTCTTTTCCGAGAAGCTGCACGTCAGTACCTCTGAGCTGCTAGCGGCCTACCAGCGCCAGATTGGAGAGATCTCGCCAAGAACTGCAATAGGTGGTGGGAGCAGAGCGCATTTCGCGGAGTTCAATCGTGCCGCCCTTCCACTAGAATACATGGACACTGCTAGCTTCCCGCTAAGTCCGCTGGTCCATCGGTCCGACACACTTTCTCTCATTGAAAATCTTGCAGCCCAAGCTCCAACGGTCGCCTCAGCTCGAACCATTACAGGGCTGCTCCCCCTCGTAGTTGGCCCGGTCACACTCCGTCCGCGGTACAACCCCAACGCACAGGTGGCTCCGGGAGCTGTTCTAGCAGCAAAGGCAACTCATTCAGATGCGGATCCCCGCCAGGCCACCCTCGTCTGCGCAGCTTGGACGCTAGGCAGTCTGTACCAGCTTGGCTATGCGGGCGCCGATGCCATTACCTACTTCGAAGCGACCGGGCCACGCGGGCTCGTGTCCGGAGATTCGCCGACGGATACGTCCACCGTGCGTCCGAGTGCCGTATATCACGTGCTCGAACGAATCGCTGCCCTAAAACCGGGCTTCCTCCGCGATGTATATGTTCGCGATCCACTCACGACGGTAGGACTGGCACTCATTGGTGATGATGAAGAGTTCGTCCTTATCGCCAATCTTGCAAACCGCGAGCGCACGATCGGGATAGCGATGCCCTATGCAACGCAGGCGTCCATGGAAGTGCTCGAAGGTAGCTCAGTCGGGACGGCGAGGGCGTGGAGGCAACGGCCAGTGGCGCAGGATGTGACTCGTGGCGAGCTGTCTATCTCGTTGGCGCCCTGTTCCATCGGAGCCATAAGTCGCAAAACCGCGCGAGCAACTAGCTACGAGACGGCCACCAACTAAAGTCGGAGAATGCCTATGACGTTTAAGCTTGGTCTCACGGCGGATTTTCTCAACGCCAAAGGGGAAATAGGATGGGGAGATATAGGTCTGGCTATGCTCGATCAATCGCCCGCCATCTCATGGGAGTTTCTTGCTGATTGTGGGAGCGAACTGCCCCCAGAAGTAGCAGATGATTATGACGCTCTCCTTGTCCTAACTCCGCGCGTTACCGCGGGTACGGTGGCTCGCCCGAAGAAGAGGCTGCGCCTCGTCGCTCGCTTCGGCGTCGGGTACGACAACGTGGATGTCGGCGCGTGCACCAAAGCCGGGGTCGCGCTAACGATTACGCCGGATGGAGTCCGTCGGCCGGTAGCCGTAGGGGCGATCGCGCTCATCCTCGCCGCAACTCACAATGTGGTAGTGAAAGATCGTCTGACCCGGGAGGGCCGATGGGCTCAGAAGCTGGCGTACATGGGGACTGGCATCACTGGGAAGACGCTCGGGATAGTGGGTCTGGGCAACACTGGCCGCGAGCTTGTAGTCGCCTCGCAGTCCCTCGGTATGACGTATCAAGCCTACGATCCCTATGCGGACGAAGGCGCAGCGGCGTCCCTTGGGGTTCCTCTTATCGACTTGCCGACCTTGATGCAGACGTCGGACGTTGTCTGCATTATGGCAGCACTGACGGAAGAGACCAGGCACCTGATCGGTGCACGAGAGCTTGCAGCGATGAAGGGCTCGGCCTACCTGGTGAACATTGGGCGAGGGGGTATCGTGGACGAGGCGGCGCTGATCGCTGCGTTGAGTGAAGGCAGGATCAGAGGGGCGGCGCTTGATGTCTTCGAGGAGGAGCCACCCGACCCAGGGAACCCGCTCCTGCGAATGGAGAACGTAGTTTTAGCACCGCACGCGATTTGCTGGACTGACGAGATTGCCCTCGGCAATGGTAGAAGTGCACTACAAGCAGTGGTGGACGTGGCCGCAGGGCGGCGGCCGAGCAATGTGGTGAATCCGGAAGTGTTCGCGCAGATGGACGCGAGCGCACGTCTTCGGTGACCAAGTCTATGGAGGGAATACTATGTGGATGACGCGAGGCGCGCGACGGATGGGCGGGATCGTTGCGGCTGCAGGGTTGCTAGGGTTGTTGTTGGCTGCATGTGGGGGCTCGACCAGCCCTGGCCCGGCTAAGAAGAATAACTTTACGATCGCACTGAGCGACTCATATATCGGTAACGCGTGGCGCCAGACGATGGTCGCCGAGTGGACCAAATCGGCGCAGGCCGCAAAGGCGCAGGGCTTGATCAGCAGCTACCGCGTGGATATCACTGCAGAAAACACGGTATCAGCGCAGATTGCGCAGATCGATAGCCTGATTCTCGCTCACGTAAGTGCTATCGATATTGACTCGGCCTCCGCGACAGCCTTGAACCCGGCCATTACGAAGGCATGCCAGGCTGGCATCAAGGTGGTCGTGTTCGACTCGCTGGCATCGGCTCCGTGCGAATACAACCTGTTTAACCCGTTCTCTGTGTGGGGCGCTGCCTTAGCGAAGACTGTTGCTACCGGTATGAATGGCAGCGGGAACGTGATCCTGGTGCAAGGCGTTGTCGGCTCCCAGCCGAACGGAGTCGCAGTGGCTGCACAGAAGAAGGTACTTGCTGGCTACCCAGGAATACATATCGTCGCGACTGTGGACGGCGAGGCTTCCACCGCTACGACAGAGAGTGCGGTTGCGGCTGTGCTCCCGAGCTTGGGCAACGTTCAGGGGGTAATCTCACAAGGGGGGGCGGGCGGCATCTTGACAGCCTTTGCGGCCGCCCACAGACCTGCCCCCGTTGTGGCATTCGACACCTTCGGGACGAGTCTCGTAGCCTGGACGCAGGCCTTGCAGGCCAACCCCTCTTTCAAGGCGAGCGCGCTCGGGACCGACCCGGGGCAGAGCAGCGCTGCGCTCTGGGAGAGCGTTCTACTTCTCGAAGGCCCGAAGAGCAACGGCAGCGCGATCCCGCATAATCTGACCTGGCCGCTCGTGGAGATTCCAACGAGCGGGGCGTTGGCGGAGTGGATGAGGGTCACGCCCAGCACGGGGGTCGCATCGTATGGGTGGACGCTTGGAGAGGTGAAGGCGGGGATCGCAGACAACCTTGCCGGAAGGGCGGTTCCCACTCCACCCATCCCCTTGAAGACTGTGGGATGACAGGATGCGACGTTGGCCGGCAGAGATCGAAAGCTGGCGCGGCTGTCTCGCTGGCTGACATCCAGAAGACGTTTGGTTCGACCCGGGCGGTGCGAGATGTCTCCGTGTCGGTGGGGCGGGGAGAAGCTCTCGGGATAGTCGGGCACAACGGGGCTGGAAAGACGACCTTGATGAAGATCATGGCTGGCCTCACATCCCCGGATAGCGGGGCGGTCAGCTTTGGCGAAGCGGAAATGCCCCATGGGTTCACCGTGGGCGATGCCCGAGAAGCGGGGCTACGTCTCGCCAGTCAGGAGGTGATGCTGTGCCCCGACCTCCGTGTCTTCGAGAACGTTTTCTTGGGCCATCCCGGGCTTACACGCCGGGGCAGAAGATGGCGACGTGAGTCCAAGACCCGCCTTCGGGCGCACCTGAACGAACTATTTCCGGGCCATCGAATAGTGGCTTCTGCGACAACTAAGCGGCTCTCACTGTCCGAGCTCCAGATGGTTCAGATCGCCATCGCCACTCTTCCTGGATCGTCACCGATAAGGACCGTTGTCCTTGATGAGCCGACCTCTGCATTGCCAGAAGAGCGGGCGGATGATCTCTTTCGCTACATTAGCAAGCTGCGTGAGGAGACGGATGCCGCAATCGTGATTATCTCTCACAAGCTCCGCGACATACTTCAAGTGGCAGACCGGATCCTCGTGATGAGGGACGGGGCTGTGGTGCGGGAATTGACGGGGGGAGGCCTCAGTACCGAGGATGTCGTTGAGGCGATGGGCAGCATCGCTGGCGCTCCGCCGGCACGGTCATACGATGCAGGTGACCGAGACGCCGCCGACCACGATGGGGAGGTGGGCCGCACCCCTCAGGCGGCCGAAGGTGCACCGGTCCGGGTAAGCGGGCCGGGCTTCGAGATGCGGGCGGGAGAGATCGTCGGCTTGGCCGGCCTGGAGGGACAAGGTCAGGCCGATGTGCTGAGGGCGGCCTGGAAGGCATCCAATCACAAGGCATGGGGCCGCGTCAGCAAACGAAGGCCATGGTCGGTGGCGGGGGGCACCCGTACTACTTACGTGAGTGGGGATCGGCAGCAGTTTGGTGTGTTTCCACTGTGGGATGTAAGGCGGAATATGAGTCTGGCTGCGCTTGGTCGGCTGACGCGGCTCGGCCTTATCTCGACGAAACAAGAGAAGATACTCGTCGACAGATGGGTGCGCGAGATGGAAATCTTAGGCGGTGCCAGTCAGTCAATCGTAGAGCTGAGTGGTGGAAACCAGCAGAAGGTTCTGTTAGCGCGAGGACTTGCCGCAGAGCCGGACGTGATCCTCTTGGACGATCCCTTCCGGGGCGTTGACGTCATGACGAAACGCAGCTCGTATCGATGGCTCCGACAGGCGGCCCAGCAAGGTTGCTGCGTGCTATGGTACAGCAGCGAGAGCGACGAGATGCGGCAATGCAGTCGGGTGTACGTTCTGAGTGATGGAGATGTGGCTGGGGAGTTATCGGGCGCAGACGTTTCGGAAGAGATGATCATCAAGCACTCGTTTGGGAGGACGCGGCTGAATGAGCGGGTTGTGCAGGGGTGAGACTGACCTTTCAAGTGAGTCATGAGCCAGGTGCAGCCAGAACGCCGCTCAGTTAGCGACGTGCAATCGGGCGGACACCTTGACGGAGGCCCAGCCGGCCGAGGCGGAGCTATTGGTGCTGGTGCGCGAGTGACGGGCGGCGTTAGGGCTCTCGATCCCGCGCCGCTTGTGGCTGTCGCGGCTGCCATCGGGCTCTTCATCTGGTTGGTCATCATCGAACCGAGCGCACTGTCGTACTCTGGTGTGTCGCTGGTACTGATTGGTTCAGTGCCCCTGGTGTTCGCAGCGGTTGGGCAGATGATCGTGATCGCGCTGGGAGACATCGATCTGGGTACCGGCTACGCTATTGGCTTGGTCAATGTCGTGGTCGCTCTAATTATGACGCATAATGAGCTGGTTGGTTGGGTCCTCCTCGCAGCCTTCGTTGTGGGGTACGGCATGATCGGCTTACTGGTAGCATGGCGTGGAATACCGGCCATCATTGTCACGCTTGGGGCGGGCTTCGTTTGGCTCGGGATCAGTCTGATCGTGGCGCCTACGCCTGCGGGTAGTGCGCCGGCGTGGCTGGGCGGGCTGATGGCTCTGAACCCGCCTGGGATTCCTATGCCACTGGGAGCGGCGTTGCTCGTCATGGTGGTGGGCGGGACGCTGGTGACGTTTTCGCGCCCTGGACTGCTGCTCCGCGCCGTGGGATCGCATCGAGGAGCAGTGCGTGACTTTGGCGGCCATCCTAGGCGCGTCAGAGTACTAGCGTACATGGTCGTGGGAGTCTGCATGGTGGCGGGCGGGTTGAGCCTAACCGGTATCACCGACACGGGGTCATCGAGTGGAGTATCGCAGTACACGTTGTTGGCCATTGCTGCGGTAATCCTCGGAGGCGGGCAGTTCAGTGGAGGTAAGGCACCAGTCGTTGGGGTGGTATGTGGTGCAATTGCGCTATCACTCGTGGCATCCGTTATGAGCGTTGTGAGTATCCCGTCGAGCCTTCAGACCGGTGTGGAGGGGGTCATCCTTGTGGCCGCCGTTCTCGGGCAGCGACTTGTTGTTTTGAGGCGACCGTGAGCTTTGTGAGACGAACCTCGGAGAGCTATCCATGGGTGTTTGCCCTTGTAGGGACGGTTGCCATCATTAGTATTACGACAGCGGTATCAGGGAGAAGTCCTGTCGCGAACCTAGATGCCGCGTTCCAAAGCGGTGCGATTCTAGCAATCGTAGCTATTGGGCAGATGTTCGTCATCACGGCAGGCAGTGGGAATATCGATTTGTCGATTCCCGGTGTGATGACGCTAGGTGGCTTCGTTGGGATCGGGGCAGCCAGTAGCAGCCACGATGTCGCGCTTGGGGTCGGCGCTGCTCTTTGCGTCGGAGTCGTTGCTGCGGCCGTCAACATCTGCATCATCATGGTGGTTGGGGTGCCCCCCATTGTTGCCACCCTAGCCACCAATCTGATTGCTGATAGCGCCGTGCTGGTCCTAGCGGCAAACTTCAATGGGTCACCACCGGCGGCGCTCCAAGGGTTTGTGGATGGTAGCGTGGGAGGGATCCCCGCAGTCGCCTTTGTAGCCGTGGCGATCGCGGCGGTTGGTGCGGTGGGCCTCCATCGGACCCGCTTCGGGCGGGGCCTGTCGGCGACGGGACAGAGCCCGGGGGCGGCTTCGAGAGCCGGGATTAGTGTGAGGCGTACGACGATGGCAGCCTACATAGTGAGTGGCTTATGCGCAGGCTTGGCGGGTCTTCTGCTGTCTGCGGTTACAGGTGCGTCCATCGGTATCGGTGATCCGTATTTGTTAATTTCGGTCGCGGCCGTTGTGGTCGGAGGCTCCTCTATCCGAGGCGGTCGGTCCAATGTCGGCGGAGTTCTCATCGCCGCCGTGTTCTTGAACGTGATTCTAACTTTGTTCTACACGCTCAGGCTGACTGTTGGATATCAGGACGTTCTCGAAGGTGTGATCATTATTGTTGTACTGGCTGGCTTGGTACCGGAGAAAGTGAGCTCTTGAACGTGAAGACGACGGTGCAGAAGTATATTGGTGTGGTCGGCGCCGGGCGCATGGGTGTCGGGCTTGCAGTAGATTTGGCGCTGGCTGGGTTCCCGGTGTGGCTGCAAAGTCGGAGTGTAGGCGCGGCCAGGGCGGCCTGCGACCGGACCATCGACGAGGTTACGGCAGTGGGGAGGCTGGGCGTACTTGCTGGTATCAACGCGAAGAGGGCGATAGCTGTCACGGACGGCGCGGATAGTCCGAGGGCCACTTTCCTCGTGATTGAGTGCGTGCCCGAGGAGGCAGCCGTCAAGATTGCTGTTTTGGGCGGTCTCAGGGAGAGATTCCCCGAAGCCATGCTAGCGACGAACACCTCCTCGCTATCGGTATGCGGCATTGCGGAAGCGATCAAAGCTGAGGATCGGACAATCGGGCTGCATTTCCTGAATCCTCCATACATGTTTCGAGTCGTGGAGGTAAGTCCGGGGTACGTCGCCGAGGACAGGGTGAGCCAGGTACGCGACATGTTGGTGCAGGCTGGGAAGATTCCCATCATTGTGAAAGGAGGCGGTCCCGGATTCGTTTGGAATCGGCTTCAGTTTGCTCTCTTGCGCGAAGCGTTGACACTGGTCGAAACGGGCGTGGCTTCGGCCTCGGAGGTGGACCGCGTGGTGGCCCGTGGCCTTGCACCAAGATGGGTCGCTGCGGGACCCCTTGCGACCGCAGCGTTAGGAGGGGTAGAGGGTTTCACCACCGCGGCTATGACGGTGCTGCCGACGCTGTCCACTCGGTGCGATTTGAACGGGTTAGCGAGGGCGGTCGCCGAGCTTGAGGAGGATCCGGACGGGGATGAAGCGTCGGCGAGACTGCGCACCTTAGCCGCGTTGGCTGGCGTCGTGCCGGACTTAGGTGTTGCGGGAAGTGGAGATCTCCGGCGCGGCGTATTTTCTGAGATTGATCACGTTGGCATCGCGGTGCGCAGTATTGACCGCGCTGTGGGGTGGTATGAGAGTCACCTGGGTCTCGTGCTGCTGCACTCGGAGATCCTGGAGGCCATGCCGGTACGTCTCGCATACCTCGACGCCGGGAACGTGCAGATTCAGCTGGTTGAGCCCCTGGGTCCCTGCAAAGTGGCCGAGTTTCTGGATACCTTCGGAGAAGGACTTCATCATGTGTGCTGGGCGGTCGACTCGATTCCGGATGCGCTGAGGAGCGCAGCGGTCGATCGAGGGCCGGCAGTGGTTCTGGGCGGACGCAGGCGTCGCACATGTTTCTTATTGGAGGAGCCCAATAGGCTGCGCATCGAGCTGACCGAGCGGGAGGGTATCGATGCGCAGCCGCGGTAAGAGGCGTCCGCTCCAGGTTCGGCGCAAGGCGCCCGACGAAGAGGAGCGCTGTGTAGTCGCCATGGACGATGACGCTACGGGCAGTCAGGCGGTGCAAGAGGTGAGGCGGGGGCTGTGGCTAGACGAAGATGTTCGGGAGGCTGAGATGCAGCGCATGAGGAGTGCGTGTGTGGCTCGCAACACATGGTCGGGCGAGGGGACCGGTGTGACGGAGCGGGGCGCTTGTATGGGAGGCGGCCTACGCGGAGTTTGGGCGCATGTGGGGCGTGAAGTTGCCCTTGTCCGGTGCGGGAACCCGAGTGGTCGTGGTCAGCGATTGGAGGCGGTGGGCGTCGTGTGGGCGGCGAAGTCAGGCACTCTTCTTGTAGCCGCTTTTCCGGAGGGTAGTCGACGGACCATCTGGGGGGGGGCGTGGGGATCTGAGGGGAGCCAGGGGATGCGTTCCAGTGGCCGAGACCGGGTATGCGTGACATGGGCCCCGAGGAGCTCGCTCCGTGGTTCGGGGGGATTGGGTAATGGAGCCCGCGGGTGGGGCTGTCCGGTCAACTTAGTCGGACCGACCGGAGTGAGGAGGGGGGGTCGCGAGCGATCCTTACCTCGCGCGCTCGTGACAGGGGCGGAACGCGGTGTCGCTGGGTCCGACGTCGAAATGGTGGACGCTGTGCCGATCAGCACACTCGGGGCCGTCGAGGCTACCCAAGAGGGGATCGGTGCGGGTGTCGGTAGGTCGTCCACCTTCACCGCCTTGGCCCATCGGGGGTTCCCGCTCGCCGCAGGCGCCGCGGACGAAGGCCTCACACGGCCCACCGGGCCAGCGGGAGCTCTGGCCACATGGACTGGGCGAGAGGCGCTCAGTGGAAGGCGCATCTGGACTCTGACAACTGCGAGACGGGGCCGCGAGGAGATGATGTCGCTCGAGGGAGGTCAGGTGGTGGTGGATGCAGTGGTGGTGATGAGGGGTGCCCTGGCGGAGTGTTTCGGCGGCATCATGGCCCAAGGCGGCATACCCTCGTCACAGGGTGCAAGGTACGGCACTCGATGGCGCAGTTCGGCTTCGGTTCGACCAGAGCGCTCGCACGAGGGGAAGTGGGAGGATAGATGGGGAGGACAGGGAGGCGTACGTTACGGTATGTCGTGTCCCCAAGACATGTTAGCGGTTGCGAAGTCCTGGTCCGGTCCACACAATCAGTGGGGTGCCCACGCGATGAGGGCCACGGTATGAGTATTGAGATTCGTCCGATCGAACTTGCGAGGCGGGAGTCAGTGGCTCGAGAGATCACCCGACACCTGATTGCGGTATTGGGTTCCGGGCATTACAGCCCGGGCACGAGGCTTCCCTCAGAGCGACAATGGGCCGACCAATTGGGTATCAGCAGAGGCGCCGTTCGGCAAGCCATCAAGTCCCTTGACCTCCTCGGAATGGTCGAAGTGCGCCCGGGTGATGGTACATACCTGAAGACCACCGAGGCCGAGCTTCTTCCTGATGTAATTGAGTGGGGACTGATGTTGCGCCAACCTCAAGTGATGGATCTCGTGGAGGCGAGAGCATACGTTGAGCCGATTGTGGCTCGCTTAGCGGCTCAGAGACGCGACGCGAAGGGTCTCGCGGAACTGGGTGAGATAGTGAATGCATTGCACGGCGACGATGGCAATGTGGCTCAGTACGTCGAGCACGACGTGGCATTTCACATGAAGATCGCCGAGCTTGCGGGCAATGCTGTATTCGTGGATGTCTTGTCGAGTATTCGAACTTTGCTCCGGGTATGGATTCGTCGAGTGGTCATCGCTGCGGGCGGCACAGGGGATTCCTTCGAGGAGCATGCGCGGGTGTTCGCAATGGTGGAGAAGGGTGACGGCGAGGGTGCCGCTGCCATGATGACACTACACTTGGCATCGGCGAGTGCTCAGCTGCTAGGCCCCCTCGAAACCCAGGAGTCGGCGTCAGTGGCGCGAGTTGTGGGGCCCAGCGAACCCACTGCTGATACTATATCGGTCGCTGCGGCGGCACGTGCCACTGCCAAGACGGACCTGGCGGATGGAGGTTGCCGTGGGCAGAGACACTAACCGCCGCAGCGAGACGTGGTTCAGTGCAACAGGGCGGGCGGGCCTCCTGCATCGATCGTGGCTCCGCTCTGAAGGCTTCGGCGATGAGTTGTTCGATGGGCGACCGGTAATCGGTATCGCCAACAGTTTCTCGGAGTTGACGCCGTGTAACGCTCATCTCCGTCAGGTGGCGGAGGCGGTGAAGCGTGGGGTGTTAATGGCCGGGGGCTTCCCGCTGGAGTTTCCGACGATGTCACTAGGTGAGACGCTGATGCGTCCCACTGCGATGCTGTATCGAAATCTTCTCTCCATGGAGATCGAGGAGTCGATCCGCGCGAATCCGATCGACGGTGTGGTGCTTTTAACGGGTTGCGACAAGACCACGCCCGGTCAGCTCATGGGCGCCGTGAGCGTTGATCTGCCCACAATCCTGGTCACGGGCGGACCCATGCTCAACGGCAAGTACCGCGGCCGGGAGATTGGCTCCGGAACGGCGGTTTGGCAGCTCAGCGAAGCAGCCCGGAGCGGTCAACTGACGGCCACAGAGCTCGCTGAAGCCGAGGTATGCATGTCGCGAAGCGCTGGACACTGCATGACGATGGGAACAGCATCGACCATGGCTTGTGTGACCGAGGCGCTGGGCATGCAGCTGCCGGGGTCCGCTGCCATCCCGGCGGTCGACTCGCGCCGTTATGCCCTAGCCACTCGGGCTGGGCAGCGCATCGTGGCGATGGTGGAAGAGAGCCTGCGGCCCTCGATGATCTTGACGCGCGCTGCCTTTGAGAATGCCATCCGAGTCAACGCCGCAATTGGGGGGTCAACCAACGCTGTTGTACACCTGCTGGCACTCTCTGGGCGGGCGCAGGTGCCGCTGAACCTCGACGACTTCGAGGCACTCACCGTTGACGTTCCGGTGCTGGCCAACCTGATGCCCACTGGTCCGTATCTCATGGAGGACTTCTTCTACGCGGGTGGGCTCCCGGCGTTGATGGCGGAGATAGGTGATTTGCTGATCGGCGATGCGATCACGGTCACGGGTCGGCCGATCTCCGAGGGATACGCAGAAGCTACGTGCTGGAACCGGAGTGTCATTGCCAGTCGTGCCGCGCCTGTCCAGCCGGCGGGTACTGGGACCGCGGTCTTGCGAGGGAGCCTGTGTCCTGACGGCGCAGTGCTGAAGGTCTCGGCAGCTTCCCCGGAACTGCTTGTGCATCGGGGGGCAGCTCTCGTGTTCGACTCCATGGAGGAGTATCTCGCTGCAGCAGATGACCCCGATCTTGCGGTGCAGGCAGACACCGTCTTGGTCGTTCGCGGTGCTGGACCGAAGGGCTACCCCGGCTTCCCGGAAGGCGGTAACATGCCCCTGCCCCGAGTGCTGCTCGAAGCTGGCGTGATGGACATGGTACGCATATCGGACGCCCGGATGAGCGGAACTGGGTATGGGACGTGCGTCGTGCACGTGGCGCCGGAGGCTGCCGCAGGCGGCCCCATCGCTCTGGTACAGACTGGCGACCTGATCGAGCTGGACGTTCCGAACCGGCGCCTCGATGTCGTCGTATCTGAGGGCGAACTCGCCAGTCGACGGGAGGCGTGGCGAGAGCCCCAGGTGCCGAGCTCGCGCGGGTGGACCCGTCTCTACGTCGAGCACGTCCTTGGGGCAGAGCGAGGAGCAGACCTTGACTTTCTCGTGGGCGGAAGTGGGCATGAGGTCGGGAGGGCGTCACACTGACATGGATAAGCTAGGTCGCGAGGCTAACAGGCCCACATATGGTTGGACTTTTGAGGGTTGCCATCTGGCGGTCGGTCTCCGCGATGTGCACGGAATAGTATGACTAGGCGTGCGTACCCACGAGTCCGTGTAGGTCACTATCCTGACCGAGTGGAAAACAGGAGTAAGCGATTGGCTGCTCCTGTTCCGATGTTGGGGGAGCGGATGCCCCCATACGGACTCAGCCGCAGGCCGACTGATGTCGGTCGGACGTGGCTATGCGTACCATGGAACTGGGTGCGCTGCCTGGTTCAACCGGCACAGCGCCTGAAGTGGGAGGTTCGTGCGCCGCCTTCTTACACAGGCATGCGCCGTCCGCTCCATGACTGAAGCTGATGTCGCTTACAGCTAGCCGCGCGTGGTACGCCTAGACGTAGGCACAGGAAGCACTGAAAGACTACCGCCCATAAGGGCAAAAGGGAAGATACAGTGAGAAGGAATGAGGTTAAGGCGAAGCTCCAGCGAGGAGAGCTGGCGCTCGGTACGCTAGTCTTCGAATTCAAGACGAGCGGGATTGGCACGATTGCATCGAACTCAGGAGCTGATTTCGTGCTCTATGATACCGAACACACCGGTTGGGGATGGGAGACAATCGCGTCGGTGATTGCCTCCTCGGCGGCTGCGGCGGCAGTTCCGTTGGTGCGTGTGCCCGTCACTGAGAGATCGTACATCTCACGACCGCTGGACCTTGGAGCTATGGGTCTGATGATTCCGATGGTGGAATCGGCAGACCAAGCCGAGCAAGTTGTTCAGTGGGCCAAGTATCCTCCTCGCGGTGTCCGTGGCGCTGCCTTCGGCGTGGCGCACGATGGTTACAAGGGCGAGGACCATCTGGCCACGATGTCATCAGCTAATGAAGAGACCCTTCTGATTGGGCAGATCGAGACTGCTGAAGGAGTGAGCAAGGTTGGCGAGATCGCTGCGGTTGAGGGTCTTGACGTCCTATGGGTCGGACACTTCGACCTGACGAACTCCATGGGGATACCAGGTCAGTTCGAGCATCCGGACTTTGTGGCTGCACTGGAGAGCGTGTCCAAGGCGGCAAGCAGCAACGGGAAGAGCGCCGGCTTTATGGTGTCCTCCGTTGAAGAAGCGCATCGGATGATCGATCTCGGTTTTCGGTGCCTCGGGTACAGCGGCGACCTGTGGATTTACGGCCGTGCACTTCGGGAAGGGATCAGCAAGATCCGGGATGCGCAGGGTTTGCGAGGCTGACGTGTTATGAGCGGCGCACTTTTGGCAGCGGCGGGGCCCAGTGTCATACGGGCAATTGGGGCAGAGACGCGGTCACGGTGGGAGCGTAATAAATGCTAGTGCACTGTGTGATGCGCTACACGCGTGTGAGGGTTGGGAAAGAATAGTGGTCGTGGCAAAGTGGCTTGTATCCTTGGGCTAACGGCTCAGGTAGGAGCAATGCGTATCGATAGGACGAAGGACGATGGTCAGCCAATATGCGAGAGAGCAATGGGGAGATGATGGCTAACATGGGCAAGCGGCCGATAGTCGGGATCGTTGGCTCGGGTAATATCGGAACGGACTTGATGGTAAAGCTGTTGCGGTCGGAGGTGGTAGACCTTCGATACATGGTAGGGATCGATCCTGACTCGGAAGGTCTTGCGCGCGCCAAGGTGGCGGGGCTAGAGGCTTCCGCCGGCGGGGTGGAGTGGTTGCTCAGCCAAGCCGACAGGCCTGACCTTGTGTTCGAGGCCACGTCGGCTGCTACTCATGTTGGGAACGCTAGGCGGTATGAGGAGGCGGGGGTGCGGGCGGTCGATTTGACCCCCGCCGCGGTTGGGCCGTTTGTGGTTCCAGTTGTCAACCTCAATGAGCGAAGTGAGGCAATGAATCTGAACATGATCACCTGCGGTGGGCAGGCGACGATTCCGATGGTGGCCGCTGTTGCGGCGGTGACTACGGTTGAATATGCGGAGATAGTTGCTGCTATTGCATCGCGCTCGGCCGGTCCGGGGACACGCGCTAATATTGACGAGTTCACTCGGACAACCGCCAGAGGATTGGTGGCCGTGGGAGGAGCGAAGAAGGGGAAGGCTATTATAGTACTGAACCCAGCTTCGCCGCCTCTCGTCATGCGGAACACAGTCTTCTGTGCAATCTCGCCAGGCGCTGATCGGGAGGAGATCATCCGCTCGGTTAGGCACATGGCTCAGCGGGTGCAAGAGTATGTCCCCGGGTATCGTCTGAGGGCCGATCCACAGTTCGATGAACCGAGGGAAGGCTGGGGTGGCAAAGCGCGGGTAACTATCCTACTCGAGGTAGAGGGGAATGGGGACTACCTGCCGCGCTATGCCGGCAATCTGGATATTATGACTGCCGCCGCAGTACGGGTAGCCGAAGGGCTGCTGACACACGCTGGTAGGGGCGGTGGCGTATGACGGGGAGTACGAAGTGGGCTGGGGATGTGCGGATCACCGATTCGACGCTGCGTGACGGGAGCCACGCGATGGCCCATCGGTTCACGGAACCTCAGGTTCGGGCGACCGTGCGGGCGCTCGACGACGCGGGCGTACCTGTTATCGAGGTGAGTCACGGTGACGGGCTGGGCGGATCATCCTTCAACTATGGATTTTCGGCCGTCGAGGAACTGGATCTGGTCGGGGCAGCAGTGGACGAAGCTCGTCGCGCCCAGATCGCCGTCCTGATGCTGCCCGGGGTCGGAACCTCAGAGGACTTGCGAGCAGCACGCGACCGCGGAGTGTCGGTGGCACGGCTTGCCACGCACTGCACGGAGGCCGACATCGCTGCCGAACATTTCAAGGTTGCACGGGAGCTCGGTCTAGAGACGGTTGGCTTTCTGATGATGGCTCACGCGCTCGATCCTGAGGGGCTCGCACGGCAGGCCCGAATCATGGTCGACGCAGGAGCCGAGTGCGTGTACGTAGTGGACTCAGCTGGGGCGCTGGTGCTCGACGAGGCGAGTGAGAGGGTCGCTGCTCTCGTGGCGGAGGTCGGCAAGCTTTCGGAGGTCGGCTACCACGGTCATAACAATCTGGCCTTGGGCGTAGCGAACTCGGTCCTTGCCGTTCGAGCAGGCGCACGGCAGGTTGATGGAGCTACCGCGGGGCTCGGTGCAGGGTCAGGCAATTCTCCGACTGAGGTGTTGGTCGCTGTCTTTGACAGGATTGGCGTACGAACCGGCATTGAACTCGGTGCCGTCCTGAGTGCCGCCGAAGAGGTGGTGCGCCCCTACATGACCCGGCTGCCGACTGCAGATCGGCTGTCAGTCATCATGGGTTACGCAGGCGTTTATTCGAGCTTCTTGCTGCATGCGGAGAGGGCAGGCGAGCGGTACGGAGTAGCGGCTCACGAGGTGCTGGCTGAGGCTGGTCGGCGAAAGCTCGTCGGGGGTCAGGAGGATTTGCTGATCGACATTGCCTTAGGACTCGCCTTGCGCAGCTCTGACCCCAGTTCCACTTCCCCCCCTTCGGGGTGTGAGGAGTAGGAGCTGGGGCGCATTTCGAGCAGCTGGCGCCGGAGATGGGTGAACTGCGGGAGAAGGTATGCACTGAGGTGCCTGGAAGGGCAGCGAGATGGTCCGGGGAGGCGGGTGAAGGTCTCGAAGATCCGGGCTGCGCTGGGTGCGGGGCACGGTTGGTCCTGGGGATAGAGCGTTAGGTTCAGCCCATTGGAGTGTGCCACGAACATGGAAGGAGGAACGGATGTATGGTAGATCAGATTACCGAGAGCGATGGTGCACGAGTGATGCCGGCAGGTCCCTTGGAGCTGCCCTGCAGGAGGAGCCTTCAAACCATCCCAAGGTGCGTCGGTCAAGACCTGAGGTGCTGAGCTTATGGGAAAGGCGCAGCAAGAGCGTGCCAGGTGAGAACCGAGAAGGGAGAAAGCGCCGGGATAAACCGACAGGACGCAGGGGATGAGAGAGCCATACACCAAGAGAGGTAGCGATTCCACGTGCGGGTCGGCCGAGGACGGCTAAGGCCATGAGTCCGTGATGAACGGAGGTGGGAAGTGATGGATACCGTTGCCGGTGGTGATGCCCAGGTACGACCCCCGCCGGGGGCGTCGCTGCCAGCACCACGTGTGGTAGTCGGGGCGAGAACGCAAATCCGAGCCTCGCTTGTCGCTAGGGGGCTGCGGGTGGCGGTCCTGGATGACGACCCGACGGGGTCACAAGCGGTCCATGACGTCGCCGTAGTCACGGCGTTTGATGAGGGAGAGTATCTGGCCAGCTTAGGACGCGAGGGGTCGGTTTGCTTTATCTGGACGAACTCAAGAAGCCTTTCCGATGACGGCGCAACTACCGTCAACGTCCAAGTAGCCAGCGGTCTATTTGCGGCTGCGCGGCGGGCGGGCTTTGGGCTGGAGATAGTAAGTCGGAGCGACTCGACGCTACGTGGTCACTTTATGGCGGAGGTGCGCGCTCTTGAGAGGACTAAGCGCGAGGCCACCGGCCGTGGCTACGATGCTGTGCTGTTCATACCAGCCTACTTCGAGGCAGGACGCGTTACCCTTTGGGATGTACAATGGGTGCTAGTCGGAGACGAGTGGCTTCCAGCGGCTCGTACAGAGTTCAGCCGCGATGCTAGTTTCGGGTATGCGGCATCGAATTTAAGAGAGTACATAGCCGAAAAGAGTGGTGGCGCCATTCGGGCCGAAGACGTCTGGAGCATCTCGCTTGAGGACATCCGCGTGGGCGGCGTTGCACGGGTCGTTGAGATTCTCGAGAGAGTCACGGCTGGGACCTTTGTGGTCGTTAACGCCGTTCTATACGAGGACCTTGAGGTAGTGGTACTCGCCCTTGCGATGGTCGAGGGAGCCGGGCGCTCGTTCTTGTATCGGACGGGGCCGTCCTTCGTTCGGGCGCTCGCGGGCATCGAACCTCGGGAACCCATCGCAGCAAGTGAGCTCTGGCCTCTAGGACGCCCACCCGGGCACGGGCTCGTGGTGGTCGGATCCCACGTCGCAGTTACCAACCGTCAGCTCGCAGCTATGCGAGCCGTGGGTGGCCTCGCAGAGGTCGAGCTCGATGTAGCTCGGGTCATCAACTGCCGGGACAGGGATGCCTATCTAGCCGAGGTGACCAAGAGAGTGATCGCCGCGCTTGTCGCGGCCGACGTATTACTTGTTACCAGTCGGCGCGTTAACCGAGTGGCGGGCGGCAACGCAAACCTGAAAGCGGCTCGCATCGTGTCGACTGCCCTCAGCCGGGTGGCCGGGCGGGCACTCGCCGGGAGGCCCTCGTGGATCGTGGCTAAGGGCGGCATAACGTCGCATGACGTAGCGGTCCAGGGACTGGGGATGCGCCGTGCGACTGTTGTCGGTCAGGTATTGCCTGGAATGGTCTCAGTATTGCAGCCGATTGATGCAGCTCCAGAGGCAGTGGGCATTCCATACGTGGTATTTGCGGGGAATGTGGGCGGGGACGATGCTTTGGCCAAGGTCGTCGCCGTCCTCCGAGGGAAGCGCTTATGCTAGCCCACGGGCCCGAACTACTACGACGCGCACATGCCGAGGGGCGCGCCGTCCCGGCGATGACGACATATACCTTGGAATCCACGCGGGCCATCTGCGATGCGGCTGAGGCAGTGGGGTCGCCAGTAATACTGCAGGCTGGCGCGAGCTCGTTCCATGGCGTGGGCCGCGAGCTTCTCGCGGCCGTCGCACTGACAGCGGCTCGGTGCGCCTCCGTTCCCGTTGGAGTTCATCTGGACCACTCGACTAACCTGGGCGAGATCCGCTGGTGTATCGAGATCGGCTATACCTCCGTCATGATCGACGGGTCCCGCTTGCCCTATTCTGAGAACATTGCAGTGACCCAGGCCGTGGTGAGGGAAGCCCATGACGCCGGGGTGTGGGTCGAAGCAGAAATTGGCGCGATCGCTGGAGATGAGGATAGTTCCACCGATTCCGCCAGTGCTGAACTGACAGACCCCGTGGCCGCAGCGGATTTCGCCGACCGCACAGGGGTAGACGCTCTCGCGGTAGGGATCGGCACTGTACACGGGTTCAGTGCGACCCCCGTGCAAGTGGACTTTAGTCGGTTGTCCGCGATAGCAGCATTAGTGTCAGTACCCTTAGTGCTGCACGGCACATCTGGTCTGGAGGATGAAGATGTCCTCCGCGTGGTACGATCAGGAGTAGCCAAAGTCAATATCAACGCGGATCTGCGACGTGCCTACATCATGGCGCTAGGGGCGGCCACGGCCGGTGGCGGCGACGATATTTTACGCGTTCAGCAGCGAGCTGTCGCGGCTGTGGCGCAGGTAGCCACGGCGAAACTCAAGCTTCTTGCGGGGCTACAACGGGAGTCCTTAGACCGAGCGCAGGGGCCATTGGACCTGTTAGTGTGACGGCGCTGGTTGGGCGACCAGGTGGTCGCACCGCTGACGGAGTGAACCGCCCCGGGTTTTGTAGAGACTCGGGTTAGTGTGAAACAACCAGCCGAGCTGGGGCCTCCTCATGGTAATGGGCAACTGCGAACTCTGCGGGTGGAACCATGCCCAGCTCGCCGTGGAGCCGGCGTTGGATGAAGCTCACCTTGGCTTTGATCATGGCAGCCAGGTTCGGATACGACACTAGCTTGGGGTCACCGACCATCAGAAAGCGCCGCTCGTTGGCGAGCTTGGAGAGTGCCTCCATCGCCGGGACCACCTGGGCGACCTCGCCGGCTCCTCCGTCATAGGCCCGGTGCCAGACCGAGCATTCGAGCAGGACGAAGGCTCCAGCAAGCGCTGATCACACCGACCCTGGACCCGTGGAAGCACCTTTCAACCCTGCATGTGCTGAAAGCCCGGCTAGCCTTTGCCATCAGCCGTATCCGCCAGTAGGTGCTGCTTTGCGAAATCATCCTTATCGAAAGGCGGAGAAACGACTGACAAGACCTTAAACGTTTCGTCGGCCTCATTCACCAGTGAGTGCGTCACTCCCGGGGGAACCAGCACGACCGATCCCGCCTCGACCCGCTCCCTTTCTTCCCCCACCTCAATCCAGCCTCGGCCAGAGATCACAAAGAACATCTCCTCCTGCTCAGCATGCGAATGCGGATTTGATCGCGACCCGAGGTCCACTTTCGCCATGGTTACCGACATCCGCTCGCCTGGCACAGTCCACGGCGCGATCAGGTGCTTAAGTGTACGCGCGTATGGCGCACTCGCCCGAACTCCCTTGACCTCGTACTCTCTGATGTGCTTCATGGTCGTGCTCCTTCATTGGTCCCTGGCGTTAACTAGCGGCCAGCAAGACTTACCAGACCGCTACCGCGGCACCGGCCTAATGCTCCGATAATTCGTCAATCACCCACCGGCGGTCGCATGAATTGCTGGCCCACTTCAGGAGCCCTGGGCACGGGGCTCATAAGCCAGACCGAAATGTACTCCGGCTTCATCACGGGCTCCAGCTGCCTTACGGTGGCAACCAGCTCTAACAGGCGATCCGCACGGATTCCAGTGGGCTGTCGGCGCGAGTTGATCCAAGCCCCAAGTGTGCTCTTCGCCGCTCCGACAATATCGCCTATCTGGCTTTCTGAAAGACCGCTAGACTGGCGAACATAGATTGCTTGCTCAGCTAGTGCTCCATACATGGTCGCCACCTCCTACCATGTCCTTATCCTGTAGACTAATAGTAGACTTATTGGTAACTATTCAGGTGCCTGATCCAGTGGCCGCAGGAGTCCGGTGAACCGGGTTCAGGGTCCGGGGGGAGCGCTGCTGGTGTCCAGGGGTCGCCAGCGCAAAGGCTTTGCAGAGCGTCGAACAGATTGATGCCGTTCTTGGCGGCGGGGGAGATAGCTGCGGATTGCCAGCCAGGCCTCCGGGGCGCTCACAGCTGCGGAAGCCGCCTGACACCTTCTGCTTGCTGCACCTTGCCCATGCGGATGTCGCGCTTATGCAAATGTCAAGCCAAAAGGGGACCACTGTGCTGGGGCTGACCGGACCAGCGGTGCGGCTGGCGGCCGAGCCGGTCTTCACCGAGGGAGCGGGGCTGCCGCTCTTGGGGCTGCTGCTGGCGTTGCCGACTCTGACCGCGACTGGACTGTTGGAGGAGGCATCGGACCTCTTCGGCCAGCTCCGCAACGGCTTCTACGGGCTGCGGGCCTCACTGCTCACCTTCTTCTTCCTGGCCCTGATCCGGGAACCCCGGGCCGAGGGCGCGACCCGGATCGTGCCGGCTGACCTGGGCCGGGTGCTGGGCGGAGGGTTGTCGGCGACGCACAGTTGAGCTGGTATTGCTCCACCACTTTAAGACTGGTTCCTGATCCGGTTCCCCCAGAAAGACTCTCGGCGTAGGCGCCACAGGTGTTCGCAAAGTCCACTGCGGCCTTCGATCGATTGGTCAGGACTATCTGGTAGTGGAGTGCCCGGCCCGCAACCACCGTGGTCGGAGCCTGGATCCGGGCTGCGAGCAGCGGCAGCTTCGGGTTGGGGGCGACTGCCTGAAACGGGCTGACTCCCAGGACGCCTCCGCATGGGGCGATGGACGCCGGATGCATGCCGGTGGTGGGAACGGTCACGGCGACCTGGCCGCCACCATTGGGAACGTTGACGGTGACCGAACTGGCTACCGCTGGCGCCGGGGAGCATGTCGTGCCACCGGCTGCGAGATCGAGTTCCGGCCAGGTCAGATCCAACCAGGCTTGACCGGGTCTCGCCGCACCAGTGGCACTTGCCGCCGGACCCGACATCAACAAGACGGGGCTCGAGGGCGGGTTGCCGATAAGATCGGGCCCTGGGCACACTTTGATCACCGCACCCGACGCGCTGAGGAGGCGGACCGGTGGCGTGCCGCTGACCTGGCAGGGAGCGTTTGACCGGTCGGAAAAGACGAAGCCACCAACAAGCTGGCCACCCGTCGAGCCCTCGCCACCGGTGAACCGCCCCGCTAAGTCATCTGAGGTGCACTCGGCTGTGCCCGGAGATACCGGTAGAGGGGTCGGGGCGGAGGCGGAAACGGGCTTCAGAGCGACCCAGGGGACCACCGTGACTGCCTTCTGGCTCGGTGCATTAGGAGCGGCAGTTCCCCCACATCCCGCAAGAACTGCCGCCGGTAGAACACCGACCGCAGCGGCTGCTGCTCGATGACCCGCTGTCGGAGACTCGTGAGACCGTCGAAATCGCTCACACAGGCCGTTCACGTGCAGCGCAACGCGAGCGAGCTCAGGACGGTTACCGGGTTTCGGTCGTGCTCCAGCCGCGGTGACGGCCCTGATCAGATGCCCCACTCGCTCAGAGTGCTCATCAGCCAGAGTGGGACTGAACCGTCCCCAGAAAGCCTGGACCGCAGTCGAGAGAAGGGACTGGGACCGGCGCGCCGCGACGAGTTCAACTTCCCGGGAGGCGCGGCTCTTAGGTTGGGGTCAACTTAGGGGTCAAACGGCCCCCGAGACCTGCCCCTGCTCCCGCCAACTGGCCCGATTTGATCTCAAATCTGCTGGAGGCGACTCCGGGAATCGAACCCGGGATCGCGGTTTTGCAGACCTGAGTGCCATCGGCCCATCATGGTGGCAGCTGTCCGCTACGGGCCTGAGAACCGGCTCCGGTGGCCAGTATCGGCGCCCTGGCGGGAGTGGGACGTGCTCGAGGCCGCCCGATGGCAACTCCGATCAGCATGACCGCCCCGCCCAGTAGCTGTAGAGGGAGCACTGCCTCGCCGATGAGCAGCCCGGCGGCGAGCACGGCTAGAAACGGCTGGAGGTAGCTGTAGATAGCCGTCCGAGCTGGACCCAGCCGGCTCACCCCTGGCAGGTACATCCAGGTGGTGAGGGCGACCGCCCCCAGGGAGCTGTAGGCGAGCAGACCGAGCCACACGAGGCTCGGGTGCGGCGGGCCCACTACCGTTTGGACCACACCAAGGGGAACCAGCATCATCGCACCGAGCACGGTTATCAGGGCAGCCAGGGTGAGCGGACAGTAGCGGCCCAGGAGCCGGGGCAACAGGATGAGGTAGCCTGCCCAGGCGATTGGGTTGAGCAGGGCGACCCCGATTCCCAACAGCCCCGACCAGTGCCCCGCCTCTACTACCAGGCCGAGCCCCAGAAGCCCGAGCCCCAATCCGACCCAGACCAGACCCCGGAAGCGCTCCCGGCTGCGCCAGGCCAGCCAGATCGTGACCAGAACCGGAGTGGTGGCGGCGATCATCGCGACGTTGTCGGCGTTGGTCAGAGCCAGCGCCCCGGTGAAGCTGGACTGGTTGACCAAGACTCCACTGGCGGCCAGAGCTACCAGGAGCCACCTGTCACCCCGTAGCGGGAGGCGGACGGGCCCCTCCAGGAAGCGAGCGAGGAGTAGCAGCGCGATGCCGCCCACGATGTAGCGCAGGGCGGAGTAGGTCAGCGGGCCGCTGACCTGCAGGGCGACCTTGACCACCACGACATTGACGCTCCAGATGACAATCGCCGCAACTACCAGCAGGTCTCCCCGCCCGGGACGCGGCAGCAACCGACCCGGAAAGTCCGAAGTCCCCATTGATCTCCAGGATAGAGCCCTAGGTGGCTGGTGGTTTTGGCGGGTGAAGTGGCGAGAGGAGGAGTCGGGGCCGGAGAATGAGCGCGGGTAGTTCCTGACTGGGGGTGAAGATGACTCTGGGGCTGGCCGACCGGCAAGACGAACTCTTCGACGAGGTGGTGCGATTCCGCGACGAGACGCTGGCGGAGCGCTCAATCTATGTGCTCTTGCATCGGGAGCGGGAGCGGTTGTTCCCTGACAAGACCTTCGCCCGAGCCGACCTCCCGATCATCAGCATCGACGCCAAGAAGCGCGAGCTGGTCGGCAACTTCAAGAACCAAGGCACGACCTAGAGGCAGACACCCACCCTCGTCAACGACCACGACTTCCCCTCCGACGCGAAGGGCGTCGCTCTACCCTACGGCGTCTACGACCTGAATGCCAACCACGGCTACCTGTTCATCGGCACTACCCATGACACCGCCGACTCCGCTGTCGACAACGTGGTGAGGTGGTGGAACTACCACGGCAAGCGTCGCTCCCCGGCAAGAGCGAACTGCTCATCCTCGCCGACGGCGGAGGAAGCAACGGCGCGCGTACCCGCGCCTGGAAGCTCGGTCTGCAGGAGCGGCTCTGTGACCGTCATGGGCTCACCGTGACCGTCTGTCACTACCCTACTTCTGCCTCGAAGTGGAATCCGATCGAGCACAGACTTTTCAGCGAGGTCAGCAAGAACTGGGCTGGCCGCCCCCTCGACAGCTACGAGACGATCCTCAACTACGCCAGCACCACCCGCACCACGACCGGCCTCACAGTCAGCGCCTACCTGGTCAACACCGACGACCCCACCGGCATCAGGGTCAGCGACCACGACATGCAGCAGCTGCAGCTGCAACCTCACGACACCTAGCCCAACCGCAACTGCACCCTGAGCCCCAGATGAAAGCTTCCGGCGCTCAAACTGCAAACTTGGAAGTTATTTTTGAGTGGGCACCTACAACTCGGAGTCCGCACTGGCCCGTCTTCTAGGGCCCCTCTATGCTCGCTCCGCGGATGAGGGCCGAGCCCTGCTTCGGGAGGCCTTCCGCGACGCCGGAGACTTGCGCCGCGCCGATGACCGGCTCGAGGTCTGCCTCAACCCCCTCTCGGCACCCGCGCCCTGGCCGCTCTCTGCGAGCTCCTCCACGACACCGAGACCACCTATCCCGGGACCGAGATGGTGATCCACTATTCGGTCAAGCAGCCTCAAAGTCTTGCCCAACTGCCCCGCTATGTCAGTAGCTCTGGGGTCCGGGACGTCACCTTCGGCGAGGACCGCTCGCCGGTTCGCACCGCAGGCGGCCCTCACTCCCTGGCGACCATGCGCACCCTCGCCATCGGCGCGCTGCGCCTGGCCGGCGACGACAACATCACCCAGGCTCCGCGCTGGGTCGCCCGGGATCCTCACCGAGCGCTCTCCTTGCTCGGCCAATAGCCCCCGAGATCCCCCGCTGGCTCACCCACAGGCGCCCGCTTGCCCGCAAACCTTCGATTGCGCCCTCAGAACCGCACCCATCCCAATCTCGCTCTCAGCTAAGACCTCAAATGGCGGCTACCAGCCCGCCTCACTCCGACCCATCCCGCCGACTTTGCCGATGACCGTGCCGGCAACACGGTCGCCGTTGCACGGGCTTCGGCGGCCTGGTATAATTTGCTCACGGCTGCGCAATTGCTCAGCATCCCGGGAGGTGATACGACGATGGGGCAGGACCTCCGCCAGGACGACTACGAACTTCTGGCCCGGCTCGTACAGCGGTACTACGTCGAGGACCAGACCCAGGAGCAGATCGCTCGCGAGTTCGGCCTCTCTCGCCCGAAAGTGCAGCGTCTCCTGAATCAGGCGCGCCGGGCGGGGGTCGTCGAAATCCACATCCAGGGGCCACCTTGGCTGAGGATGGAGCTCGAGAAGGAGCTGCGGGATACCTTCGGTCTCTCCGACGCGATTGTCTGCTCCGCGGTGGCCGGTGCCCAGGCTGAACGCGATGCGGTCGCCCAGAGGGCGGCCAAATACCTTGAAGGACATCTCCGCGATGGCTCAGTCGTGGCGGTCAGCCACGGGCGCACTACTGGGGCGGTGCCGCGCTTTTTCCGTCCGGCTGCCAGGATTGATGTGACCTTCGTGAGTGCCATGGGCGGCTCGCCCCGGGTCGATGTGCCGACCAATCCGAACGAGATCTGCCGGGCCCTCGCAGAGCGCTGCGGCGGCCAGGCGGAGAGTCTATACGCGCCAGCGTACGTGGAGAGCGCCGGGGTGCGCGACCAGCTGCTCGCCCAGGAGGCGATCATCCACACGCTCGATCGTGCCGCTCGGGCGAGCATTGCCCTGGTCGGGATCGGGGCCATCGACAACGACTGCACCATGGTCCGCTCCGGATGCCTGACGACCGCCGAGATCGCCCGGCTGAGACGCCAAGGCGCAGTCGGCGACATCCTCGGCAACTATGTCGACCTGGACGGCCATCCGGTGTCGTCCCCGCATCAGGACCGGCTAGTGGCGCTCTCAGTGGACAACCTGCGGCGCATCGGGACAGTCGTTGCAGTGGCGAGCGAGCCCGAGAAACCGCGGGCGATCCTGGGGACCTTGCGGGCGGGCGTGATCAGTGTCCTAGTCGTAGACGAGGGTAACGCCAGGGCCGTACTGGACCTAGCGCGGGAGACAGCGGTGGGGTACTCCCCAACTAATGGGCGGCGGGTAAGCGCGGGCGCGGAAAAAAAGGAGGGGGTGGAGTCAGGACAAGATGGTAGCGGGAGTCATCCCCGGCTGGGGGCGTCTGGCAGGGGCCGACAAACATCCGGAGAGAAGGTCTAAATATGCCTGTCTTAAGCACGAAGTCCATCCTGGATCGCGCCTTCAAGGAGAAATACGGAGTGGCGGCGATCAATGTCGTCAACGACCTCAGCATGGCGGCAGTTTTGGCAGCGGCTGAGGAGCTGCGCGCGCCCGTGATCGTTCAGACATCGGTGAAGCACGTTGTCATGACCGGGGTAGAAGTCATGTACGCCATGTGGCGAGAGATGACAAGGCGGATCTCGGTGCCTGTGGCGCTCCACCTCGACCACTGCCCTGACCGGGCCTTGATCAGCGCTTGCTTGGCAGCGGGCTGGAACTCCGTCCTCTTCGATGCCAGCAAGCTCACGGTTGAGGAGAACAAACGCCAGTGCATCGAGGTCGTCGCCGAGGCTCGTCGCTATGGAGCGGATGTCGAGGGCGAGATCGAGGGCTTTAAGCGGACCGAAGAGATGACTGGCGACGAGGCCGAGCAGGTCCAGTCCCTAGAGACGGTGATCGATTTCGTGCGTTCGACTGGTGTCGACGTTTTCGCACCAGCGATTGGGAATGCCCATGGCGTCTACGCGGCGACGCCTAAGCTAGACAGCCAACGCGTCACCGACATAGTGAACGCCATTGGGATCCCGGTCGCCCTGCACGGCGGGACCGGGATGTCGCCCGAGCAGTTCACCGATCTCATCAGCCGTGGCTGTGCCAAGATCAACATCTCGACCGCCCTCAAGATCGCGTTCATGAAGTCGGGCTACGACTACATGGGCGTGCACCCTGGCGAGTACGACCCACCGGCGCTGTTCGAGGCTCAGAGAGCGGCCGTGATGGAGATGGCGAAACACCACATCCGGCTCTTCGGGAGCGAGGGGAAGGCTTGGACGTGAGCGCGGTGATCTTCGACTGCGACGGAGTGCTTGCCGACACTGAACGGTACGGACACTTACCAGCGTTCAACCAGACGTTCAGGGAGTTGGGCGTTCCGCTCCAGTGGTCGGAGGAGGAGTACGGCCGCAAGTTACAGATCGCGGGCGGTAAAGAGCGCATGGCGAGCGAGCTGACGCCCGAGTTCGTGCGGGCCAACCATCTGCCCGCTGACCCGGAGAATCAGGCATCGATGCTTGCCACCTGGCACGCTCGCAAGACCCAGATCTACACCGACATGGTCGCGGCGGGAAAACTGCCGCCACGGCCGGGCATCACTCGGCTCATCGCCGAGGCCCAAGACGCAGGTTGGAAGCTCGGGGTGGCCTCCACCTCGGCTGAGGCGTCGGTGCGCTCCATCGTCGAGCGGGCGGCGGGGCCGGAGCGAGCTGCACGCTTCGACCTGGTTCTGGCTGGTGACTGCGTTGCCCACAAGAAGCCAGCGCCCGATATTTATCTGCTGGCACTCGAGATGCTCGGAATTGAGCGCCCCCAAGTGTTGGTGGTTGAGGACTCGCGCAACGGCCTCGAAGCGGCGGCTGCCGCCGGGCCGCGGTGCCTCATCACCGTCAACGGCTACACCGAGCGTGAGGACTTTACGGGGGCTACCCTGGTGGTCTCGTCGCTGGGTGACCCCGGTGGCGAGAAGGCGGTGGTGATCGCCAACCGAAGCCGGGCCCGACCGGGTGACTATCTGACCTTGGCCGACCTAGAGGCCTGCCTGACGGAGTAGTGGCTGGAGAGGAATGCAGTTGAGGAGAAGCGCAAGGCATGACGGTGAGCACACTCGACGAGATGGACCTAGTCCTGAAGACGATGGCCCAGACCATCGTTGACAATGCTGTCTACTTCGCCGACCTGGACAGCGTGGTTGGGGATGGGGACTTCGGATACTCGCTGCGCAACGGCTTCGAAGTGGTGGTAAGTGACTATGCCACGTTTGATCACAGCAGCGCCGGCGCACTCCTGAAGAAGGTTGGGTTCGTCCTGTCGGGTAAGGTGGGCGGGGTCAGTGGCCCGCTCTGGGGAACGGCGTTCTTGCGCGCGGCGTCAGCAGCCGGTGACAAGACGGAGCTGAGTAGCACCGACGTGGTCACCATCCTGCGCGCGGCCGTCACCGGCATCATGCAGCGCGGGGGAGCCTCGCTGGGGGAAAAGACCCTTCTTGACGCGCTGGTCCCTGCGGTCGACACCCTGGAGGCTGGTCTGATCGGGCCAGGGGCGGGCCACGACCAAGGGATAAGGGCGCTCCAAGAGGCGGCGGACGTGGCCACCAAGGCAGCCGAGGCAACGAAGCCGATGCTGGCCATGCGTGGGCGCGCCGCCTACACCGGGGAGCGCAGCATAGGCTCGGTGGACGCTGGGGCAACGGCCATCGGGGTCATCTTGCAGAGTATCAGCACCGCTTGGCGGCAACAGCACAGTTAGAAGGAGACTTGTAGGTGAAGAAGTTCGTCAACGACCCGAGGCAATTCGTTCCCGAGATGTTGGAGGGTATCTACCTGGCTAGCGGCGGGAGGCTGAAGTACGAGCCCAAGTACAACCTGATCTACCGTGCCGACATGCCCAAGCAGGATAAGGTGTCCATCATTCAGGGTTCCGGCTCCGGGCACGAGCCAGCCCACACCATGATCGTGGGCAAGGGGATGCTGGACGCAGCGTGCCCTGGAGACGTCTTCGCCGGGCCTCCGGTGGAGTTCGTATACGAGACTACGAAGCTGCTCAACTCGCCTCAGGGAGTTCTTCATATCGTCAACAACTACACCGGCGACCGGCTCGCTTTCGAGCAGGGGCGCGAGATGTGCGAGGCGGACGGGATGAAGGTGGCGACGTTGCTGGTGAACGACGATGTGGCGGTCAAAGACTCCACTTGGACAGTGGGGCGGCGCGGGGTGGCAGGTAACTTCTTCGTGATCAAGGCGGTGGGCGCGGCCTCCGAGAAGGGCGCTTCGCTCGATGAGCTAGTGCGGATTGGCGAGCATGTCATCGCCAACGTGAGGACTCTCGGAATCGCCCTCAGTTCATGCACACCACCGGTCAAGGGCTCGCCGCTGTTTGAGATCGCCGACGACGAGATGGAGGTCGGCATCGGTATCCACGGGGAGCCAGGGCGGTTGCGCACCAAGCTGGTCTCCGCTAATGAGATCGTCGACATCATGCTGGATGCCGTGATCCCAGACCTGCCCTACAAGAGTGGTGACGAAGTCGCTCTCATGGTCAATGGGCTCGGGGGGACCCCGATCGGCGAACTCTACGTGCTTTACGGCATTGCTCACAAGAAGCTGGAAGCGCAGGGCATCAAGGTCTTCCGCAGCTATGTCAATGAGTACTGCACGTCGCTCGAGATGGCAGGTGCGTCACTGACGTTGCTTAAGGTCGACGACGAGATAAAGGGGCTGCTAAGCGAGCCAGCTGAGGTTTCGATCCGGGTGTTCTGACCCGCAGTCCTTGGGGTTCCGCCGCCTGATGAGCATTCCTAGAGGCCGATCGCCGGCGGCGGGACCCCACCCTGACTTTGCAGCAGTGCTTCCTCTCGGGGAGTTCGACTCCCCGACTCCTGAGTGTGCCGCGAACGTAGAAGGAGGACGCATCTAGGAGGTGGGCCACCGGAAGCGATGCTTCACGGGTGATGGGGGTAGGCTCTTCGAAGCCGCCCTGCAGAGGGAGGCTGCAAACCACACCATGTTTCGCCAGTCAAAGAGCTGGCAGGCTTGGCGTTGTGGTGGCTGGTGAATTCGTTGACGCCATTGGGTGGCGAAGGGCAGCGCTGGCAGGGTTGCCGAGGATCCGAGCGCGGCTGGCTGTCACTACCGTGATCGGCAAGGGCCTCCTTCCCGAACGGTTTAAGCGGGCGCCGTGCTGATCTCGGTATCCAGCGCACCCCTTTCCGAGCTCCCGCGGCTGGGGAATTTCGGTGATCGCCAGCACGTCCTCCCGAGGTCCCCGTTAGCAGGGAACTAGAATCCCTCTCCAAGCTAACGATAACCTTTCTTATCAGGAGCTAGCGGCTGACCCAGCGCAGACCGGCGGCAGTGAGTCGGCTCCTCCTCTCTCGCTGCCAGCGGCGAGTGAGGGCCGCGTGGCGTTGAGAGACGGGTACCCCGTCTTCAGGCCGGTGAGGAGGTCAACCGCGAGGCATCGTGGGCCCTGTACCCAGCGGCCAACGAAGTCCAAGGGCAGCGGCGAGCCGACTGTAGGTGTCAATTGTCGGACTCTTCCTACCCCGTTCGATCCGGCTGATCTCGGTCTGTGCCACACCAGACCGGGCCGCAAGGGCACTCTGAGTTAGATGGAGCTCCCGCCGGCGGGTCAGCAGCGAGCTGATAATGGTGTACTTCAGCTCCTTAGCCCTAAGATCGCTGACGGCGGCCGCACCTTCTTGGCGAGCCTCCTCCTCGATCTCCTCGTAGAACTCGTCGAAGCTTGTCTCCATGAGTGGCACTATATGAGCCATCGCTAATATTGTCAAGTCTGTTGCCTCGTCTTCCATTCCTTGAGGCGCCCCCTGGCGACCTTAATCTCCTGGTTCTGGCGCCGCTCGGACGGATCCTTCCCCTTGTCATAGGCGCCAAGAAGCAAGATGAGTCGCTCTCCGTAAGCGTGGCAGAAGACCCGGGCCAGAAGTTCCTCCTCGCGGAGCCGGAACTCGAACAGCCCTTCACCCAGCGGCCGCCCGAAGCTGGTCCCGCAGGCACTGATCCCCTGCTCCTGAAGGATGGTCCGCAGAGCCGCGCCGATGCTCCGACGGTCCTCTGGCCCCAGGTCATTCCTCAGCCACTCGCGGACAGGTTCATTCCCGTTGATGTCCTTGTAGAACTCCAGCATGAAGCGCGACGGCACCACATAGATGAACTCTAGCTTGTGGGTGACGAGGTCCGTATCCGCCTTGGACGCATGGACTTCCCTCGAACCGACAGGGGCCTTGCGCCCGCAGGCCCCAGGATGTCCAGCACTCGCGATGGCTCAGCTGGTCGAGCCATGAGTTTGCCTCGCACAGACTGTCCTCAAGTCGGATCTACCCCACGTCCGGCCAGACCGTGAGCATACGAACGACGCTGGGGCATCGTACGGCCTGCCGAACCCACGGGCCCCCCGCTCTCCGGGTGGGCCGCCTCGTACCTTCCAACGCCGTCCGGCCCGTTCATCGGCAGCGTGTGATAGCGCCATGGGACCTAGTGATGCTATCATCGTTGTTATGCGACAGATCATCACCAGGGTTGCGGACGACCTAGCCGAGCGACTGAAGCAGCGGGCGGCCATCGAGAACAGGAGCATCAATGCGACCGTTGTCGATGCCGTGGAGCGGGTGCTAGCCGTGCCCGTCAGCCGGCGGCAAGCATGGCGAGCGCGTAATGGCCACACACTGGTGAAGCGGTCACCAGTTGCTCCCGATGCCCGTGCACAAAGACCCGGGTACGCGGCGG
>Ga0307372_10002096_pt1 | contig 33644 bp, 20 predicted proteins | sample OX1MG_FD_202533 | JGI IMG/M metagenome (GOLD analysis project Ga0307372, IMG submission 202533) | Soil microbial communities from Risofladan, Vaasa, Finland - OX-1 | ecosystem: Environmental > Terrestrial > Soil > Coastal area > Acid sulfate soil | place: Finland: Risofladan, Vaasa | collected... | reverse complement strand
GCTCGCCTTTTCGAGGGCGTGCATGTAGGCGGTGCGGTTTTCAACGGGGATGATGGTCCAGGGGTAGCCGCCGGACGCCATCATGACGTTCATCAGGAAGCGGCCGACGCGGCCGTTGCCATCCATATAAGGATGGATGTAGACGAATATGAAATGTCCAAGCACGGCGCGGACGGACGGTTCTGTCTCCGCGCGCAGCAGGTCGAACAATGCCGGCATCGTGTCCAGCACGGCCTCGCGGTTCAGCGGCACGTGCATGGATTTGCGGATATAGACCGGGCCGTTGCGATAGCCGGCGAGATCGCCCGGCTTGAGAATACCGGCCGTCACGCTCGGCGCGAACAGCTCGCGGTACCAGTTCCGGTGATCGGCGGCGGCGACCTCGCCTGCGTTCGCGCCTTCGACGACGCGGCGCACGCTGCCCTGCACCGACTGGTAGGCCAGCCAGTAGCCCCGCGCCGCAATGGCGTTGCGCTGTTCGCGGTCGCCCTCGTTCGCCTCCGGGTTCCACGTCCCGGTCCGTACGCGCTCGATCAGGTCGCGCGTCACGCGGTAACCTTCGATCGACAGCGAATGGTAGGCATCCGTGACATAGGCGTCGTCGACGCGCTTCATGTAGGCGTCGATATTCTTTGGCAGGCCGGGCGCTTTCGGAAACCTTTCGATGATCGGCTCACGCATTTTTTCCCAGAGGAGCCGGATGCGGTTGACGTAGGGCGACGTCTCGCGGGCGGCGAAGACGAGCGCGGGCTTGTCGGCGAAAGGATCGTTCTCCCGGGCGTCGTAGCTTGCGGCCGCCATCGTTTTGAGAATCTCGTCGGCGATCTGCGCGCGGCCGATATTGCGGAACGCGCCCGCCAGCCGGCCGGCGATCACCGTATGGCCGCCGTTGAGAAGGCGCTCAAGCAGCGGCGAAGCATCGCGGATCAGCAGCAGCACCGCGCGCACATCCGTCGCGTGGTCCGTGAAAAATCCCGGTGAAGATTCGATCAGCGCGGATTCAGGCGAGAAAAGACGCAGGCCGTCTCTTTCGGCGCGGTCGGCGGCGGCCGGCAGCGCGGCGCGCAGGTCGAACAGCGATGTGCCGTGCGGAAGTTTTGTAATTTTATTGCGCGCGCGCGCCGACCGCACCATCAGCTGGCGGGGCACGGTCCAGTTCCCCGCGTGGAGCGACAGGGATTGTTCGGGCGACAGACACCAATCCGCGCCGAACCGCTCATCGAGATAGGCGGCGCAGAAGCGCCAGAAGGAAGCGTACCAGGCCGTGCTCTCCCCTTTGACCTCGTCGGGACGGCTCGGGATGTACCAGCCCTTGATGACTTCCTGCAGGAAGCCGGCGGCCATGAGGCGCTCCCGGTGCGTGCGCGTCAGGGCGCGCGCGCGGATCGCGGCTGCACCGCCGGCGGCCTGCAGCTTTTCCAGCAGTTCGAGCGATTCGGCGAGTTTTTCCGGCGGCATGGCCATCAGCTGAGTCCTCCACTTAGCTTATCGCGCCGTACGATAATTAGCTTTTTCTGTTGTACCATTATTAGCTTATTGTGTCGAGAGAACATTAGTTTTCCCCGGGTTTCCAAATGCGTTGAGACCAGCGCCACGCCACCAAGGCCAACCCGGTGATGCTGTCCTTTGTCTGGCCTTGACGTGACATAGCAATAATGCGATAATTCATACCTGAGAGAACCGACGGCGACGTGAGCGGCGAATTCACGATTGAGTACGTAGAGCTGCCCAACGGGCGGGTGCCTGCCCGAGAGTTCGTGGACTCGCTGGATGATAAGGCTGCCGCTCGCATAGATGCGTTTATCGACCGTCTGCGCGTCTATGGCAACCGGATGCAAGGCAAATTCGTTAAGAAGCTTACGAATGACATATTCGAGCTAAGAGTCAAGCAATTTGACCGGATTTTTCGGGTTCACTTCTTCTATCAGCCGGACATGCTGATCGTGATTACGTCAGGGTTTCAGAAAAAGACGGAACAGGCCCCGCCGGGCGAGATTACGAGGGCCGAGCAGTTGAGAAAGCTCTGGATGAAGTACCGAAACCGTTACACGGGATCTCAGAAGGAAAGAGAAGCCATCCTGAAGGAGTTGGGCCCATGAAACAAACCGTCAAGCGTGACAAACACAGTGAAATTGTCGAACAGCGTGCGCACAAGAGCGCAACCTACCGTAAGACCTTCGGGCGCACCTTGCACCAGATTGACCTGGCCTTACTGGTGCGCGAGATGAGGGAGGATGCTGGGCTGACTCAGGCGGAGCTCGCCAAGAAGGTTGGCACTACGCAGTCTGTAATTGCCCGCCTTGAGGACGCTGAGTACACCGGGCACTCGCTCACAATGCTGGAGCGCATCGCCGCAGTCTGCGGCATTGCCCTAAAGCTCCACGCGGAGAAGAAGCCCAATTTCGACCGCGAGGTCGCGCTCGTCTAGTTCCACGGAGCGCAAGCCATCGAACGTCTGGCCGGTTTCCTCTGCAAATGGGGAACAGATGGGGAACAGAACACCAAAGAACACCCGTGAAATACGTAGAGCTAATGGCAAGATGCCAAGTGTTGGCGTACTCGGCGTGCATCTTCTGTAGTACGCATCATTTGGTTCAAAAGTCACCAATTTTTCGTCATCGCGTGGGGTTTCAGCAGGGCTAACCAATTCGGATGGTTGCAGGCCCCCGCAACCATCCCATCTTGCCTCCGAGGCAAAGTCGTTTCAACGGTCGCGGCTTAGGCTGCCGTAACGGAACAAAGCGCCGCAGGTTTATTGAACATCCGCTTCCTTCGCTAACAGTTTCTCAACGGCCCTGATCAGCGCCACTCCACTGCCGGTCTTCGGGAACACCTGCGCTACCCCAGCTTCCTTCGCTGCCAGGGTAGTCTCCGGAGAATCATAAAGTGTAAAGAGGATGATAGGCACGCCCGGCAGCGCCTTGACGATCTCCCGTGCAGCGGCCAATCCGTCCATAAGGGGCATGGCAAGATCGAGAATCACGGCGTCGGGCCTCAGTTCTTGCGCCTTTAACACCGCTTCGCTTCCATCCTTGGCGCTGACAACTTCCCATAGTCCTTTCCCCTCAAGCATTGTTCGCAATAGGGTTCGGACCAAACCGTTATCGTCGGCGATCAGTATCAGCTTTCTCATTTCGCATCCGCAGTCAGGTACAAGTTCGCTGCCACGGCCCACTCGTCGAGCACTTGGGGGGGCGTTGAAGTCCAACTTGCCCGCATTCACCGAGAAAAAATGAAAAGAGTAGAGATGAACATCTCCGCGCCTTCCTGGTGCGTTCGGTTTGAGTCTTCAGATCAATAGTAGAATTTCAAACCTAATTGAACGATTCGCAGATCGCGCCTTCTGAATACCGGGCCCGGCCAAAGATGCTCGATCGGAGCCCCGCGCTGACGCCGTCGGGGCTCGTGTGGTTGAAAATGTGGACCAATTTGCCGCGAAACTGAAAGCCCGTGCGTTGCGTCACTTTGATAACTAGTCGTGTCGTGCGGGGCTGTCAAGATATTTCTTGCGATTTCTTACACGATTTGGTTGCTGGATTTCGCGCGCCCAGGGCTGCACAGTAACGGGCATTCAATTTCGCAGGGACATTGCCGTGATGTACACTCTGTGCCTGAGAACGCGCGAACTTGGCAGCCTGGAAGCAGCTGAACCAGAGCCGTGATGCGATACGCGAGAGGACCTAATCTTATGAAGCCTTCAAACATTGACCAGCACAATGGTTCACGGCAAGGATGGCCGTTTGCGCAGCCATCTTTATATGCATGGCTATGCTTAATTCTCTCCTTCCTAGCTTTCGTTCCCTTTGCCGCTGCGCAAACCGCGCCGGCCAACATCACGGGATTTTGGATCTATAAAATTCCTACGGGCGACGGCAACTTCCGCCAATTGTTTTTGGACCTGAAGCAGCAAGGCGAAAACGTGACAGGGAATGTGATGTTCGACGCGCGCCGTCAAACTCCCATCAGCGACGGAAAGTTGCGCAATGGAACTCTTCATTTCACCGTGACGTTTGGACGCCCGCCTCGGACGCGACAAGTGACGTATGACGGGACAGTGGAAGGCGACAAGATTTCTCTGACGTCCATATTTCCGGGCCGTGAGCCCCTGAAGGGAATTGCGGAGCGCGGCGACCCGAAGGCCATGCTGCCTCCTGCTCGCATCCCTCCTCCAGCGCTGCACGACGTTCCCGACAACGGGCTGGCCCGCACGCCGCCCATGGGGTGGAATAGTTGGAACAAATTCGCCGGCAAAGTGAACGACGCGGACGTTCGCGGCATGGCCGACGCCATGGTTTCGAGCGGCATGAAGGCTGCGGGCTACGTCTACATCAATATTGACGACACGTGGGAGGGCCCGCGAGATGCGAACGGCAATATCACCAGTAATCTTAAGTTTCCCGACATGAAGGCGCTGGCGGATTACGTCCATTCAAAAGGACTGAAAATTGGGATTTATTCTTCGCCCGGTCCGAAGACTTGCGCCGGCTACGAAGGCAGCTACGGGCACGAGCAGCAGGATGCAAATACATACGCCGCCTGGGGCTTTGATTATTTGAAATACGACTGGTGCAGCGCGGAACAAATCTACAAGAACGACGAGATGCAAGCGGTGTATCAGAAGATGGGCGACGCCCTGCTCAAGACCGGACGCCCGATTGTCTTCAGCTTGTGCCAATATGGCGAAGAAAAAGTGTGGATGTGGGGCGCGAAGGTCGGCGGAAATTCGTGGCGGACAACCGACGACATTAACGATAGCTGGAAGCGAATGTCGGATATCGGATTCAGCCAATTCGACATCGCTCCATACATCCGCGTCGGCCACTGGAACGATCCGGACATGCTCGAAATCGGCAACGGCGGCATGACAAATGACGAATACGAGACCCACATGAGTCTCTGGTCATTGCTGGCGGCGCCGCTGCTCGCGGGGAATGACTTACGGACAATGTCCGCGGAAACGAAAGAGATTCTGACGAACTGCGAGGTTATAGCGATCGATCAGGATCCCGATGGCAAGCCGGCGAAACGCATTTCCGATCCGGCAGCCACTGCGGTTGTGGTGACGCGTCCGCTCCACGATGGTTCGCTTGCCGTGGGCCTCTTCAATCGAGCCGATCATTCGCAGGCTGTCACGGTCAAATGGAGCGACGTGAATCTGGCCGGACAAAAATTGCGTGTGAGGGATTTGTGGGAGCATGAGGAAGTCGCCGCGTCAGGAGACGGCTATACGGCGACCGTGCCCGTCCATGGCGTTGTCCTGCTCAAGGTGACGCCCGCAAAATAACGAGCCGAATTGGCGTAAACCGCTTAAGCAATCTCTTCGACGCCATCTGACGCGCGGCACAGGTAGACGTCCGGCGTGATTCCAGTGTGTTCGGCGTACAATTTCGCAAGCCTGCCGGCGAATTCGGCCGCCGCGTTCGGCCGGATCAGATTTATTGTGCATCCTCCAAATCCGGCTCCGGTCATACGCGCGCCCAGGATCCCCGGGATTTGCTTCGCCAGTGCAACCATCACGTTTAATTCAGCTGAGGAAACTTCATAGTCGTTATCAAGGCTGATATGCGCTTCAGAGATGAGGCGGCCTAACTCGGCGAAATCGCCTTTGCGCAACGCAGCAGCGGCGGCGTGCACGCGCAGCATCTCGGTTGTAACGTGGCGGGCGCGGCGGCGAATGTTATCGGGCCACGTGGAGGCGATCTTCTCAATCTCCGGCCATGAAACATCGCGCAAAGCTTTCACCTCGGGCCGCAGGACGCGAGTTCTCGCCACCGCGTCCTCGCACTCGATACGCCGTCGATTGTATTCCGATGAAGCCGCGAGAGCGTGCTTGACCATGGTGTTTGCCACAACCACGGCGATGCTCGATTCGTCGAAGGGCACGGGTTCAATTTCGAGCGTGCGACAATCAATCAGCAAGGCATTCGCGCGGCGTCCGCAGCAAGCGACGAGTTGATCCATGATTCCGCAACGCATTCCGACGTATTCGTTTTCCGCTCGCTGACAAATGCGAGCGAGCTGGACGCGATCGATTTCCAAGCCTGAAAGGCTCAACAGCGCGAAGGCTGTGGACACTTCGAGCGCGGCGGAAGAGCTGAGTCCCGCGCCCATGGGCACATCATTCGAAATGAGGAGATCCGCGCCTGCGATCGATTGGCCCGCTTCACGGAGCGCCCACGCAACACCGCGCACGTAGTTGCTCCAATGGTGTTCTTGCGGCCGGGAATCGTCCAGGTGGCAGTCAAATGTTTCTTGCATCTGCACAGAACGGATCCGCAGACGGCTATCGTCTCGAACTTTCGCGGCCACAAAACAGGAACGGTCAATCGCGATGGGAAACACCCACCCCTCGTTGTAGTCGAGGTGGCCGCCGATCAGATTGACTCGGCCGGGTGCGCGAAAAACCCGCGGCGTCGCGCCAAACATATCGGTGAAAGTTCTTCGTAAGACGTCCGGAGAGGTCATTGCGGGTAGCTAGCCGAGACGATAAGGCTCACGCTGCTGTAGCGGAATCGTTCCGATGCGCAGCAAATACGGGGCGCTCAGAACGCGCTCACGACGCGCGCCGGCCGGCACGGGCGCCGCCCCAAATCATCCCCAGGCCAAATGCAGTCATGATGACGCCCCACCAGAGATTCAGATTGATTTGCGCGCCCCACAAATCCGTGCGGCTCGCCGAAAATATGCCGAATACGGCAACGGCTACTCCGATTGCGAGGAAGAGCAAGCCGATGGGCCAACGAATATCGAGTCCAGATTCGGAACCGCTCATCGGAATACCCAATTCAGCGCAATGGCAATGACGGCAACCACAATCGCCAACGTAAGCGGCCTGCGCAGCACGGGCAGATGGCCGTAATTTTGTCTCTTCGTCAACGAATATACCAGTCCTTCGAGTTCAGCTTCCGCGCGCGGCTCCGTAAAAAAACTAATGATGATCGTCACAGCAAAACACACTCCCCAGGCGTATATTGCCCGGTCGAAATTCGCAGCCATTTCGCTTCTGTAGACTAACCAACCGTGCAGTGTCGCGAAATAATGTAAAGTGGCCGCAAGTGTGCCGCTCACCAAGCCGAAAAAAGCCCCGTTTGATGAGGTGCGCTTCCAGAACATGCCAAGCAGGAAAGTTGCGAACAGCGGCGCGTTCACAAACGAAAACAGCAACTGCAAATAGTCCATGATGTTGTGAAAACTGAGCGCAACGTATGCCGCGGCAACGCTAAGCAGAACGCCGCCGATTGTAGCAATGCGGCCCATGGCCAGATAGTGCGCATCACCCGCGGCCGGGCGGATGTAGGACTGATAGATATCATACGTCCACACGGTATTGAACGCTGTCACGTTCCCCGCCATGCCGGACATAAAACTCGCCAGCAGCGCGGTGATGCCGACGCCAAGCATCCCGGGCGGATAGTAGTTCGCAAGCAAAAGCGGAAGGGCCATGTTGTAGTCAACCTTCCCGCCAACAAGGAAAGAGGCCTTCGGGAGCAAAACCCACGCCGCCATGCCGGGAATGATGACGAGGAACGGAATGAACATCTTCGGAATCGCGGCGATCAAAGGAGTTTTTTGCGCGGCGGTCATGTCGCGCGCAGCAAGCGCCCGCTGAATTACGAGAAAATCGGTACACCAATATCCGAACGAGAGCACGAAACCTAATCCGGCAACCAATTGGAACCAATCCACGCCCATCGGATTCGCAGTCGCGTGACCCAGATTGGCCCACATGTGCGTGAAGCCCGGGGGCATACGCGCCTCGAGACCTCGCCAACCTCCCGCATACGTGACGCTAACGACCGCGAGTGGCAAAATGCCGAACACAATCAGAAAAAATTGCAGCACTTCGTTATAAATCGAGGACGTGAGGCCGCCCAGAAACGTATAGACAAGCACAACAATTGCCGACAGCAAAATCGTCGCGTGAATCGACCAGCCCAGCATGAGTTTGAAGACGAGAGCCATGGCGTAAAGATTGATGCCGCTGGCGAGGATGGTCATAATAGCGAACGTAAACGCATTGAAGGCGCGCGTTTTCTCGTCGAAGCGAAGCCGCAAATATTCAGGCACGGAACGCGCGCGGCTGCCGTAGTAAAACGGCATCATGCATAGGCCCACAAAAATCATGGCAGGAATTGCGCCGAGCCAGTAGAAGTGCGTCGTGAGCATGCCGTACTTCGCGCCGCTGGCGGCCATACCCATCACTTCGAGAGCGCCCAGGTTTGCGGAAATGAACGCCAGTCCGGTGATCCATGCAGGAATGCGCCGTCCGGAGAGGAAAAAATCCGTACTTGTGCGCATTTGCTTCCTCAGCGTGAATCCCACGCCCAGAACAAATCCGCAGTACACCCCGATGATTACGTAATCAATCCATTCCAGGTGCATTGTGTCCGCCTACCCTCGGATACGACGCCACGCAAAACCAAGGTAACAAACGCCGCCGATTCGAGCAACGTCCAGCCTTTTAAGCAATTCTTTCGAGAATTGCATCCCCTACACAGAATGGGAAGATATCATTACCTTGGAATTTTGCTGAACGAATTTGCGCCAAGCCATATCGATCGTCGGCTGGAAGGATTTCGCGAATCGAAGCCTCTATTTAGGATCATGATGCACACCATGCGGCGACGCATGATTTGTGGACGAAAGGATAAGCGCGAACGGAGCGCTCACTTTGTGAATAGCCCAGATCAAGACCGTGATCGTTCATTTTCCACACCTGGCGGCTCGTCCGGTGAAATCGGCAAAGCGGTGATTCTCGCGCGCGGATTAGGGAAACGGATGCGTTCAGAGGACCCGTCGGTGCAGCTCGAAGCTGATCAGATGCAGACCGCCGACGCGGGAATGAAAGCGATGATACCCATCGGCCGTCCGTTTCTTGATTTCGTGCTCAGCGCTCTGGCCGATGCAGGCTTCAGCCAAGTTTGTCTGATTATTGGCCCAGAACACACGGCCATCCGCGAATACTATGGAAAGATTCCCTCGCGTCGGATCAAAATCAGTTTTGCGATTCAGGAAGCGCCGCTCGGCACCGCAAATGCTCTGCTTACTGTGGAACCCTTTGCTGACGGCGAGGAATTTTTAGTGTTGAACTCGGACAACTATTATCCGGCCGCGGTTTTTCGCGCGCTGCGGACGCTCGGCGAGCCGGGATTGCCGGCCTTCGAGCGAGAAGCTTTGGTGCGCGAAAGCGAAATTCCCCGTGAGCGAGTCCTTCGCTATGCGTTGTTGCAAATCAGCGATACAGGCTACCTTCAGAAGATTGTTGAAAAACCTGATCAGATGCCGGACGGCACGGTTGATGACGGTGAAGTGTTCATCAGCATGAATTGCTGGCGATTTAGCCCAGCTATCTTTCGTGCCTGTGAACAAGTCCCTCGATCGGCGCGCGGAGAATATGAGCTGCCGGAGGCAGTGCAGCTTGGACTAAGCTCGCTCGGCCTGCGTTTCAAAGCGGTCCCCTTTCACACGGGCGTGCTCGATCTTTCCCACCGGTCAGACATCGCCCAAGTAGCTAAACGCCTTGCCGGCATTCACGTGGAACTATAACCGCAGCAGGGATTCGGCCTGGCGAGAACGGTGAGACAATTGTAACCAATACTGACAAATTAAAACCCGTTATGCGGCGTGATTCCCTTCGCCTCAACGCATTGGTAAAGCCTTCCACTAGCCAAGTTCTTGTAGTCTTCCGTTCTGCCGCTCGGCCATTCGATCACAATACGGTCCACGCGGTCCCACTTGCCGACTCCAAACGTCACAGGCAGTTCGGATTGCGAAAGATAACTCGAACCACTCTTCACGAGGCGGGACTGGCTGGTTTCGCCGTGAAAGATTCGCACATGAGCTCCGATTGCGTCGCGATTCGACTTGGTGCCAACCAGATGGAAGCGAATAGCTCGATTCCCTGAAAGCTGATCATTACGATAAAGGCATGCGGGGCCATTGTTCGTTGAGATCAGAAGGTCAAGATCTCCATCGCGATCGAAATCGCCGTAGCACAGTCCGCGCCCGACTTTCGGCCGCGCGAACGCATCTCCAACTTCGGAAGCTACATCACGGAATTTGCCTGTGCCATCGTTCAAAAAGAGCTGCGGCGGCTGGGCATATCCCACGTTCCCTCGAATGTTGCGCACAGTTTCGTCGATATGGCCGTTCGTGACGGCGAGATCCAGCGCGCCGTCCAGGTTCATGTCGGCGAATGCACATCCAAAACCCAATGTATTCTTCGAAGGAAGTCCAACTCCGCTTTGCACCGCAACATCTTCGTACAAACCTTTGCCAATCGGCCGATAAATACCAATCATCTCATCATCGAAATTGGTGATGGCAATTCCAGGACGGCCCGAGCCATTGAAATCCCCCACCGCAACACCCATTCCGGCGCGCGCCTTTCCGTCGTTGCTAAATGCGACGCCCGCTTCCACGGCCACGTCTTTGAATGTGCCGTTGCGCTGGTTGCGATATAGCTTATTCGGTTGCGTGTCGTTCGCAACCATAAGATCGGGCCAGCCGTCTTCGTCGTAATCGAGCATAGCCACGCCCAACGATTTCGAACTGGTATCAAAGATCCCGCTGGTTGCCGTGACGTCCTCAAATGTGCCGTTACCCCGGTTGCGAAAGAGCCAGCAAGTTTCACCGCGGTAGGCCTCCGGCGTGCAGTAGGACTTATGCTTCCCGTCCAGGCTGCAAAAAACATCTTCTGCCGAAGACCATTTCACGTAATTACACACGAACAAATCCAGAAGGCCATCGCGATCAAAATCAAACCACAGAGCCGAAGTGCTGAATCGCTCCCTGCCAGCGAGGCCACTGTCGCGAGTAACGTCTATGAAAGTTCCTCGTCCTGTATTTTTGAAAAGGCGATTTTGTCCGACACATGTGATGAAAATATCGGAAAAACCATCGTTATTATAATCCCCCACTGCGACGCCCATGCCGTACATCTCGACATCAAGACCGGCGCGACGCGTAACATCCGTGAATGTTCCGTTCCGGTTGTTTCGATACAGCCGCATAGTGCTGCGGATTCGCCGGTGCCCTGGCCAATCCATTCCATTGATGAGAAGAATGTCCTGCCATCCGTCTCCGTCGTAGTCGAGAAACGCGCACCCCGAACCCATGGTCTCTGGCAGGAACTTTTCTCCGTACGCGCCACTATTATGGGTAAAGTGAATGCCCGCCTGCGAAGTGACGTCGACTAACCGAAGGCCGGGGCTTGAAGCTTCTGACGACAGTGCCCTTGCGTTCTGCCCCTGCAATTGCACGACAACCCCCAAGCCGGCCAGCCTTAGAAGGAAAGATCTGCGATTCACGAAATGTTCACCAGGCCGTTTCGAATAGCGTAGACGACCAGATCTGCGGTTTTGTGGATCCCGAGCGCGTCCATAATGTTGGCCCGGTGGACTCCGACTGTGTTCACGCTCAGGTCAAGATGCTCGGCAATTTCCTTGTTCGACTTGCCGTTCACGATGAGTTGCAGAATTTGGAGTTCCCGCGTCGTGAGTCCGGAGTTCCGTTCGCCCTTTAAGGCGTCGGAACGCGAAAGCTGCGGAGACAGCACGATTTCGCCAGCCACGACGCGGCGTAATGCGGCCGCCAGTTCGAGGTCCACTGCGTTTTTGAGAATGTATCCGCGTGCGCCGGCTTCGAGCGCTTGCCGCACAAGCGTATCTTCCGAGTGCATGCTCAACATCAAAATTAAACTCGCGGGACGAGCCGCGAGAATTTGTCGCGTTGCGTCCAGGCCGCTAATTCGAGGCAAAGCGGAATCCATCAAAATCACTTGCGGGCGGAGATCGCGCGCAAGGCGAATCGCTTCATCTCCGTCACTTGCCTCTCCCACGACGGCAATGTCCGCCTCATCTTCGAGCATGCGCCTGAAACCTCGGCGCACCAGAGAATGATCGTCCACCAGCAACACTGTAATTTTATCTGGCATATTAGTTCAGCGCGGCTCTGGGAACTTTCAGACGGACTAAAGTCCCACCCCCGGCGGGCTGAGCGAATTCAATCGTGCCTCCGAGGAGCTCCGCACGTTCCCTCATTGCGACCAATCCTATTCCGGGCTTTGCTGCGCCGCCGGCGAATCCCGTGCCACGGTCTTCCACTTCGAGTTCCACGGCAGCGGGCGAGAACCGCACCCGCACCCATGCATGCTGCGCTCCGGAATGCCGCGAGACATTGGTCAACGCTTCTTGCAATATTCGATAAATGTGAATGGGCGCGGCGCCGTCCAACGTGAAAGACGTGCCGGACTTTTCGTACGTTATGGCAAGGCCCGTTTGCTTTTCAACCGTAGCGATATACCAATCGACTGTGTTTTCGAGTCCGGATTCATCCAACATGACTGGATGCAACTCCTGTGAAAGGCTGCGTATCTTATCGAGCGCAGCCTGCGTGATGTCACGCACTTCGCGCAAATCATCGCGCAGAGACGAGCCTTCTGGGGCGTGTTTCTCCGAACGACTGAGCATCGAGCCGATCGCCGTCAGAATCTGTCCGAACTCATCGTGCAACTCGCGCGAAATATAGCGCAGAGTGGATTCTTGGGTGGAGATCAACTTCTGGGCAAGCTCGCTGCGCTGTGTTGACAATGCATCGAGCTGCGCAAATAGGCGGCGGTTCCAGTAAATCAAATACAAGCTGGTCAGCACTATGGCAATCAGCGTTGCGGTCAGAAACAGATAAACCTGACGTTGTACACGATCGTAGATTTGCGCGATTTGCCGCGCGGCATCTTCCTCGCCTTCATTGTTCTCAACCAATTGGCGAGCCACGGCCGACGCGAGAGAGGCCTGCCGGGCCTGCAGCGAAATGCGGATTTGCTCCCGCGCATCTTTGTCCTTGCCGCTTTGCGCAAGAACAAATGTGCGGGCCACCGCGTCCCAAAATTGAGCGAACGAATGCGCCAAAGTTTGCACCTGCTCCGGCGTTCGACGGGCGACTGCGAACTGCTGTTCACGGCGGAGGGCATCGTTCAGGTCAGTATGGATTTGCTGAAATTGCGCTGACCATGCGGTCAAGGGATACGGTTCATCGTTCGCAAGCATATCGCGCATGGCAAGACCAAGGGAGTTCAAATCATTCTGAATCCGCAAAAGCTGAAGCGAATCTTTCCGGTATCGATCAGCCAAATTGTTTTGTAGCTCGCGCAAGCCGGAGATTTGCCGTGTGATATACGCGGAATAAAGCACGACGGCGGCCAGAGTGATGATCAGGCCGAGGAACAATCCGAACGTAGGCGACCTTTGAGCCGAGCGCACGTTTGAAGAGTATAACGGCCATGCGCCGCGTTCCAACGCCGTATCTCTATTCCACGCTGATCTTCCGGCAGCGTACGACAATGCTCATTCGTGGCGATTCGAACAGTTTCAAGGGCTTCCGCCATTCGACGGCCCATGATTGCGATATTGAAAGCGATAGGAAACTGGCGCTCTACCGGAAACCGCACGAGTGTTATAGCGCAACAAATATTCGAGGTGGCTTGGATCGGTGGGATAGCTTGTTCCTTGGGCGTACGGATACGAAGCCAGCGTGTGGATCGGGAATGGGTCCACGGTGCTGCCGAAATCAGCGTAGAAATCCATGTCTTTGTCGAATCCGTTCGCGTAGAAAAAATAATCGCGAATCCACCCGTTCGCCAATTTTGGCAGCGACGAAGGATCAAAACTTACAGCCACTTCGTCGCCAGAACCAAAAACTACGTATTTTTCATCGGCTTGTCGGAGAAGCGGCTGCACATCTCCGTAGCGCGTATAATTTCCCGCCTGATGCGCGTACGGTCCCGTCGCGCTCACCTGGTCGTAAAAGAACGTCAGATCGCCCGGCGTCTTGCCCTCGACATAGTTCGGGTAGCCGCGGAATTCCAGTTTCGCGGTCGCCAGCGGAACACTCGAAACGCGATAGGCTGCGTCGGGTGCGGAATTGTCGATTCGGATTCGATCAAAATAGATTTTCAAGTTTGTTACGATGCGAATTCTTCGCGTGCCGGGCGGAAGCTTCCCCGTCAGATCGGCAGTCATCGTCCGTTCGAGTCCCGAGAAGAATCCCATGTCGTGGACCACGCGCCGCCAGCGCCCATCCGCCCCGAGAGCTTCGATATAGGGCGGAATCGGCTTCAATCCAGCCTGCCACGCTGAATATAGCGAGCTCGCGGAAAAGTAATCCGTGAAGCCATCGAGAATCAACCGTAGGGGATGTTGCAGATCCCATTTCCCTAAATCCAATTCCACCCAATGCAACTTCGCAAACCCAGCGAAAGGCGTATTTCCGAAGCCGGTAACGAACTGATGGTCGCGCTTAAGCAACTGTGGTAGGACGTTGCGGCCACGGTTATCCCATGCTCCGAGCGGTAGGTGCGGAGAGCTAGTTGCAACCACCTTGAAGGCCGGAAACGGTGGGTACATCGAGAAATGGCCGTTCGAATACACTTCGACGCCCGCAGGGTGGTCAACAGCAAGAAGGCGAACTTGATCGAGATAGTCGAGTTCTTCCTCCGGCTCGACGAGGCGGAAGTCCAGCCGGCCGTTTTTCAGCTGGACGTCAGAACCGTTGACCTTAAGATATTCCTCGGGATTCGGAATATTCCTTTCGCCGGGGCCAACCCAGTGCCCGACGATTCCCGAACCAATGATGTCGGCAACAAATTGGAACCTGCGCCCATCCCACGCAAACAAAAGCGGACACGAGCTGCCGCGGCGATCCAGCTCGGTAATTGTCTGGCCCGAATCCGCTGGGAAATTAATTTCATCTTGCAACACGCCGGTGGGCCAGAGCATGCGGAAAATATCAACCTTGGTGATATCGCCGAGGCCAACCGTAACGCTTGTGTCGCTCTGCCCCAAGTATCCAGACGCCGCCGCTATCTCGAATTTTTGGCGAAGCGTTCCGGCGAAGATGTCGATCTTGGTACCGATCGCGCTCTTGTTGTCATTCAGGCCATTAAGGTGCGCCCTGAGCCAGTGATTGCGATTGCCCCCCACATTGCGCAAAAGTATCGGCGGGCCGCCATTCTGCGCAATTAGAAGATCCGCAGTTCCGTCACCGAAAAAATCCGCAGTAACAATCGAGCGCGGACGTGTGAGATGTATCTTGTCCAAGCCAACTTCGCTTGAAACATTTCGAAAGCCGGCAGGACCTTCGTTCCTCAGCAGTACCACGTGCCCACCGGAAGAATCTGCCCCCACAGCGGCGAGGTCGATCCAACCATCATTGTCATAATCAAGCGCTGCCAACCCCCAACCCCTGCTCCACCCGAGTTTTGGCAACTGCACAGACGCAAACTGTTTTCCGTTGACGTTGCGCCAGAGAGAGAGTCCGGGCGCGCCCGAGTGCGTAAATGCCAGATCCATCCAACCATCTTTGTTGAAATCAAAAGCCAATGCGCCCACCGCCGCCGATTGCATCGCGGGACGCCAGGGCTGCTCTGCGCGGAACTTGCCCTCCCGAGGATTTAAGTACACCGTGGGCGAACCGTGAAAGGAAGTTACGACAAGGTCCACGGCGCGATCGTTATTGACGTCGCTTGCCGTCGCGCCCCAACTCGGGCCGTCACCCCCTAAACCCGTCGCCTGCGTGACTTCCGTAAATTTTCCGTTGCCATTATTGCGCCACAGTTCGTTCGGGGCGTTCGCCGAGGATGCGCGCGTCACGTACAGATCGAGGTCACCATCGTGATCATAATCGACAAACGTGAGGCCCATCGCTTGCCCCGTAACGTGGATTCCCGTGCTGGCCGTAACGTCATGGAATTTTCCGTTGCCGTCATTATGAAACAGCACCACGCCGCCGTTATAGCTCACCGCAAGATCAGGATGCCCATCGTTGTCATAATCCCCTGCCGTGCAAGCCATCCCGACGCTCAAAAGTTTTATACCCGATTGCGCGGTCACGTCCTCGAATCTCCCATTGCCCAAATTGTGATAGAGACCCGGGCGGCCACTTCCATCCGCGTTTACGAGAAAAATGTCCGGATGGCCGTCGCCGTCATAGTCCAAGACGCACGCCCCGGAACCGAACGAATCTTCCGCGCTTTTTGCACCTCCCTGATTTTCCGGGGGCGCGGCGCGCGTTGGCAAACCGGATTCCGAAGTTACGTCCACAAAATGGACGGGAATTGCGCTAAGCACTTGCTCGACGCCCGGCGGAATCACTTCTGCGAGCGAATATTTTCCCTGATCGCCATACGTCAGGCTCATCGGTGCGCCGAGCTTCGCCGCCACTAAATGCTGGAACCGAACTAAATGCGTACGAGCCCGCGGTACCTCTCCGGAACGCTGGTACGCCTGCGCCAGCGCAAATTCGGCCGACACATGAAACGGATTTATTTTTAGAGTGCGCTCGAATGCCGCAATAGCCTTCAGATATTCGTGTAAGGCCATATAGTTCTGACCAAGGAAATATTGCGTGTCAGCGTCATCAGGATCGATGGCGGCAACTCGCTTGAAATCCGCCACGGACGCGCCCGGATGACCTTCAGATTTTTCGAGGAGCCCGAGGTTGTACCAGGCGTGGGGATCCTTCGGCTCGCGTTTTGCAATTTCGTTGAGGATCGAACTAGCCAAGGAAAATTGTTGAAGATTTAGGAGCGCAATCGCTTGATTGAGCCGGGCAGTGTAAAGCCCCGGATCGAGCGCGCTAGCTTTCTGAAATTCCGCAAGCGCGTTCTTCTGTTCTTGGCGCTCCATATAGGCAACGCCGAGATTATTGTGCCGAACTGCCTCAGTTCGGGTCCCTATGGCCGCTAGGGTCGTGCGCGCATGAGAGAACTCGCGAACGAAAAGCGAGAGGCCTATGAAAATAAATACCCCGATAGCGAGAATTAAGGAGCGATGAGGATTTCGAGGCGTATCTGAATCAATCTTTTTGATATGGATTCGCACGGATGACGCCCTGCCCTTCTTTTACTGTAATCGTCTGCCCCGCGGAAATATCCTTCAGGTAATCCACGTGCCCGCTAGGCCAGTGAATCTCAATTTTGCTGGCCTTTGCCCTTTGCGCGAGCCCAAACGTCAGAACAAGTTCGCTCGAGGAAAGATAGCTCGACCCGCTCTTAAGCATTTGCCATTGGCTCGATGCGCCTGCGGTCACTTTCACAGTCGCACCGATGCCGTCGCGATTGGATTTCGTGCCGACGAGCTTTATGCGAAGGCTCTGGTTCACACCGCCTTCGTTGCGGAAAAGATATGCTGGCCCAGCATTTGTCGAAACCAAGATGTCCAGTTTGCCATCGTTGTACACATCCCCATAAGCGGCGCCACGCGCAACGCGGGGCGAATCGAAGGCCGCGCCCATCGCGGACGTGACATTGGCGAATTTCCCCCGTCCGAGATTGCGAAACAGCAGCGGCCGCTCCGCGTAACGAACCTGCCGCTGCACTTTCTCAATATCGCGATCAATATGGCCATTCGCGACAAAAATATCTGGCCAGCCGTCATTGTCATAATCAAAGAAAAAACAGCCGAAGCCCAGCGTAAGGAGGCTTGCATGACCGATCTCGGAATTCGGCGCTTGATCCACAAACAGGCCGTTTCCTTCGTTGTGGTAAAGCGCCAGCATCTGGTTCGAGAAATTCGAGACGAGAATACTCGGATAACCTGACCGGTCATAATCTGCGGAATCCGTGCCCATGCCCGCACGAGCGATACCATCCTCGCTGAAGCCGACGCCGGCCATGACGGCTTTCTCCGTAAAAGTCCCATTGCCATTGTTGATGTAAAGCTTGTTCGGCTCTGTATCGTTGCTAACAAAAATATCCGGCCAGCCATCCTGATTCGCGTCCAAAATCGTAATGCCGAGACTTTTGGACGTGGGGTCGTACAATCCGGCCTTGCGCGTGACGTCTGTAAACGTCCCGTTGCCGTTATTGTGCCATAGCCGGAGCGACGTCCCGTGATATGCCTGAGGCGTGCAATACGACTTGGCGGTGCCATCAAGCGTGCAGAAAATATCCGTTTGCGGCGTCCACTGGACGTAATTCGCGACGAGCAAATCGAGATGGCCGTCGCGGTCGAAATCGACCCAGGCGGCGCCGGTGCTGAATTCATTCGGACCCCAGAAACCCGCCTTCTTCGTAACGTCCGTAAACGTGCCATTGCAATTGTTGTGGAAGAGATGACTTTGCCCAAGCGCCGTCACAAAAATATCATCGCAGCCATTGTTGTCATAATCTCCCACGGCCGCGCCCATGCCGTACATGTCAACTGCCAGGCCCGCTTGCCGCGTGACGTCCGTGAACGTTCCGTTGTGATTGTTGCGGTAAAGCGCCATCGTGGAATGCTGCCCGCCGTGCCCGGGCCAATTTCTTCCGTTGATCAGTAGAATGTCCTGCCAGCCATCGTTGTTATAGTCGAGAAACGCAACGCCAGATCCCACTGCCTCCGGGAGCCACATTTTCCCGAATGCGCCATTGTTGTGGACGAAATGAATGCCCGCCGCGCGCGTCACGTCTTGAAAAATGATATGCGCTGGCGGAAGCTTCTGGGCGCGGAGGCCCGTCAAGGAAAAGATCAAAACAACGGGTGCGAAAACCGGCCAGAACTTACGAAGAAATTTCCGCCGCATCATTGCGAACCCTTGGCTCTAGGCAGATCGCTGGCACGATACGCCGAAGGCGCAGGAACGACAGGTGCGGACGTTTGCTCGTGAATCGGCTGTCGTTCGTTGTTGTCATCGGGATGGGCGCGAAGATACGGACCGGTTAAGGCGTCCTCCGCTTCGTTCGCCTTGAACCGCAGATACCGCACTTCATAGTCGTGAGATCGCGCGGGCTGCCCCATGCCATTGTAACAAAGCATCAGATTGTAATTCGCCTCTAGGTCCTCCGGATCGATTCCCAGCACAGACTGAAATTCACGCACGGCGTCGGCATATCGGCGCTCAAGAAAAAGTGTCCTACCCAGGTTATTGCGCACAACGCGGTCATCTGGGTATTGGTCGAGCGCAATCTTGAACTGTGCTATTGCTTTGTCGTACTGCCCCCGATCGCGCAACACGCTGCCGTAAAAAAAGTGGGCGCTGGCGAGCGAGGGTGCCACTGTAAGAGCCCGTAAAAGGACTTTCGTCGCTTCTGGCAAGTTCCCCTCTTGAAGTTGCACGCGCCCCATGTTGACCCAACCGTCACCACGATTCGGCACAGCTTGCGCGACTTTTTCGAAGGCTGCTTCGGCACCCTGTAAATCACCCTGAAGCAGCAAACCGATACCGTAATCGTTCCATCGCTGCCAGTCAGCGGCCTCTACGATGACGCGTGGCTTGGGAGGCGCCGCATCGGCGGGCAATACTTGCATTTCTCGTTTGTCCTGCCCCATCACAACGATCGGCAGATTTGGGATGCCGGGTCTCTTACCCGAGTCGCCCTTCGTGCCCCCAGTGAAAACCCATTTCGCGTCGTCATATCCCGTCGAAACAGCAGGATTGTGTTGGCTTGGATCGTGAATTCCTGCGAAAGCAAATTGCGTGAACCACCAGCTAAATTTTCGGTAGTTCAGCTTGGCCGTCAGCGTAATGCGATTTCCAACATCCTTCGGAATGTACAAACGATAATGGACCGTGTCAGCGGCGCCCGGCGGAATCAAATGCACGTAGACAACGGCGCGCTCCGCCCAGGCATTCCGTTTGTTGATGGGATTGCCGTGGGAGTCAATCAACAACGACCGGTAGAATTGCGCTCCCGGGTCCACAGGTCCGTTCGTATGATTATTTCTTCCCGCCTCGCCGCTCCAGAAAATCGTGCGCCCCTTTTCATCCGTGGCCTTCAACTCGAGCCACAAATCAAAAGCGTCCACGGTTCCACCCGGAAAGAAGTGGCCAACGCCGCGCGTGCGGACGACCACGTCGACCCGTACTGTATCTCCACGGCGAACCGCGACAGGAACTCGGCCCAACGGAGCCGTCAGTTGTGACGCGCGCGTGGCACGTCCTTCCTGCCCCTTCGGAGCCGTGAACTCCGATTCTTCGCCCACGCCAAAAGTCGTCTGAATCTGCGGCACAGCGCTCGCACCCGCTATTGGCGCCATACCCTTCGCCTCGGGTGCTGTGTTCTCCGGCGAAACGCCAAAAATATCCACGCTCACTTGATTGGCCTTCAAGAAGTTCTCGACTGTATCGAGCTGCGCGGCGTCTTCATTTTCGTAAGGCAACGCCGTATTCGCGCCCGGAAAACGGTGCGAATCAATCAGGCCTCCAATGTTGCCGAAATCCGCGGAGCGCACCTTGGGCATGTGACAATCCGTGCAGGTCTGTGGTTTTGGCGGATAGTAAAAAGACCGCGCGCCTTTGCCCGAAACTCCGCTCGCCTGCCAGTTATCGTATTCATTGAAGCCACGCGTCCAGCGGTAGTGATTTACCGGAAAATCGAGGTGGACCTTGTGGCACGTCGAGCAAAATTCAGCCGTTTGATTCCTGACAAATGGTTTAAGAAATGCGCGCCGGTGTGGTTCGGGATTCAGCTTTATCAGGAAGTCGACCAAACTGTGCAACACCGGGTTCTTGCTCGTCGCCATGCGATCCAGCGGCGAGTATTCAAGCACGTAACCGTTTTGCCCCATCGTAGACTGTACCGCCTCAATGGAATGGCACATTACGCAGCTCAACCCCGCCTGTCCTTCGGGAGTATTTTCGACTTCGCGAACGGGGCGGTCGAACATGCCGGTTAAGAGCAATGCAGGATCGTGGCAGCCAGCGCACCATTTCGAGGGACGAATGCCAACTGTGTCCTGCATGTATTCAATGCTCTTGCGATACCACTGATTATTGAATGAAGAAAAATGATGCGCCGAACTAGCCCATTCGCGGTAAATATCCGCATGGCAAGTCTTGCAGGTCTCTGATTCGAGGAAAAACTTCGCGGGAATTTTTGCGTTATGGGCGACCTCGACAGATCCTGGGAAATAAGGTCCGGACGCGCCGCCTCCCTCCTGATTCATCGTGGCGGGCGCTATCACCGGATTCGAAATGTGATACGAACGTTGCCACTGCACGCTCCGAATCCACCAAGCACCATAAGAAACCGCCGCGAAAACAATGAGGATCACCGCCCAGCCCGGCAAAGCTGCCGAAGATGATGTTGCGAGCCACTTCCTCCGATTCGCGTAAACGCCGAGAAGCAAAATGATTCCAATTACAGACGCAATGATGTGCACGTAAAGAATCGGAAAATCTTTGCGCGGCGTGCCGGTGAAAATAAGCACGACGCCAATCACCCCGCCAAATGCCAGCAAGCTCCATCCCGCGCGATCTATAAGCGTCGAGTTGCGCCAAATGCTTCCAAAGAAAAAAACAAGGAGAAACAGAAATGCGATTCCCGCCACTAAATGAAGCGCGACGAAAACATAATAATGAATCGTCGGCGTCGGCCACGCGTAGTCATACACAGCGGTGAAGAACAGAATAAATAAAAGTCCCAGGCGCAGCTTCTTCATAGACTTCATCGGAGCAGGAAATGTTAGCCAACGCCCCCCAGTGTGCAGGAGTTAACCGGATTTAACAGTGTGCCGCAATAATAGAAAAGCACTATCCGTCGGAAGTGCTGGTTTTTGTCGAGCCGCCTCGCATGTTGAATGATAAACTTCCCGCCTTTAGCGGGACAGAGGAGGCGACGCAGTGCCGGAACAGGCGCAAAGCAAGCAAAAAAGCGTGACTTCCCTTTCCGCAGGCGAGATGGTCGCGGCAATCCGCCGAAGAGAACTGCTGCCCACCGAGCTCGTCGAAGCACATCTGGAGCGAATAGCTCGGGTGAATCCGCAATTGAACGCGTTCGCCTACTTGGACGCCGAAGGAGCACGGCGGCAAGCGAAAGAGGCGGACGCAGCGCTCGAAAAAAGTCCGCCGCTGGGGCCGCTACATGGTGTTCCAATCAGCATCAAAAGCTCGATTGACGTGGCGGGCTGGCCGTCCGACTGTGGCTCGCGTTTGCGCACGGGTTACGTCGCTGAACAGGACGCTACCCTTGTCGGGCGGCTCCGGCGCGCAGGCGCAATTCTCCTCGGCAACACAAATACGCCGGAACTTCTGATGGCCTACGAAACGGACAATGCCATCCGCGGGAGGACAAACAACCCTTGGGATCTTCAGCGCACGCCCGGAGGTTCGAGCGGCGGCGAAGCGGCAGCAATCGCGGCGCGTTGCTCTGCCGCCGGAGTCGGCAGCGATGGCGGTGGATCGATTCGCGTTCCGGCACATTACAGCGGTATCTGCGGGTTGAAGCCGACCCCGGGCCGCATCCCGGCCACCGGACATTTTCCCGTTTCGAGTGGACCGTTCGCTCTGCTCGGAGTCGTGGGGCCAATGGCGCTCACCGTGCGCGATTTGCAGATTCTTTTTGAAGCCATGACAGGCATCGATTATGGTGATCCTTCGTCATCACCTGTTCCGATTCGCTGGCCATCCGAAGCGGACCTTGAGCATTTGCGCGTGGGGTTTTTCGAGGAAGATGGCGTAACTCCCGTGACGCCCGAAACCCGCACAGCTGTGCAGAAAGCGGCTGCCGCGTTGAAATCCACCGGAATGTCCGTTGAGAAATTCCTCCCCGAAGGATTGGAAGCGTCCCGGCAACTGTGGTGGAATCTTTTCGGGCGCGCCGGAGAACTTGTGCTGAAGCCTTTCTTGGAAGGCCAAGAGTCGCAGCTGAGTCCCATACTAACGGAATTTATGGGCATCGTGCGCAAGGAACCCCGACTGACCACCGATGAGCTGATGAAAACCTTGCTCGAGCGCGATGATTTGCGATGTAGGTTTCTTAGGCAAATGGAGCGATACCCGATTCTGATATCTCCTGTTTGCGCAATTCCTGCTTTTCGGCACGGCGAGCGCGAGTGGACGGTCAATGGCCGCAGAGTCGGTTACCTGCAAGCCATGAGCTACAGCCAGTGGTTCAACCTTCTCGGGAACCCTGCCGTTGTCGTACCTGTCGGCCGCTCTCCGGAAGGATTGCCGATTGGCGTGCAAGTCGTGGGCCGGCCCTTCGAAGAGGAAATTGTTCTCGCCGTTGCGCGCAAAATCGAGGAAGCGTGCGGGGATCTGCGCGAACCAAACATCCAAATGGGAGGCGCCTAGGCTCTGGGAATAAACAGCTCCAACCGAACGCGCCATGCCAGAGACTGGCCCGGCCGCAACGAAATCATGCCCGTGTTTCGCTGGCCCCAGATTTTCGCATTGAAAGGATCCGCCAGATTGAATTGCGGCTCGACCGCGATGAACTGTTTGTCCGGAGGTGCGTAGACCTGTACGGCTTTTATTTGCGGCGACAGCGCCGTGATTCGCATTCCGTACTTAGCTGCAGGGTCGGTGACTTCCGCGACGGCATTGCCAGCCGCGTTCCGCTGCAAGTCCGTGAAGCAATCGTCCATGAAAAGCGTGCGCCCGAGAGGGGCGCCTCCGGTGCGCGTGAAGTCATACGGAGTACCTTTTGCCGCCTCCAACTCTCCCGTGGGAAATACATCATCGCAATTGTTCACAACTGCACGTTGTTTGGCGGGAAGATGCAATCTTATCTGGGACCGATCGCCGCTCGGAAATCGAAAATAGGGATGAAAGCCAATTCCCATCGGGAGAATTTCTTTACCCGCATTTTTTGCCTTCACAGTTAAATCCAGGGCTCGATTCTTTAAAACGATTCGAACGCTCGCGTCCGTCTTCGAGCACCAGTGTCCCCCGAAATCGCCCCCGTGCAGGCTGGCCGAGACTGTCGACGCAGCCACGCCGTTGTGATACTCCACATGATTGAATTGCGAAGTCAGGATAAGCCCATGTATGGCGTGAATTTCGGCGTTAGGATTCTTCCCTTGCCAGTTCGCCGGAAGATGCATTTCTTTACCGGCAATCATCGTCGCTATGGTTTTTCCATCGGCTGAGAGTTTTCCGCGGATGCGGTTTGGATACGGCAACAGAAACGCGCTGCCCATGGAAAAACCTTTGTTACCGAAAGGATCGTTCGGATGTTCAAGCGCTTGTTTCGCGTCGGCCGCGCTAGGCGCATTAATTAAGTCGACGGCACCCATCCCTGGGATATGCGCTCTCACCTGAAGCAAGTTCATCCCGCGACCGGGCAGGACTGTCGCTTCAAGAAACTGCGGTGCGCTGCCGTTCTTGGGTTCAGGACGCATCAGCGTTACGATCGGCCGCCCGCCGATGGAGATGTGGACGGCTTTGGGTTTCATATACATATCAGTGTTCGCGAAGCTGGAAGACAACCAGCCGTCATCGCTGGCGAGATTTCTGCTGATCCGAACTACTTCCGGCATTCTTGAAAATCGCGACACCTATTCTTATGACTGTTCCGTGCAGCTTCCAATATTCCGGGCTCCCTCTGCGAACTTGACCGGATGCTTCTCCCGAACGCCCTTGCGCGGATGCGCTCGCGGTCCTGTCAGTCCAGATGCCATAGACGCGTCCGTCGAGAGCGGCCAGTCCCGTATAATCCCCCAGGAACGTCCCAGTTGCGTTGAATGGATGCGTCGTCCAGGCATAATTTCGGAAGGAGTTGCCAGCATCGGTCGAGCGCGCCAGAGTGACAGTTTGCTGTCGGTTCTGCGGATCGCCGCGGCGGTCGTAAAAAACCACATCGGCCGAGCCGTCCGCTCGATCCACGGCTAACCATTGAAAGAATTGATCCGCTCCGTTATGAACGGGATCCGTGTTTACGCGAACGGCGGCACTCCAGCTCTTGCCATGGTTAGAAGAGGTCGAACAAAATACATCCACGTCGCCGTTGCGGTAATCGCTCCACGTTATATAAAGCCGGCCGCCTTTCGCACCCCCGCGCGGATCAATCGCGATCTGCGGAAAACCGTTGGTGCGAGACAGCGCTTCGATTGTGAACATGATCGGGGCCGTATCGATTATATTGCGCGTGCGAGCGAACGTGCGCCCGCCATCACGAGAGATCGTGAACACAATGTGATTTCCATCTCCCCAGACGACATACAAAGTGCCGTCCGGCCCCACTACACCCGCAAAACCTTCGAGCGCGCCGTTGTCATCACGCGGCAGACCAGGCTTATTGTCGATCTCGATTGGCTTCGACCATGTTTTTCCATCATCGGTTGAGCGGACAAGCATGAGTTCCGAATCTTTCAGCGTCCACCGCGTCCAGCCAATGTACAAATTCCCCGAGTACGGTCCGCGGCTGTTGTCCGCCACAATGTAGGGTTTGTCTTCCCACGGAACGTCTGACCGGTTCGGCTGCACGCTGACTGGAATATCATCTGTTTCCCAACGGGCACCGCCGTCGAGCGAACGGCGGATATGGAGTCCATTCCGGGAGGAGTTATGCCCCCAATAATTGAACGAGCCCAGCTTGTCGAAGGCCATGAAGCAAATAAACGCGTGCCCCTTGTTATCGTACGTGACGGACACGTCGCCCGAAACTCTATAATCGGGCGGTGCAATTCCATTGGCGATAGTCCAATGTTCGCCCGCATCCACCGAATAAGCGATGTGCGCGTTGTCTTGATACGCGGCAACAATCTGCCGGGGATTATTCGGATTGACGGCGATTGACGGTTCCGTGAAGAACCCAGGCTCGGGAGTAATCGTGGTCACCACGGATCCCGGAGGCTGCCGGAGAGATTGCGCACCCGCAGCGGCGGCAAAAAATCCCAAGCATAAAGTGGCGACTACGCAACGTGCGGTGCGTACTCCTAAGGTTCGATAAGCCCAGCACCAAGAAGCCATGAAGCCTCCGATCAAAACCCAGCTTGCACTACTCCCCTTCGACGACTGACTTCCCGGAGATCCTCCGCTGCGTAAGTAGCTGAAGGCTTGCAATATAGCGTAGCGCATATATTATGCAAGCCGTTTATCGACCCTCAACCGTCGCGGTCGCTGCCCTCGGTTTCAAATCATTGCTCCAAACACCTTCGACCTGATTTTTCGGAGAAGTACCAAATTGTGTAGATCGTGCTGCGGAAGATAATAATATGATATCTTCTCTGTGATTTGGGCCCCGAATTCTTCACCTATGCCAACATGAATGCAAAAGCAGAAAGTCACGCAATCAAAACATCTGGTAATGGTATTCCGCGGATTTCCCTTGCATCTGCGGTTGCCGACAAGCTCCGCGAAATGATCATTCGCGGAGAGATCCAGGAGGGCGAGCAGTTGCGGCAGGATGCCATTGCCTCGGATTTTCAAGTGAGCCGTATCCCGGTTCGCGAGGCGATGCGCCAATTGGAAGCGGAAGGGCTGATAACCATCGTGCCTCATAAGGGCGGGGTTGTCTCGGCGCTTTCACCCGAGGAAATTGAGGAACTATTCGATATTCGCGTTTTGCTCGAGAGTGAGGTACTGAAGCTCTCCATACCGAACCTCACCGACGCCGACTTTAAGCAGGCGGACGAAATACTGCAAACGTACGAAAAGGCGCTGTGGAAGGAAGAAGAAGTTGGAACGTGGGGCCGCCTGAACTGGCAATTTCATTCCATTCTGTATTCGCGAGCCAACCGCCCGCGCTTCATGTCGATGATTCAAACAATCAACAACAATGGGGACCGCTACACGCGTCTTCAACTTTACCTCACGCACGCATTTGAACGTGCCAAACAGGAGCATCGCATGCTTCTCCAGCTGTGCCGCGAGCGAAACGCGACCGCAGCTTGCCAATTACTCGAACACCACATTCATAATGCCGGACGCATGCTGAAAGAATTCGTAAAACAAAGGCGCGCCTGACGTACCGTACGGATTGCTCTCCTTGTTCTGCCTGACCAGCCCTTCTGTAGACGACCGCCATGCGACAATTATTTATCGAACGGGAACTCTAGGGCCGCCTGGGCATGGCCGGAAGTCTTCGCTCCTTAATCTGGAAATTTACCGGCGGCGTTACCCCGAGCAGGTACTGAACAAAATAATCCCACCGGCGCCGACTCACGTACAGTGCGTGAGGTCCGCTATCGCCGTGAAACATGTTCGGAACAAAAAGCATATCGAAATCCTTGTTCGCCGTCATCAAAGCATCCACCAGGCGCATCGTCTCGACGGGATTCACGTTGTTATCAATATCGCCGTGAATCAAGAGCAAGTGCCCCTTCAGCCGATTCGCGATCGTCACATTGGATTGTTCTTCATAATCTTTTCCGACCGGATAACCCTGATACTGCTCGTTCCACCAGGCCTTATCGAGGCGTGGATCATGGTCTCCCGATGTCGATACGCAAACTTTGTAAAAATCAGGGAATTGCAGCATGGCGTGCGCTGACCCGTATCCTCCGGCAGACGTGCCGTAGATTCCGACTCGCGAAATGTCCATGTACGGATACTTTGCCGCCATCTGCTTAATCATTGCGACATGATCCGCAAACGAACCTCCGAGGTTGTGATAGGAAAATTCGTGGAAAGCGCGAGAACGTCCCGTGGTGCCGCGGCCGTCAACCATCACCACCACGAAGCCAAGTTCCGCCATGGATTGCAATCGAAACGCCGAACCGAACGACTTCGGCACGAAGAATCCCTGCGGCCCTGTGTAAACTTGCTCAACGATCGGATATTTCTTCGATGGATCGAAGTTTGTCGGACGCACGATGACGCCGTATAGGTCCGTCGTGTTGTCCAGAGCCTTCCCTTCGAATGGCTTCGGGAATTTCCATCCAGTCTTGAGGAGAGCGCTTACGTCCGTCTTTTCCAGCACACGTATTTCCGAACCGTCCTTCGTTCGCCGAAGCACCGATTCGCCGGCCAAGTCCACACGCGAGTAGTTGTCCACAAAATATTGACCATCCGGCGAGATGCTTACCGTGTGATTTGCATTCTCTGGCGTAAGAAGTTCAAGGCCAGAGCCGTCGAAATTCGCGCGGTACAGATGCGTCAGATACGGATCTTCGTTTTTCTCGCGACCGCTCGCTAGAAAATAAACCTGACGGTCCTTCGCATCCACACTCTCAACCTGCCGGACCACCCACGGGCCTTTCGTTATCTGATTTTCAAATTTGCCCTTGTCATCGTAAAGATACAGGTGATTCCAGCCATCCTTCTCCGAGGACCACAGAATGCCGCCATTGTCCGGAATGAACCGGAAGAAGTGTTCGCCGGGATCGATATACAAGCCATCCTGCTCGCTGAGCAGCACGTTTTCGTCGCCGGTCTCGGCGTTGACAACTCGCAACTCGGTTTCTTTGTTGCCGCGCGTACCGCGTTCGTAGAAGAAGCTCTTGTTATCCGGAAACCAACGGAAGTAGCCGGGGCCTCCCTGAAAAGCCAAGTCTAACGGAGCCGTCTTTACGTCAACTCGCTCGCCAGACAATACGTCAAAAACCATCAGCTGCGCGTGCGGAAGAGCCTCCCCGGGCAACGGGTAGACATAATCGTAGGCCTTCGGTCGAAGTTGATCCGGTGGTACGAACTGCAAACTCGTAAAGCGCCCCGCGCTTCGCGAGTCAATCCGGAACGTCACCAACTTCGAGGAATCTGGCGACCAAAATACTTCCGGACGTTCCTTGGCGTCTTCCCCTCGCTGAATTCCCTCGGTGACAAGAGTGCGAAGATCGGGAAGTGGCGTCGCGTAGTCCCATCCGGGCATGCCATCGCGCGTCAACTGGACGACCTCGCCCGTCGAGACATCGCGCACAAATAGATTGTGATCCTTCAAGTAGGCGGCCCACCGGCCATCCGGAGAAACATTCTCGAAAGGATTCGCTTTGGGATGCGCGCTCTTCGTGCATTCGTAGTTGCTTAGCTTGCAAGTCCAATCTGTATCCTCAACCTGGAAACGGATCGCATCGCCATGGTCGGCATATTCAAAAGCATAGAAAGGCAAGTTCGTGCCTCCGTACGGCCGTCCCGAGGCACGCGACAAACCTGCGGCAAGCCGGCTCTGATCAAACGCTGGAGCGCTAGTGTTCTTAGCGGCATCAACCACCACGAATTGCGAACCCTTCGGGCCGTCCGTTCGGTACCAAAAACGGTCGCTGTGCTCAATCCAAGTAGGGCGGACTTCCGCCAGAGAAACCATGGACCGTATGTTGCCGGGCAAGAACCGTTCCGCTCGCTGGTAATCCGCAAGGGTTCCTTGTGCGGATGTAATCGAAGGTATCCATAGCAAACAAAAACTTGCGACTGAAATGATCACGCGACGGCGAACTAACGGCATTCGGCCTCCTCCATGAACAGAAAATGCGCAGGAAATGCAGCGGAACACAAAAGCGCCTGACAAACGCGTCGGAATTCCCGGCCGTCCAGTCGCACTATCGCCCTGGAATAAACAACTCCAATCTAACGTGCCATGACACCGACTGCCCGGGTGCCAGCCAATCCATGCCGGTATTTCTACCGCCCCAGATTTTCGTATTGAACGGATCCGCCAAGTTAAACTGGGGCTCGAGGACAATATAATGCTTGTCCGGCGGTGCGTAAGCCTGAATTGCTTTGATCTGAGGCGAAAGCGCCGTAATGCGAAGTCCATACTTCGCCGCTGGATCAACGATCTCGATCACCGCGTTTCCAGCCGCATTGCGTTTCAAATCCGTAAAGCAATCATCCATATAGAGCGTCGGGCCAAGGGCCGCGCCATCCGGAGCAGTGAAATCGTAGGGCGTACCTTTAACCGGTACCACCTTCCCGGTCGGAAAAACGTCGTCGTAGTTGTTGACCACCGTGCGCATATCGGCCGGCAAGTGCAATCGCGCCTGCGCCCGGTCGCCGCTTGGAAACCGGAAATAGGGATGGAAACTGATCGCCATCGGCAATTTTTCCATGCCAACGTTCTTTGCTGTGACGATTACGTCAAGCGCGTTGTTCTTCAGCGCCATCCGCACGCTCACGTCTGTCTTTGACAGCCAGTGGCCGTCAAAACTCCCGCCGCGAAGGAAGGCCGATACCGTCGACTCCGCAGGGCCATTATGAAACTTCACATCCTGGAAGTGCGCCGACATGATCAAGCCGTGCATGGCATGAACTTCAGCGCCCGGTTTTTTCCCTTTCCAATTCGCGGGAAGCGATAGTTGCTTCCCACCTATCGTCGTCTCGATTGTTTTTCCGTCGGCGGATAGCTTGCCGCGGATTCGGTTCGGATACGGCAGCAGAATCGCGCCGCCCATCGAAAAGCTCTTGTTTCCAAAAGCGTCGTTTTGATTCTCGAGGATATCTTTGGCTTCCGGCAAACTCGGCGCATTGAGGACGTCAATGTCTCCCTTGCCGGGCAAATAAGCCCTGATCTGAAGTAGATTCATTCCGTTGCCAGGCAGGATCGTCGCCCCAAGAAATTGCGGCTCCTTTCGATCCGTTGGCTGTGGGCGCGTCAGAATGACCGCAGGCTCCCCCCCGATAGAAATAGCGCCAGCTTGCGCTGCCGCGCGCTCTCTCGGCCTCACCGTACGCGTTTTGGATCGATGCCCGGGCGAGGCTTGTACGGCAATCGGACCAACCGCGAGGCACAGCAAAACCATAATTCCCCACTTTGTCATCGAGATCTCCATTCCTCAGGAAAACGTTTACTTGGCTGCATGAAAGTGATTCCTTCGCATCACCACGAATTTCGAACACCTTATACCGAGATTCTCCGCGGCAAGCAAGAACCTTTCTATGTGAATCATGGGTCTTAACCGGCAGCTTGCTTTCTCATTTGATGGTTGACGGGACCCTCGTGATTTTCACCGCCTCTTCGTCGCCATTCACAGGAACGACGATCCGCTCATCTTCTCCCCGCTTGCTGGTCAGTTTTTGCAGCAAACGATGCCCAAGGCTCACTTGATAGTTTCCTTCCGGTAAGCCGGAAACATCGATCGGTGTCTCGTGTCGGCCCTCGGCGCGATTTTCCAGAGTGAACGCTATTTGGCGCAGTGGGCCGTCGAATGACACGGGTTGACCCTTTGCGAAGCCGTCGCGACCGAGAAGAATGTGCAAGCGTTGAGCGCCCCGCAAAATGTGGAATCGCGTGCGCAAACCGTCTTTCGGGATGACCTGCGTTAATCCATTCTCATTCTTTAGCACTCCGCCGTATGCGAAAAGCCCGAAAATGGGATCGTCCACCACGACCGTTGCCGCCGTGCGTAGCGCCCCTGTGAAGCCCAAATCAATTTCACCTGAGTACCACCACGGCCCGCGGCCCATCTCCTTATTGCCCAGCCACGCCCGGCCCCACGGACGTGGCTCAAATCCGCCGCTTGCTCCTCCGTCGTTATTTTTCCCGGGATACCAATAGCCGTAGTTGGATTCTGGCGTGCCTGAGTTAAGAAGCGCCCACGAACTCAGGTACGACGCGAATCCAAGCCGCATGTATGCTGCGGGATCCTTCGCGAAATTGAGAGCGTAATCCATCACGGCCCAGCCGCCCATTTGCGCCATATAACTAAGGGTATAGCTCGCGTTGCCGCTCGCGCGATAATCGCTTCCCAAGTCATAATATGCAGTCTCAAGCCAGCCCCGGCAGGCGATGTTCAGTTTCATTTGCTCGTCTAGAAACGCCACTGCATCATCATATTTAACCGTGCGGCTAAAATCGGTCGTCCAATCCGGCGAAGACAAATCCCCAGGCGTCTCCACATGGGCCAGTGCGTAATGCGCAAACGCCTCCGTCGATTCGAATCCTGTGGAATCAAACGGATACTCCGAGCCGAACAAATATGGATGATCGTTGATGAAGTATTCGACTTTCTTCTCCCACGCAGCTTTCAGCCAATCGCCCTGATCTTTGTGGCCACCGTCATAAAGCGCTTGAATCAACGCCGGAATCACTAGTTCGTCGTATGTCCCCGTCTTGTCCGCGGACCATTTGATCAGTTCGTCCGGCACGGTGAAGAACGCTTTGGCCGTTCCGAAAGCGCGTTCCAGGTAGCCATCCTCGTTCAGATACTTTGTCGTCGCCGGATAAAATTTAGCGACCTGGTACATGTAGTAGTACATCGCGATTACATGCGGATAATCGTAAATTCTCCACACATGCTTTTTCCCGCGCACGTTGTCGTACGGGCTATCGCGATTCACTTTCCAGTTAGGAATTCCGTAGATCGCATACGGGTATTCTTCCTTGTCGGTCTCCTGCAGGCCGCCCCAAACATAGTTCTTGATGTAGTACTCAACTGCGGAAATCTCCGTTTGCGATGGATAGAAAACGTTCTTTCCTGCAACGTACATCGCCTTGCCAAGAATCGGATCGTCGCACGCCACAGCATAAGACTGCAGGCCGTCGAGATCGTCCGGGCTGCGCAGAATTTGGTGTTTCATATCCCACTGGGAAAAGAGGCCGTCGTACCACTTGCTCGGGTCCCGATGTTGCTCGTGTGTGACGATGAACGAAGCGCGTTTCTTGAAGAGCGTCTCGAGTGGCTGGGTCACAAAAAATTCAAGTGAAAGATACTCGCCTTTCCCGTATTCCACTTTCAGCAGGTTCTCTCCCAAACGAGAAAACTTCACTTTGTAGACAGGCAAATCCTTTCCACGCTCGCCCAGGTATTTAATCTGCGTGCTTTCCGGATGCTCGGCGACAATGGCGCGAATCTTGTTGCGCGTGTGCAGCGAAAACATCGCCGTCAGGTCCGTCGGAATCGTCATTCCCGGCACCACGTTCACGTCGAAGAGGCCATCTTTATAAAGCACCTTGCGCACTCCGGCATAGTCCTGAGCCCATTGGAACCGGAATCCATATCGCGCTGAATCGCCTGCATGTCCCTGCGAATCGAGAATCAGCCGCGTGTTCGGCAGCCGCCAGTTCCCTCCCTTGGCGCGCAGCTCCTCCGCAGCAGCCGCCGAATGGATATAGGCGGCGTACCCGCGACTGGCTCGCGAAAAATCAAAATATTCAAGGCCGGTGCCCGCGAGAGGTGTCATCACCAGATATGGGCCTTCGGAGTTGGTTCGCATCAGAAAAATGAAAGAGCCATTGCCGCCGATAAAACTGTGGCGGATCAGCCGCTTCGTATATGTTTCCGTCTTGTCCCAAACATATCGCGTGTTGAACTGCAACGGCAGGCCGAGATCTCCAACTTCGATTTCGTGATCGGTGTTGTTGTCGAGAGATATCGTCCAAACCAAAGCGTCCTTCTGCAGTTGGAAACGCTCGATCGCTTGTAGGTCGCGACTCGGATTTATTTTGTCACCGGCATCGCCGTTGATGCGCCATTGGAAGATGCCAGCCGTTGCGTTGTCGTCGAGTTGCACTTCTATACGAAGCGCCGAGGTGGTGACGGGACCGAATGTCGCTTCGCTAAATTTGCCGGCCACGACAGGAAAACCGCTCCCCGCATTCACTTCCTTCCAATTGCCAGCGTCGCGGTAAACGACTTTCCAACTCTTTGGCAGTTTGCAGGGCGTATTCGGATTGTCATCTTCGGCCCAGTACACTTGCGTTGACCAGATTTTCTCCGCTTTCGCAAAATCATACTCAACCCATTCAGCCGTTCCCTTCTTTCCGTTCCAGACAAATCGCGGAGCTCCCATGTCGCCTGAGCCCCGCGGAACGATCTTGTCGTTCAACGCAAACACCATCGGCGAAGGAACGGAAGATGAGGCACGGCTAGAAGTCGCGATAGTGGGAATCGGTGTCCCGATGCTGTAAGTCACCTTAGAAGAGCCTGCGACGGAACTATTGTTTATTTTCGCGGCAGAGGCTTGCTTCCAGTCATGATCACCGCGCGCTCGGTATCGAATGATCACGTCCCCCAGCGCTTCCCCGGAAGCTATATAATCCGTGTCATATTTGTCCCGCACACGCTTCAGGCTAG
>Ga0307372_10002095_pt1 | contig 33646 bp, 42 predicted proteins | sample OX1MG_FD_202533 | JGI IMG/M metagenome (GOLD analysis project Ga0307372, IMG submission 202533) | Soil microbial communities from Risofladan, Vaasa, Finland - OX-1 | ecosystem: Environmental > Terrestrial > Soil > Coastal area > Acid sulfate soil | place: Finland: Risofladan, Vaasa | collected... | reverse complement strand
ATTGATGTGGATCAATTGATCGGGATCGCGTGCGCCCTGCTTCAGCGTCAGGTTTCGGTGCCGTCGCGCGTTCGACCGCGATGCCGCCGGATGAATTTGATCTAGATCAAGGACGGACCGGGCACATCCGTTTGAATCTCGCATTCATGAAACCAAGCGAGATCAATCGTCATAGATTGACGGCCGTGATCGGCGGTGTCGCCGTGCTGGCAACCGCGCTGTCCATGCTGGCGTGGCAGGCTGGCGCCGCCGGGCCGGCACCGATCAGCTACACGGACGATATCGCGCCGATTCTCAAAGGCCGCTGCATCTCCTGCCACCAGCCGGGCGGCGAGGGGTTCAAGAAAAGCGGTCTCGACCTCACGACCTATGCCGGGCTGATGAAGGGCACAAAATTCGGCCCCATGGTCGTTCCAGGCAGTCCGGATACCAGCAACCTGATGTGGCTGCTCGATTGGCAAGCGTCGCCCGCATTGCGCATGCCGCATGGCAAGAAGCAGCTTTCGAGTTGCGACCGCGACACGATCCGCAACTGGATTCGTGAAGGGGCGAAGGACAACTGATCGGTTCGGCGCGTCGGGGTCGGCTCTCTCGCGTGCCCTCATGCCGAGCCCGACGCGGGACGCGACGCGGTGCTGCGCACCGCCCAGGCCGCAGCGATTCAATCCGCGGAAGTTTTGCTCTAGCTTCCGCGGGCCGCGCGCAATTGTCCGATGTCGGTGATGACGAGGCCGCCGACCGCGTCCCGGGCATAGCCGAGGCTCAGCAGCTTCGCCGTGTGCCGCGCGGGTAGGGTATGCCAGCCCAGTCCCTTGGACAGCTCCCGAAGGGACTCGAATTCGGCCGCCGAGAGGCCGCCGTTAAGGTCAAAATCTGCCATGCCAGACAATATGGTGCGCCGCGAGAGAAAGCCACAAGGGTACGCCGCGAGACAAAGCCAAAGGGCTGGCGCGGTATTAGCCTTCGGGTAAGTATAAACCTTTAAATTGCAGTGAGGAGACACCCGCTCGGAGGAGCGGTCGGGCATGGCCGATACACCGCTGCATTCGGAGCCGCTGACGACCGCCGTCCGGTCCGCACGCCCCCGTATGGCTGGATGGCGTCCAATCGGCGTCGTCGGCGGGCTCGCGATTTTGTGCATGCTCGGCCTCGCCGTCGTCCTCTTCCTGCATCTGCGCGTGGCGTCCGAGTGGCCGCAGCAATCGCTGCTGATCGGCTTCATGCTGGCGTGCGTCGGCGCCGGCGCCGGCATCGCGGTCGCGTTGCGCGGCACGGACGCGTCCGCGCGCAACGGCACGGAGCCCGATGCCCCGCACTTCGCCATGCTCGAGGATGCGATTGAATCGCTCGGCGATGGCGTGGCGCTCTACGGTCCGGACGACCGCCTCGTCTGGTTCAACCAACGATTCCGCGAGCTCCGGACCATCAATCCGCTGTCGTGTCAGATCGGCGCGCATTTCGCGGACATCCTGCGGTCGGCCGTCGCGTCGGGCGAACTTCCGATGCCGCCGGAAGGGGTCGAGGCGTGGGTCCGAAAGCGCGTGGCGGAACGCCGCCATTCGGCTGGCTCCAACATGCAGCATTGCGCCGGCCGCTGGATACGGGTGACCGACCGGGTCACCCGCGACGGCAGCGTCATCGGCATCCACGCCGATGTCACGGAGCTGAAGGCGGCCGAGGCGGCGGCCGAGGCGGCGCGGGCGCAGCTGGAGCGCCAGAACGCGGTGCTTTCGACGCTGATCGAAAACCTCCAGGTCGGCGTCGCCCTGGTCGACGGCGACCGCCGATTCATGGCCCTCAACCAGGCGTATCTCGAGCTCTTCGATATTCCGCGGGGGACCTTCAAGCCCGGCGACACGTTCGAATCATGCATCCGCTACATGGCCGAGCACGGCGATTACCCCGACGGCGGCGACGTCGAGACAACGGTGCGCCGGGTCGTCGCCCGCGCCATGCACCCCGAGCCTCAATCCTACGAGCGCACGCGCGGAAACGGCAACGTCGTCGAGATCCGCCGCGTGCCGCTGCCGAGCGGTGGCTGGGTCACGGCCTGTATCGACGTGACCGAAGCACGCCGCCACGAGGCCGCCGTCAACGAGGCGCAAGCCCGGTTGGCGCAGCAGACCGATGTGCTGTCGACCTTGATCGAGAACGTGCCGGTTGGTGTCACTCTGGTCGACGGCGACGGCCGCTTCATGGCGCTCAATCGGCCGTTCATCGCGCTTTACAACTTGCCGCCGGAGCGGATCAAGCCCGGCGACACGTACGAATCGTTCATCCGCTATTTGGCCGAGCACGGCGATTACACCGGCGACGACGACGTCGAGACAACCGTGCGCCAGGTCGTTGCCCACGCCACGGGTCCCGAGGCTCAATCCTTCGAGCGCACGCGCCGCAGTGGCCAGGTGGTACAGATTCGCCGCGCGCCGCTGCCGAGCGGCGGCTACGTCGCCGCCTACATCGATGTGACCGACGCGCGCCGCCGCGAGGCCGCCGTCAACGAGGCGCAAGCCCGTCTGAAGCGACAAACCGAGTTGCTGTCGACCTTGATCGAGAATCTCCAGGTCGGCGTCGCCCTGGTCGACGGCGACGGCCGATTGATGGCGCTCAACCACGCGTATCTCGACCTCTATGACATACCGCGGGAGACTTTTAAGCCCGGCGACACGTTCGAAGCGTGCATCCGCTACATGGTCGAGCACGGCGATTTCACCGACGGCGACGACGTCGACGCGATCGTGCGCCGGGTCGTCGCCCGCGCCATGCGTCCCGAGCCTCAATCCTTCGAGCGCACGCGCGCCAGCGGCACCGTGGTCGACATCCGCCGCGTGCCGCTGCCGAGTGGCGGCTTCGTCACGACCTATATCGACGTGACCGAGGCGCGCCGCCGCGAGGTCGATCTCAAGGAGGTTCGTACGCGGCTCGAACAACAGGCCACCGAGCTGGTCGCCACGGCGCACAGTTTGCATGCGGCGAACGCCGCCAAGTCCCTGTTCCTCGCCAACATGAGCCACGAGCTGCGCACCCCGCTCAACGCGATCCTCGGATTCTCCGAGATCATGCGCGACGCGATGCTCGGCCCGCTCGATTCGCGGTACCAGAATTACGCCAACGACATTCACCGTTCCGGCGGGTACTTGCTGGGGCTCATCAGCGACATCCTCGACACGGCGAAGATCGACGCCGGCCAGATGCGCCTCGAGGAGGACCGGATCGATCTCGTCGAGCTGGTCGGCGAATGCGAACGCCTGTTGCTCGACCGGGCACAAGGCGGCGACGTCTCGATGGCTTACGAGATCGGTCGGAACTTGCCGTTGATCGTGGGCGATCGGCTGCGGATCAAGCAGGTGCTGCTCAATCTGCTGGTCAATGCGATCAAATTCACGCCGGCGGGCGGCAAGGTCCGGCTGTCGGCGGCCGCATCGAAGGAACGGGGCGTCAGCATCGTGATCGCGGACACTGGCGTCGGCATGGAACCTGCGAGCATCGCGCGCGCCCTCGAGCCGTTCCAGCAGCTCGACAATCGGCTGGCCCGGCGCTACGAGGGCAGCGGATTGGGCCTGCCGCTGGCGAAATCGCTCGTCGAGCTGCATGGCGGCAAGCTGACGATCGAGAGCGATCTCGGCAAAGGCACGCGCGTGCACGTCTGGCTGCCGCCCGAGCGCCTGCTCGACGAGTATCCCGCCGCGCCGGCCGCCGACCATCGCCTGAGTCGCTAGCGCAAACTTCCACTGAATTGAATCGGTGCGGCCTTCGAGACGCGTCCTTCGTTGGCGAACCTCTGCTGAGCCCCGTCGAAGCACTGAGGAGCGTCCTTCGTCGGCGAACCTCATCCTGAGGAGCGAAGCGTCTCGAAGGAGAGGTTCGCCGCTCAGGATGAGGGCGTCTCGAAGGAGAGGTCGGCCGGCTCAAGATGAGGGCGCGCGAGATGGCGATGCAGCAGCAACCTGCTCTTGAGCAGCATCCGCCGGGATCGAATCCGATCGTCGACATCGTCTCGCCCTTCCCTCGGCCGGCGATGCGGGGTGACGCGTTATCGGGACGTCGCGACGCCAGCGCCCCCCAGATTCGTCATACCGGCGAAAGCCGGTATCCAGGGTGAGACTGGACCCCGGCTTGCGCCGGGGTGACGAGCGGAGATGCGAGGTGACGGGCGGCGATTTTATAGGGTCTGGAAAACCGTCTTCAGCGTCGCGTCATGTTTGATCGAGTGATTCGCGAACCACCTGACGAGCTCCACGGAATAATCCGGCAAGGTGGTCGACGGACTCTGTTCGATCTTGCCGACGATGGCGTGCAGGTCGGTCAGCGACCGTTCGTGCGCGGACCCATGGTCGTCGAGCGCGGTTTTGCCGGCCGCCTTCGCGTCGATCGAGGCCCACGCGCCGGTCACGATGTCCTTGAGGATCGTCATCTCGTGGTCGAAGTGCTCTTTCACCGCATGGATCAAGGCGCGCAGGTCGGGATATTTCGGCGTCATATCCTCCTGCGCGTCGAGCGCGGCACAGAGTTGATTGATGCGATTGATAAGGTCGCGGTGCTGCGCGTCGAGCGCTTCGTGGCCGACGGAAAAAGTCTCGCTCCATGCAAGTCGCCGGGTCATCTCGGTTGGTCTCCGCCCACGATCGTTCTCGACGAAGCGCGAATTGGCTTCGCCCTCGCGTTTTCTCTACACCGTGCACATTGGACTTAGATTGATCCAAATCAAACGCCGGCGCGGGGCCGCCGCCGGCCTCGGTCGGCCGCGGTAAGGCGCGTTAATTCGTGACCTTCTGCCACGCCTGCTCCGCGGCGGGCGGCAGCTTGTCCATGTGCTTCAGGAACAGGGCGAGGGTCCAAATCTGCTCGTTGGTCAGCGTGCCCTTCCACGACGGCATGCCCGTCCACCGGATGCCGTGCTGGATTTTCCAGAACGAGAAGCCTTCGGGATCGTCCTCGACGCCGTCCGTCGCCAGTTGTGGCGCCCGGGGATAGATGCCTTTCGCCACCGGCGTGGCCGACGCGTCGCCTTTCGCCGTGCCGTGGCAGACGGCGCAGTGCTGCCCATAGAGCGCGACGCCGGCGATCAGGTTCTGGTCCGTCAGCGCGACGGGATTGGGTCCCTTGGGCGCCTCGCGAGCGAGCGTCGCATCGAGCGACGTTTGCGCCGCCCATGTCTCCAGTTGCGGCGGCGTGGCGTCGGCGTTGGCCGGAACCACGCCGCTGCGCAGGACGAGATAGCCGCACGCCGCGGCGACGACGATCGCCGCCAGGATGCCGGACATAAATCCTTTGAACGTCATGATGACCCTCGCTCCCTGTGGCTGGCCTGCCGCGCGGCGGACTATGGCCGGCCAAGCTGACGGCAAGCTGACAGTGACGCAGGCGTCGCGAGGAACGAACGCAGCTTGGCTCGATAATCAGACGCGCTTTCATCGCGCGCGCGAATGTCGCCGCGAAAAGTCGCGCTCCACTCGGACACCATGAACGAGTTAAGCGAGTTTTGAAGACGCCGCCGGTAAGTGCCACCCGCCGGCCGGGCTTTTGTTGGCTGCGTTCGGCCGGCGCAAGGCGCCGATCGCCGAGGCGCTGAAGGCGCGATTGGCGCACGTTATTCGCGCTTGTCGTTCTTCTCCATCCGATCGAGCTCGGCTTGCAGCCGCTTGATTTCCTGCAGATGCGAAACGGCGCGTGCGCCGTTGACGCCGTCCGCCAGCTGCTGGCGGTACAGCGCGATCTGGCGGCGCAGCTCATCGGCGCGGTTCATAGCCGGCGATTACACCACACGCACACGAGAATAAAAATGATCTACATCAACATGGGGTTAATTCGCCGAATTTTCCAGCGCGGCTCGGCAGGGGGTTGCAGCGCAGCCGCTTCGATTACTTCCGCGCGGGTTCGCCGGGGCTCGCGGCGCCGCTGCTCGCCGCGGAACCGCGCCTGGGCCGGCGGACAGCTCGCACCTTGCCGCTGTTGCCGCCGCCGCAGAAGAACTGATCGCCGCCATCGGACTCGAGCCCCGACACGACCACGCCGGGCGGCATCTCGAGGCTCTCCAAAACCTCGCCCGTTCGCGGATCGATGCGCCGCAATTCGCTCGCGTCGTCTTCCCAGGTGCCGTGCCAGAGCTCGCCGTCGCTCCACGTGACGCCGGTGACGAAGCGGTTGGACTCGATGGTGCGAAGAACCGCCCCGGTTTGGGGATCGATTTGATGGATCTTCCGGGCCCGATGCTGCCCGACCCAGAGCGTTCCTTCCGCCCAGGCGAGTCCCGAGCCGCCGCCCGCAGGCGCTGGGATCGTGGCGAGCACGCGGCCGGTCTGCGGATCGATCTTCTGGATGCGTTCGTCGGCGAGCTGAAACAGGTGCTCGCCGTCGAAGGCCGTTCCGGCATGCGCGGGGACATCGATCGAGCGCAGCGCCTTGCCGCTCGCCGGATCGAAGGCGTTCAGCTTGTCGCCGCCAGCGAACCAGACGTGCCGACCGTCATAGCTGACCCCACCCACATTGTCGGCGCCCGGAAAGGGTCCGTACTCACGGACGATATCGGCTTTCGATCGTTTCATGAGTCCATCTTAGCTGCCCGGCAGCGGTGCGGGGAGTAACAACGTCGTCGTGATTCCCGGGAGCGGCGGGGTCATCCAGCGCCGTGCCCGGCCGTGGCCGAAGGCCTGCACTTTGCCCGATGCGGCAAGCGCGTCGAGCGCGCGCTGCACGGTGCGCTGGCTGGTGCCGAGCGCGAGCGCCAGCGCGGAGCTCGACCACGATTGACCGTCGGCGAGGAACGCAAGCACCGCCGCATGCTCTTCTTCGACGGGCCGCGCCAGCACGACGATCTCGCGCGCGCCGCGCGGCGACAGCGCGAAGCCCCGTTGCGTCGCGCTCACGCCGGCGACGGATCGCAGCAGCGTGCGGAGCCGCCCGATCTCGACCCGCAACCGCGCGCGATGGGATTCGTCGGCGTGCTTCGCGCCGAACGCGCGGGTGAGCAGCACGTCCCGCGGCACGTCGCCGGGCCACGCCTCGCCCAGCGCGCGTGCCAGCGCGAACAGCACCGGCCGCCGTGCGAGCGGCACGATCACGCCTCGCTCGCGCACGAGATTGCGGCAGGCGTCGATGACGAGCGCCTTCGACGCCAGCAGCGCCTCGACATCCGCGAGCCGAAGCGGGCGCGCCTCGCCGCGCGTGATCAGCCGCGCCGCCGGCGTGTCGAGGATCGCGAATGCCTGTTCGATCTCCGCCGCGAGCGCCGGAATGCGCGCCCAGCGCGCGGCTTCCTCGGCGCGGGCGAGCGCCGCGTGTGCTGCCCCGGCGCGGACGCGCCGCATCGCAATGCCGGCGATCGCGAGCTCATGGATGGCACGCAGCGCCGGCGTCAGCGCCGCGAGATCGAGCTGCGCAAGCTGGCGCTCGGCCTCGTCGAGGCGCCCGATGAGGAGCAGGCGCCGGGCCTCGAGGGTGCGCGCATGGGCGGCGTTCGCCGGGTCGCCCTGCGCTTCGAGGGTCGCCGCTGCCGCGGCGAGCGCCTTCGTCGGCCAGGCGAGGTCGCGCGCCGCGAGCGCGATCTCGGCCTCGGCGACGACGCACCGCGCGCGAGCCGTCGCCTCTTTCGGGCCGAAGGCGCGCGCCGCTCGCCGCACCAGCGCTTTCGCGCGGTCGAGATCGCCGAGCTGGGCCATGGCAATGCCGCGCAGCGCGAGCGCCGGCGCGTCATCGCGGAGCGCGACCCGGTTCAGCGCGCCGAGCGGATCGCCCATCGCGAGCGCGCGCGCCGCGGCTGTGATCAGCGAGTCCATCGCAATCGCGTCACACTTGTCACTCCCAGGGGCTCCGAGCCCGGTCCTAGCTTAACCCACGACGATCAACCAGCACGGATCAAGGAGAATGACGATGACCACACACCAGACCGGAACACGTGAACAGTGGCTTGCGGCGCGGCTCGCGCTGCTCGATGCGGAAAAGGCGCTGACGCGGCAGGGCGATGCGCTCGCGCAGCGGCGCCAGGAACTGCCCTGGGTCCGCGTCGACAAGGACTACCGGTTCGACACCGACCAAGGGAAGGCTTCGCTCGCCAACCTCTTCCAGGGGCGCTCGCAGCTTCTCGTCTATCACTTCATGTTCGGACCGGACTACAAGGCCGGCTGCATATCCTGCTCGTCGATCGCCGATGGCTTCAACGGCGTCGCCGTGCACCTCGCCAACCACGACGTGATGCTCTGGGCGGCGTCGCGCGCGCCGCTGCCGAAGCTGCAGGCGTTCAAGCGGCGGATGGGCTGGAGCTTTCCGTGGGCGTCGTCGCAGGGCGGCGACTTCAACTACGACTTCAACGTCTCGATCACCGAGGAGCAGCAGCGCAACGGGAGCGTCGAATACAATTACCGTCGCGGCGGCCACGCGATCACCCAGGCGACGCTGCCGCCCGTCGTCATCGAGAACGCGGCCCAGTCTGGCGCCGAGCCTGCCGCGTATGTGCGCGAGCGGCCGGGCCTCAGCGCCTTCGTGCTCGAGGACGGCGTCGTCTACCACACGTATTCCACCTATGCCCGCGGACTGGACGGGCTCTGGGGCATGTGGCAGTGGCTCGACCGCGCTCCCAAAGGGCGCAACGAAACGGGCGTTTGGTGGCGTCACCACGACGCGTACGCCAAGCCGTGAGCCAGGTCGTGGCTGTCTGCATCCCACGCCCTCATGCTGAGGAGCGTCCTTCGTCCGGCCGACCTCTGCTGAGCCCCGTCGAAGCACTGAGGAGCGTCCTTCGTCCGGCCGACCTCATCCTGAGGAGCGAAGCGTCTCGAAGGAGAGGTCGGCCGGCTCAGGATGAGGCCAAACTGAGACACTCCCAGCGCGCCTTCCTCGGCGTCTCGGCGCTGCTCTTCGCCGCCAGCGCGGCGGTGACGATCGTCTGGTGCGGGTCCATGTCGGCGATGGCCGCGATGCCGATGTGCGGCGGCTGGACGATGTCGATGGCGTGGCTGCGGATGCCCGGACAGACGTGGCTCGGCGCGGCGGCGTCGTTCCTCGGCATGTGGCTCGTGATGATGGTGGCGATGATGCTGCCGTCCCTGGTCCCGATGCTACAGCGCTACCGCCAGGCGGTCGGCAACCCGGGTGCGACGCGCCTCGGTTGGCTGACCGCGGTGGTGGGCGTCGGGTACTTCGTCGTGTGGACCGCGTTCGGCATCGCCGCCTTTCCGCTGGGCGCCGCGCTGGCGGCGGTCGAGATGCAGCAGCCGGCGCTGGCGCGCGCCGTTCCGGTCGCGGTCGGCGTGGTCGTCCTGCTCGCTGGCGCGTTCCAGTTCACCGCATGGAAGGCCCGTCACCTTGCCTGCTGCCGGGCGGCGCCGGGGCGCGGCCGTATGGTGCCGGCGGACGCCGGCACGGCCTGGCGGCACGGTCTCCGCCTCGGCCTCCATTGCGGCTATTGCTGCGCCAACCTGACGGCGATCCTCCTGGTCATCGGCGTCATGGACCTGCGCGCGATGGCGGTCGTGGCGGCGGCCATCACCGTCGAACGTCTCGCGCCGGCCGGTGAGCGCGTCGCGCGCGCCATCGGCGCCGTCGTCGTCGCGGCAGGCTTGTTCCTGATCGCGCAAGCCGCCGGAATCGGATGACGCATCAGCTCGCGGCGCCGCCGCAAATCGCCGTTGGTACGATTCCATACATTCGAATTTCCGCGGCGGCGAGCCATTGAGGCGCGATAGGGAAGCGGACGTGACTGATACACGTCAGTGCCGGCCCCGGTGTGCTGTATAACCTTTGCTCATGGAAGCACGCGCTGCCGGGTTGCGTCGCCAAATCGGGACCTATCGCCGGCTGCTGGCGGAAGGCGTTCCCAGCGATATGGCGCTGGCCTATCTGGCCGAGATCGCCAAATTCGAAGCGGAGCTGGCGCAAATTGCGGCGCGACAAACGCCCAACGTGGTCGGTCCGAATCCCGGCTAGGCCGCGGTCGACTCACCGCTCGCGACGGCAAGCACGCCGCAACCCGCGCCGCGCATTTCTGATCTAGATCAAAGCGCCCGACTGTGGCGAGCCTCTAGCCTCCTTTTTGGATGCGGAGAACAGGCCGTGGACGAACCTTCGGCGGGTTCGTTTGACGGGCTGGTGGAAAGGCCCGGACGGCCCTGCACGGCATTTCAGGGGCAACCGATGAAGGCGCAGGTTCTCTATAAAAAGAGTTTCCTTGTGAACGACGCCGGTGCCGTTTCGATGACGCCGGCAATTTTCGATCAAAGGGAAACGCGTCGGCGCTCGCTCTTTTCTCACACTTGGGTGGAATTGATTCCCAAGGTGTTCGAAGACGTGCCGAAATATTATCGTCCGGGCAATATCGTCGCGAGCTTCGGCTTGTGGGAATTATGGGTTTGGCAGTTCGTCAGAACGATAAAGTTGGAGCCGGGTTGCAAGGTGCTCGACGTCTGTGCCGGCACCAACGACGTCGGTATCAGGCTGCTGCGGAAACAGCCGGATATTTCCGTCACGGCGATCGACCGCAGCAAGGAAATGCAGGACGAGGGCCGGCGGCGTGCCGCAAAATATGGCTTTCATATCGCCAGCGTGATTGACGACGTGCATCGGCTTCCGTTTCCGGCCAATTCGTTCGATGTCGTTACCCTGCAAGCCGCGTCGCGCCATCTGCAGCTGGACAAGGTGCTGCCGGAGATCCTGCGCGTGCTGAAGCCGGGCGGAAAGTTTTATCATTGCGACATGCTGAAGCCCAGCAACCGTATCGTCGAATGGCTTTATCTGCGCTTCCTGCGCCTTTCGGTGGCGTGGACCGCCTGGATTTTCGGATCGACCGACGCATCCAGGAAATGCCGCGAGTATTTCAAGGATGCGATCGCGAACTTCTATACGCCGGAGGAATTGTCCGCGGTGTTTCGTCTGGTCGGCTTCGCCAACGTCACCTGCGAAAAGAGCATTTGGGGCGGCATGATCGGCTATCACAAGTCGCAACAGTCTCCGGCGCGGTTCCGTCGCCGCGTCTTTGATGGTCGCAGCTCGCCGCCGCCCTATCTGCCCCGCGCGATGCGCAACTCGCCGGCTTCGGTCAGCGACAGGCCGCCCGGGCTGTCGATCGCATAGCCGAGTTCGATCAGCTTCTCTTCGTGCTGCCACAGGACGCCGCGGCGCACGAAGCCGACCGCCAGGTCCTCGAGGGACTGAAACTCCGCCTCGGTCAGCGGCGCATCAAGGTCAACATCCGTCATGGCCAAAGGATGCCACGCGCCTTCCGCGCGTCTCAAGAGAGCGGGTGTGTCCGAGATGCGACCAAATTGAGGCAGCGTCGCGCGCGGCCCGGCGGCTCCAATAACTCGTCACCCCGGCGCAAGCCGGGGTCTAGTCTCGCCATGGATACCGGCTTTCGCCGGTATGACGAATCTGGGGGCGCTTCGCGGCCAGCCCCGAAAACCCCCGGGGCGCGGCGCGGCGCGCCGCCGCTTCCCCATCACGCGCCGCCGGGCGAGTAGGCCGTGTACTCATAAATCGAGATCGGCGAGCGGCGGCCGGTCTCTGTCCGGTTTGACCTCGAAAGCGGACATTGGTTGGCTACGCCTTTGTTAGTCCACGTCCTCGGGTAGCGTCTCAGTTTGGCCTCATCCTGAGGAGCCGCGCGCCCTCGATGCTTCGAGACGCCCTCATCCTGAGCCGGCCGACCTCTCCTTCGAGACGCTTCGCTCCTCAGGATGAGGTCGGCCGGACGAAGGACGCTCCTCAGCATGAGGGCGCGGGGCGTCTCGAAGGAGAGCCAAACTGAGACACCACACGTCCTCGCTGTCGCGAGCGTGCCGGAATGGGTCGTGGCTCGGCATGCTCTGTCTCCATTCGCGTTCAATGCGTGAATTTCGGCCAAGCTCGGACCTAAGCCCCGGGAATCCCTGCCGGATTGCTGCAACGCAATATTGCTATCTAACAGACATTGAAAACCTTGATTATATCGGCGAAAGGGCCCATGTTTCCGATTGTGCAGCGCAACATTGTTGCTGCAACAAGATAACCCCTCACAGGATGCACGCCATGGACAGCTCACAGAGCTTTCTCAACCCCGACTTCAGCAAGGCTTTTCTCAACCCCGACTTCAGCAAGGCATTTGCCGGTTTCACGTTGCCCGGCTTCGACGCTGAGACGATTCTCGCTCATCAGCGCAAGAACATCGAAGCGCTGACCCAGGCCACCCAACTCGCCACCGAAAGCTTCCAGGCCGTGGTGAATCGCCAGATGGAGCTCGCCCGCGAGGCGATCGACGAGGCGTCGGCCCTGGTCCGCGACATCATGCAGCCGATCGCGCCGGAAGCGCGTGCCGCCAAGAACGCCGAAATCGTGAAGCAGGCGTTCGAGAAGGGTCTCGCCAATGCCCGTGAAATCACTGGCACCCTCGCCAAGGCCCACACTGAGGCGTTCGACGTGATCACCAAGCGCGTCTCCGAAGGCCTGGACGAGATCAAGACGGCTTCCGAGAGCGCCGTCGCCAAAGGCTTCAATGAGAGCAAGGCCACTGCCAAGAGCCGCGTCGCGGCCTAACCGTCTCGTTCGATACCGCTAAGCAGGGCCGCTCCCAGGGGCGGCCCTTTTCTTTCGTTTTTCCAGAATCGGATTGTGACGGTCAGCCCGCACCTCCGCTCGTCACCCCGGCGCAAGCCGGGGTCCAGTCTTGCCGTGGATACCGGCTTTCGCCGGTATGACGAATCTGGGGACGCTTCGCGGCCAGACCGGGAAATCCCCGGCGCATGCGCTCGCCGTCACGAAAAAGCCCAAGGCGGTTTCTAGTCTCGCCGCCATGCCGTCATCGCAAGTCGGCCGGCTTCCGTTTGGCAAGCCGCCCATGCGGCGCGATTGGCGCGCCGTCCTCCGCCGAATCGAGCGCTGGCGAAAGCGCCTGCGTCGGGCGTGGCGTTGGTTGGCGGCGCGGCCGCGTCGCCTGCGCATCGCGCTTGTCGTCGTAGCACTCCTCGCCGTCTTCTCGGCGGTGAATTTCGCCTATCACGTCGTCCGCAAGCCGACCGAGTTGTTCTTTCCGCTGGCGGGCACGCTCGCCAAGACGCCCGCCGACGCCTGGCGCGATTACGCCGATCTCTTCCGCGAATATTCCACGAAGGATATTCCGCCCGCGCTGCTGGCGGCGCTCGCCGAGGTCGAAAGCGACGGCAATCCCGTCGCGCGCACCTATTGGCGCTGGCGCTTCGCGTGGAATCCGTTCGCCGTCTATGCGCCGGCCTCGACCTCCGTCGGCATGTACCAGATGACCGACGCCGCCTTCGACGAGGCGCGGCATTATTGCATCCGCGGCCACGCCGTCACCGACGACTGCTGGTTCACCGGCCTCTACACGCGCGTGCTGCCGCACGACGCCGTCGAGCTCACTGCGGTATTCCTCGCTCGCAAGGTCGCCGAGATCCGCGCCGCGCATCCCGATCTGCCGGCCAGCCCACGGCAGATTCAGGATCTCGCCGCGATCGTTCAGCTTTGCGGCATCGTGCCTGCGACGAACTTCGCGCGCCGCCATTTCCACCTGGCGGCCGGCGCGCGTTGCGGCGACGAAGCCGCCGCAAGCTATCTCGCTCGGGTCGACGCCATGAAGCGGCGGTTTCTGAAGATCGCGGCGGAGCGGTAGGTCGCTAACCGGCCGACATCCAGGAGCTGTGGCCAGCCATAGACGATACGTTCTCATTTTGTTCTTGACTCGCAAGGTGTGATATGCTATGAAAACCGCATCCTGAGAATTGCGCCCGGCGGTCACCAGACCGGCCGGGCTTTTTGTTGGCTTGTGCGCAGACTTCTCGGGAGGCGTGCGATACGCTTTGGGGCGGTACGGCTCAAAGGAATGGCGGTACATCATTCGAGCGTCCAAATCCGATTGGCAGAAGCTCTTCCTTACGTGGCCGCCAATCTCGGGAGTGAGCTATGACGGATACGTCTCGCGACCGTTCTATCTTGTCTGAAGTTAAGGCTGATCGCCCGATTTCTGTGGCGACGCTCGCCTATTTCCGCCAGCGGCTCCGAAACCATCTATATGAAATGGTGCTGGGCGAGTTTCTAAAGCAGGAAGCCGAGCATGGCCTAACAAAAGCAATGCTTGCGAGACGCATAAGACGCGACAATCCGTCTCAGATTACGCGCTGGCTTTCAACGCCCAGCAATTTAGAGGTCGATACTATCAGTGATCTGATGGTTGCGATGGGCGCTGAACCCAAAGTGCAAGTTGGATATTTGGACGACGAATTTGCGAGCGCTCGAAATGACGGCGAACACGAGTGGCTAGACGCGAATAACATTGCGTGGGCGAACCAAATTCAAAGGTCGGTACCTCATCGATTGCTCCCACAAAATGTTGCACAGGCGAAAGCGGCTGGGGTACGAACTGAGAGGCCGGCAAATGAAAGTGGTGGAAATACAGGGAAACCAATGCATCCGGCTTTTCAAGCCATCACCGCCAGTACCGCCAGATAACGTCAAGGCTCTGAACTTTATCCGCGGCATCGAATCCCGCTATGGGTTTTTTCAAGGGCCCCGCACAATTGCAGACGTCAATTTGCAATCTGGAGTCGCTTTTCTCCGCGGCCAGTTTAAGAATCGATGGTTCATTGAAAAATTCCAGCTGTTCAATCACGGAATAACCGCGGAAGCAAAAGTTGCGACCGATGAGTTGGATGAATTTCTGGATGACGCGACATCGTGGGCACGGCAGCAGTTAGGTTTTTCGGAAAGGGAGTTTGATTTTGGCGCGCGGCTTTATCTTAGTCAGATTGAAGTCGAAATTGACCTTCCGTTCGATGCTGCGTTCGCGCGGTTTGAAGAGTTTGGTGCCCATCTAGCGGCACTCGCCAAGTCCTACGGGCGCGACGGCGTTCCGAATTTTGGTGTCTCGGATTTCCGGTTAGCTGCTGGCGCAGGAGAGCTCGTATCAGACGTTGCCGGTGCCGACTTTATTTTTGCACGGAAAGCAGGCACAACCAAAGAAGCGAATCGTTATTTCTCGTCTGCACCGGTCAAAACTGCCGATCACTTGAAGCTACTCGACGAGCTCGTGTCGGTATTTAATTCTATGAAAGCCGACGCACGCCAACGGCCTGCCTAGAAGGCTTTTATCACCTTTTTGAACGAGACGTTCTCTCTTCGCCTGTCTCATACACGATCGTCTCGCATCGTGGCATTTTAAGCGAATTGGGGTCAGAGACGACTTTCCGCTCTCGTGCCGCCGCTATGACCTTGCGAACGTCACCAATGCGGCGACGTCGTGGCGATCGGCCGCGCGCAGCGCGGCGACGTAGCGCTGCTGCTGCCCCAGGTGAACCGCTCGCCGCCCAGCCGCGTGACGAGCAGGTCTGCGACGAGCCGCGCGTGCCGGCCGGCCGCATCGAATGGGCATGCAGCAAAAAGAAAAACTGGGTTATGCCAAAGCCGCCATCGCGAAACGGGCGGGGCGTGCACGGGACTGGGCGGCGGGCGGCGCGCCAAAATACCTGAAGCTCCTCGCCGATCCGCCGCCGAAAAAAAAGCGCGATCTTTTCCTCTTTGTGATCGCCGGCGCCGAGGCCAGAAACCCCGCCGCCATGGCGATCATGAAGGCCCTTTAAGCGTGCCTTTAGCTGTTCTTGCCGCCCGCGGCGCTGATCCGCTCGCCGGTCACCCAGCCCGCCGCGTCGGAGGCAAGGAAGACCGCGATACTGGCGATGTCGTCCGGCTGGCCGATGCGGCCCAGCGGCGTCGTCGCTTCAGCCGCTTTGTGAAATTCGCTGCCGATGACGCCGGCGGTGTGGGTGCCTTCGGTTTCCACTATCCCGGGCGCCAGGGCGTTGACGCGAATCTTGCGCGGTCCCAGTTCCGCCGCCAGCGCGCGCGTCGCCGCATCCACCGCGCCCTTGGTGGCGGAATAGATCACCGAATTGGGAAGCGCCGCCTGGCTGGCGACGGAAGACAGGTTGATGATGCTGCCACCCTCGGGGCCGAAATAGCGCGCGGCTTCGCGCGCCGCCAGAATGGTGCCCAGCACGTTTGTATTGAACTGGCGGTGGAATTCTTCCGGTTCCGACTGATCCAGGGGCAGGAATTTGTACACCCCGGCATTGTTGACCAGGACATCCAGATGCCCGAACGCTTTCTTGGCCGCGGTGAACAGCCTTGCGATGTCGGCGGGTTTTGACAAATCACCCTGTATCGCCACCGCCTTGCCTCCGCCCCTGGCGATGTCCGCCACCACCTTGTCGGCGCCCGCCTTGTCGGACGCATAATTCACCGCCACCGAGGCGCCTGCCGCCGCCAGGGCCCTGGCGATGCCGGCCCCGATGCCCTTGGACGCGCCCGTCACCACCGCGGCTTTCCCGTCGAGATTGCTCATGAAACTCTCCCAATGATCCAATGTTCGACGCGTAGATAATCGTCGAAATATCGAATTCAAGGGCGGCGACATGGCGGAAGAAAAAAAGCCTCAGATTTTGGCCAGGCGTTCCAGATAGGCCGTGAGAACCGGGCGGTTGACCCTGAGATGCATGAATTTGCCCGCGCGGCTGGTTTCAACCAGGTCCGCTGTCTCCAGTTCCTTGATGTGATGGGACAGGGTGGCGGGGCTGACCGCCTGCGCCTTCTGAATGGCGCTGCAGCTTGCCGTCTCGCAGGCACCGATCTGCTTGAGGATTTGATAGCGCCTGGGCTCGGCCAGTGCCCGTGCGATACGTTCGAATTGTTTCTCCGTCAGCTTGGCCATTTGTTTCAAATACGCCGATTGGGGCGCTTTGCAAGGCTTGGGATTGTGCCCCGGCCGGTTCAACACACAAAATCTGCATCTGCCGCGAGGGTAGCGCTCCGCGCCGAAACCAAGCAGAGAAAATCGCATTGATGATGGCGCCTTGAGGCGGATGAACCATTGCTCCCTCATAAGGAATTGGGGTCTAAGGAATTGCGGTCAGAGAGGATTTTCCTGATCTCAGACCCTTCGCGCCCGCTACGACCGCCCAAACGCCACCAACGTCGCGACGTCGTGGCGATCGGCGGAGCGCAGCGCGGCGACGTAGCGCTGCCGCAGCTCGCCGGCGCTGTAGAGGCTGCCGCTTCCCCAAGTGAATCGCTCGCCGCCCAGCCGCATGACGAGCAGATCGGCGACAAGCCGCGCATGCCGGCCGTTGCCGTTGGCGAAGGGGTGAATCAAAACGAGGCGGTGATGGAGCCGGACGGCGATCTCATCGGGCGGATAGGCGGCGCGCGCGATCCACGTTCTCGCGTCGTCGATGAGCTTGCGCATCTCGACCGGAATTTCCCACGGCGCGATGCCCAAATTGCGCTCGGTCGTGCGGTATCGTCCCGCCCAGCGCCACACGTCGCTGAACATGCGACGATGAATCTCGAGTATGAAACGCTCGTCGAGGATCTCGCGCCGCCGGCGCAGCGCCCAGTCCTGCCCGCGGGCGATGTTGTCCTGCTCGGCGGCGTTGAGTTCCCGGCGAAAGGCGATATGCGCCGGGATCAGGTCGTGCTTTTCCTCCGGCGCGAGCGGTGTGCCGGCATCGTCCGGCGGCGCGAACAGATCGCTCACACGTCGTTCCACAAGTCGCGCGACTTGATCGTGTGCGCAAAGTCATCGATCCGCGCGTCGCGCTCGGCCGCGGGCAGGGCCTGGTTTTCCAGCAGCATGCTGTGCTCGACGGCTTGCAGGCGCTTGGTGGCGATCGTGCGGGCGCGCTCCTTCACCGTCGTCGCCAGCTTCCGGTTCGGCACCAGCGCGTAAACGAGCGTGCAGTCGAGCGCTTCGGCCGCGCGCCGCAGCGTCGCCAGTTCGATCGAGCCGCGCGCTTCCGAGCGCTCGATCGCCGCGAGCGTCGGCTGCTTCACGCCGAGGCGTCGCGCCAATTGTTCCGACGACATGCCGAGCGCTTCGCGGATCGCCTTGATCCAGCCGCGCGCCGGTACGGCAAAGCGTTCGGCGGGCAGCGCGGCAAGACGCTCGTCGAGCTGTTGTCTGGCGCGGGTCGCAAGGTCCGGTTTCATAGCTTATAGCCTATGGTTTCACGATTTCTAATAGACTATAAGCTATTAAAAATAATTATTCAATAGCCTATAGACTATATTTATTGGCCGGCCACAGCTTAAGCCATTCAGGCGTCGACATTAAACCCGCTAGGCGCGGCCATCCGAGAGTTCTCTTTTTGTTCTTGACTCGCAAGGTGTGATATGCTATGAAAATCACATCCTCAGAATTGCGCCCGGCGGTCGCCAGACCGGCCGGGCTTTTTCGTCCCGCTCTGGCCGGCGCCCAGAGTTGCCGCCGGAGTACAAACAATTTGAGCTAAATCAATGCCATCGGCGGCAACCGGGCGCCGACTGCATACATGAGCACGCGTCACCTAGCCGCCGAGACCGTCGGCTTCCTCGTCGTTCTGACGCTCGCCGCCTTCATTCCGCTGGCGCTCAGCGCCTTGATCGGACCGTGAGCGTCCCGCGTCGATGAGTTGAGCGAAGCCCGTTCCTGTCGCCGCGCGAAAACGTCCGCCGACGCGCCTTCGTCTTGCTTTTCATCATCGCCATGCCGGAGCCCCGCGCCGCCCTCGGCGCGATTTCGCTCCCCGCGAACGCGCCCGCGGCCTAAGCCGCCTGCCGCGCGGGGCTTCGGCGCCCGCACACCTTTGCTTCGGAGTCCGCGCATGACGCCGCGTCAACGCCGCTTCGTCGACGAATACCTGATCGATCTCGATGGCCGCCACGCCGCGATCCGCGCCGGCTATCGGCGGGGCGGCGCCGGCCACCGCGCCTATAAATTGCTGCGCCGGAAGGAGGTCGCTGACGCCCTTGCTGCGGCAATGGCGGAGCGCTCGCGCCGCACCGGCATCACGCCCGAGCGCGTGCTCGAGGAGTTGGCGCGCATCGCCTTCGTCGATTGGCGCCGCCTTGCCGCCTGGGGGCCGGACGGCGTCTCGGTTACGGAATCGAACGAGCTGTCTCCCGCCGAGACGGCTGCCATCGCCCGGGTCAGCACCGATGATGGATGGGAGCGCCGCGTCGACGTCCACACCCACGACAAGCGGCGCGCGCTCGACACGCTGGCCCGCATCCTTGGCCTTCCCGTCGATCCGCCGAAGCCGGTGTCGCGCGCATGAACGAGCAGGAGCATCGCTTCGTCGCCGAATACCTGGTCGATCTCAACGCCTCAGCGGCGGCGACGCGCGCCGGCTACGGCGGCAAGCGCTATCGGTGGCGCGTCCAGCGGCTGCTGCGTCGGCACGATATTGCGGCCGCGATCGCCAAGGCTGAGGCCGACCGAGCCGAGAGCCGCCGAGTCACGGCGGATCGGGTTCTTGCCGAGTTCGCGAGGATCGCTTTTGCCGACATGCGGAGCTTCGTCGAGTGGGGACCCAACCGCTTCGAACTGCGCGACTGGAAGCTGCTTTCGGATTGGGAAGGCGGCGCGGTCGCGCGGGTCGAGCCGCCCGGAAACGGCAAGCCCGCCAGCATCCGCCTGCACGACAAGCATTCGGCGCTCGAAGTGCTGGCGCGTCACACGGGTCTGCTCGGGCCGAACCGCATCACGCGTCCGACGGACTATCGCCAGGCCGGCCGCGACGCGCGCGCCATTCTGGTCGAACGCTTGACCAGATTGGCGCGCAAAGACGACGAACCGAAGAGCTCGTGAACGACCATGATGCCAACTGGAGCAAGGCTGAGCGTCTGGCGAGGACGGTGCCTCGGTTGGAATGGTTGGCGCGGATCGACGGCTTTGACACCGGTGAACAACGCAGCCTCGCCAATGCCTGGGAAGAACTCTGGGCCCGCCCGTCGCAGCTCCCGCCGCCGGGCGATTGGCGCGTCTGGCTGCTCCTGGCCGGCCGCGGCTTCGGCAAGACGCGCAGCGGCGCCGAGTTCGTCCGTGCGCGCGTCGAAACCGGCCTGGCCGCGCGCATCGCGCTGGTCGGCCCGACCGCGGCGGACGTGCGCGACGTGATGATCGAAGGCGACAGCGGCCTGCTCGCCGTCGCGTCGCACAATGAGCGGCCGCTCTATGAGCCGTCGAAGCGCCGGCTCACCTGGCCCAACGGCGCCGTCGCGCTCGCCTTCTCGGCCGACGAGCCGGAGCGCCTGCGCGGTCCGCAGCACGATCTCGCCTGGTGCGACGAGCTCGCCGCGTGGCGCTACGCCGCCGCCTGGGACAACCTCTTGCTCGGCTTGCGCCTGGGATCCGATCCGCGCGCCGTGGTGACGACGACGCCCAAGCCCAACCGGCTGGTGCGCGACGTTCTGGCGTCGCCCGGCACGGTGGTGACGCGCGGCACGACGTTCGAGAACAAGAAACACCTGGCGCCGGCGTTTCTGGACTCGATCGTCCGCCGCTATGCCGGCACGCGCCTCGGCCACCAGGAGATCGAGGCCGAGCTGTTGGACGACGTGCCCGGCGCGCTGTGGTCGCGCGATGCGATCGAAGCCGCACGCGTCGCGGCCGCGCCGGATCTGTCGCGCATCGTCGTCGCCATCGATCCCGCGGCGTCGGCGGGCGAGGGCGCCGACGAGACCGGCATCGTCGTCGCCGGTCTCGCGCATGACGGCCAGGTCTACGTCCTCGACGATCGCTCGGGCCGGATGAGCCCGCGCGCCTGGGCGCTCAAGGCCGTCGCCGCCTACAAGAGTTTCGCCGCCGATCGCATCGTCGCCGAGGTCAACAACGGCGGCGACATGGTCGAAGCCACGCTGCGCTCGGTGGAAAGCGACGCGCCGTTCCGCGCGCTGCGCGCCTCGCGCGGCAAGGCGATCCGCGCCGAGCCGGTCGCGGCTTTATACGAGCAGGGCCGGGTGCATCACGTCGGCTGCTTGCCGGCGCTGGAGGATCAGCTCTGCGCCTTCACCGCCGATTTCGATCGCGCCGCGGGCTCGCCCGACCGGCTCGATGCGCTGGTCTGGGCGGTGACCGATCTGATGGCCAACCGCGACGCCGCGATCCTCGACTACTACCGCCGCCTGAGCGAGGGCCGGTGAGTCTCTCATCCAGTCCACGGATACGTCACCCCCACCCTAACCCTCCCCCTCGAGGGGGAGGGAAGGGAGGGGGGCGCGCTCCGCGTTCACCGCCCCAGATTCGGATTGAGCTGTTGCGCCCGGGCGATGTCGGCGTCGCCGGCCACAACTACGACCGAATTAGATCGTGCCGCGCTCCAACATGCCGGTGATTACGTGCGGACCTTTCTCGCGCAGAAGATCAAGAAACGTGTTTAACGGCATTAGGTCTTCGGACAGCGAGAAATGCATATCTACCTCGGCGTTTCTCCATTGCTGCGCAAAGCGTGGCACCCGAAGCGCAAAGACCCGATCAAAAAGCCTTTCGATAAGCAGTGTCTGCGCGCGCCTGGCCGAAAGCACGTACCAGGGCGCGGCACGAATACGTTCGTATGCCGCCAAAAAGGCGGGGCTTCGCTCCTCCACGGCGCGCTGAAGGATACGGTCTTCGAAATTTCTCACGCCACTGATTCCGGCAGCACCAATCCGAGCAAGAAATTCAACGTCCGAGTTGCGGATCATTGGCGCGATCGCCGTCGGCTCCAAATTCGCAACGCCAACGATGAGAAAAATGTAGGGCAGGTGCTCCTGATCTTGCCTTTCGAGAGCCTGCTTTACTTTGTAGGTCGCAAGAGGAAAGCAGTCGGCCATTTCAAGGCCGACCATCTCCCGGCTCCTGCGGAAAAGCGGTCTGAAAAATTTGACGTTGATTCTATAAAGCGGGCGGCCGCCCCCGTTGTAAACGCGGTAATCGGTGCTCGTTCTACCTTCACGAACATCGCGCAAAGTGAATTCGTTGGGCTTCACCCGCTCACGGTAGATGTCTTCGAATGCAACCTCGGCAGCCCTGCCAACCAGGAGTTGGCCGATGTTCATGCGTGCTTTCGTTGCGCGTGCTTCGTCTACAACGTGAATTTCCGCGCCCAGCGCCGCGGCAAGCGGATCGGGTGCATCTGCCACAGCTTTAAGACGAGCACGGGTCGTCCGGACTTCTTTTGCGGCAGTTTCCAACGAAGTTCCTGCGCGGACCAATAGAGCGCCTCGGATGAGATGAAACGGAGTAGGCCAGTCGCCCTCTGGATAGAGGCGCGACAGCACGCTCGCTATTTCATCCATCACTACAGACGGCGTGGATCAATGTTGAAGCGGATTGCAGAACCACGAACGTAATCGCAGTTCGAATCGATCGCCAACCAGCGGCGGCCCAAGTCCTCAGCGGCACGGCCGGTCATGTTGCTCCCAGCAAACGGGTCGATGACCAGGCCATGCTCCGGCGTGATAAATCTGATGAAGAACTCGGGCAGAGCGTACGGAAAGCGCGCTGGATGCACCTTTGCCCCGAATTCGCGGCATCGTTTGATGTAATCGGAGTTGCTCTCGTTATTGCCACGCTCGATCAGATTAGAAGGGATCGAGCCTCCCAAATCCCGTTGGAATTTGCTCGTGATGTTGTGCCCGCTTGGCCGCTTCTTGGCTTTGTATCCGCGTGCAATGAGTCGCTTCATATCTTCGCTGTAAGGAGCGAGTACGTTGCGATTGTCCGCTCTTGGCCGTGGCGACTTCGATAGCCACCACACATGCTCAACGGAGTCTTTAATTCGGACCCGCCGAACATTTACCCATTCAGCCGGCGCCGGCAGTTTTGCCGGGTTGTACCAGAAGCATTCCTGGGCTAGGTGGAAACCGACCTCTTTGCATAGCGCGATAAGCAACTCGAAGTGATAGAGCGAACGAGTCGGCTGTCCAGGATTGTAGCTGCCTCCGATGTTGAGGATGAAGCTTCCGTCCTCGGTAAGGATACGCTGTATCTCTCGCGCAAACGGCAGCATCCATTCAACGTAACCGTCCTTATCGACGTTTCCGTACTCCTTCTTGAAGTGCAGGGCGTAGGGCGGCGACGTAATGACGGCGTTCACGCTGTTCGCCGGAAGATCTCGCATGACCTGAAGACTGTCGCCAACGATTGCGGCTCCGAGCTCCGTGGCGTAGAGCGGTTTGAACCGTCCGACGTACGGCACAGTTGAATGCCGTAGGGACAGTGGCGGGACGTCACCGGCCGGCAACGGAAGTCGTCGTTGAGCGGCGGGGATATCTCGAACCGCAGTCGTAGCAGCCAGTTTCATTTTTTATGTCCCCCGCGGCCACTTAGGCCCCGAATCAGCCACACGGCTAAATCGATAACCGAATCAGCGTTCTGAGGATAGCCTAGTATCAGGGACAAAACAAGAACGCCCAGCTTCCGCGTTCCAGTCCGCGTTGTTGCGCTGAATTTCGCCATCGCATGACAAGCCATCGCATAAATGACCGACTCCCAACCCACCGCGACGCCCATCGCCGAAGGCATCGTCGCTCGCGCGGCGCGCGCGCTCGGCTATGTCGTCACCGGCAACGCCGGCGGCTGGTTCGGGCCGTTGAATCCGCCGGCGGCGCAGGCGCCGGCCGATGTCGCCGGCCGGCAGTTCGACTTTCCCTCGGGCTACAACCTCGTCACGCGGCCGCGCGCCTACGAAGGCACCAGCTTCGCGGAGCTTCGCGCGCTGGCGGATTCGTACGATTTGGTCCGGCTGATCGTCGAGACGCGCAAGGATCAGATCGAGCGCCTGTCGTGGTCGATCCGCGCGCGCGAGCGCGCCACGGCGGCGAAGGACGATCCGCGCATCGACGCGATATCCGCGCTGCTCGCCTGTCCCGACGGCGTCCATCCGTGGACGACGTGGCTGCGCCTGGTGCTCGAAGACCTGCTGGTGATCGACGCGCCCGCGCTTTATCTCCGCCGCACGCGCGACGGCAAGCTCTGCGCGCTCGAGCCGCTCGACGGCGCCACCATCAAGCGCGTCATCGACGATTGGGGCCGCACGCCGCAGCATCCCGCGCCCGCCTATCAACAGGTGCTCAAGGGCCTGCCCGCGGTCGACTACACCGCCGATGAGCTCTGGTACCTGCCGCGCAATCCGCGCGTCCATCGCGTGTATGGCTTCTCGCCCGTCGAGCAGGTGCAGATGACCGTCAACATCGCGCTGCGCCGGCAGGTCTGGCAGCTCCAGTATTACACTGAGGGAAATATCCCCGAGGCGCTGATCGGCGTGCCCGACACCTGGACGCCGGATCAGATCCGCCAGTTCCAGGGCTATTGGGACAGCCTGCACGAAGGCAACACCGCCGCGCGCCGCCACGCCAAATTCGTGCCCGGCGGCGTCGCCAAGACCTTCATCCCGACGCGCGAGCCGGCGCTCAAGGACCCGTTCGACGAATGGCTGGCGCGCGTCGTCTGCTACGCTTTCTCGGTCAGCCCGCAGCCTTTTGTCCAACAGCTCAACCGCGCCACCGCCGAGACCGCGCAGGACGCGGCGCTCGCCGAAGGCCTGCTGCCCCTGAAGACCTGGGTGAAGCAGCTCTGCGACCGCGTCATCGCCCGCGAGTATGATTCACCCGATCTCGAATTCGCCTGGAGCGACGACGCGCCGAGCGATCCGGCCAAGGTCGCGTCGGTCGCGGTCGACTACGTCAAGGCCGGCATCAAGTCGGTCAACGAGGTGCGCGCCGAATTGGGCCTCGATCCGGTGCCCGGCGGTGATCATGCGGCAGTCGGCGGCGCACCTGCCGTGCGAAGCCAAGGCAAAGAGTCTCAAGCGCCAGCCACGCCGTCGAAAGAGACGCTGCTGCGCTTCAATCCGAACCACTACGGCTCCGGGCCGCAGGGTGGTCAGTTCGCACCGGCGGGCGAGGGCGGTAGCGGTGGCGGCGGTCTTGAGACGGCGCAAGAAACGCTGTTCGGTCGACCGCCTGTCGTTCCCGACGACGAGCTACCCGAATTCAAGGAGCCGATTCCGCGACTCAGCGGCAGGGATGGCGCAAAGGACATTCCCAGTTGGGCGCGCGGCATGCGCCCGCGTGTCGGCGAGAACGGTCGCGATTACGCGAAGCGGCTGATGGACGAGAAATACGGCCCTGGAAACTGGGACAAAACGAAGCCAGAATACAAACAGCTTCAAAAATACGGCGACCGGAATTTCCGCGACCCTAAATCCATCGTGCTGCCGAATGATGACGGCGCGTAACCGGAGCGATTGCCATGGCCAAAGTTTTCATCATCTCGTTTGATCGCCAGCTTCCCTCCGGGGAAGACGACGAGCGGTTGCTCGGCGTTTATTCGACCCAGGAAAAAGGCGAAGCCGCTTTGGCGCGATTCAAGGCGCAGCCCGAATTCCGCGATTTCCCGGACAATCTCGAACTCGGCCCCTTCACGCTCGATCAAACGCATTGGGAGGAAGGCTTCGTCGATGTTCCGTACAAGGAAATGTGATGGCGGCGTCGATGCGGCCCGCTGCCGCGAAATATCAGGAGCCCGACATGGAAACTGTTTACGTCTTATGGCATCACCGGCATGATCCGGACGGCCATAAGCACGACAAGCTGATCGGCATCTATTCCTCGCGGCAGAAAGCCGAGGTTGGGATCGCACAGGTCCGCGACCAGCCGGGCTTCAAGGAACGCCCAGAGGGCTTTCGAATCGAGGACATGAAGCTCGATCAGAATTGAGACGTAGGAAGCACAGTCGTCTACCTGGGCAACGCTATTGACGGATCAGGATCCATCTGAACGAGCCCGAGCCGCTGGAATGTTGCGGCTGAAGGAGATCGCGGTACGGGTCATGAAAGAGAATCCGCCGCTGATTGTGGATAAAGCTCGCGCTCTTTTCTATGAGGCTCCGACAAATACGCTTGTGATCATCAATCGCCTGAATTCAAAGCAATCGACGATCATGCGTCCGCCAGGCGGAGCCGCTTACGTCGACAAGTTTCTGAGGAAACCACCTCATATCGAATGATTGTCGAGAAACTCGCAAACGGCCAGGTCGAGATCGTCGCGACGGAGAGCGAACGCTACATAATCGCTCAATGTCTCAATGAATGTTGCAACGGTTTCAAGCTTGCGGATTTCGAGGCACGAATAGGTGCTGGAAGGCCACACGTTGAAGAGCTTCTGGATAAACTGACTGCAATGTACCCGTCGCGTGTTGGCCAGGATGAATAATGGAAGTCATTGAAACGACTGACGGGAACTTCTCCATTAGAATTATGCCTGAAGAGGGCCGTGTTCTCGTCAACTGCATGATCGAATCGATCAAGGAAATTCCGCAGTCGGAATTTCAGACCCGCGTCGGAGTCATGCCGAGCGCAGTGAATATCATTTTGGCCGCGATTGCTCGGGCGCTATAGCAGCCGCATTGTCCAATCTTCACCTTCAACCCACAGGGCGCCTTCGGGCGCCCTTTTCATTTGCGGAGAATCAAACCATGCGAATTTTCGTGCCGCTCGAGAAATTCGACGAAGAGAAGCGCCTCGCCATCGGCTACGCCTCGACGCCGGCGCTCGACAGCCAGGGCGAGATCGTCAAGCGCGAGGCGGTCGAGGCCGCGCTGCCGGATTACATGCGCTTCGCCAACATCCGCGAGATGCATCAGCTCTCGGCGGTCGGCGTGGCGCAGACGGCCGATCTCGACGCCAAGGGCCTGCGCATCGCCGCCAAGGTGGTCGACGACGACGCCTGGGAGAAGGTGAAGCAGGGCGTCTACAAGGGCTTTTCCATCGGCGGCCGCGTCACGTCGCGCGATCCCGCCGACCGCCGCGTCATCACCGGCCTTGAGCTCACCGAGATCAGCCTGGTCGATCGGCCCGCCAATCCCGAAGCGGTCATCGACGTCTACAAGGTCTTCGAGCTCGCCAAGGAAGGCCGCCGCAACAGCGCCGCCGACCAGAAGCGCATCCAGCATGTCCACGACACGGCGGTCGAGCTCGGCGCGCGTTGCGCGCACGCGCCGGCCGCCGCTGCTACCGACGAGCCGGATGACGGCATGGCGGAAGGTGAGGGCAAGGCCGCGCGCGGCGGCGATCTCGCCAAGCACGCCAGTCTCGCCGAGCGTCTCGATGATCTCGCGCGCCAGGTCGCGGCGCAGGGCGCGCTGCTCGATAAGCTCGCCGCCGAGCCGGCGCCGGCGAAATACACCGCCGCCGCGCGCGTCGTGGATAAATCCGAAGACGGCGTCGCCAAGCGCGGCGACGACGAGCTCAAGACTGCGCTCGACGCCATCCGCAAATCGCACCGCAATCCGATCCGCGTCGGCTTTTTCTAAGCCGCAGCTTCCAACCACCACCTCCGCTTCACCCCCTCACCCTTCCCTCTCCCCCGAAGTCGGGGGAGAGGGTTGCTTTGAGTTGGCGAGCGCAAGCGAGCCTTACTCGAAGCTGGGTGAGGGGGATGCACATCAACCATCCCCGATAAGGAGTAACGCATGACCGTCACCACCCAAAACACCTTGGCCGCCTTCAAGGCGGCGCAGCAATCGCCGATCGACGATCCCGCCTTCGCCGGCCTCTTGGCCAAGAGCACCTTCGCCGAAAGCGGCTCGCCCACCGCCGGCCTCACCTTCTTCGATCTCGAGCCCGGCGCCAAGATGCTGGTGCCGGTGCTGACGCCGCTCCGCAACGACGTGCCGCGCGTCACCGGCAAGGGCGGCATCCAGGCCAACTGGAAGGCGATCACCGGCCTCAACACCGCGTCGGTGCGCGCCGGCATCTCGCCGGGCAATCGCGGCGGCGTCATCGCCGTGACGACGCAGGACTACAACGCCGTCTACAAGGGCATCGGCCTCGAAGCCAACGTCGATTTCGAAGCGGTCTATGCCGGCCAGGGCTTCGACGATCTGCGCGCGCTCGCGGCGCAGACGCTCCTGGAATCCTTGATGCTCCAGGAGGAGCAGATCATCCTCGGCGGCAACGGTTCGCTCGCGCTGGGCACCACGCCGACGCCGGCGCTGACAGCGTCGTCGTCGGGCGGCTCGCTCGCCACCGGCACGGTCTCGGTGATCGCCGTCGCCTTGACGCTCGACGGCTTCCTCAACAGCTCGCTCGCCGGCGGCATTCCCGCCGCCGTCACGCGCACCAACGCCGACGGCTCGTCCGACACCTTCGGCGGCGGCTCGGCGCAGAAATCGGCGAACGCCACCGTTTCGGTCACCGGTCCCTCGGGCGCGGTCGCGGCCACCGTCGCCGCCGTGCGCGGCGCCGTCGGCTACGCCTGGTTCTGGGGCACCGTCGGCAGCGAGATTCTCGGCGCCATCACCACCATCAACTCGGTGTCGATCGCCGCCGCGGCCGCCGGCACGCAGACCGCGTCGTCGCTGCCCGGCTCCGACAACAGCGTCAACGCGCTGGTGTTCGACGGTCTGCTGACCCAGTGCTTCAAGCCGGCGCTCAACGCCTATTACGCGGCACAGCCGACCGGCACCGCCGGCACCGGCACGCCGCTCACCGCCGACAGCGAAGGCGGCATCGTCGAGTTCGACGCCGCGCTCAAGGCGTTCTGGGACAATTACCGCCTGACGCCGACGGCGATCTACGTCTCGTCGCAGGAGATGCTCAACATCCACAAGAAGATCCTGCAGGGCGGCACCAACACCGCCGCGCGCTTCGTCTTCGCGGCCGATCAGGGCGCCGTCCTCGGCGGCGTCATGGTGCGCAGCTACCTCAACAAGTTCAGCATGGCCGGTCCGACCGAGATTCCGATCAAGCTGCATCCCAACCTGCCGGCCGGCACCGTGCTGTTCTTCACCAAGACGCTGCCCTATCCGCTGTCGAACGTGCCCAACACGGTGCAGATCCGCACGCGGCGCGACTACTACCAGGTCGAATGGCCGCTGCGCGCGCGGCGCTACGAATACGGCGTCTATGCCGACGAAGTGCTGCAGAACTACGCGCCCTTCGCCTTCGGCGCCGTCACCAACATCGGCAACGGCTGACGCTAGGCGATACAGCCGAGCCTATCCCCCTCGTTCTGCTCAGAGTAAGGCCCCGCATTCGTCCTTCGAGACGCCACGCGCCCTCATCCTGAGGAGCGAAGCGTCTCGAAGGAGAGGGCGCGTGGCTCCTCAGGACGAGGACTCAGCGCTCGCCAACTCTTCGCAACCCTCTCCCCCAACTTGGGGGAGAGGGAAGGGTGAGGGGGTGCACTCGCTCTCGGAGATTCAGAATGAAAAAGCCTTCGCCCAAACCCAAACCGTCGCCGCGCACGCTGCGCCTGCGCGCGCCGGACGGCTGCACCTCGGTGTCGCTCGCCGGCCGCGAGTTCGCGGTCGTGAACGGCATCGTCGCCGTGCCGGCCGAGCTCGCCGCGATCCTCGTGCACGCGCACGGCTTCGCCTACGAGGCATAGCCGATGGCCACCGGCGATCTGACGACGCTCGCCAACGTCAAGGCGTGGTTCGCGCCGCCCTTGACCGCGACCGGCGACGACGCGCTGCTGACGCGCCTATTGCGACATGAACGATGGCACCCACCGCGATAGGGCCAGATGCGTCGCCGACTGGATCCTGACCATGCAGGATGAACGCGGTGGGTTCAGCAATTTCAAAGACATGGACGGTTCAATTCGCCCGCTGCAAAGTGACCGCGCCTACGCGCCGTCCGCGGCAGGGTCAGCAGACTGCTCGTGGACAAGCTACTCTCAACGGGGCGGCTATCTAAATATCCTCCCGATGACTTCGCCGGCATTTGTATCGAAGCATCGGCCATGGCTGAGCAAAATCCGCTGCGGCTGCCACGAGTGGATTTTCCCGATGGCCGCCTTCGCCTTCCGCGGCTGGAGGAGTAGCGGCAACCGCATGCCGAAAAAAATCTGACCATAGGGATGATACATCCCGGTTAGCTTTGTGGCCGTTCGCCAAGGTTCGGCAACCTTGTCCGGTTCGATGTTGATGATCGTATCGGTGAGTACCAGCGTTTTTGAAGACTTGTGGAAGAAAATAAACTCCTTGAAATAGCCACCGGGAAAAAGCGTCTGGTCGATTTCTCGACGCCATTCTTCGGGCGGATCGGCGTCGAGGTTTCTTGTAAAGTCGACATCGATGTGCCGCGCACGCGCCCTTTGGCGGACACGCGGCGATGCCCAGGCAATCGCTTCGGGAAAGGCCTTTGCCCACTCCCCGATGTGCGCGTAATGAAACTGGTTGGGCGACACGAGATGGCGAACCGTCCCGAGCGCTCGCAGCTCGTTCGCCAATCTATCGTCAAACTTAATGGGCGAGTGGAGGAAGAGGTCACCGTTCGTGAGCCGCACGACTGTCATTCGCGTAGTGAACGGGAGCGGCAACTTTGCTCCGCCTACGATCAAATACTCGAACGGCCCGTCGACGATGCCGAGGTTCGGCGCGAGGGGTTTGTATACGTTGATTGGCTCGTAGAGAGAGGCGCCCATTGGCAATGGCCACATACTTGTGTTGGCGATAGTTAAAGTGATGCTGTTGCGCGCGGCAAGGCCCCGATCGCCTGATGTCCAAACTAGGGCGTCTCGCGAAATTCCACGTGGATACCAAGCGTCAGGTTTTCACCACTAGAGATTTCGTATTCCGGGTAGAGAACGATGGCCACCGGCGATCTGACGACGCTCGCAAACGTCAAGGCGTGGTTCGCGCCGCCCTTGACCACGACCGGCGACGACGCGCTGCTGACGCGCCTCGTCACCGCGGCGAGCGCGTTCATCCAGGCCTGGCTCGGCCGCACGATTGCGCAAAATTCGTACAGCGAAACCCGCAACGGCCAGGGTGGCACGCGGCTTTTCCTGCGCAACCGGCCGGTGGTATCGGTCGCGTCGCTGACGGTCGACGGCGTTGCCATCGCGCCTTCATCCGGTCCCGGCCAGGCGGGATATCTCTTCGACGACAGCTCGGTCTATCTCGCGGGCTACGCCTTCACCCGCGGCCAGCAGAACGTCGCCGTCGCCTACACCGCCGGCTACGCCCTAACGCCGCCCGAGCTCGAGCAGGCGTGCATCGCGCTCGTCGCATTGCGCTACAAGGAGCGCGACCGCATCGGCCAGGTCTCGAAGAATCTCGCCGGTGAAGTCGTCGCCTTCAGCCAGAAGGACATGCCGGCCGATGTCCAGACGCTGCTCGACCAATATCGCAACGTCGTGCCGGCATGATCGAAGTCACGATTTCTGCCGCCGACGCGATCGGCCACCTGCGCGCTCTGCCGCAGGATCTGGCCGCGCGTCTCGCCGACACGGTCGTGCGCCTGGCGCAAACGCTCTACGACCGCGTCGAGGAAAATCTTTCGGGCGCCGTCCTGCAGCGCCGCTCGGGCCGCCTCGCGGCCAGCATCGTGCAGCAGGTCGACGGCCTGTCGGCGTCGGTCGGCTTCGATCCCGCCGCCGTGCCCTATGGCGCGGCGCAGGAATTCGGCGCCGACATCCGCGCCCATCTGATCGCGGCGAAAAACGCCCGCGCGCTATCCTTCGTCGTCGCCGGCAAGCGCGTCTTTGCGAAGCGCGTCTGGTTTCCCGGTGCGCATCTGCCGGAGCGCTCGTTCCTGCGCTCGGCGCTGGCCGATCTCGCGCCCGAGATCGGCGCCGAAATCGCAGCCGGCGTCGCCGAGACCGTCGAATAAAGCGCATCGAGTATGGCATTGCCACTCTGCGTGCTTCGAGACGCGATGCTCCGCATCGCTCCTCAGCATGAGGACATTTCGTTATGGCATTAAGAAAACATCCTCAGCCTGAGGAGCGCTCCCGAGCCCTGAGCTCGTCGAAGGGTCGAGGGAGCGCGTCTCGAAGGCTGCACCATATCGCTCCAGTGCTCGAACTGACCTGCCCGGCGGTAGTCCAATGACCCGCGAGCCGATCTACGCCGCGCTGTTCGCGCTGCTGTCGGGCGCGGCGCCCTTCGTCACCGCGTCGCGCCGCCTCCGGCATTGGAGCGACGTCGGTCCGGCCGAGCAGCCGGCGCTCTTCGTCGTCCAGAAAAGCGAGACGGCCGAGCGCAAATCCGGCTTGCCGGCGAAATGGCGCGCGCTGGTCGATATCTACGTCTACGTTCACGCGCCCGGCGATGAAACCGCGCCGGCGACGGTGCTCAACCCGCTCTTGGACGCGATCGAAACAGCTCTCGCACCACAAGGCGCGGTCCAGACGCTCGGCGGCCTTGCCGCGCATGCCTGGATCGCCGGCAAGATCGAAACCGACGAAGGCATCCTCGGCGGCCAGGCGGTCGCGATCGTGCCGATCGAGATTCTGGTGGCGGATTAGGCCGGCCAGCTTATCCTCTCCGACGTCGTCGGCAAGCTCGATGCGCTGCGTGTCGAATGCCCGCGCCGCGGCCCTGCGGAGCGCTACAGCGTCGCTCGGCTCGTCCGCGACATTGGCACATTCACAGGGTCAGATCGAATGTGGGGCTATTTTGCAGATTTGGCGGTGCGCATTCCTGGCGCTATTTGGAAACTGATCGGGCGCAGGGTCGCGTCAGTTCCGGGGCTCCATTTAAACTTCTCTCCAGCGGAAGCGAACATTGGCGACCAGTCACATCCGGGCGTGTGCCTTGAGTTCGTGAATAATACTGGAACCGTAGTGTATATCGCCGAGGTACGGATCATAAAAGCGACGAAGCGCTTTCCAAGGTCCGTAGCGGCTGTGCGTGACGTTAGCGCGGACAGTAATGAGATTGCTCTGCAAACAGCCGATAGCGGCCCCGCATACGACCGCAAACAGGCCATTCTTCAGACTGATGGCCCCGCGTCTCGCGCTCGAGGTTTTATGGCCACCACGCAGCGGTTACCGGAGCATTTTTATGCTGACACCCCTCCCGCGTGGCGTCGTGCGCTGCGCCGGCCGAAATATTTCGGCGTGGAATTCTTTGCAGTTGTAGGGCGAAAGCCCCATCTCGTATTCGCGGTACACTGAGAGCCTTCGCGTTGATCATCGAATAGCCGATCTTCGCGCCGGCGGCCTCGGGCCGCCGTTTTCGTTTCTGCCTCCAAAAAAACCTTAAAGGACTCACCCGATGGCGATCTATTCCTTCGGCTCCGGCGTCTTGCTGGGCCAACGCACCGACGTCGCCGGATCGACGCCGGTCAATTTCGGCCTGGTGCAGGAGGTCGAGCTCGATCTCCAGTTCACCACCAAGGAGCTCTACGGCCAGTATCAGTTTCCGCTCGCCATCGCGCGCGGCCAGGCCAAGGCGCAGGCCAAGGCCAAGCTGGCGCAGGTCAGCGGCCTCGCCTTCAACGCGCTGTTCTTCGGCCAGTCGCTCGCCTCGGGTCAGCTCGCCACCTCCTACGGCGAAGCCGGCACCGTGCCGGCGTCGTCGTCCTACACCGTCTCCGCCGCCAACGCCGCCACGTTCACGGACGATTACGGCGTCGTCTATGCCGCGACCGGCTTGCCGCTCGCCAAGGTCGCCAGCGGTCCGGCCGCCGGCCAATACAGCGAGTCCGCCGGCGTCTACACCTTCGCATCGGCCGATGCCGGCAAGGCGGTGCTGCTGTCCTATACCTACGGCGTCGCCGGCGCGGGCCAGCAGTTCACGCTCGCCAATCCGCTGCTCGGCACCACGCCGACGTTCCAGGCGCAGCTCTACACCAGCTTCCAGGGCAAGCCGGTCAACGTGAAGCTCTTCAACTGCGTCTCGTCCAAGCTCGGCTTCGCCACCAAGCTCGAGGACTTCGCCATTCCCGAGCTCGATTTCGACGTCTTCGCCAATCCCGCCGGCAACGTGCTGGCGTGGAGTTTCGCGGAGGTGTCCTAATCTTACTGCGTCACGAGTTGAGGCGGTTGCGTGGAGCGTTTGTGCGTGCGCAGCAGGGACATCGCGGTGCGCTTCTGACGAGAGCGACGATCAGGCGCCGCCGCATGGTCGCGATCGAGTTAG
>Ga0307372_10002092_pt1 | contig 33672 bp, 24 predicted proteins | sample OX1MG_FD_202533 | JGI IMG/M metagenome (GOLD analysis project Ga0307372, IMG submission 202533) | Soil microbial communities from Risofladan, Vaasa, Finland - OX-1 | ecosystem: Environmental > Terrestrial > Soil > Coastal area > Acid sulfate soil | place: Finland: Risofladan, Vaasa | collected... | reverse complement strand
CTCAGAAAAGCCTATGGCTTTCGAACCTTCAAAGCGGTTGAAGTGGCGCTCTACCATAGCCTTGGGGCGTTACCAGAACCAGAATGGACCCACAAATTTTGCTGAGGAACCCAATCTTCGTGAGCTTTCGGCAATCATGCGCGGCAGTCGGCTCACCTTGATGCGCACTGGAATACGATGCAAGCGATCATAACCAAAGAAAATCTGCTGGGCCTCACGCTGGCCGAAATGGAGCGCCTGGCTCAGGACCTCGGCCAGCCCCGCTATCGCGGCCGCCAGATTTACGGCGCCTTATATCAACGCCGCGCGCGGGACCTTCAGGAAATCACCGAACTCGGGCTTAGCTTTCGCGCTGCGCTGGAATCCCGATTCGAGATTCGTTATCCGCAGATCCAGGAAACGCTGAAGGCAGACGACGGGACGATTCGCTATGTCCTGCGCATGGGCGAGGAAGGCTGCGTCGAGGCCGTTTACATGCCCGACCAGCATCGCACCACGCTTTGCATCTCGAGCCAAGTGGGCTGCGCCGTCGAGTGCCGCTTCTGCTTTACCGCGCTCATGGGACTGATGCGCAACCTGGCAGCAGGCGAAATTCTGGGCCAAGTTCTTGCCATCGCCGCAGATCGCGGCCTGTCGCCCGCCGTCCGTACCAATGTGGTCTTTATGGGCATGGGTGAGCCGCTCCTGAATCTGAGCGAGGTGTTGAAGGCGATTGCCATCCTTTCAGATCCGAATGCCCTGGGCATGCCGTTGCGCCGGATCACTCTTTCGACTGTCGGCATCGTGCCGAAGATCATCGAGCTCGGCAAAGAACCGTTGCGGCCCAAGCTGGCAGTTTCCCTGAATGCATCGACCGATGAACAGCGCAGCGCCATCATGCCCATTAACCGTAAGTACCCACTGAGCGATCTTCTTGAAGCCTGCCGTTTATTCCCGCTGGCCCCCAGAGAAAAACTGACTTTCGAATATGTGCTCATAGATGGCCTGAATGACTCTGATGACGACGCGCGCCGCGTCGCCAACTTGATCCGCGGAATCAAAGCCAAGGTGAACTTGATCCCCTATAACTCCGGGCCACTCTTGCCGTACAAACCTCCGCCGTTTGAGCGTGTGCTGGACTTTCAACGCATTCTCGCCGAACGCCGAGTCCCGGCGTTCATCCGCATCTCCCGCGGCCGCGAAATTCAAGCCGCCTGCGGCCAACTCCTGATCGAAGAAGCCCGCCACGCCTGATCGCGCCCGCTCATGAACTCTCTGAACTACCCCTGATCACGTTCAAACTTTTTTTGCTGTGGAAAGCAATGCAGCGGCCGGCTGTGACGAACCTCGGGAATCAAATAGAGCGGCCGACACCGTTGAGGCGTGCTGCCCAAAATCCTCAACCCCCTTAAGCGAAGAGCTTCTCCTGCCGCTCGATGCGCATGTGATCGCCGATGCTGTCCAGCACAGACCGTGCGGGAATTTGTGCCAGTTCTTTCGGTTCTATCTTGTGCAACCCTCCCCCGTAGACGCGGCCTTCGGAAAGAAACTGCGCCGGGGTGATGCGCTGTAGAGCCTCAAACACATGCACGTGAAGTTCGGGATGCTCTTTCAGGGCAGCGCGCAAGGGGCCTTGCGGGTAGAGCATCAGATAAACATTGTGGGCTGTCGCCAGGGAGCGGTTCCAGATAAACCGGAAAGGATGCTTTCCGTTTCGGGAGCGGCCCATGTAGGTGCAAAGGAACGGGGCGGACGGGTGCTGTTCTTGCGAATACCACGGGGCGCGGCGGCTGGCAAGGTAAGACTGGTGAATCTTCTGCTCCCTGCCCGTCTGGAGGTATTCGTAAAAGCGCGGCCAAGTGGCCTTAATGCGATCCTCCGGCTCGTTGCAGTCAATCAGATAAAGGCGCGGTGATACCTTGGGCGCTCCGTTCGGCAATGCGTCGATAATGTCGTCCGTCAAATGCCGGGGGCCGGGCAGTATGGGTCTCAGGAACCGGCGCGGAATCTGTCGTGCTTTGATATCGGCCTCCGTGAGGATAAAAAAACTGTTGGAGCCGGTCGCAAGGCCGCGCTTGACAGTGAAGATATCGCCGAGCGTCAGCTCGCCGTGAGCGCTAATCGTTATTGTCGCCGGAAACTGCGTCCACTTGCGGGACTGGCGCAAGATTTCAAGAGGCACCTGCGCTTCGGTCTGCGGGTGCTCAATCGGTCCGGCGAATGAGAAACGAGCCTTGTGACCCGGCGGAGGTGGAGCTTTGCGGAACACCACGACGGCAGACGATACCAGGGCATCCGTGAACTGCACATCTGTCGGGCAGAAACGGTGAATATGCAGGAGAGTCACCCTCTCGGAGAGATAACGACGTAAGGTGACGCCGTAGTTCACCTCCATGAATTCCGACGGGATCAACCAGACCGCAAGCCCTTGCTCTTCCATCCAGTCGTGGCATAGCAGCAGAAAATAGCAGTACAGCCCGGCAAGGCCACTGATATCGAGGTGCAGGGAACGCGCAAGCTGCGCCCTGAGGCGGTCCTTCTCGGCTCCCGGCAAGTGATGGTGTCGGACATAGGGCGGGTTGGTGAGCACGAGATTGAAGCGCTGCGCGGGCGGATGCTGTTTCGTGAAGTCCCCCTTCACGATGTGTAACCCCTGCCCTTCCCACAAGCGCGTGGCGGTGTCAGCAAAAAGCAGGTCAAGCTCTATGCCGGTGGCAGCGGCAATGTGTTTCCGCCCAAACGCCTGGGACGCTGCCGAGAAAAAGGAGCCGGTGCCGATGGCGGGATCGAGGAAATGCACTGGCGCTTTCCCCATCAGGCCATGTGCGTAGCGAGCAATGCTCAGGGCCAACTCAGGCGGCGTTGCGAACTGCCCCCATTTGTTGCGCTCCGGCGCGGTCTTGAGGCTATCAAGGCGCGTTTGCTCCTGTTGGCGGCGCTCCTCGATGTTGTGCGATTCGACGGTTCCCATACATGCCTTCAAAGTCCGAGCTGTTCGAGGTCCTCCTTACGGTGCTCCCATATCCAGTCTATGCCTTCGGCGGCTTCGTAGCCCAGGTACGCCGCATCGAAATAGCCGCACAGGAAGAGGACAAAAACTACTTGCTCGCCGTAGGTGGCTTTGAGCTGGTTAATTTTGGTGGCCTCTTCTTTGCGCCGCTTGTTCACGTTGGTGAAATCTCCGGCAGACTTCGCTTCGATGAGTACCGGCAGGTGCGGCAGTTTGGCCCTCTTCGGCTGAATCACCGCGTCGATGGGGATCTTGACGATCTTCGCTTCCGCCTTCGAGGGCTTCACTAGAACGTTAAGCCGGAAGGAAAACGTGCCAGGCTCCATCTGGGTAAGCGGAGTGGCGGCAGGGTGCGTTTTTAGCTTGTAGCCGCGCTCGGTCAGATATTTCTCTATAAGCGCAAGCTGGCGCTTTTCTTGGGCATTGCGCACAATCGGCTCGGCCACGGCCCCGCATAGCCGGTCGGCGACGATTGTGGACGAGCGGTAGCGTTCTTCTTTGGTCGGTCGGCGCTTCTCCTCAAGCCACGGGAAAATATCCACGTCGAGCATCCGCGAGAGGATGCCGGTGAGTTTTCCCAAGTGCTCCTCCAGCAGTTCCGGGGAGATGAGCCGGGGAAGCTTGCCCTCTTCGAGGCAGCCGACGAAGTTCTTGGTCGAATCGGCAAGGCCGATGAGCCGGTCACGGGCGAGCGGCGGGCACGTGGACATGCGCAGCGTCGGCAAAATGCCCGGATTGGCTTTGATCACCTCGGGCGTGATGGTCGTGAGGTCTCATGTCAGCTTGAGGCCCTGCCAGACACTCTCGATGGTCGTTTTGCGGGTGTCGCGGTACGCCTTCGGCGCGAACTTCATGAACCATTGATTGAACTGATCAACCGAGGCCCGGGTATCAGCCTTCCACAGGTGCGGCTTGTCGCTGTTGATGAGCATGGGCTAATGTAGCAGTCGTACAAGAGATTGCAACTCCTCGCAAAGCTTGAGATTGAACTTGCATTGTAGTCCCATTCAAACCGTTTCGATAGGGCGGGCGAGACATTGCCCGTCCCCTCCCCTGCGCCGCTATCACCCGGACTGTTGTAGTAGCGCATCATACGAGACCCCGGGCTCTGCCAGGATATACTTGGTCGATTGGTTTAGCCTCGCCGCATGCCAATCACCGCCATCATGCGTCCGGCGCGGCTGCCTTCCTTGCGGTAAGAAAAAGAACCGGTTATTCTGGCAGGAGGTGCAGTCGCCGGAAATCAAAATGTTCTTGCGCCGGACTCCCGCTGCTTCGAGCTGGTGGCGGGCAACAGCGGCCAGATCCAATTTGAAGGTTGCTTCGGGGCCGGGATCATGTCCGGGTGGAAACCGCGAGAGAAAGCTGGGAGACGGCGGCTCCGATGCCGCAACCGCCAGGACGGGGGCTGATCATGCCCCGCTATACGCAGCCAGAACCCGATCAGCAACTGATGTTGCATCGACTGGAGCTCACGCTACCCTCCCAGCCGCCACCGAGAATCAAGGCGCAGGAGATTTCACAGACGGCTTCGCCAAAGTTGCAAATGTAGTGCCGACCTTGAAGAACGCTTTGCTGAAAATAAGCCACTTACTGGCTGCAGACCCCCTCAACTGCGAAAGTTGGGTTAGGGTCTGTCAGACAATAACTGTTCCATTTCGGACCCAATACATCCCCTCACCCCTGCCCTCTCCCCGCCAGCGGGGAGAGGGCAGGGGTGAGGGGTGCCGGTCGGAGGAGCAGTTATTTCTGAACGGGCCCTTAGATCAGGAAGGAATGAAACTTTGAAACATCCTCCGACCCTCGTTGGTCCCAGGGCAGCCTGAACACCCCGCACCTTCCCGCTACCCATCACCATCAAGCTTTTGCAGAAAAGCTCGGAGATAACCGAGCGCGTAAGCCATCCCGGCGTGCCAGGGGGCCGTACACTCCACCAACGGTGTATGATCGGGGATGATGACGCCCTGGAATTGATTGCGCTTCAGGATTTCAAGCACTCGGAACACATCCACATCACCCTCGTCAATAAAGGTTTCGCGGTAATGGGGCGCCTTGCCACGCACGTTGCGAAGGTGGACATAGACCACCTTCCCCTGGCGGCTATGCTGGTCCACCACCTGATAAATATCCCCCTCCGTCATTTCGGCAAGCGAGCCCACGCAGAATTCCAAAGCATTTCGCGAGCTCGGCTTCAGGTCCAGCAGTTTCTGGTAAAGGCGGGGCTGGTAGACAAGGCGGGGCTGGCTGCGCAGCATGGGGACCGGAGGATCATCAGGGTGTGCCGCCAGTGTGACGCCAGCTTCTTCCGCTACCGGAACGACGGCTTCGAGAAAATCCGATAGCCGCTGCCATAATTGTTCGGGTGCCGCCGTGGGAACTGTGCCCGCAGGAGCATCGGGATCGTAAACCATATTCCAGACCATGCCCTTCGGGATCGGCGTTTGATCCACTTCATCCATGCCGACGGAAATGGCGTCGCCGCGGGCAAAGGGTCCCTTAATCCTGCCGGCGACGCCGGGGATTGAAAAGTTATAGCCTAAGACAGGGATGCCCACCCGCCCCATGTTGCGGATGATGGTCTTCACGTTCTCCAAATGCTCTTGCTTCTTCGGGCCATCCAGAAGGACGTCATACCAATGGGCTGGATCAAGGTTCTCAATGGCAAACAGCTCCAAACCGGCTGAGTTGATTTGGGCTTTTAGCTCTGCCAACTCGTTGTAAGTCCACACTTTATGAGGATCTCCGGCGCGGCCCCAGCCCGCATTGCTGCCCACCGGCTGATTCTGGCCGTCATCCTCGCCTTGAAAGAAGTAGTCCACCAAATGAACGACCAAGTGAGTGCAACCGCATTGCTTGGCAAAGCGGTAATTTTCAGCAGTCAGCATATGTCGATAAAGACCTAATCCGAGTTTCACGTCGACTCCTTTTGGTAGGGCCAAGATTTGGCCTGGGTTCCCATTTTAGTCTCTTAAGCAAGATGGCGTGGCTTCACGTCCATAGTTATTTCAGGCGACCCAGCCCTGACAGGCAGGCCGCGGGAGTGACCGGCTAGAGACAACTTGAACAAACTGGGCTTAATTCCAACATTTTCAAGTGATTTGACATTTAAGAGGGAGCCGACTCACCCGCCAGCCAAGCCTCCAAAATATTTCAGCGCAATTCTAAAGCAATTAAAATTATCCTTGACAACTAGACATTTGAACTTTAGTCTTATCACGTTTATCGATAAACGTTATACATTAAATTTTGTATAGTCGTAATGCCAAGTGAAAAGCTGTTCAACAAAATCCGGCTCACCAGCACGAAGGACCGGGCGGTGGAACTGATCCGGGGGGCGATTTTGGAAGGAAAGCTAGCTCCCGGCGAACGGATCACGGAGCTTCGGCTTTCAAAGGGAATGGACGTCAGCCAAAGCGTGGTGCGGGAAGCGCTCCAAGAGCTGGAGTTTCAAGGGCTTGTGGTTAGAACCCCCAAACATGGCACTTTTGTTACGGATTACGGCGTTGAAGATATTAAGGAGATTTACCAATTCCGAATGGAGTGCGAAGGCTTGGCTGCGGGACTCGCCAAGCAAAATGGAAGACCTGATGACACCGATTTGGAGGACTTGCAGAACGCAATTGATGAGATGCAAGCAGGCGCTGACCGGGGGGAATTCCTGGAGTTTTCCAGGAGTGACTTGCGCTTTCATGAGCACATTTGGAAAATGTCAGGCAACCGTTACCTGGAAAAGGCGTTACGTGTTGTTGCAACTCCGCAGTTTGCCTATGTGCTGATCCGCTCCTTCCGGCACACGGGCCTAAATTTGCCAGCAATTGTGAACCAGCATCGGGAAATTGTTGAAAAACTTCGAACCGGGTCGCCCGAAGAGTGCCGCAGTTTTTTGCGCGATATGACGGAGGACTTCTTGAACCAGATATTGAGGAGCGTGGTTGAATCTGAATAATTGCTAATGCGTTGAGTCGTGGGTCCGAAGCCCTCGCCGATTCAGAATGAAACGGCAGAGGCTTACTTCCAATACTGAAAGTGGAGGAGACTGCAATGAGGACGAAAAGACTTCAATTTCGCGCGAACGCATGTTTTTTGGGATTATTGGTGGGTCTTCTGGCCCTTTCCGGACACCCGGCAAGCGCCCAGACGGTCAATGGCGCCTTTCACGGAACCGTCACCGACACGTCAGGAGCCGTGATTCCCGGGGCAACGGTTACGGTAACGAATCTAGCCACTAACCTAGTCCGCCAAGTCTCAGCGGACGCCTCGGGTTTTTATACGATTACCCAATTGCCCCCTGGCCATTACGCCGTGACAGTGTCCAGGCCGGGATTTGCGACGGTTCGCCAGGCGGATGTCGATCTGCAGGTCAACCAGGACTTAGAGGCGGATTACACACTAAAGGTCGGCGCTGTAACCCAGCAGGTCCAAGTGACCGCGGCGCCATCGGCCCTCGAAACCACAAGCTCTACCATCGGGCAGGTTATTGCTTCAAAGCAGGTGGTGGACCTACCCTTGAACGGCCGGCAGTTTACCCAGATGATTTTGCTGACGCCGGGCGCAGTGCCGCGTGAGGGAGGCCAACAGTCGGCTTTCATAATTCCCATTGGGGGCGGCGGAATTAGCCCGGATGTCAATGGTCAGCGGGGAAGACAGAATAACTTTACTCTCGATGGGGCGCTCAATAACAACCTTATGGATGACACTTATGGTATAAGCCCCCCTCCCGACGCGATTGAGGAATTCAAAGTGCAATCTCACATCACGGATGCGCAGGTGGGCATGAGTCCAGGAGCGAACGTCAATGTGGTCACTAAGACAGGGAGCGCCCAAATTCACGGGGATGCGTGGGAATTCCTGCGGAATGACAAGCTGGATGCAGCGAACTTTTTCGACAACGTTGCGAGCACTCAGAAGCCTCCTTTTCGAATGAACCAGTTTGGCTTTACCCTCGGGGGGCCGGTGATGCTGCCTGGATATGACGGCCGGAAAAAGAAGACGTACTTCTTTGGCTACTATGAGGGCTTTCGGTCAAGCCAGGGCTTCACGCTCTTCAACAACGTTCCCACATCGCAGGAACTGGGCGGAAACTTTTCTGATCTGCTGACCAAGCAGCAGACGGTCGATTCCTCAGGCAAGCCCATTTTTGATCCTTTAGGCCGCCCGGTAGTGCAAGGTCAAATCTACAATCCGTATAGCACGCGGCAAGTCACAGCCGGGGCGGCTGATCCTGTCACCGGATTGGTGGCTCAAAGCACAGGCTTGGTGCGAGATCCCTTCCCCGGAAACATCGTCCCTACGTCCATGCTGAATCCTCAGGCCCTGGCCTACATTCATGCTTTCTATCCGTTGCCCAATTTCGGGCCCGGCGGGAATAGCTTTCCGAACCTTGCTGTCGCTTCAAACGAGGTGATTTCGGACGACCAGTTCGGCGTGAAAATTGATCACACTTTCGGAAACAACGATACTTTGTTTGGCGGATTCTACTTAACGAACCCCAACGCAGTCCAGCCGAATAGCCTGTTATTGGGCACCTCGACGCAACTTAATGACGCCAGGGTAATTTCGGTAGGTTATACGCATCTCTTCAGCCCCACGCTGCTTCTCACTTTGCACTACGGATATCAATATACCAATTTCTTCACCGGCAATACGCCGGCGGGATTAGCCCTTTCGGAATCGACAAACCAGCTTGGCTTTGAGCCCGTCAAAAATGGCGTTCCGTTGGTGCCAGCAATCAGCCTTTCTCCACGCCTGGGGGGAACAGGTCAATTTTCGATCCCCTTGGGTCCTGGGCGGTCTCAGATCATCAACGCGGATGTTCAGAAGATTTCCGGACCTCATACTCTCAGTGCCGGAGTGATGTACTACCACATCCACAGCTTTGATGACGGGTGGGGCATGAACCAGTCTTTCGACCAATTCCCCACCAGCGCCATCATCGGCCCCGGCGCCAACCAATCCCAAACCGGCGACGGGCTGGCTAGCGCACTGCTCAACCTTCCCTCTAACTTGAGTGGCTTTCTGGGCCAGACAGCAGCCAATACCACAGACCTCTGGCAGGGATATTACGTTCAGGATAAATGGCAGGCCTCGCGTAAGCTCAATCTTCACTTCGGTTTGCGCTACGACTACGTGCCTCCTCTTCATTGGGCGAACGATCGAACGTCGGGCTTTAGCAATCAGTGTGGATGCTTCCTCATCTCTCAGCCATTTGGCACACAATTTCCCTTTGCTAATGTCCGCGCCACCTATTTTGACCCTCAATATAACGGCTTCCAGCCGCGGTTCGGACTCGCATATAGGCTACCCAAAGACACAGTTATTCGTGGCGGGTTTGCCATGTTTGATGACCACAGCAATAACCTGGTTCAGGAGACCCAGGACCTCCGCATTCCCTGGCCGTGGGGGGTTGACCCTAACATAGTGGATTTGAACCGTGGAATTCCGAATACGTTTTTTAGCTCTCCACCCGGAGCGACCACTTTTTTCCCCTCACCTCAGACAGCCTCTCACCCGTTTATCTTTTCCGGGGCTAACAACCAAAACAAGATGCCGGTCGTGTCGGAGTGGAATTTTGGCGTTGAGCACCAGTTCACGCCGAATACCACAATGGATGTGACCTATGTGGGCTCCAACAGTTACCACCTCCAGACGGGTTACACGGACAACACGGTTTTGCCCAATCAGATGGGTCCGGGGCTGTTCGTGGGAACGAATCGGACTCCTTATCCGGCCTTTGGGCTATTCGGGTACGACACCAATTTAGGCACTTCCAACTACAACGCGCTTGAGACGAAGGTGGAAAAACGCTTTTCCGAAGGTCTTACGTTTTTGGGGTCCTACACATGGTCGCATTGCCTGGACCTCCAAAGCGGACCCTATACGCAAGCTAGTTTCCAAGATCCGTACAACATTTCTGCGGATTACGGAAGCTGCGGTTTTGATATCACTCATGTCTTTGTTTTCAGTTCCGTTTACCAACTCCCGTTCGGCCGGGGGATGCATTTTGGGAGCCGGTCGAGCCGGGTGACGAACGGTGTTCTTGGGGGATGGCAGCTTAGCGGGATCGTGTCCGCCCAGAGCGGGTCGCCCTTTACCGTTATGGCTGGCTTTGATAACTCGAACACCGGCGTGGGCAACGATCGGGCAAACCTGGTTGGCAATCCCTTGCCGCCGGGATTTGTGCAGAATCGATTCCACTGGGACAATCCGGCGGCTTTTGTGGTCTCACCCCCGTATACTTACGGCAATTCCGGAAGAGACATCCTCCGAGGTCCGGGATACACCAACTTGGATTTCTCGCTGATGAAAGACTTCAAATTTACCGAGTCGAAGTACCTGGAGTTTAGGGCGGATGCGTTCAACATCTTCAATAATGTCAACTTTTCTAATCCTGAAACCGGCTCCACTCCGGGTTACGCCAATCAGGCGGGAGCATCATCGACGAGCGTGACTAGCCCGACATTCATGCAAATTCTTGCGGCTGGGCCAGCGAGGGAGATTCAGTTCGCGTTGAAGTTTGTCTGGTAGGGGGTAGCGCGGGCCTTCGGGCCCGGGGGTTTTCTCTATCTCTTCACAGCCGGAAGCAGTTTTTCCTTAACCTCACAGAGGAGGGAATCAGATGCAGGCTAAGGCCAATACTGTTCAGCTAAGGGGACATCTTGTAGGGGCGACCCTTGTGGTCGCCCACGGGCGGGCACAAGGCCCGCCCCTACAGGGCGCGTGGAAATCGGGTTGCGAGGGGCATAGGGGCCTAATGAACAGCATTGAGGCTAAGGCACTGAATCGAGTTTTGGCAGCTTTGTTGTTTCTAGTGACCCTGGCGGGGTTCTCTCCTTCTGCCGATGCGGTGCCCCGCGTGCTTTGGCGCATCGGCAGATTTGACCTGTCCTCCGGTGAGTTCAACCAGAGCAGCGCGACAGGCAAGGTGGTTTACATCGTCGGTCAAAGCACTCCGAAGGCGGACTGGCCTGCTTTCCAGGCCGGCTCGGCCAACGGGAAGGCCGGCGACCGTCTCCACCCTTACACAATCCAATTTGATTTGGGTCAGCCACCCAAGGGACTTTGCGTCCTAAAGATCGGGATGCTGGTTCAAACTAAGCGGCTTTCGATCCTGCAGATTGGGCTGAACGGCCACCAAGGATGGGTCTATCAGGAGCCGCATTGGATAGACGTCCCCGGGGAGAAACATTGGGAGGATGTGGTCCCGGTGGAACTTCCCAGCAAGTTCATGCGGGCTGGGACCAACAAGCTCGTGCTGACGGCTGTGGACGAACCCTCCCAGCGTGACGACATCAACAATCCGGGCATCACCTATGACGCTTTGGAGCTTGATCAGAATCCGGAGGGGAAATTCATCTCCACAGAGGTCACGGCTCAAGTTCAGCCGACGATTTTTTATCAGCGCAAAGGCGGGCAACTTACCGAGCTGGTGGACGTGTTGGTGCATCACAATTCGCCCGCGCGCAACGGTCACGTCACACTCGTTGTGGGCAAACAGAGATTCACCCAGCCGCTGTTATTAGACTCAGACTTTGGCGAGCAGCGGGTGGAGTTTGCAGTGCCCGAATTTACTTCGGGCACCCATGCTGTGATCATCACAAGCCTCCATGGCCCCTCGCGGCGTTTCCCTGTTGTGCTTACGGCTGCGAAAAAATGGAGGATTTATGTGGTTCCTCACGAGCATCTGGACGTGGGATACACCGACTACCAATCCAAGGTGGCTGAGATTCAGAGCCGGGTTCTGGATGAAGCCGCCGGGATGATTCGCGATCATCCCGGCTTCCGGTACAGCCCGGACAGCTATTGGGTGCTCCAGCAATTTTTCGCAGGGCGCGACGCCAGCGACCGTGAGCGAGTCATCCGGCTCATTCAAGAGAAAAAGATCTTCATTCCCGCGGAATATGCCAACGAGCTTACCGGTTTTCCGGCGGTGGAGACCTTGATTCGCTCGCTTTATCCGAGTTTCCGGTTCGACAGGAAAAATGGCGAGGATTTTGATTACGCGAACATCACCGACGTTCCGTCGTATACCTGGTCCTATGCCTCAATCTTGGCAGCGGCTGGAGTCAAATATTTCCTTGCCGGCTGCGATCAGATTCGCGGACCAATTTTGGATGAGAGTCATCTCCAAGAGCGTTCGCCGTTCTGGTGGGAAGGTCCGGACGGTCAGAAAGTACTGATGTGGTACTCAAACGGCTACGGGCAGGTGGGGAACCTTTTCGGCATGCCTCCTCAAGCCGTAACGGGACGGGATGCGCTGCCCAGATTCCTGGAGACCTATCCCGGCACGGAATACAAGCCTGACACTATGCTGCTTTTTGGCGCGCAGGGGGAAAACTCTGACTTGTACCCGCAGCAGGCGACCTTCCTCGACGAATGGAACAAGATTTACGCTTACCCCTCGTTGCGTTACTCCGGCTTTGCAGAAGCATTGGCAGCCATCGCGGGGCAGGAGGGAAATTCAATTCCAGTGTTTCGAGGGGACGGAGGCCCGTACTGGGAAGATGGCATCGCCTCCGATGCCTATTTCGCCGCCATGAACCGCGAAAGCGAGCAGCGGGCGCTCTCCGCGGAAGACGCTTCGACGCTGAGTTCTCTGCTTAATCCTCGGGTGCGGCCAGCGGGCTCCATTATCCGGCGCATGTGGCAGGACTTAGTCCTGTACGACGAACACACCTGGGGGGCAGCGGGCAGCGTCTCCAGTCCCAAGAGTGAAGAGACTGTCCGGCAGTTGGCTGTTAAGGATGCGTTTGCCGTGCGGGCCAGGCAGGAACTTGAATACGTTCTCGATCGAGGTCTTGCCGCAATCGCCGACAAGATTCATGACCCGAGCGGTACCTGGGTTGTCTTTAATCCTCTCAACTGGCAACGGGACGGCCTGGTGGAAACAGACCTTCCGAAGGGGTTCGAAATCGTCGACTTGGTGACACATCAAGCCGTGCCCTACGAGGTCCTGCCGACGAGCGGCTCGACCCAGCGCATCCGATTTATGGCCCAGGGCGTGCCCTCACTCGGCTACAAGTGCTATACGCTGAAGGCTCAGTCGCAGCCTCCGAGCCTGCAAGCGAGATCGGGTGATGTCCTGGAAAATAAGTTTTATCGGGTGGTTCTGGACCCTGAAAGCGGTTCGGTGAAGAGCATTTTTGATAAGCAGCTCCAGAGGAATCTGGTTAATTCTTCCAGCCCTTATCGCTTCGATCAGTACCTTTACGTGACAGGAGGCGACCAGCCTGCTCACAACCGCCTGCTCTTCAATCAGGTGGGGCTGCCCATGCCCACGCTTACGGTGAATCCGGCGGGGGCAGGCAGGGGGATCTCAATAACCCGGCAACCTTTCGGAATGGTCGCCCGGCTGGAGAGTGCCGCAGTCAATACACCTCGCATTGAAACCGAAATTGTTCTGTTTGATGACCAGAAAAAAATCGAGTTTATCAACCGTGTTCGCAAGACCGAAGTTTACACAAAAGAAGGAGTGTATTTTGCTTTTCCCTTCTCGATGGATCATCCTGAATTCCGCTATGAAATCCAAAATGGATACGTTGATCCTGCTCATGACCAATTGCCCGGCGCCGGCAAAGAATGGTTTTCCGTACAGCATTGGGTCGAGGCGAAGCAGGGTAACGCGAGCGTGGCTATCGTTCCACTAGATGCCTCGCTCGTGACGCTGGGCGATATTGTGCGCGGAACATGGCCCCTGAATTTTGGCCAACGGAACGGGACCGTCTTTTCCTATGTGATGAACAACTACTGGTTCACGAATTATCGAGCCGGGCAGGGAGGCGATTTCACGTTCCGCTACGTGCTGACCAGCGGACGCAGACTCGATCCGGCTGCATTGAGCCGCCTGGGATGGGCAGAGATGACTCCCTTGGAAGTGGATGCAATTATACACAACGACAAAGCCACCAATGCTCCCGAGCCTTTGGACGCGGCCAGCCAGAGCTTCCTGCAAGTCAGTCAGCCGAACGTGGTCCTCGTCACCTGGAAGCGCGCCGAAGACAAGGAAGGAACGATCTTGCGTTTCCTTGAGGTGGGGGGGAGGGCCAGCGTCGTAAACATCAGCACCCCGGTTCTTAACGTCCAGAGTGCCTGGATGTGTAACGCCATGGAGCAAAAGCAGCAGGCGCTGCCTGTTTCCCCTCGCGGGTTCAGCTTTTCCATCCAGCCCTTCCAGATTGCGACAGTCAGGGTGGCGGGCACTCGGATCCTCCGCTAACGCGCTGCCCTGACGGTGCCGCCATCCGGGATGGACATCATAAAAGTGTTGATCACCATCAAGCGGGACGCCCTTCATAGTTTTTGTTTCTTGACTCTCACATTTTTCCTTATTCTTGTCGCCAGTGCTCCTGCTGCGGGGCAGACGGCAAATGCCACGCAGCGAGAGTCCCACCAGCCCGGCAACCAACAGGCCGACGCAGCCTACCAGAAGGGAATGCAGCTTCTCCAACAAAAGCAATACTCCGATGCGCTGGAGCAATTCCGGCGAGTAGAGCGTGAAGCGCCCGAGAGTCCACAAGGCCCAAGCGGACAGGGTATCGCTCTTGCTCTGATGGGGAAGCCTCAACTGGCGGTCCAGGCTCTCCAGAAGGCTCTGGCCATCGATCCCAGCTACTGGGTAGCACGAAGAGAGTTGGGAATTGTTTACTGGAGCCAGGGACTCAAGGGCCAAGCAGCCCGGGAGCTGCGGCCGGTTGTGGACCGCCATCCTGATGATGAAGCTGGAAACGTCATCCTCGGCCAATATGAGTTCGGGCAAGACCACTATTCCCAGGCGTTGCATTATTTTTCCCGTGTCCCCGCTCAGGTGACCGCCGATGCGGGACTCTCTCTGATGGTCGCCAAAGCCCAGTTGAAGAAGGGACAAACCGCCACGGCCGTCCTGACGTTGAAAGGGCTCATCGGGCGGCCGGGGCTTACTAATCCACAGATGTTTGGTCTCGCCTGGCTACTTGGACAGGCCCATCTTTATAAGGAGTCAATCCGGGCTTTCAATCAACTGCCGCCCGGCTTCCCGAACGACTTCAGCCACAACTATGGTTTGGCGTTGGCATATTTTGGTGATGGCCAATATGGCCAGTGCATCAATACCCTGGCTTCACTCCTGAAACATGGCAAGTCTTCCGCCGAGGCCTATAGCCTGTTGGGCGTCGCAGAAGAGAAAGCCGGCCAGACCAAAGAAGCCTATGACGCCTTCCGGCAAGGAATCCTGAACAACCCCAAAGACCCCCAGAATTATCTCGACATCGCTACGCTGGCTTGCCAGCATTTGAACTATAATCTGGCCGTTCAAATCTTAACGTCGGGAATAGCAATGATCCCAGCCTCCCATGAGTTGATACTCAGCCGGGGGATCGCTCGCACTTTGAAGGGACAGTTTAAGGATGCCGAACAGGATTACGAACAGGCAATCCGAATGGCTCCCCAGGATTCTGGAAACTATATCGCTCTGGGTCTCTCCAAGCTGGAGTGGGGAGACCTTGAGGGCGCCATCGGGGCGATGCGGAAGGCCGCCGAATTGCAGCCGAAGGATCCACGTCCTTATTACTTCGAAACGGAGACTCTGCTCCAGAAGGGCGTGTCGCCTGGTACGCCTGGGTTTGTCCAGGCGCGCCGGGCTATCGACACCGCATTGTCACTCGATCCCAACCAGGCGAACGCTTATGCGGACCGGGCCAGACTGGAAATGCTCTCCAACCAGATCGAGGCTGCGGTCTCCGATCTGGAGCGTGCCCGTGCTGAGGATCCAAAAGCGAAGTCCATCGCCTATCTGCTGGCCCAGGCCTATCGACGCAATGGCCAGAAGCAGAAGGCAGAGGAGCTCTTCGCACAAGTCCGGGAGGCTAGTGAACTGGAGTCAAAGCAATTCACTCGTGACTCTCTTACTCAAGCCCTCGTGGTCATTTCACAACCCAACTACTGAGCGACGGCATGTCTTGGAGCTTCAGAACTGAGACTGCAATTGGAAGGCGCCAGCCCGGGATTACGATTCCCATCGCTGTCATCATTTTCGTCCTACTGCGGGGGCATATGAGCTTTGGCGCAACCGAACCGAGTGGGAATTGCGCGGCGTCCACTGAAAAAGCAAACGCATTGCTCGAACAGCACCAATCCAGAAAGGCGCGGCAAGTGCTACAAGCAGCAATCAAGACGTGCGATAAGAACGCTGGTTTGTTTAACGTGCTGGGTTTGGCCTACGACTTCGATGGACAGTTTGAACAGGCTCAAGCGGCTTACCGGAAGGCAGTGATGTTAGACCCTGTCGACTCAACTTTCCGCAACAATCTGGCGAGCAGCTACCTCCGGTCTGGCAAGCAGGCGTCGGGCATTGCTGAATTCAAAAGGGTCTTGGAATCAGACCCACGGAATCCAGCCGCCAATCTGAACTTGGGAAGCCTGTATCTTACCGAGAAACTGTATGGGCGCGCACTCCTCTATCTTGAGGCAGGTGGAGCTGCCCAGACTACGGACCCGGTCCTGTTGCTCGAGATGACCGATGCGTACTTTGGCTCAGACAAGCCTGAGGCAGCGATATCAACCGCAGAACGGGCTTCCCGTCTGGCCGGGTCCGATCCGCGGATCCATTTTTCGCTGGGCACGGAACTTGCCCGGCATGGTGAATACCAACGCGCCGCCGAGCAGTTCCAAGCGGTTCCGCCCCCGGACCGCGACGCGGCAACCGACCTGGACCTGGGGATGACCTTGTCGAAACTTGGCCGGTACGCCGATGCGAGTCAGGCTTACCAGGACGCGATCCGCCAGGACCCCTCAAATCCTGACCCTTATCTGCACATGGGGCTTGACACCTTGGCTACGGGAGAATCCAGGTCCGCTGTTGACTGGCTGCGCCTGGCACATGACAAAGCGCCTGGGCGGCCGGACATTTCGTATGCGTTGGCAGAGGGTTTGATTAGCGCCAAGGATTTTGAAGGGGCCCGGTCTTTGCTCACGACCACTTTGCAGTCGCGGCCCGGCGACCCTGCACTCCTCAAGGCATTGGGTGATCTCCATCTGAAGCAGGGAAACCCTGCGATGGCTGAAAAAGCATATCTTCAATCTTTGAAATCTGATCCGCATGGGGCCGGCGCTCGACTGGCGCTGGCAAAGACTTATACCGCGCAGAAGAAGAATAGCCTGGCGATAGACGAATTGAAAAAGGTCCTGGAAATTGACCCTCATAACGCCGAGGCACAGGCTGAACAGGGGCATATCGCCATGGACGCGGGTCAGCCTGATGTGGCGATGCAATGGATCCGGAAAGCTCTATCGAACGATTCGAACAATGTGACAGCCAATCAGGATTTGGCTGCTCTGGCTTTGCGGCAAGACAAGCCGAGCGAGGCGCGGATGGCTCTGGAACGGCTCCTCAAGATAAACCCGAACAATCCGGGGTTTCACTATTTGCTGGGGCAGACATTTATGAAGCTCGGGGATCCCGCGAAGGCCCGGGCAGAATTCAACTTGTCCCGGAAGCTTCAAAGCGCAGGGGCGGTGGGCGGCACCAAGAACTGATTGATGCGGTTCTGAAACGTAATGTAGGGGCGGGTCTTGTGCCCGCCCGCGGGCGACCACAAGGGTCGCCCCTACGTTATCCGACAGTATTGGGGTTCAGGGGGACATTCATGCTCTATCCGGTTTCAGAAGTCAGAAATTTCGTTGTGGGCCTCGATCACCCGGAGGGCGTGGCGATGGGCCGCGACGGCGCGCTTTATGCCGGCGGGGAGGCAGGGCAGGTCTATCGTATTTCACCCGATGGCAAGAAGTTTGAGGTGATCGCGAACACGGGCGGCTTCTGCCTGGGCATCACGCTCGATCAACAAGAGAACATCTACATTTGTGACGCGGGGCGCCATGCGGTCCTGAAGGTTACCCCGCAGGGACAGGTTAGTACGCTTGCCACCTCCGTTGCGGGCCGCAAGCTCATCAATCCCAATTTCAGCGTGTTCGATTCGGCTGGTAATCTCTACTTCAGTGATTCGGGTGAATGGAAACAGGCGAACGGAGTGGTGTACCGCTTGCGGCCGGATGGCCACAGCGAATTGTTCGCGGCCGGACCATTCCATTTTGCCAACGGCTTGGCCCTGGATCTTGAAGAGCGGTTTCTTTATGTCGTCGAAAGTAATCTGGACCGTGTCTTGCGTATTGAGATTTGCTCCGACGGGCCGGCCTCAAATCCGGAGGTGTTTGCCGATGGATTGGCACGGGTTCCCGATGGGCTGGCATTTGACGCCGAGAGTAATTTGTATGTCACCACCTACGCTTCCAATTGTATTTATCGCGTTACTCCCAGCCGCCAGGTTCAACTGCTGTGCCAGGATGTTGAAAACCTTCTCTTGTGCCAGCCTACCAACTGCGCTTTCGGCGGCCCGGATTTTGACCGGCTCTATGTGAGCAACCTGGGCCGGGACCACATTTCGGTTTTGGATCTCAAGATTAAAGGACAAACGCTGTGGAACCATCGAGGATAGAGAGCATCGGCTTTACGGGCAAAGTAGTGGTCGTTACGGGCGGAGCCTCCGGCATCGGCTTGGCATGTTGCGAGGAATTTGCAGCGCGGGGCGGCACGGTAGCCGTTGTGGATAGAGACGCCCAACGCGGCGAAGAGCGCGCGGCGGCAATCCGAGAGCGCGGGGCCAGCGCCGAGTTCTTTCAGGCCGACGTGAGCCGTCGCGAGGAGGTCGAGAGGCTCGCCCCGAAGATTGCAGCCCGCTTTGGGGGCATTGATATTCTGGTGAACAACGCCGGCATTCAGCGCTATGGAACCGTCACCACGCTTTCCGAAGAAGATTGGGACGAAGTGCTGAATATCAATCTGAAAAGCGCGTTCCTGATGTCGAAATATTCGATTCCGGAAATGATCAAGCGCGGCGGCGGCGCCATTGTCATTACCGGTTCGGTGCAGTCGGTGGCAGCGCAGCGCAATTCCGTTCACTATGTGGTGAGCAAGCACGGGCTGTTGGGGCTGACGCGCTGCCTGGCGCTGGATTATGCGGCGGATAAGATTCGCGCCAACTGCGTGCTGCCCGGGGCCATTGACACGCCGATGCTGCGCTGGGCCGCGTCGCTCGATGACCACCCGGAACGGGTGCTCGAAGCCTGCGACCGGTTGCACGCTCTGGGGCGCATGGGTAAGCCGGAAGAAGTGGCAAGGGTGATCGTGTTTTTGGCCAGTGACTGGGCTTCTTTCATGACCGGTTCGGCGGTGATGGTGGAGGGTGGACTGCTGGTGCCGGTGGGCGGAATGGCCTTTCAGACTTCTGGAACGGGCGCGAAGAAAGCTTAAGGTTAATCCGTGCTTCAGGACCGCGCGCCGGGCGGAGCCCAGGTTGCAATGTGCAAGAGCAGTAGGGGCGGGCCTTGTGCCCGCCCGCGGGCGGCCACAAGGGTTGCCCCTACATTACCCGAACAGCATTGGGTTTAGAGGAGCAAGGTGCCCAAAATCAAAGCTCGAAGCGAGGCCTTTTGCACAAAAAGCTCCTGGCAGGGCCGAAACGCCTGGTCGCTGGGCAATGGCTTGGTTGACCTAACGGTGCTGCGAGGTGGCGGGCACATTGCGGTTTTTCACTTTGCAAAGGAGTCCGGCCTGCCGAGTTTGAATCCGCTGTGGGTTCCGCCGTGGAAAACGATTGACCCGTACCGCTACCGTCCCGAAGTGCATGCGCGCAAGTACGGGCCTCCCATTACTGGCAGGATGATTGCGGGCATCGCGGGGCACAATTTGTGTCTGGATTATTTTGGCGCTCCTTCCGAAGAGGAAGCTGCGCATGGGCTTGCGATACACGGTGAGTCGCCTTGCCTGCCCTGGAAGAAGATGGGGGGGCGGACTACCGCGAAAGAAGCAAAGCTGAAACTGGGCGTGCGGCTGCCGGTGGCAGGATTGCGGTTTGAGCGGGAGCTAACTGTCTGGGAGAAAGAGCCCGTCGTTTACTTCAAGGAGACGGTCATTAACGAAAAGAAGATGGACCATTTCTTCCATTGGGTGGAGCACGTTACGCTGGGGCCACCTTTTCTGGAGCGTGACCATAGCCGGATCTTTGTATCGGCAAGGCGCGGGCAAACCTTCCCGCACGGGTACGAAGGCAAAGCCCTACTTGAATCTTCGCGTGATTTCCGCTGGCCACATGCGCCGGGTGCGGACGGTAGAGCCGTGGATATATCGCAGCCTTTTACCCATCCCGGCCGAGGATTTGTGGTGACGCTGCTGCTTGACCCGCGCCGGGAGAATGAGTTTGTGGCCGCGCTCAACATCCATCACCGCCTGCTGATGGGGTACTGTTTTCACCGTCAGGATTTTCCCTGGATGGCCATCTGGGAAGAGAACAAGACGAGGACGGATGCGCCTTGGGGCGGGAAAACTCAGGCGCGTGGGCTGGAATTCGGAACAACACCTTTCCCGGTGGGAAGGCGCGAAGCTTTTGCCATGGGACCGCTGTTTGGCGCACCGCGCTTTTGTGTGGTTCCGGCGTTGAGACAGAAATCCGTGAGTTACGTCGCGTTTCTTTCTGAGGTTCCGGCTGATGTCATCGAGATTGCGGATGTCTGCCTGGGTGCGCATGAAATATTGGTGAGCGGCAAGACGAAGCAGGGGAAGATTCAGGCCTGGAATATTCCCGCGACCCAGCTTTCCAGGAGGTGAAGGATCTCAAATGGCAAATCCGAGCGTGAAGCGAATGATTGGAATCCTTGCGTGCCTGTGCTGGTGCGGGATGGCCTTGCCCCCACTTGCCCATGCTCAAGAACACACCCTTTGGCAAATCGGCAAGTTTGACCAATCTTCGGAGGAGTTTGGCGTTAGTTTCGGATTTGGTTCCCTGACTTCCATTCAATCTGAGCCGGTATACCAGGTTGGGCGGAGCAATTGGAAAACGGATTGGTCCGGTTTTCAACCGGGCTCCGCGAATGGCGTGGCGGGTGGCCGCCCTCATCCGTTCACAATTCTTTTCTCATTGGATCAGCCACCGCATGGCGCCTACACGTTGACCGTTGCCGTGCTGCCCTACATGCCACGACGGCCTAACTTGCTGATCGACCTGAACGGAAAGCGCGGCACTTTTTATCTCCGGCCGCGCCTGAGCTATAACATGGGCAATTTCCCGGTAGCTTTCATTCCGCAGTATTCTTACGAAGAGCTGAAAATCGAAATTCCTACACAATATTTTAAGCAAGGAGAGAACAAACTGACGCTGACCTGCGTCGATGATCCCCCGGAGGTGGATAACAGCACCGGGACGGTGGGCATGGGGGATTCGGGTATTTTCTATGACGCCCTTAAGCTGTCGCAGGATCCTTCGGCAAAGTTCTCACGATCCAAAGCAGACGCTTCTTTGACGCCAACGGTCTTTTACAAAGAGAAAGACCACAAACTCTTCGAAGTTGTGGAAAGCATTGTCCGCCTGAACCGCAAGATCAGCAGCGGCAACGCCGAGCTTGAGATGAAGGGGCAGCGGTTCTCCAAGCGTCTCTCTGGCGTCCCGGACTTCGGCGAGCAGTTGGTGGACTTTGAAGTGCCGGAGTGGACCGGCAAGGCCAAAGGCAGTTTAAGAGTCAGCGATGAAGCTACTCATAATTTTTCCTTTACACTCGTTCCGGCGAGGAAATGGACGGTTGACGTCGTGCCCCACACCCATCTGGACGTGGGCTATACGGATTACCAGGGCAAAGTGGCTGAAGTGCAGCCGCGGGTGCTGGAACAAGCCGCGGAGCTAATCCAGGAGCATCCTGATTTCCGGTTCTCGATGGATGCTTCATGGAACATGCAGCAACTGCTTGAAACCCGGTCAAAGTCCAAGCGGAATGAGATCGTCGGATTAATTCGGCAGGGCAAGATCAGCGAGCCGGCGCAGTATTCAAACCTGCTGACCGGTTATGCATCGCTTGAGACGCTTTACCGCTCGCTCTATTTTTCAAAGTCACTGGCACGAAAGTATGGAATACCATTCGATTACGCCAACATCACGGACGTGCCCTCCTACACAGGCTCTTACCCCACAGTCCTTGCCAGCGCCGGCGTGAAATACTGGGTTGCGGCGGGCAACAATTGGCGCGCGCCTTTCTTGCTCTATGGAAGATGGAATGAGAAATCTCCCTTTTGGTGGGCGGGCCCCGATGGCCAGAAGGTCCTCTTCTGGTACTCGCGGCATTACATGCAGGTTCAGTCCCTCTTCGGTCTGCCACCGTCGCTGGCTGCCGTCCAGGATTCGCTTCCAGTGTTTCTTCAAGCTTATGAGCATCCCGATTACAAGCCCGATACGGTCCTGATTTACGGCACGCAGGTGGAAAACACGGATTTGTTTCCCTCGACGGCCACCTTTGCTCAATCCTGGGACCAGAAATACGCCTATCCCAAGCTGCAATACACCACTTTCCCGGACTTCTTTGAATACATTGAGGCGAACTACGGAAAGGACCTGCCCACTTATCGTGGCGACGGTGGCCCCTACTGGGAGGATGGCATTGGCAGCGACGCCTATTATGCGGCGATGGATCGTGAGAACCAGAACCGGGCGCTTTCAGCGGATATTCTTTCCAGCCTGACTCACACGCTCGATCCTGACGTTCACGCACCCCGCCAACTCACCACGGACATTTGGCGGAATATTGTATTGTTTTCGGAACACACCTGGGCCTCATTTAATTCCATCACCCAGCCGGACCATCTGGAGAGCATCCGGCAGCTTGAAGTCAAGGATAGCCGCGCCTCCACGGCGCGGCTTGAAATCAACGATCTGATGAACCGGTCGCTGAGCCAACTTGCCGACAGCATTCACGTCCCGGCCAACACGATTGTGGTCTTTAACCCACTCAATTGGACACGCGACGCCCTGGTGGAAACGGATTTTCAGGACCACGCCGTGCTCAAGGACCTGGCCACGGGTGAGCAAGTTCCGCTGGACGTCCTTTGGGCAAAAGAGGGCTTCTTGCACGTTCGCTTCATGGCCAAGGGCGTGCCGGCGACCGGGTACAAGTGCTATGCCATCAGCTACCCGGCATCGGCCGCAATCCCTCGGGAACCCCCGCTCGGAAACAGAACCACAATTGAGAATAACTATTATCGCATCACGGTGGATGCCGCGAGTGGAGCGGCTTCCAGCATCTTTGACAAGCAGCTCAATCACGAGCTTGTTGACTCCGGCAGCCCTTACAAGTTTGACCAGTACGTGTACGTCAGCGGAGGCGACGGCAATACCCGCATCATGCGCCCGATCAGCACCTGGCCGGAGGCACGATTGACAGAGCACCCGGCTTCGCAGGGCGAGATCGTCAGCGTTACCAAGACATCCTTTGGCCAGTCCATCCGCCTTCGCAGCCGTTCCATGAACACGCCTGAGATCGATACGGAAATCCTCTTGTTCGACGACTCCAAGAAGATCGAGTTCATCAATCACGTCAAGAAAGATTCGGTCACCACTAAGGAAGGAGTCTATTTCGCTTTCCCGGTTAGAAGCAGCCGGCGCCAGTTCGCATACTCTACCCAGGATGAATGGATTGATCCGGCCCACGACCTGCTGAAAGGAGCAAGCCTTGAGTGGTTCAGCATTCAAGGTTGGATGGCTTCGCGCCATAACAATCTTACGGTAGGCGTTGTGCCGCTTGATGCTCCTCTTGCGAGTTTTGGAGACATTAATCGCGGCACGTGGCCCTCCACGTTTTCACCAAAGAGTTCGACGCTATTCTCGTATGTGATGAACAACTACTGGGACACCAATTATCGCGCTGCCCAGGGGGGCGATTTCACTTTCCGATATGTGGTGACGGATTCTGCTGAATTCAGTCCACTTCAGCTCACCCGCCTTGCTGAAGAAAGCATGAGGCCCGTGGAGCTTGACGAAGTGGTGTCTCAGGACAAGGTGGGCAATCCGGTTCGGCCTCTGCCCGCGCAGGGAGCAAGCTTCCTGCAGATCGACAAACCGAATGTGGTGCTGGTGGACTGGAAGGCTGCTGAAGACGGAAATGGAACCATTCTCCGGCTTCAGGAAATTGCCGGGCGCGCGACCACAGCCTCACTAAAATTTAATCGCCTCCACGTGACCTCGGCCATGCTCTGCAATGCCATGGAAGACAACAAGCGTCCGTTGCCGCTCGAGAGCGACTCGCTGGCGATTAGCCTCCGCCCGCATGAGGTGGCAACAATTCGAGTGCGTTAGAGGTCAGGCTCAGTTGGCCCACCTCGCTTTTGGCTGCGCCTGATTGTAAGACTTTTGTGCTCGCAAAGTTTGCTAATGAGGCTCGGGCAGTTTTGATTTGGTTTGTAACGATGACTCGGGTTGAATTCTGATGGCAATCGCTTCTATGAAGGAACTATTAATCAGGGCGCAGCGTGAAAGCTACGCTGTGTGCTATTGCGAAGCCTGGAATTTGGAGTCCTTCCAAGCAGTCATTGAGGCCGCGGAAGAGGCTGAATCACCGATTATTGCCGGTTTCAACGGCGGGTTCTTGATGCACGAGGAACGGGAGAAAGCGGAGAACCTCGCGTACTATTCCGGTATGAGGATGGCTCTGCAAGAATCAAGCGTCCCCATCGTTTTTTTGCTCAATGAATCGGACGATTATCCCCAGATTGCGCGCGCAATTGAACTCGGATTCAACGCCGTGATGGTTGAAAATGAGCACTTGTCTATGGAACATTATTTGCCGCTTGTCAGCAAGGTGGTCCGGCATGCACACGAGGCGGGCGTTTCAGTTGAAGCCGCCGTGGGCCGATTGGCGGATGGGGCTGGTCACGTGAAGGCGGAAAGAACCGATCCCATCCTCGCACGCCAGTTTGTTGAAGAAACAGGAATTGATGCCTTGGGTGTTGCAGTGGGCAATGTTCACATTCTGACTCGCGGCGAAGCGACGATTGACCTCGAAGTACTCGAGTCAATCCACCATCACGTGCCTGTACCCCTGGTGCTTCATGGAGGGACCGGCATCCAGCTTCGAGACGTGCGCAATTATATCAACCGGGGCGTAGCCAAGATTAACTTCGGGACAGTACTGAAGCAGGCCTACTTGGCGGCGGCGATGCAGGCCCTGACGGACTATCGCGAGCCGATGAGTCCGCATCCGTTTATCGGGATCGGTGGGAAGCACGATGTCCTTATGGCCGGCCGGAAGGCTATTAAGGAAAAGGTAAAGGAGTTATTGGTCCAATGTGGTTCTGCGGGGAAGGCTTGGCCGGACCAAGGAGCTACAGCCAGGACGAAGATGTAGCCCGTAACGCTCCTCGCCGGATAAGTGCTATCGATAACGAAGGTGAGCTTGGGAGATAAGGCGATGATCGATCAGAATCAGTATGCAGGAGTCGTGGAAAAGGCTGCACTCATGCTAAAGGGATCGGGAATTGTCATCACCCCCGAGGAGTGCCAGAGATTTGAGGTGGCGGATTTCGGCCTGGGAGAGCTGGAGAAGACCGGACTTGAGATCATTACTTACGTCAACACTGACCGTGTGTGCGCTAAAGAGATCGTCATGTTTCCTCACCAAACCTGTCCGGAGCACTGGCACCCCACAAATGGGCAAAAGCTTGGGAAGGAGGAGACATTTCGCTGCCGCTGGGGAACGGTGTACCTGTACGTCCCGGGAACGCCAACACCCAACCCGGCATGCAAGCCGCCGGCGGGATCGGAAGGCCACTACCGAATGCTTCATGAAGTGGTGCTGAATGGTGGCGAGCAGTACACGCTTTACCCGGACACCCCGCACTGGTTTCAGGCCGGCCCGGACGGAGCAATCGTATCTGAGTTTTCGACTCGCAGCACGGATGACGAAGACCGTTTCACTGATCCACGCATCAAGCGAGCCCCCGAAATCGGCAACAAGTGACATCCTGCCGCCGGTTGCGCATCAAACGCCGTCCGGAGCGATCAAGAAGATAAAAGGGAATCAATCGTGAAAAGCAAGCGGAGGTATCCGGGTCTATTTGCCTGCATGCTGGTCTGTGCTGCTGTCCCCGGCCCTGTTTTGGCTGCGGCGGGGTTGCACCCGAACGCAAAGGCATCCGCGGCGGCATCGCAGCAGGGTGGCGGTGACGCATCAAAGCCGACCCTCTGGATTATTCCTCACACCCACTGGGAAGGAGCCGTCTTCAAGACCCGTGAAGAATATCTTGAAGCCGGTTTGCCTCACATTCTGACGGCCTTGGAGCTGTTGAACAAGTATCCTGACTATACGTTTGTGCTGGATCAGGTTGCTTACGTCAAACCATTTCTCGAAAGGTATCCGGAAGCTGTTCCGGACTTTCGGAAATTCGTAAAAGAAGGCAGGCTGCAAATTGTCGGCGGCAACGACGTAATGTTGGATGTCAACATTCCCAGTGGTGAGTCCTGGGTGAGGCAGGTCCTGTATGGAAAGGGATACTATCAGCGCGAACTCGGGGTGAGCGTTACAGTAGGTTGGGCGCTCGACACCTTTGGCCATCATGCCCAAATGCCCCAATTGCTGAAGCTTGCGGGATACAAGTCCTACTGGTTTCAGCGCGGTGTTCCGGAAGGGGATACTCCCTCCCAGTTTCTTTGGCAGGGAATTGATGGCACCAGGATTCCTGCGTTCTGGCTGCCTTTGGGTTATGGACTGTTCTACCCGTCCCCCAGGAGCTTATTTGAATTTGATCAATACGCCCGCGGCATCTGGCAATCTCTGTGGCGCTATTCCCATGGGCAGAACCGGGTGGCTTTGGCCGGAGCGGACGTCGTCAACCCGGAAACGGTGTTGCCGGTTATGGTTCATGAGTTCAACAGCAAGATTAATAAGCCATTCACCATACGATTCGGTGTGCCGACTGACATGGAATCTATCGTGGCCAGGCGCTCCAGTGAACCCGTAATGGGCGGAGAATTGAATCCTGTCTTTCAAGGGACTTACAGCAGCCGGATCGAACTCAAGCAATGGCTCAGAAAGACGGAGCGCATTCTGGCTGACGCCGAGAAACTCAGCGCATTGGATTCCTGGTTTGGCGCTCCGCCGCCCGTCGACACTCTGAACCGTGGCTGGGAACCGGTTTTATTCAATGAAGCCCACGATTTGATCTCGGGCGACATGGTGGACAAAGTCTACAAGGATACGATTCGTGGTTATCAGTTTTCGGAGACTTTGGGCGACGCGATGGTTAAGAATGGACTTGATGTCCTGGCTTCGGACATTGATACCCGGGGTCCGCAGGCGCCGGGTGCTGAAGCCGTTCCCATCATGGTCTTTAACAGTCTCGGGTGGGCCCGAACGGATATCGCCATCGCCGAAGTCGGTTTTTCGTCTCCCGGAATCACCTCAATCAAGCTCCTTGATCCCATGGGCCATAGCATCCCCGTGCAGTTGGTCAAGACAATGGACTATTCCGACGGAGGCATTGAGGATGCCCAGATTGCTTTTATCGCGCGCAATGTGCCGGCGCTGGGCTATTCGATTTATGAGGTAATCCCGGAAAGGCAGCCTCCCCCGTCCGGTGAAATTCCTGCGGAGTTGGCCGGCCAGGCTTCACAGCAGCTAGTGTCAACTACTCACTCGGACTCCGGATCCATCGAGAATGAATTCTATCGCGCCACGTTTGATCTTTGGACGGGAGCGATGACCAAACTGGTGATGAAGTCAGGCTCAGGCGACTGGGAAGCTCTGGGCAGCAGGCCGGCCAATGTTGTCGCGCAAGAGCAGGATGGTGGAGACTTCTGGGAGCTTTACGGAACCCTGAACGGCGGAAGGTTTACGGCGATGACGCGAAAGCAGGGCCTGCCCATTCCGGATCGATCGCACCTCAGCGACGAATGGGTGGGAGGCGGTGGCAGAACCACGGCCGGACCCGTGTTTTCGGAATTTCACGTTTCCCATCCGTTCGGTTCGGGAAGTTTTTCAACAACCGTGAGGCTTTACGCGGGTATTCAGCGGATCGATATCCGGACGCAGCTCGTCAATAATGACAAGCTCGTCCGCTACCGGGTCCTGTTTCCTACCTCGATCCTTCGCGGCCAGCGTTTTGACGAAATCCCTTTTGGCAGCATTCGGCGGCCTACAGACCAGGAATTTCCCGCCCAGAACTGGATTGACTGGAGTGATGGTGCCCGAGGGGTTGCCCTATTAAATAGGGGACTTCCTGGAAACAACGTCGCGCAAGGCACGCTTCTGCTGTCCCTGATGCGTTCCGCCACGATCTCGGCTTATCCCTTTATCGGTGGATACGAAACCGGCCAGTCCTCTGACTTGGGACTGGAGTTGGGTGTCAAGAGAACTCTTGATTACGCCCTCGTGCCTCACTCGGGCGACTGGCGGGCTGCTCACATTTACCGCGCCGGACTTGAATTCAACAATCCCTTGATCGCTCATCTTGTGCCCAGCCATTCGGGGAGCCTGCCGAAACGCTGGGGTTCGGTTGAAATCTCTCCGGCCAATGTTGTGTTGAGCGCTTTCAAGCCGAGCCGGTCCGGTGGTGTGGTAATCAGAATTTATGAGGCAAGCGGCACAAAAACTAAAGCAACAAAGATTAGGTTTCAGTCGCCAATCGTGGCTGCTGAGGAATGTAACCTCCTCGAGCAACCTATCCGAAAGGTCGCTATTCAAGATAACTCACTGATGTTTGACATGGGGCCCTACCAAATCAGAACGTTCAAAGTCTCCGTGTCGGGCCATGGGATGCAAGCCAATGGCCGGAATGCGCCTGATTCGATGTCACGTTTGCAGTGAACTAGGGGCGTGGAAATCAGGCTCTAATGGGATAGTTGGCTAAGGGCTCGTTCAGAAATAACTGTTCCATCTTCCAGCCGGCACCCCTCACCCGCCGCGACGGGAAGCACTGCTTCCCCGCGGCACCCTCTCCCCGCTGGCGGGGAGAGGGCAGGGGTGAGGGGATGTATTGGGTCCGAAATGGAACAGTTACTATCTGACAGTCCCTAAGTGAACAGTATTGGGGTTAGGGTGGGAATGTAAGGTCGCCTGTCAGCTACGATCAAGTGTGCGTTTTTGACTCGCAGGATGTGCTTTTTCCTGAACTAGAGGTGGTTCATCAGGATGACACACAGTGTAATCATGCCGGACCTAGGTCAGACCACGGCAGAAGGCCGGATTGTCCGCTGGCTGAAGAAGCCTGGCGATAAAGTGGCAAAGGGTGATCCTCTGCTGGAAGTTGAAACGGACAAAGTGACAATGGAGGTGGAAGCTTATAAGGGGGGATACCTGCGTGCTGTTCTGGTTGAAGAGGGTCAGATGGCGGGTGCAATGTCACTCATCGCGCTACTCACTGATGATCCGGAAGAAGCGTACGAAATCATCCTGACCGAAACCGAGCCCAGTGACGAATCCGCCCAATCAGAAACAACGAACTCCGTTCCAATGGCGGCTTCTTCTACACCTCAAGCAGAAGTATCCGGGCGCCCGGCGGCCACCCCGGCGGCGAAGGAGAGAGCCCTGGCCTTGAAAGTGGATTTACGAATCGTTGCTGGAACCGGGCCGGACGGCTTGATCACCAAACGGGACGTGGAGAAGGCACGGAAAAATCAGCGATCTCCGAAAGCTGCCTCCTCAATGGCTGCCATAACAACGCGAAGTGCCGCGAAAATTCCACACTTTTTTGTGACCGTTGATGTGGAGGTTTCCAACGTAATCCAGTGGCGTGAGCGTTGGAATGCGGCGCACCCGGACCTATCTGCTTCCTTGAACGATATTTTTGTCCGAGCGGCCTCATTGGCGCTCCGGGATGTTCCGGATATGAATGTCCACTATCGGGAAGGGATGTTGGAAGAGCACACATCATCCGATGTGCTCCTGGTGGCGGCAACTAAATCTGGGCTGGCCCTCGTCCCGATCGCAGATCCAGCGTCATCTGCTTGGGAAGCGTATCTGAGTAGCATGCGACGGACCCTGGAGGAGGTGAGGCAAGACCGGATCGTGCAATCGCTCCCTCACGCTCCGGCACTGGCCGTCTCCAATCTGGGGATGTTCAAGGTGAAGCAATTCAGTGCAATAATACCGCCCGGGTGCAGTGCAATTCTGGCTGTGGGCGCGGTACGCGAAGATGTGATTGTGAAGAACAAACAACTGAGGATGGATGACGTTTGCAGCTTGACACTCAGTTCTGACCACCGCGTGATTGATGGGATCGCGGCTGCAAAATTCTTGGAAAGGGTTCAAGCGCATTTGAATTCATTATGAACAAAGCCAGATTGACGAAGGAACAGAAGCTCCAGATGTATCGCCGTATGACGCTGTGCCGGATGTTCGAGGAGCGGGTGTATTACCTGTTTTTGGAAGGACGGCTTCCGGGCACGATTCATCAATCGCAAGGGCAGGAAGCCACTGCCGTGGGAGTGTGCTCGGCCCTTGAAGAAGGCGATATGATCACCAGCACCCACCGCCCCCACTCACATGCCATCGCGCGTGGTGTTTCCATAAAGAGCCTCATGGCGGAGCTGTTCGCGAAGGAAACCGGTTGCTGCCGCGGTAAGGGCGGATCGATGCATGTGGGTGATCGCGAGTCCGGCATGTTGCCCGCGATCGCCATTGTCGGCGGGGGAATTCCATTGGCCTCCGGCTATGCTCTGGCGTTCAAATCGTTGAAACAGCCGAACATGGTTGCCTGCTTCTTCGGGGAGGGAGCGACGAATATTGGTACCTTCCATGAGGCCATCAATATGGCGGCCATCTGGGACTTGCCGGTGGTCTTCGTTTGCGAAAACAACAAGTACGCGGCCTCGACATCCGTTGAGAAGGTGATGAAGATAAAGCACGTGAGTGAACGGGCGGCAGCCTATGGCATTCCGGGCCAAACCGTTGACGGGAACGATGTCGAGCTGGTGTACGCCTCGATGACCGAAGCGGCTGAACGCGCCCGGACCGGAAAGGGTCCTACACTCCTGGAACTTGAGACTTACCGTTTTGCAGGGCACTCCCGAAGTGATCCGGGCCATTACCGCGAGACTGCGGAGGTTGCGGCTTGGAAGGAGCGAGATCCCATCGCCCGCTATGAAAAGAAACTCTTAGAAGAGGGGCTTCTGCAGCCTGAGAGCGTCGAGGATCTCCAGTCGGTCATCAGCCGCGAACTGGAAGAAGCCATCGCTCAGGCTGAGCAGGACCCAAGCCCCAGACCGGAGGATTGTCTCAACGATGTCTTCAGCTAAGGTTGGTTCGGATCAGGAGGTGAAGGGCCGCGAAATGACGATGGTGGAGGCGCTTCGTGAAGCGCTTCGCGAGGAAATGCGTCGTGACGAACGGGTAGTCCTGCTCGGAGAGGATATTGGTATTGAAGGCGGGTTCGGCGGCGCCTTCACCGTTACCCTGGGCCTGTCGGAAGAGTTCGGCCACCAGCGGGTGATCGACACTCCCATCTCAGAGGCCGCCATCGCGGGCATCGCCACTGGAGCGGCCCTGGGAGGCTTGCGGCCCGTGGCGGATGTCCAATATGGCGACTTCCTGTTCTTGGCTATGGATCAGCTTGCCAACAACGCGGCAAAACTCCGCTATATGTCGGGAGGCAAACTAACTGTTCCGTTGGTCTTCAGGGCTCCGGTCGGAGCTACCACGCGAGGTTCGCAGCACGGCCAATCCTTAGAGGCCTTTTTTATGCATGTACCGGGTTTGAAAGTAGCCTGCCCCTCCAACCCTTATGACGGCAAAGGCCTGCTGAAAAGTGCCATCCGGGACAACAACCCGGTCATCTTCTTCGAGCACAAGCTACTCTATGGCAGCAAGGGAGCAAGGAAGGAGAAGGGCGGTGTGCAGGTGGTGGCAATGGTACCCGAGGAAGAGTATTTGATACCTCTTGGAAAGGCAAAGGTGGTGCGGGCCGGCCGCGATGTGACGCTGGTAGCGAATCTTTTGATGGTTCACAAATCCGCGCAGGCCGCGGAGGTTTTGACAGGCCAGGGAATTGAGGCTGAAGTCATCGATGTTCGCACCCTGGCACCTTTTGACTGGCCGGCAGTCTTTGAGTCAGTCAAAAAAACGGGCCGCCTGATCGTGGTCGAAGAAGATAACCTCACCGGAGGCTGGGGAGCCGAAGTTGCGGCACGGGTCGCGGATCATTGCATCGGTTACCTGGATGGCCCGGTGCGGCGCATTGCCGCTCCGGATACTCCGGTTCCCTTTGCGCCGGTCATGGAGAACTTCTACGTGCCGTCGGTCGAGAGAATCGTGGCAGCAGCGAAAGATTTGGTCCTGCCACACTGAGAAAGGTTGGACTGATTGTGTGACGCTGGATCGGGGCACGAAAAGCGTTTCCCAGTCGAATGTGAGCCCTTTGACGGGGTGGCTGGCCTATGGATGTTGTTTGTATCGGGATGCTGATTGCCGACATCTTTGCGAGTCCCATTGACGCTTTGCCTGCTCAGGGCGAGCTGAAGCTGGTTAGCCGATACCTCCTCAGTGCCGGGGGATGTGCCGCAAATACCGCGGCATGTTTGCGGCGTTTAGGACTGGAAGTCGGAGTGATCGCCAAAGTGGGTGACGACCTGTTCGGCGACTTTGTGCTGAATGACCTGAAGCATCTCGGGATTGATACCACACGCGTCCTGAAAAGTAAGACACATCCGACTTCCAACACCTATATTGTTAACGTCAAGGGAGAGGACCGGCGCTACCTCCATTGCCCGGGCGCGAACGAAGACTTTGTCCTGGCGGACGTGGATCCCTCGGCCTTCGAAGCGGCACGGGTGATCTATTTCGGGGGCTACGGCGTCATGCCGGGATTTAACCCGAAAGACCTTGCCCGGCTCTTCCGCAGCGCAAAAGAACAAGGTCTGATGACCGTTCTGGATGTTGTTTTGAGCGCAGGAACGTCCGCTCCCCTTGAATTGGTTGAACAAGCCCTGCTATACACCGATCTTTTTCTCCCCAACAATGATGAGGCGCAGGCGCTGACTGGAAAGAAAGATCCCGCCGAGCAGGCTGAGGTATTGGCCCGTGGTAATCCCGAATGCACGGTGGTGATCACGCGCGGACAGAATGGCATTTTGGTTCGAAACCGGTCGAAGGTGTTGACGGCCAATGCCTATCGCGTCCAGTCTATTGACGAGTCTGGAGCCGGGGATGCGTTTGCAGCGGGCTTTATCGCCGGAATGCTCCAGAATTGGCCTTTGGAGCAGTCCGTGCGGTTTGCTAGCGCCATCGGGGCTTCTTGCACTCGAGCCCTGGGCTGCAGGGAAGGGGTTTTCAGCGCCGACGAAGCTCTCTCATTTATCGCCCGGAATGAGCTGGAAATTGCCCGGGTTTCCTAATCCGGATTATTCACGAACTTCCGGTAGGGGACCGTCAGTCGCGGGAAGACTGGGGAATAGCTGCAATTCCCAACCCGAAAAAAGTCTGCGCGAGTCCGAAGCCGGCACCCAGTCCGATCAACGTTAGCAACGGACCTGCGCCGGCGCTCCGATACAAATCAAAAAGATTTGGAATTGTCTCCAACGCCAGAATCCACAGAAACAGAAAGAGAGCAACGACCGCCCAGATGTTTTCCCACATCCAGCGCCTCACACACTTCGTAGGAGAAGCAATGCTTCGGTTCAAGACTCCAGCGATGAAGGCCATCAGAATCCCGGCCAAACTGTTACTCATGTGACCAGCCGAAAAGTTTCATCGTCAATTTGAAAATGGGTGACATTTGTCACGGCGCATGGGACAGATGCGGGATTGACCCCAGAACCGAAGAGGCTCAAGTTCATGTGTTGAGGATAGAGAAGTCTTTTATGGGTGTCAACCATGCTGTTCTCGCGTCCGTGTTTATATGGCATTCGCGCTCT
>Ga0307372_10002091_pt1 | contig 33676 bp, 37 predicted proteins | sample OX1MG_FD_202533 | JGI IMG/M metagenome (GOLD analysis project Ga0307372, IMG submission 202533) | Soil microbial communities from Risofladan, Vaasa, Finland - OX-1 | ecosystem: Environmental > Terrestrial > Soil > Coastal area > Acid sulfate soil | place: Finland: Risofladan, Vaasa | collected... | reverse complement strand
TGAACTGCTTGGTGCCGTTCAGCACGTACTCGTTCCCATAGCGCTTGGCGCGCGTCTTCATGGCCGCCGCGTCGGATCCGCTGCCCGTCTCCGAGAGCGCGTACGCGGCGACCTTCTCGCCCGAGGCCAGGGGCGGGCACAGCCTCTTCTTCTGCTCCTCGGACCCCGCGACCAGGATCGGGTAGGACCCAAGAGCCTGCACCGCCAGGATCAGGGATGAGCTCGCGCACGCCTTGGCGATCTCCTCGATCCCCATGCAGATGGTGACCGACGAACCGGAGATGCCACCGTACTGCTCGGGGAACGGTATGCCCAGGATCCCGTTCTCGGCGAACAGCTTCTCGATGTCCTTGGGATACTCGGCCGTCTGGTCGATCTCCGCCGCGCGCGGGGCCACACGGTCCTGCACCAGCTCCCGGATGGTCTCCCGAATCGCGATCTGCTCGTCGGAGAACTCGAAATCCACTGGCCTGAGCTTAGCGGAGCAACTCTCTGGCGATGACCACGCGCTGGATCTGATTCGACCCCTCGTAGATCTGCAGCGCTTTGGCGTCGCGAACGTGTCGTTCGAAAGGGCTGCCGGAGACCGCGCCCGGTTCCCCCGCCACCTGGAGCGCGTCGAGCGCGATCTGCATCGCCGTGTCGGTGCAGTGGAGCTTGGCCATCGACGCCTGCCGGGTGAAGGACCGGCCGCGGCTGCAAAGCCACGCCGCGTGGTAAGCGAGCAGACGGGCCGATTCAAGCCGGGTCGCCATGTCGGCGAGGAGAAAGTCGTCGCCCTGCTCGTGGCCTCTTTCCACCATGAGGTCTCGCGCCTCCTCGAGGGCCGCCTGCGCGATGCCTAGGGCCTGGCCGGAGATGCCGATGCGCCCAGAGTCGAGCGCGCGCATCGCGACGGTGAAACCCTGGCCTTCTGCGCCCAGCCGGTTGGCGCCGGGCACCTCGACGTCCTCGAGGACGAGCTCGCCCGTCGGCGATCCGTTGAGGCCCATCTTCTGGAAGACCTGGCCCACGCGAAGGCCCGGTGATTCCGCCGGGACCAGGAACGCGCTGACACCGGCTGCCCTCTCATCCGGCCCGGTGCGGGCGAAGACGACGTAAAGGCCGGCCCGCCCGACGTTGGTGATGAAGACCTTGGTCCCATTCAGGATGTAGCCGGTCCCGCCGCGCCTCGCGGTCGCCTTCAGCGAAGCGGCATCCGAACCCGACGCCGGCTCTGTCAGGGCGAATGCGCCGAGCAGCTCGCCCGAGGCGAGGTTGGGCAGCCACCGCCGCTTCTGGTCCTCGTCGCCGAAAAGGAGGATCGGCTCGCTACCGACGCTCGTATGCACGTCGACGATCACGGACGTCGAAGCGCATGCCTGGGCCAGCTCCTCGATGCAGAGCGCAAAGGCCAGCGCGTCCATACCCGCGCCGCCGTATTCCCGCGGGATCAGGACGCCCATCAGACCGGCGGCGGCGGCGGCGGCTACCGCTTCAGCGGGGAACCGGTGATCGCGGTCGACCTCGGCCGCCAGCGGCCTGACGACCCCCTGCGCCAGCTCGCGAACGGCGGACCGAAAAGCCGCGTGCTCGGGCGCCAGTTCAAGGTCCAAGTGAGGCCTTAACTAGAATAAGGATCCGGCATGGAAGCAGGACCCAGATATCTAGAGGGCACCACTGTTGGCAGTGGGCGCGACATCATCGGCGTGCGCCGCGATCGCATCGCGGACATCATCAGCACGGGCCGCGAGATTATCTCTCGTGGCAAAGCGGAGAAGATCCTGCCCGAAACCATCACCGGCGCAACCGCCGCCCTGCTGGTCACGATCGCAGGCTACGGCGAACCTCTGTCTGAAGGCCAGTGGCGCGAGCTCGCGGGCGTGGTCGGCGGGATCATGCGCGACAGCACCTACGCCGACCTGGCGCGGCTGCGCACGCTGATCACCCAGGAGCAATTTCTCAACGTGGCGCGAAATCAAGGGTATGCTCGCTTCATCCGCCGCCTCGACGATGGGCGGTGGGTGTGTGAGCTCGCCCCCAAGCTTGAAGACCTCCCCGACGAGTAACAGCGTTCGCGGTCGTCCTTGCCGCCCCGCCCATGCAGAGCCTGGACCACCACGGCGTCTGCAGATGGCGATGTGACCACCCGCGGATTCCTGCTCACCGCCCCGGGCGCGCCGCGCGGCGCTCGACCCTCCCGCCACCCCGGTCTATCCCACTTCCGACCCGTACCTGCGACGTCCCGTCCTTGGCGCGCCGGTCCCGCAGGACGACTGGGACCGCGGCAGCGGGCTTGAGATCCTGAGGCGGTGCGTCGGCGAGACCGACGCGGGCCCCCCGATCTATCACCTGACCGGACTCCGGCCGATCGAGGCGCTCGAAGGGCGCTGCACATTCGTGCTTCCTGCCAGTCCCTGGCTTGCCTCCCCAAGGCCCTTCCTGTACGGCGGCGCCATCGCCCTGCTCGCAGACGCCGCCCTGTCGGGCGCGGTGATGACCATCAGCCCTGCGGGATCCTCATTCGCACCGCTCGACCTCAAGGTCAACTTCCTGCGGCCCGTCGTTCCCGACGGCGGCCTTCTGAGCGCGCTGGCCACGGTTGCCCATCGCGGCCGCACGATGTGCGTGGCGACGGCCTAGCTCTACAACGAGGCGGGCAAGCGGATCGCGCTGGCGAGGGCCAGTCCCAACTAGACCCCCTGCGATCGAGGAAACCGGGAAGATAGTTGCTGTCTTTGTTCTGAGTCCCGATCGATCTTCACCTTGGTGTCTTTCGAGCAACCTCCCCCGCAACTGTCCCCTGACGGCAAGTTCTACTGGGACGGCCAGCGTTGGGTGCCGATGCAGACGGCCGTCGCCTCTCAGCGACGGGGCATGCCGTGCGTTACCCGTACCGGCTGCATGATCATCTTCGTCGTCCTGCTCGTCATCATTGTCGCCGCGGGTATTGGGACTGCTATCAGCCACGGGTCGGGGTAAGCCACCAGAGCGCCTTAGCGTCAAGTCGTGCGTGGCCCTGGCTGAAGGTCGGATCTAAGCCGGGTCCTCGTCACCGCTCCAGTCGGCGTTTCGCGTCGTCCTGGACTTGAGCCTCTTCTTCTGCAATCCGTTCCTCCACGGCAACGAATGCTTCGCCTGCCTCGTCCGTGAGTGTCATCAGTGCCTTGAGGACTACCACCGGCGTCGGGTCGTCAGTGATCGGCTTGCCGTGAACCATCAGCGACGTTGTTACCTGCAGCAGAGAGATCAGCGCCTCGTGGCCTGGATCGGATAGTCCGATGTTGGTGGCTCCTGCCAGCGGAGTGGTGATGTCGCCCTGCGTGATCAGATTGAGCCGTACACCGCGCGAACTGGCATGGACTCCCAGGTGAGTCGCCCAGTCGTAAAACGGCCGCAGATGGCCGAGGCGCGCCAGATCCTCGAGCTTCTCAAACGTCAGATGCGCCTTGGGTGGAAACAACGGGGCGGCCCATCCGTAGTACCCGTCGCCGAACGACTTCCCACAGCGGTTCAGGACTTCATCCCGTCGCGCAGGGACGAAGTCAACATCCTCCTTGGAGTAGGGCTCATAACCCGGACGCCCCGCGAGCTTCGTCTGATACGTGTCCAGACTTCTGGCGTCCTCGATGGCATCGTGGAGCAGGAATCGCTCCGCCACCTCCGGATGCTCAGCGATTACACCTGCGAAGACGGCCAGCTCGTGCAGCGTTCGGCAGCGAGCGTGCGCACCACGAGCGTGCCCGGCTTTGAGTAGCTCCAAGACCTCACCGGCGACTCGGCACGCTTGGGCGTGGAGAGAGACGAGAGCTTGAAACGTGAAGTCGCTTTCCTGGTCGGCCTGTGCCCCCTGGGCGAACTCACGTCCACCATCGAGCGTTCCTTTCAGGACGATCTCGTAGAGCTTGAGCGGTTCGCCCCACTTCTTTGCCAGCCGCTTCTTGAAACCTTCACCCAGTCGCCTGTACCTTCGCAACACCGCCGAGTCGCGCAGTTGTTTTGTCAGAGCGACCCTGCGCCGCTCGATTTCTTCTTCGGTGAGCAGACCATCCGGTCGTGGCATTTCGTGGTCATTGTCGGCGCTTCTTGGAAGCTCGGCTGCCGACCTCGGGTCGCTGGGTCTACTCGACCGCGTACGACTATCCGGACTGCGGCCACCGATTCAGCCGGTAGCCGTCGACAGGAACCCCTACGCCACGCGAGGCTCCCGCCCCGGGCTGAACCGTCAGCAGCCGAGCAGGCGCGCGATCAGCATCCTCTGGACCTCGGAGGTCCCCTCGCCGATCTCGTTGACTTTGACGTCGCGCCAGTAACGCGCGACCGGGTAGTCCTCCATGAAGCCGTAGCCGCCGTGGATCTGCACCGCATTGTCGGCGGCCCGCTTGCAGGCCTCCGACGCGTAGAGCTTGCACATCGCGGCGAGCATGCGGCACTCGTCCGTCGTCTCCTTGCCCGTGTGCGTGTAAGCGGTCGCTGCCCGGTAGACCATCGTCCTGGCCAGCTCTGTCTCCATCGCCATGTCGGCGAGCTTGAACTGGATCCCCTGGTGTTTGGAGATGGGTTTGCCAAACGTCTTCCGGTCCTTCGCATACGAGAGCGCCGCATCGAGGCAGGCCTGTGCCAGTCCCACCGAGAGGGCGGCGATGGCGATTCGGCCACCGGTGAGGGTGTGCAGGAACTGGCGGTAACCGCCGCCACGCGCTCCGAGCAGGTTCTCCTCGGGCACCCCGCAGTCTTCGAAGCTCAGCGGATGGGTGTCGGAGGAATGCCATCCGAGCTTCCGATAGGACTCGTGCACGTGATAGCCCGGCGTGCCGGTTGGGATCATGATCGCGGTGATCTCCGGCGAGTGGCCGTTGGCCGGCCCCGTCACCGCGGTGACGGTCACCCCGGCCGAGATCTCCGTGCCGCAGTTGGTGATGAACTGCTTGGCCCCGTTCACCACCCACGTGCCGTCCCGCAGCTCGGCATGGGTCTTGGTGGCGCCCGCGTCCGAGCCCGCTTCCGGCTCCGTCAGGCCAAACGCCCACAGCTTGCGACCGGCGAACAGCTCCGGCAGCCAGCGCTCCTTCTGCTCCTGGGAGCCGAAGTCTTGGATGGGCGCCGCGCCCAGGCAAACCGCAGCCTCGAGCGTGATTCCGACGCCCGCGTCGGCCCTCGAGATCTCCTCGATGGCAAGGCACAACGAGAGGAAATCGGCTCCGGCGCCCCCGAACTCCTCTGGGAACGGCAGGCCGAACAACCCCAGGTCGCCCATCTGCCGGATGACGTCGTAGCCGAACGTGTGGTTGCGGTCGAGCTCCTCCGCCGCCGGGGCGACGACCCCGCGGGCGAAATCGCGGCAAGTGTCACGGATCGAACGCTGCTCATCGGTGAGGTCGAAGTTCACTCTCCCATGGTTGCACGGGCAGCCACTAGATTGGAAACGTGGCCGAAGCGCTGTACCGCGACGGGACCAGGATCGTCGACGGCCTCCACGACCTCGACGGGCCCAACGTCAACCCGGCGTGCCACACGCGCCTGTACTCGCACGGGACGCGGACGAAGCGCGCGCTCGTCCTGCTCCACGGATTCACCAGCTGTCCACAGCAGTTCGACCTGATCGGCCGGATGTTTCACGCGCAGGGCTGGAACGTGCTCATCCCACGCTACCCGCGCCACGGGTACAAAGACCGCTTGAACACATCGATCTCCGAGCTCCGCGCCGAGCACCTGCTCGCGCTGGCTAACCGGTCTGCAGATGCCGCCTACGGTCTCGGCGAGCACGTGACGGTGGCAGGCATGTCACTCGGCGGGTCCCTGGCGGGTTATCTCGCGCAGACCCACGAGCACGTCGAACGCGCTGTGTTGATCGCGCCGATGTTCGGACTTCGCCGGATACCGGGCATGCTCCAGCGCCGGCTGGGCACCCTCGCCTACGCCCTACCCAACTTCTACCTCTGGTGGGACGGGTCGCTGAAGGACCGCCTGCCGCCCGATTACGGCTATCCCCGTTTCTCGACTCATGCGTATGCATCGCTTCTTCAGATCGCCTCCGACACGGCGGACGCCGCCCAGACCGCGGCTCCGAAGGCGAAGGAGATCGCCGTGCTGACCAACGCCAACGAACCCGGGCTGGAGAACCGATTCACATACCGCCTGGTCGAAGCGTGGCGCGCGCATGGCGCACGGGTCACCCGCCACGAGTTCCCTGTGACCGATCGCCTTCCCCACGACCTGATCGATCCGTCTCACCCTGCGCAGAACACAGAGCTCGTCTATCCGATCGTGGCGCGACTGATCCAGGGAGGGGACGTTTAGAGAATGCGCTCCATCTCGAATTCCATGCGCGGCTGGTCGGGGACTATTGGCTGCGTGGCACCGGTGCGAACGAAACCGCACCGCAGGTACAGGCGCTCGGCCGCGACATTGCCCTCCGCGAACCACAGGCGGACTGCCGGATAGCCCTCGTCGCGAGCCCAATCGACGACCGCCTGCACGAGCATCCCGCCCAAGCCCCTGCCACGCACGCTCGGGGCGACCCACATGGAGATGAGCGCAGCGTTCCCGTCATCTGAGGCGATGCCACCGACCGTTCCTGCGACGTTGCCGTCCACCTCGGCCAGGAACTGGCACCTGCCGGCGAGCCTTCGGCGCCAGTTGTCCTCGCCAACGCGCACCTCGCGCTCGTACGTCGAGCCGAACGCATGAGGCGCGTCCTTCAGGGCGGCGAGGCGGACCGCGCGGAATATCTCCCAGTCGTCAGGGGACAGCCGACGGAGCCTAGTTTCCGAGGACGAACACCTTGAGGGCCCAGCTCATCAGAACCGCGCTGAGGACTCCCACGCCCAGGACGCGCCACTGCACCGGGGTGAGCCGTGGCGTCCAGGTGCGGCCCGTGAGGGCGCCCGCCGCCACGCCCGCCGCGCCCACGAACGTCCCGGCGAACAGAGCAGGCCCGAGGGGGTACAGCCTCACCGCGTCGGCCACGTCACCGCGCCACATGTAAGCGAAAGACCGCGTGCCGCCGCAAAACGGGCAGGGGTGTCCGGTCAGGTAGTAGAAAGGGCACGGAGGCATGGCCACGTGAGCCGCCTGAAGGGCCCAGAAGATCCTCGTGTAGGCGAGCCACAAGACCAACGCAGAAAACAGACCGAGATCCCGCAGCCGGTCGCCCGGCACGGCCCGCGCCAGCGCGATGGGAATCGCGCTCACTTGAGCAGTCCCACGATCTGGTCGGTCGTCTCCGCCACCGCCACGCCCGCTTTGCGGAACGCCTCTTCCTTGCTCTTCGCGGTGCCACGGTTGCCCGAGATGATGGCCCCCGCGTGGCCCATCCGCTTGCCTTCGGGGGCGGTGCGGCCGGAGATGAACGCGACGGTCTTGAGGCGCGTTCCACGCGCGAGCACCTCCGCGGCGTGCTCCTCGTCGCTGCCTCCGATCTCACCGATCACCACCAGGTGGGTGGTCGCGGCGTCCTTCTCGAACAGCTCGATCACGTCGCGAAACGTGAGGCCCAGCACGGGGTCGCCGCCGATCCCGACGATCGTCGACTGGCCGAGCCCGGCCGCGCTCAGCGCCGTGGCCACCTCGTAAGTGAGGGTGCCGCTGCGCGAGACCAGCCCGACGTGGCCGGGCCGGGTGATGGCCTGCGGGATGATGCCGATCTTCGCGGCGCCGGGGGTTATGAGGCCGGGACAGTTGGGCCCTATGAGCCTGGCCTGGGGATGGCCGCGGAGGTAATCCTTGACCTTGATCATGTCCTGGATCGGGATCCCCTCGGTGATGCAGACGATCAGCGTGATCCCCGCCGAAGCCGCTTCCATGATCGCGTCGGCGGCGAAGGGGGGCGGCACGAAGATCCCGGACGCGGACGCGCCTGTCGCCTTGACCGCATCCGCGACGGTGTTGAAGACCGCCACACCGAGGTGCGTCGTTCCGCCCTTGCCCGGGCTCGTCCCGCCCACGACCTTGGTGCCGAGCGCCTGCATCTGCTCGGCGTGAAAGGTGCCCTCACGGCCTGTGATGCCCTGGACGATGACCTTCGTGCCTGCGTCTAGGAGGATGCTCATGCGCGGCCGGCCGTGCTGGTCAACTCGACGATCTTCTGCGCGGCTTCCCAGGCGCTTACGCCTGGCTCGATGCCGTTCTGCTTCAGGATCTCGCGGCCTTCCTCGGCGCGCGTGCCGCTGAGTCGCACGACCAGGGGCACTTTCATCTTGAGGTTGTCGCGTGCCGCCACGAGGCCCTTCGCGACCTCGTCGCCCCGCGTGATTCCGCCGAACACGTTCATCACGACGCCTTTGACGTCCGGGTTCATGAGGATCACGGCGAGGGCGTTCTCAACCACCTCGGCCTTGGCGCCGCCGCCGATGTCGCAGAAGTTGGCGGGCCGGCCGCCCGCGCGCTGCACGAGGTCCAGCGTGCCCATGCACAGGCCGGCGCCGTTGCCGATGATGCCGATGTCGCCGCCCAGCGACACATAGGTCAGGCCGCGCTTCTTGGCTTCGACCTCGTACGGGTCTCCTTCGAGGACCGAGCCGTACTTCGCTTCGAGGTCCTTACGCCTCCACATCGCGTTCTCGTCGATCTCGAGCTTGGCGTCGCCGGCGATCACTTCGCCCTTCTTGGTCACGACCAGAGGATTGATCTCGGCGGTGACCGCGTCGAGGTCGGGAATCGCACGGTAGAGCTTCTTGATCAAAGCTGTCAGCGGGCGGGCGAGCCCACCGAGGTCGGCGTCATACACCAGCTGCGCCAGCTCGAAATCGAGCGGGCCTCGCCACGGGTTTGGATAGAGGCGCGCGATCGACTCCGGCGACTCCTCAGCCACCTGTTCGATCTCCATCCCGCCCTTCGCTGAGAGCATCAGAATGTTGGCGCGGGCGTCCCGATCGACCGTGAAACCGAGATAGATCTCGCGCTCGATCTCAAGCGCCGACTCGCAGTAGACCAGCGGCACCTTGAATCCCTTGATTTCCATTCCGATGATCTGCGCCGCAGCGGCGCGTGCCTCGTCAGGCGACTTGGCGAGCTTGATGCCGCCGGCCTTGCCACGGCCTCCCACCGGTACCTGGGCCTTGACGGCGACAGGGCCCAGCTCAGCGCACGCGGCGGCTGCCTCGTCAGGTGTGTGCGCCACGCGGCCCGGCGGGATTGCGATGCCAAGCGAGGAAAGCACTTCCTTGGCCTGGTACTCGAGGAGCTTCAAATCACGCTAAGTGTATTGACCGCTCACAACGGGATGTTCCCGTGCCACCGTGGGCTGCGGCGCCTCTCCTTGCGCATCGCCATTCGCAGCGCCCGGATCAGTTCCAGCCGCGTCCGGCCCGGCTCGATCACGTCGTCGATGTACCCCCGCTCCGCCGCGATGTACGGGTTGGCGAATCGCTCGGTGTACTCGGTGACCAGCTCACGCCGTCGTCCCACGGGGTCCGGCGCCGCCTCCAGCTCACGATGAAAGATGATGTTGACCGCCCCCTCCGGACCCATGACCGCGATCTCGGCGGTCGGCCAAGCGACGTTGAAATCGGCGCGGACGTGCTTCGAGCACATGACGCAGTACGCGCCCCCGTACGCCTTTCGCGTGATGACGGTGAGCTTCGGCACCGTCGCCTCGCTGTACGCGTACAGGAGCTTGGCCCCGTGACGGATGATCCCGCCGTACTCCTGGGCCGTGCCGGGGAGAAAGCCCGGGACGTCGACGAACGTGACCAGCGGGATGTTGAACGCGTCGCAGAAGCGCACGAAGCGTGCCGCCTTGACCGATGCGTTGATGTCGAGCGCTCCCGCCATCACCTTCGGCTGGTTGGCGACCACCCCGACGGGATGGCCGTCAAGGTGAGCGAAGCCCACGACGATGTTCATCGCGAAGTAGGGCTGGACCTCGAAGAAATCGCCGTGGTCGACGACCATCTGGACGACTTGCTTGATGTCGTAGGGCTCCTTCGGGTTGTCGGGGATGATCGTGGCGAGGCCCGGCGCCTCCCGCTCCGGGTCGTCGGTGGCCTCGACCGCCGCCGGCGGTTCCTCGCAGTTCTGTGGGATGTACTTGAACAGACGGCGCACTTGCGCAAAGCACTCGTCCTCGCTCTCCGCGAGGAAGTGGGCCACACCGGACTTGACGTTGTGCACCTCGGCCCCCCCTAGCGAGTCGAAAGTCACCTCCTCACCTGTCGTCACCCGGATGACCTCCGGGCCGGTGATGAACATGTAGCCCACGCCATGCACCATGAAGGTGAAGTCGGTGATCGCGGGAGAGTAGACCGCGCCCCCGGTGCACGGCCCGAGGACGAGGCTCAGCTGCGGGATGAGACCGCTGGCCTCGACGTTGCGCCAGAAGATCTCGGTGTAACCGGCGAGCGAGACCACGCCCTCCTGGATGCGTGCGCCACCCGAGTCGTTGATGCCGATGATCGGGATCCGGTTGCGCAGTGCAAGGTCCATGACCTTGATCACCTTCTCGGCGAACACCTCGCCGAGCGACCCGCCGAAGACGGAGGCATCGTGGCTGAACAGCACGACGTCGCGACCTTCGATCTTGCCCATGCCTGTCACGACGCCGTCACCCGCGATTCGCCTCTCCTCCATGCCGAAACCGCGGGCGCGGTGCGTGGCAAAGATGTCGATCTCTTCGAACGAGTTGCGGTCGACAAGGCGAGCGATCCGCTCGCGCGCGGTCAGCTTGCCCTTCGAATGCTGCCGGTTGAACGCCTCGGCGTCTCCGTGGCCCGCCTCATACCTGCGCTGGCGAAGCTGGTTTAGCGGGTCGACCTTGCGATGACGCGGCGGAGTTTCCGGCATCAGCTTTGAGTGAGCATCCGGCGGTGACCTTCGAGGTCTTCGGCCCGGTATCTCTTCTCGACCGCGCCTTCCTCCACCGGCGACAGTATGGTGGCCCTAGCATCGCTGGGCCCGTACCCATAAGCGATCATCGGGATCACGTTCGGTTGGTCGCTCATCACACCACCTCTCCTGGCTGATATTCGCCGAAGACTCCGCGGAGCACCGCGCAGCACTCGCCAATCGTCGCGTAATCGGACAGCGCAGATTTGAGCGGCGGCATGAGGTTGCCCGAGCCGCGCGCCACGCGCTCGAGCTCGACCAGGTCCCGCGAAACCGTTTCTTGGGAACGCCTGGCGCGCAGCCGCTTGAGGGCTTTTGTCTGTGCCACCTGGTGTTGCGGGCTGATCCTGGTGATCTCGACGGGGGACGATTGCGTCTCGGTGTAGCGGTTGACGCCCACGACCACGCGCTCGCCGGCCTCGATCCTCTGCTGCAGCCGGTAGGCGCTGTCGGCGATCCGCCGCTGGGTCCAACCGGCCTCGATGCACGCGACAGCTCCGCCTAGCTCGTCGATCTCCGCCATGATCGCGAGCGCCTCCTCCTCGACCTTGTCGGTGAGGCTCTCCACGTAGTACGAGCCGCCGAGGGGATCCGCGACCAGCGGGACCGCGGTCTCGTATCCGATCACCTGCTGCGTCCGCAGGGCGAGCTCGGCCGCGCTTTGAGACGGCAAGCCGAGAGCCTCGTCGTAACCGTTGGTGTGCAGCGACTGCGTGCCGCCGAGCACGGCGCTCATGGCTTCGAGCGCGGTCCGGACGACGTTGGTCAGCGGCTGCTGCGCGGTCAGCGTCACCCCGCCCGTCTGCGTGTGGAAACGCAGGGCCAGCGACCTCTGGTCGGTCGCGTGGAAGCGGTCGCGCATGATGCGCGCCCAGATGCGCCTGGCGGCGCGGAACTTGGCCACCTCTTCGAAGAAGTCCATGTGCGAGGCGAAAAAGAAGGAGAGGTGCGGCGCGAAATCGTCGACGGCCAGCCCGGCGACCTTCGCGGCCTCGACGTACGCGATCGCGTGGCCGAGCGTGAACGCGATCTCCTCCGCCGCCGTCGAGCCCGCCTCGCGGATGTGGTAGCCGGAGATCGAGATCGTGTTCCAGCTCGGTAGATGCCGGCCGCAATACGAAAAGAGGTCGGTGATCAGCCGCATCGAGGGTTTGGGCGGGAAGATGTACGTCCCTCGCGCGGCGTATTCCTTGAGGATGTCGTTCTGCACCGTGCCGGTGATCTTCTCCGCGGGGCATCCCTGCTTCTCCGCCACCACCTCGTAGAGCAGCAGCAGCATCGAGGCGGTGGCGTTGATGGTCATCGACGTCGAGACCTTGTCGAGCGGGATGTCCTTGAGCAGCACCTCCATGTCCTCGAGCGAGTCGATCGCGACGCCGACCTTGCCGACCTCGCCGTTGGCCATCGGATGGTCCGAGTCGTAGCCGATCTGGGTCGGCAGGTCGAAGGCGACCGAGAGGCCGGTCTGCCCCTGCTCGAGAAGGAACTTGTATCGCTTGTTCGACTCGGCCGCGCTGCCGAAGCCCGCGTACTGGCGCATCGTCCACAGCCGCCCGCGGTACATGTCCCTGTGTATCCCGCGCGTGAACGGGAATGTCCCCGGAGGCGGCTCCTCGGCGGTGCGGTCCGCGGCCGAGTACACGGGCTTGAGAGGCAGGCCGCTGTCGTTCGAGCGCGGGTCGGTCATGCCTCGACGAGCTCGGTCAGCACTCCGACGGCGCTCTTCGGGTGGATGAATGCGATGCGCGCGCCGTGCATCCCCATCCGCGGCTCGGCGTCGATGAGCTCCAGGCCCGCCGCCCGCACCTCTTCGATCGCCTTACCGAGGTCGGTCACCGCATACGCGACATGGTGCAGTCCTGGCCCGCGCCTGGCCACGAACTTGCCCACCGGCGAGTCCACCCTCGTCGGCGCCATCAGCTCCACCTCGGAGTCGCCCATGCGCATGAAGGCGGCCTCGAGTCCCTCGTTCTCGTTGGCCATGCGGTCCAGCAGCTCCGCGCCGAAGACCGACCGGTAGAGCTCGATCGACTGGTCGAGGTCCGAGACCGCGATGCCGACGTGATGGATTCTCACCGCTGATACCGATACCAGCCTTCGCCGGTCTTGCGGCCAAGCTTGCCGGCCCTGACCTTCGCCTCGAGCTGAGGCGACGGCTTGAACCGCTCGTCGCCCGTCGTACGGAACATGTGGAGGCGCGCCTTGTACGTCACGTCGAGGCCGCTGAAGTCTCCGAGCCGGAACGGTCCCATGGGCCAGTTCAAACCCTTCTCGACCGCAGTGTCGATGTCCTCGAAAGAGGCCACGCCGGCGTCGAGCAGCCGGTAGGCCTCTTGCGTCGCCGAGTGCAGGACGCGGTTGACGATGAAGCCGTCGATCTCCTTGTTGAGGAGCACCGGCGTGCGGCCCATCTCGCGCGCCACCGACATCGCGCGCTCGACCGTCTCGTCAGAGGTCGACGGCCCGCGCACGATCTCCACCAGGTCCATCACCAGCACCGGGTAGAAGAAGTGCATGTTGACGCAGAGCCCGGGCCGCGACGTCGCGCCGGCGATCTTGCTGATGCCCATGGTCGAAGAGTTGCTCGCGAGGACCGTCTGAGGCGGGGCGATCCGGTCCAGCTCGGCGAAGATCGCGCGCTTGACCTCAAGGTCCTCGAAAACCGCCTCGATGACGAAGTCGGCGCCGGCAGCCGCACCGCGCAGGTCCGTGGTCGTGTGCACACGCCCCAGCGCTGCCTCGGCGGCGGATGGTTCGAGCTTTCCCTTTTCGACCCGTCTCATGATGTGAGCGCGGTTCGACTCGACCGCTTTGCGGAGCTGCTCCTCGCTCTGGTCCTGCAGCCGCACCTCGATGCCGTGGACAGCCGCCTGCTGCGCGATCTGTGCGCCCATGCTCCCGGCGCCGACCACGGCGAGCGTCGTCACTGCACCGAAAAGATTCGCGTGACCGTGTTGAGGGTGGAGATGTTGCCGAGCAGGCCTTCGATCCGGAGCTTGCCCCGCACGAGCTTCAGCGCCACGCCCCTGCCGACGCTGTCGTAGTAAACGGGCAGCCCGAGGAATCCAATCTTCAGGTTGCTCAGGTTCATCACCGTTTCGGCTTCGGCGCGGATGGTGATGGTGCGCCGCGGCCGGAGGCCGTTGTGGACGGTCATCGAACCGCCCTTGAAGTCGAGGGTCACGCCCTCGTCGATGTCCGTCACCCAGATCCCCACCCGGGCGACGAGGCCGTCGAAGTCGCGCTGCCGCTCGGGCCGGGCTTTGACGTTGGCCTCGATCAGACCGCCCAGCATTGAGGCGAACGCGCTCGGCTCGATGTCCGCGTAGTCGACCAGGGGAATCCTCTTGCCTTGCGTCTTTACTTTTCGTCGGGCCATTCGACCTCGACCCGGGTCGTGCACTCCGTGAGCTCTTGCGTCGCCTTGGTGTAGCGCACGATCGTGGGAAGGTCCCCCTTCAGCTTGAGCTTGCCCTGCAGCATCCCCTTGGTGGCGTCTAGCTCCTTGGTCGCGACCTGCTTCCAGCGCGAGTACGGGGCCGTGACGACGAAGTCGCACTTCTGCGCGTCGGCGGCCGGCCCGACCTTGATGGCCCGCGCCTGGCCGTCGAAGAGGTCCATCACCACGCCCCTGGTCTCCGGGAAATGCTTGTCCGGCTCGGCTTCCACCACCAGGCCGACCGTCCACTTCCAGCCCTTGGCCGCCGCTTTGTAAACGTTGGACTTGTTGATCTGCTCTTCGAACTTTCCAGCCCACTCGCTCGAAAATGCCTTGACGCTCATAGCGTTCCTCCCCAGTCTTGACTGAACCTTGCGCTTGAAGGTTACAGACCTACGAGATCGCCGACCGCCAGCCGTCCCGGGCGGGTGACTCGGCAGTAGACGCCCATGCAGGTGTCATGGGTCTCGGCCAGGCGCCGGAGCAGCTCCGGAGAGCTCACCGTCGTGTCTGGATCGCGCGTGATGACGACACATCGCTCGCACCTCAGCACAGCCAGGAGCTCGGCTTCGCCGGCTTGGATGCGCCGGCCGAGCCACTCGAGCTCCCCCTCCGGCGCAAGTCCGTCGACGTAGACGTTGGCCCTGAACCGGCGGTGGTCGACCTGCTGCCCCGCCTCGGCGGCGAAGGCGCGAATGCTGGCGAGGTTGACGACCAGCACCGGCGAGTCGTCGAAGTTGGCCCCGGGACGCTCGCGGAGCTGCAGCGGCCTGCCCGACTCGGCGGCGAGCTCGCCGAGGAGCCGGTCGTCCAGGGCGCGCAACCCGCCACCCGGCGTCAAGACCTCGACCCCCTCCCCCGACAGCTTGGCGCGGTAGGTCATGAGGCGCTCGTGCTGGCGGATGGTCAGCAGCTTCCCCGCTCGGTTAGGGGCTCCGTCGACCAGGGCCCAACGTCGGTCGCCCTCCAGCCCGTCCTCACCGGCCAGACATGATTGGACACGATCGCCCGCCATCGACTTGACGGGATAACGCCAGATCTCCTCGATGATCGCCAACGGTCCACAAGGGTACCGACGCACTTACGATGGCCGCCGTGGACGTAAAAGCGGCCGGTCCCTACTGGGAGCCGCTGTCCGCGCGCGACGCGTGGTTCCTGTACGCGGAGCGGCCGGCGACGCCTGAGCGCACCCGGACCCCGGCCTTATGGAGGACTCGGCGCCTACCGTGGAAGGGCCTGGTCGATTTCACCGGCAAGGTGGTAACGCCACGGCCCGACCTGTTCTTCAACCGCAAGATCGGGCCGCAGCGCACGGGGCGAGGATTGAAGGTGCCCCTCAGCGCGTTCAAGTCCCTGAAAGACCGCTACGCATGCACGGTCAACGATGCCGTCCTGGCCGTGGTCTCCGAAGGCCTGTTCCGATGGTTCAAATCGAGGGGCGAGGGCGTGCCGGAGAAGGTGCGTGTCTTCTGCCCCGTGAGCGTTCGCACCGACGATGGGAGAGGTCGCCTCGGCAACCAGATCAGTGGCATGGTCCTCGAGCTGCCGACGGGAGCGCTGAGCATCGAGGACCGCCTCCGGCGCATCAACGTCACCACTGGCGACTTGAAGCGGACGCGGCAGGCCGTCGCCGCCGACAAGCTGGCAGGTCTGGCGGACTGGGCGCCACCTTCCCTGCTCGTGCTGGCGGGTCGGTTGATGTCGACGCCGCAGGCGGGCGCCAACATCAACGTGACCAACATCCCCGGTCCACAGTTCCCGCTTTACTCGGGCGGCGCGGAGCTCGTGGAGGTGTGGCCTTTCGCGCCGCTGTACCCGGCCATGGGGCTCGGCGTGGCGATCGTCTCCTATAACGGAAATGCCTATTTCGGCCTGACCGCCGACCCGGCATCGTGCGCGACGTCGAGGATTTCACCAGCAGGTTGCGAGAGGCGGCCACCGACTGCACGGCGCTCGCCCAAGCTTGAGAGGCAGGAGGCCAGATGACCGGTAAGGACGTGCTTCGCTTACAGCTCGACGGTTCGTTCAACCTCATCCGGGGGCGGCTCGAAGAATTGGGTGACCAGGAGTGGGACCGGCGCGCCCTTCCAGGGACGAGCAAGCTCGGGTTCATCCTGTGGCACTGTGCGCGAATCGTCGACTGGACGGTGCATTCCGCGATCGCGGGGCAGCCCGAGGTGGCAGACGGGCCGAGATGGCGTGAGCGGTTCCCCAGGAGCGCGCTTTACGGTGCGGGAATTCCCGACTCGGTGGCCGACCAGGTACCCGCCACGACTTCAAGAGCGGATGTGATCGACTACCTCGGCGAGGTGCGCGCGGCGGCGACAGGGTGGCTTGACCGTCAGCCGGAGGCCGCCCTCGACGCCAGGGTCCCTTTAAGGGCCAATCAGTCAAGCCGCGCGGACTACCTGGAGCCGGCGGTCTGGGCGGCGGTCCAGGACCTCGACGGTCTCCCGGCCTGGCAGCTCCTCGCCCGTCCGGCCATCTCTCACATCAGAGTCCACGCCGGCGAGTTTGACGTGCTGCTCAAAGCCTTGAGATCCGAAGCCGCGGCCGGACCGGCCTAGCTACGACTCCAGCGTGAAGCGCATCGTGTTCTGACCGACCGCGATCAGGTCGCCGTCGGACAGCTGCTTTTCGATCACGGGCTCGCCGTTCACGAGCGTCCCGTTCGTGCTGCCGAGGTCGCTGATCCAGAAAGACCCGATCCGCACCTCGATCCTGCCATGGTGGCCGGAAGTGGCGGGATCTCCGACGACGACGTCATTGTCCGGCGCCCTGCCGATGGAGACCATCTGGCTCGGCAGCGCGACGATCCGTCCGGCAAAAGGCCCGCTCTCGAAAGTCAGCAGCGCGGCGTAACCGGCCCCGTGCGCGAGCTCCTCGGGTGGCAGAGCCTGCAACGAGACGGTGGCCTTCGACTCGGCGGGCGAGTGCTGCCAGGCAGGAATGATCGAGGTCGCCTCTTCGAACCCGTCGGATCCCACCTGGTTTCCATTGCCGGCGGGGATGGCGGTCGAGGTGCTGGGCCACGCGACGATGGTCGACGTGACGTTAGGGCTGAAAGCCGGCGCCGGCGGGCGCGTCGCCGCGGTGATCTCCCGCTCGGTCTGAGGTGACTCCAGCGCTTCGGCAGGCGGCTCTGAGCCAGAGCCCGGCTCGTCCAGCGACACTTCCGCCTTCGGCTCCGGCAGGTCGGTGCTCGCGACGGCAGGCTCGACTTCCTCGGACGAGCCCTCGGGGGCGGTGGCAGATGGCTCTGACCACGGCTCGGGCTGCGGCTGCGCCGGTTCTGCGTCGGCGCTCGTCACCACCGGCGCGACGGCGGGTTCGGATTGGGGCTCGGCGGCGGTCACTTCTGGCCCGGCCTGGTCCATGTCCTGTGCCCAACCATCCTGCTGCGCCTCGACCTCGGCCGGCTCGGCGGGTACGACCGGTTCAAGCGTCTCCGGCTCGGCGGCCATCACCGCTTCGGCTTGGGCCTCATCCGCCGCCGCGATGGGTTCGCCTTGCTGCTCCTCGAGCACCGGCTCGGGCAGGTTGGGCAACGCCTCCGGCTCGGCGATCTCGGGCTCGAGGCCCGCGGGCTCCGGGGGGATCTCCGGCTGGATCACGGGGAGCTCGCCGGCGGGGAGATGCTCCTCCAGCACGGGAGCGGGCGGCAGATCCGGGGCGGGCTGAGCTTCGGCCTCCAGCCTCGACTCTTCGATCGGTTCGCCAGCGGGCTCCGGCTCCAGCTCCGCGGGCGGCTCGGTCGGCAATTCAGCCGGCAAGTCAGTCGGGTGGAAGACCTCGATCGCGACACCAGCTGCCTCCACTCCAGCCAGCTCGGACGGCGCTCCCGTCGCCGCCTCGGCGGGTGCTCCAGGCGAGGGCGCCTCCTCGAGCTCGGGTGGGAGTGTCGTCGTGGACATGGCGATCGTCTTCGCCCATTCGCGGTGGGCCTCGGCCGGCACCCGCAGAACCTGCGTCGCGGCCTCGGACGTCCGGTCCACCGCCGCAGTGCCGAGGAAACGCTCGAACCAGCCGCCGATCCGGCGCAGGCGCTCGACCCGGCGGTCCGGCCGGCCACTGCGCGACAGATCGTGGGATTCATCGGGAAACCGGATGAGCTCCACCGTCTTGCCCAGGAGCCGCAACGCGCCGAATAGCTCCTCCGACTGCGAGATCGCGCAACGCAGGTCCATCTCGCCGCACGTCAGGAGCAATGGGGTCCTGAAGTTCTGGACGTACCGGATGGGCGACCGCCGCCAAAGCTCGTCCAGGTCGGGCCAGGGCGGAGGCCCCAGCTCGAGCGCGCCCCAGAGCACGATGTCGTGCTGCGAGTACTCGCTGACGAGGTTCGAGATGGAACGCATGGAGACCGCGGCCGAGAAGCGGTCGGTCTGACCCAGGATCCAGTTGGTCATGTAGCCGCCGTACGAGCCTCCCCCGACGCCCATGCGGTTGGTGTCGATGTAGCCTGTCTGGTCGACGACCTGGTCGAGCGAGCTCATCAGGTCGGCATAGTCCTTGCCACCCCAGTCGCGCACCACCTCGCGCCTGAACCGCTCGCCGTAGCCGTCCGAACCTCGTGGGTTGAGATAGAAGACGACGTAACCCATGCCCGCGAGGACTTGCAGCTCATGGAAAAAGGCCCACCCGTACTGCCCGTGCGGGCCTCCGTGGATCTCCATGACCATCGGGTAAAGGCGATTCGGGTCCAGGCCGTCCGGCTTGAGGATCCAGCCCTCGAGCTGCCAGCCGTCCGGAGCGGTGAACTGATGGTGCTCGGGCTGGGCGACGTAACGGTCGCGCAGCCAGGGGTTGAGGTAGGTGAGCCGGGCCTCGGCGCCCTGTGTGAGCATGTACAGCTCGCCCGGTTGGTCCGTGTCCGATGCGCAAAAGGCGATGACTCCTGCTGTGACGTCGAAGTCGTAGACCCTGCGCCGCCCGCCGGCCTCGTCGCGTACGTTGCCGTCAAGATCGACCGAGTGAACGCTCGTCACACCCGGGCCGCTGGCCGGGAAGTAGATGCGGTCGCCCTCGGCCGACCAGCAGACGCGGGTGCTGTGACCCGCTCGCATGTCGGTGATCACGCTGTCGTTCACGCCGCGGTCGAAGCCGGCGGTGAGGCAGCGTGGACCTCCTCCGGCGAGGGGCACGACCCACAGCCTCTCGAGCAGGCCCGCGTCCAGGCCGTTGGGAGCGATGAAAGCGATCTGGTCCCCGCGCGGCGACCAGATCGGAGAGCTGAGCAGAAAGCCGCCGCCAAGGCGCTGGCGGTTGGCCCCGAGATCGACCAGGTACAGGTTGAGCTCACGCTGCAGGTCGGCTCCCGGCTCGGCGTTGCCCGCGACCACGAGCCTCGTGCTGTCCGGCGCCCAGTCGAAGCCGCTCACGTCCCATGCTCCGCTGGTGAGCTTGGTAACGTCGCCGCCTTCCGGCGACACCACGAAGAGATGGTGATACCGGCCGTCGACGAAACCCTGGCCGTCGTGCTTGTAGTCGAGGCGTCGTACCACCCGGGCCACCGGAGTGCGGCGGACCTGGTCTGGCAGGTCCGGCGGTCGAGGGTCGTCGACCACCGCCCCGGGGTCGGAGCGAACCATACCGATGAAAGCGATCCGCGAGCCGTCCGGCGACCACGCCGGGCTGGAGACACCCTCGGGCACTGCGCTCACCTGCAAGGTCTGACCGGTGGCGAGCTCGGTCACGAAAAGCTGGTCGGCGGGGCCGACCCGGCTGATGAATGCCAGCCGGCTGCCGTCGGGAGACCATTCGGGCGAGTGGTCGCGACGCGCGCTGGCCGTGGGTTCCACCGGCTCGGGGTCGAGCAGGCGGCGGACCACGATGCGGCTGCGGTTCTGCCGGGACGAGGCGTCCGCCCAGCCGACCTGGTATGCGACACGCTCGCCATCGCGGCTCAGGCGAACGTGGTCGATCCACTTAAAGCGATAAAGGTCTTCAGCGACTATCGGGCCCGCCATGCCGTTCCGCGGATGCTAGCAGCAGCGCCGTATCTTTCCGGGGTAAACCTCTGACATGGACAGGGTGACCAGGCGCCAGGCTGCGGTTCGCGGATTCGGTTGGGGATGCATCGCCGGGATCGCCCTGGTCGCTTTAATGTACGTGGCCGCCCTGGCGTTGGGCCTGCGACCGCTGCCCCAGCTGCTGAACCAGCCGATCCTCTCCCTCATGCCAGGCTTCGTGTTCGGGTTCCTGATCGACACGCTTCAGCACGCGGGCAAGGTCGTCGAGGAATTCGGCCTCATCGTCGCCATGGTCCTGGCGCTTGGCCTCCTCGGCTCGGCCGCCGCCATCGCCGGCCTGCGGTGGAGGTCACAGTACGTGCCGCTGGCATTCGCCGCGGCCGGATGGGTCGTCGTCGCGGCCGTGCTCCTTCCCATCAGCGGGGCGGGCTTCCTCGGCCTGGACGACGGGCCGGTGACGCCGGTGATCTGGGCGGCCCTCTTCGCCGTTTACGGCGTGGTGCTGCAGATGGGATCCGAGCCGCAGGGAGCGACCGACGCGGGCCGGCGCCGGCTTTTGAGCTCGCTTCCGCTCACGATCGGAGCGGTCAGCCTCGGGGTCCTGGCATTCCGCCTCGTGCCCGGTTGGTACCAGGCGATCTTCAACGCGCCCGAAGCCGGTCTGAAAGGCGTCTCACCCGAGATCACGCCCGTCGAGAACTTCTATGTCGTCTCCAAGAACTTCAGCGACCCCGTGGTCGACTCGTCTCGCTGGAGCCTCCACGTCGGCGGCCTGGCGGACAAGCCGCTCACGCTGTCGCTCGACCAGCTGCGCGCGCTGCCGTCGGTGTCGCAGTACGTGACCATGGAATGCGTCAGCAACAACGTCGGTGGAGACCTGATCAGCACCGGCTCCTTCACCGGCGTGCCCCTGCGCGACCTCATCGCCATGAGCAGCCCTCGCAGCCAGGGGACCTGGGTCGCGTTCAGCGCGGTCGACGGCTACACCGAGAGCGTTCCCGTGAGCCTGGTGCAGGGCGCGCCCGAGATCCTGGTGGCGTACGACCTCGACGGCGCGCCCCTCCCCACCGGCCATGGCTTCCCCGCCCGGATCGTGCTTCCCGGCCGCTACGGCATGAAAGGGCCGAAATGGCTCCAGACCATCAACCTCGTCGACCGCGAAAGCAGTGGTTACTGGGAGCAGCAGGGTTGGGACCACAACGCGGTGATCAAGACCACGGCGAGGATCGACAGCCCCCAGGACGCCGGGATCGCCAAGCTGGGAGCGTTGGCGCTGGCCGGGGTCGCGTTCGCCGGCACGAGGGGAATCGACAAGGTCGAGTACAGCACCGACAGGGGCTCGACGTGGCGACCGGCGCAATTCAGCCCCCCTCTCTCACCCTACACATGGGTCCTGTGGCAGGCGACCTGGACGCCGCCCTCCGAGGGCGCGTACACGCTGGTGGTCCGAGCGACCGATGGCACGGGGACGCTGCAGGACGCGCAGGCGAGCCCAAGCTACCCGAACGGAGCGAGCGGCTACCACACGATCGGGATAGACGTCAGCCGTTAGGGCAGCCGCGAAGCCGGCGTTCCCCGTGGAGCGCGAGGCGGCCGCCCCTCGTAAGCGAGGCCGTACTCGGTCGTTTGCGCCCCTGTCATTTCATTGTCCAGAGCGCTTTCATGGTGTCCCAACCCATCCTGAACGCGCCCTCTTTGCGGATCATCTTCACGATGTTCGACTGCTTCTTCCACTTCGACGTGCCGTCGACCCGGAAGAACTCGTCCAGCGCGCGGTCCGCCACCTGCGGGTACTTGGTCAGCATCTGCGGGTTGTGCTCGAGCAGCGGCACGGCGCCGTCGTACTTCTTCATGTCCGCCATCACCCACGAGTGGTCGAGCCTTCCCTTGTACTCGGCAAGCCTTCGCTCGGAGAAATCGCCCGCCTCTTTGGCGTGGACCACGGTCTCACCCGCGAGGCGACCTGACTCCATCGCGAGGTTCGAGCCTTCGCGGTGGACGGGGTTGCTCAGCATCGCTGCGTCGCCGCAGACCAGGTACCCCGGCCCGTAGACCTTGGGGATGCCGCGAAACCCGCCTTCCGGGATCAGGTGCGCGAGGAACTCCACCGTCTCGGCGCCGCGCAGCAATGGCTTGACCGCCGGATGATTCTTGAAGTGCTCCATGACCTCGTTCGGGCTTCGCAGCGTCTGATTGAACTCGCTCAGCAGCGCTCCGCCGCCGACCGACAGCGTGTCCTTGTTGGTGTAGATGAACATGAATCCCGCCATGCCCATGGTCGAGTCGCCGAAGCACTCGATCGTGCATCCCTCGCCGGGTTCGCAGTTGAACCGCTCCTCGATGAGGCCGGGGTCGAGCTGCATGATCTCCTTGACCGCCATCGCGACCTCGTTGGCCCGCAGCCTCCGCCGCAGCGGCTTGCCGTCGATCACCGTCTTCTCAAGCAGGCTCGCTCCGAGCCCGATGCCCTCGCAGACGATCACCACGTCGGCGTAGAGATCGTCCCCGCGCCCCGTGCCGACACCGACCACTCGGCCGTTCTTGACGATCAGTCGGTCCACGACCGTCTCCGGAACGACCATCGCGCCCGCCTGCTCGGCCTGCTCCGCAAACCACGCGTCGAAGCGCGCGCGCAGCACCGAGAACGAGTGCGGGTGGGACCGGTTGCGAAGGTTCTTGTAATCGATTCCGATCGCCGCCTCGGGGGTCATGATCCAGCGCCGCTCTTCGATGATCGGCCGCTCCAGCGGAGCCTGCTTCCAGCCGTCCCCTACGATCTCCTCGAGGTAATGGTTGTAGAGGATGCCGCCCATGACGTTCTTGGACCCGGGCTTGACCCCTCGCTCCAGCAGGGCGACCTGCAGGCCCGCCTTCGCCATGGTGATCGCGGCCGCTGAGCCCGCCGGGCCGGCCCCGACCACCACCGCATCGAATTTCTCCTCGTCACCCATGCACTCCAATTGAAGCTCATCGGGCTGACCGGCGGCGTCGGGTCGGGCAAGTCGACGGTGGCGGACATGCTCCGAGAGCTGGGCGCGGAGGTGGTCGACGCCGACGAAGCGGCCCACGCCGCGTATTCGCCTGGAAGCTCAGGCTTCGATTCGGTGGTGCGTGAGTTCGGCCGCGATTACGCCCGCGACGGCTCCATCGACCGGGCGCGCCTCGGCGAGCTGGTGTTCCACGACGACGACGCACGCCGGCGGCTCAACGCCATCGTCCATCCGTTGGTGCGGGACTGGATGGCGCACCGGACGGCCGAGGCGGCCGAGCGCGGCGCCGAGATCGTGGTGCACGACGTCCCGCTCCTTTTCGAGAACGGGCTCGAGGCAATGTACGAGGAGGTGATCCTCGTCTACGTGCCGGCGGCGGTGCAGCTCGAAAGGTTGGTATCGGGCCGCGGAGTGCCTGAGGATCGGGCTCAGGCCATGATCGCGGCGCAGATGCCGATGGACGAGAAGCGGCGCCTGGCCCGACTGGTGGTGGACAACAGCGGCACCCGTGAGGAGACCAGAGAGCAGGTGAAGCGACTCTGGGACGGCGCGCTGGTCAGATGACGCCCTCGCCGGCGAGCTCGCTGTAGCGCGCGGCGTCGAGGCCGAGCTCGGCCAGGACCTCGGCCGTGTGCTCCCCGAGGCCGGGTGCTTCTCTGCGGCGCCATTGTTCGCGCAGCCTGACGGCCGGCCGGACCTCGACGACGCCGGCATGATTCGTCAAAAGCCCGCGCGCGGCGACCTGCGGGTGCGCGGCGACCTCGTCCACGTCGAGCACCGGCTCGCAGCAGGCGTCCAGGCCAGCCAGCTCGCTCTCCCATTCGTCGCGGGTGCGCAACAAAAAGAGCCGCTCCATGACCTCGTGGACGCGTGCGGCCTCGGCCCCTTCCACGAATTGCGAGTCGACCAGGTCGGGGGTGCCCAGCGCGCGGCACAGCGCGATCCAGAACTTCGGCTCGAGCGCCGCGACGCTGTAGAACCGTCCGTCCTTGCAGCGGTAGACGCGATAGCACGCGTACCGTCCGGCGAGGCGCTGCTCTCCCCTCCCGATCTCCTCTCCGCCGCCGCGTGCAGCCAGCACGAGGGCGAGCCAGCTCACGGCGCCATCGGTCATCGACGCGTCGATCCAGCGCCCTTCGCCGCCCTTGAGGACATCAACCAGCGCGCCGAGGACGGCCACCGCCGGCTGCAAGCCACCCCCGCCGATGTCGGCCACCTGGACCGACAGCGGGACCGGAGGTCCGCCGCGCTCGCCGTTGAGCCCGAGGGCGCCCGCCGTCGCCATGTAGTTGAGGTCGTGCCCGGCGCGAGCCGCGAACGGCCCGTCCTGGCCGTACCCGGTGATCGAGCACATGACCAATCTTGGGTTGCGCTCGTGGAGGACCTCCCAGCCGAGGCCCAGACGCTGCATCACACCGGGCCGGTTGCCCTCCACCAGCACGTCGGCCTTTTCGACCAGGCGCAGCAGCAGGTCACGCCCGACCTCGGATTTGAGGTTGAGGGTCACGCTGCGCTTGTTGCGGTTGAGAGCGGTGAACAGCGCGCTCTGCCCGTTGACCAGCGGCGGCGTCCAGCGCATGTAGTCGCCGTCGCGAGGCTCCTCGATCTTGATCACGTCCGCCCCCATGTCGGCGAGGAGCATGGTGCAGAACGCCCCAGGGAGCAGCCGCGTCAGGTCCAGCACGCGGGTACCGGTCAGAGGCATCGAGCTCAATTCTGCTGCCAAGGGCGATCTGCGGGACACATTTGAGGCCTCCCGTGCGTTAATACGGCATGAAAGAGGCGGGTTCCAGCATGCATCCCACAAACCCCCATCTCGGCGAGATGACGATCAAGGTGCCCGCGCCGTTCGCGGGGATCTCAGACCTGGGCTTCACCGCCCAGTACTGGGCGCAGCAATTCAACGAGCCGCAGCGTGACGTCCCCCTCCTGATCGAGGGTCCTCAATCACCCATTCGACGGCTGGCCGAGGTGCTGCAGCTTTTGAGCAGCGCCGGCGACAGCGCATATGCATGGAGCCAGCCGGTGATGCTCAGCGACGAGGTCGTCGTGCTGGCGTTCCGAGACCGCAGCGTGAGCGGCCAGACCATCGCCGACGGCGGCCGCATCGCGGATTACATCCTCAACCTGGTCCGCCCGGTGGTCTTCACCTTCCTGCGCGACTGCGCCATGGTCGGCCGCCTGCGCCTGTCGGACGTCATCGAGATGCGGGTCAGCGCCGAGCGCAAGCCGGTCGCCGATTTCACCCTGCCTCTGCAGGACATCGTGCAGCCGAACGGCGAGCGGTTGCTCTGGGGCCTTTCGGCCTAGAAGCTCGGGTTTAAGGGGTCGGCGAGACCCGAACCGGGCTCGCCGTCTCAGCACCGCTGGCGCGGGCGCTGCTCACGGTGCTGATGGTCGGAGTGCTGATTGGGGCCGGGCCCTGGTTGGTGAGGTAGAGCGCGATCGGCACGATGATCACTCCGACCAGGACGGTCAACACGAAAGTCACCGCCCCCCACTCGCGCCTCAGCACAGACCAGTTCACGAGCGCTGAATTCTACCGAGATGAGGGAGCGGCGGTAAGCAGTGTGCGGTCAGAAGTCCTCTTCGCCCGAACCGACGCCTTCCTCTTCCTTCTTCTTGCGCTGGTTCAGGAGGCGGATGAAGTCCTGCGCCCGTGCGAGAGCCTTCCACCGCTCCGGAAAGAAGTCCTGGACCAGGATCTGCCTGGCCGGCAGCTGATAGACGGTGACGCACCATTTGTTGAGGGTGCGCGAAACCTCGACCTCGAAGTCCTTCTCCGCGGTCTCATACCGGACAACTTTGTCATCGTCGAATCTCTTTCGTCCTGATACAGCCATAGGTAAATCACTCGTGCTGGGAATCGGCTCATTGAGCGATTACCGATTATAGACCCGTATCGCGCCCACCCTGACCGGGCCCTTCCAGGAGCTCGCGGAGGATCGGGGCGAGCTCTTCGCGAAGGCCTTCGCGTCGCATCGCGAGCATCAGGTTGGCCCTCAGGTATCCGGGCACGGTGCCCGTGTCGTAGTAGTCCCCCTCGAACTCGTACGCCACCACGGGGTGCGAGCCCAGCGTGCGCTTGATGGCGTCCGTCAGCTGGATCTCCTTGCCCGCTCCGGGCTGAGCGAATTCGAGCTCGGCGAACACCGCCGGCGTCAGCACGTAGCGTCCGATGATCGCCAGGTCTGACGGCTCCGTTCCGGGTTCCGGCTTCTCGACCATGTCGGTCACCTCGTGCATCCGGCCCTCGGTGCTCTTGACTGCGACCACGCCGTAGCGACCGACCACGCTGCGCGGGAAACGACGAACGGCGATGACAGTCGCCCCGGTCTTGCGGTGGGCTTCGATGAGCTGCTTGAGGCAGGGGTCCGCAGCGCCAAGGATCACGTCGTCCGCGAGCAGCACGGCGCACGCCTCCGCTTCCACGAGCCGCCGAGCGGTCCACACCGCGTGACCGAGCCCGAGCGGCTCCTTTTGCTGGATGTAGGTGATGTCGACCTGCTCGCTCAGCTGGTCGACCTCGGCCAGGATCTTGAGCAGATCTTCCTTGCCTCTCTCCCGCAGATAGTGCTCGAGCTCGAGGGAGCGGTCGAAGTGGTCGACGATCGCGCGCTTGCCGCCGCCGGTGACCATGATCACCTGCTCGATCCCACTTGCGATCGCCTCCTCCACGCCGTACTGGATGGTCGGCTTGTCGACCAGGGGAAGCATCTCTTTGGGCTGCGCCTTGGTGACGGGCAGGAAACGGGTGCCCAGGCCCGCGGCCGGAAAGATCGCCTTGCGCACCGTGGGTGACGTCATCGACCACAATCTATAGGTTGGCTACCCTCGAAAGTATTCGGCCGGGGCTCGAAGGGCGGCTCGACCGCGTAGTGGAGGGCGACCTGCTCACGCATCATGTCGGGGGCAACGGCACATTCTCCACCCCGGCCATGGTCGGCCTCATGGAGGTGACCAGCCACCGCTCGATCGAGCGCTTCCTTCCCGAAGGCCAGACCAGCGTTGGCTATGAGATCCACGTGAGGCACGTGGCCCCGACGGCGCCGGGCAGCACCATCACCGTCATCACCCGCCTCACCGAGGTCAAGGGCAACAAGCTCTATTTCGAGGTCGAGTGCCGCGAAGGCGACAAGCTGCTCGGCTCGGGCATCCACAAGCGCGCGATCGTGCCGGCGAACTTCTAGGCTTGCAGTACTGGGACATCGTCAAGCGCTCGTTCGCGATCAGCTGGCGTCACCGATACCTGTGGCTCCTGGCCCTGTTCGCCGGAGAAAGCGGCGGGGCGAGCCTGAATTACACCCAGTCTCAGCCGATCCGGACCGGCGGCAGCGGAAAGGCTCCCGACTTCAACGGAGCCGCTCAGCAGGTGTCGAGCTGGGTGACCCAGAACCTGGAGGGAATCCTCGTCCTTTCGGCGTTGCTGGCCGTCATGTTCATCGTGTTGTTCGTACTCGCGGCCGTTTGCGAGGGAGCGCTGGTTCGAGCTTCGGCGGAGCATGACGCTGAGCGGCCGTTCGACCTTGCCCTGGCATGGCGCTGCGGGCGGGCGACGATGGGCACCATCATCCGCTTCCGCCTCCTCCTGCTCCTGCTGGTTTTGCCTGTTTTGGTCGTCTTTGGCGCGCTCGTGATCGGCGCGGTCGCAGCCTTCCTGGGCCACGACGTCGGCGCGGGAATATCCCTCATCGTGGGCAGCGTGCTGCTGCTGCTCGCCACCATCCCTTACGCGATCTACCTGTCTTTCCTGAATCGACTGGGCGCGCGCGCGGCGATCCTGGAGCAGCTCGCGGCACGACCGGCGATCGTGCGGGCCCACCGCCTGCTGTCGAAGCGGCTCGGCCGCGTGCTGCTGGTCTGGCTCACTTCCATCGTGGTGGGAATCGTCGTCGGGATCGGCTTCGCCTTCGTGCTTGCGTCGATCGGAATCCCCCTCTTCTTCGCAGGCGCAGCCGCCTACGCGAGCGGGTCGGGAGCCTTCTGGGTGGTGGTCGGGCTCGGGGTCCTTGTCTTTCTCCCGGTCGCCCTCGTCGTGGGGTCGTTCCTCAGCGCGCAGGACTCGACCTTCTGGACCGTCGCCTTCAGGCGGCTCGAGTTCGACCAGGCGCCACTGTACGCCTACCCAGACCCCCCAGCGGCGCCCGCGCCGGGCGCGACCTCATCCTGACCCTCAGGCAGGATCGCGGGGTCAGGATTTCTTCTTTCGCTTCTCGGCGAGGTGCTGCGCGAGCTTCTTCAGACCGGGGTTGACCTCTACGACCTTGGGGCCGCGGACCTTCCTGTCCCGCGCCCTGGCATGCGCGCCTTCGCGCGGCGAAACTCGATCCAACTCCTCAACCATGGCCTGATGGTAGTTTGGCTCGCGTGAAGCACAGCGAGCAGGCGGCAGACACGGTCACGCCCGAGCAAATCGAGCAAGCCGCGCTGGACCTGCGGGCGTTACTGCCCCCCACGCCGCTGCAGAGCTCAAGCGCTTTCACCGATCAAGCGCGCTGCCACGTCTACCTCAAGGTCGAATCGATCCAGCCGATCCGCGCCTTCAAAGTCCGCGGCGCGCTCAACAAGCTCGCCCACATGACGCCGGAACAGCGGTCGGCGGGCGTGATCACGGCGTCGGCGGGCAACCACGGGATGGGAGTCGCTTACGCCGCGGCGGCCTTTCAGACGCCCGCGACGGTCTATGTGCCCGAGACGGCGAACCAGTTCAAGGTGGAGGCCATCAGGCGGCTCGGGGCGAAGGTCGTGGCGGCCGGCCGCAACTACAACGGCGCGTTCCTCGAAGCGACCAGCGAGCAAGAACAGAGCGGCGCGACTTTCGTCCACGCGTACGACGACCCGCATGTGATCGCAGGCCAGGGCACGATCGCCGTCGAGCTCATCCACGACCTCGAGCATTTCGACACGGTGCTGGTGCCGGTCGGCGGCGGCGGTCTGATCGGCGGAATCGCTACCTATCTCAAGGCGAAGCGGCCCGGCATACGGGTCGTCGGCGTCGAGCCGGCCGGGGCCGACGCGATGCGGCGCTCGCTGGAAGCGGGGAGCATCGTCACGCTCGACCGGGTCGACACGATCGCCGACGGCCTCGCGGCCTCCGCCCCCGGCAGGCTGACCTTCGACATCGCCAGGCGCCGTGTCGACGAGATGGTGCTGGTGCAGGAGGAGGAGATGCTTCGCGCGATCCGGCTGCTGTTCGAATGGGAGCACCTGCTGGCGGAGCCGGCGGGTGCCGCCGCGCTCGCCGCGCTCCTCTACCACCACCGCCCGGCGCCGAACGAGAAGGTCGTCGTCATCCTCTCGGGCGCCAACGTCACGGACGAGGTGTTCCTTCGCGCGCTGAAATCTGACTGACGCTTTCTCGATCTCGGAGTACGCTGGAACGATTCCGTTCACGAAAGGTTTGGGGGTAGTGCGATGAAGGCTTATGTCCTCATCAACGCGTCACCGGGACGGGCGCTTGAAGTCGCCAAGAAGATGGAAGGCGTCCACGGCATCTCGGCGGCCGACGCGATCACGGGGGAGTACGACGTCATCGCCGTCTGTGAAGCGCCGGACGTCAACTCGATCGGCTCGCTCATCGTCGACAAGATCCAGAAGGTCGATGGGGTCTTCAAGACGATCACCTGCCTGGCGGTGAAATAGCGCGGGCAGTGAATCCGGCGAGGCGACCCCTATCTTCGCGGTGAGGTAAGCGCCTCCGAGGCGTCAGCGGCCAGGGCCGCCGACACTTTCGGCAGACCGGTGAGCCACTGCGTCATCGACGGCATCTCCTGCTCGAAGCTGCCTACCGACGGCGACCACGTGAGCTCTCGGCGGGAATGCGAATCGTCGTAGTAGTGGGGCTTTCCGATGACGTCGACGGCAAAGACTCCGGGCCAGGCGGCCGCGCCCTGAGCGGTCATCGTCTCGACTGCCAGAGCCCGGATGTAGGCCAGGTCGTAAGGGATCGACTGGATCACCGCCTCGAAACCGGCCGCCCGCGAGGCTGATTCGATGAGCTCGCGCCAGCTCGAATCGAAACCGGCGATCAAGTAGGCGTGACCCGGGCGGCCTCGGTCGCCGGCCGCCAGGCACGCGCGTCCCACGTCCGCCGCCGCCACGAAAGTCTGCGTGGCCCGGCCGCCGTGCGGCAACCAGACCCGCCCCGTGGCGACCGACGCCATCACCCTCGGGAGGATCCAGTCTTCCCCGGTGCCAAAGATCCTCGTCGGGCGCACCACGACCACCTCCACCCTTTGGGCTGCTCCGAGCAGCCACTGCTCTTCGAACAGGGTCAGGCGCTCGAACGCGTGCACCGGGCGCAGCCTCGACCTCTCGGTGATCCGCGTGAAGTGGTCGGGACCGTATACGTCGGCGCTCGAAACGTGCACGATCCGGCGAACCCCGGCGCGCTCGGCCGCCGCGAGCACGCGCTGCAGCGTCGACGGCGGGTATTTGCGGAACTTGAGGCGCCGCTCAGGCGACCACGAGCGCGCGCAGTTGATCACGACCTCGACGCCGCTGAACGCGTCGGCCAGCGTCTCGTCGTCCGCATCCGCGTTGAGGGCGATGACGGGAACCTCCGGCGCCAGCGCCGCGCATACGTGATCGCCCAGGAATTCGCCCGAGCCGATTACCAGGTGCAAGGCGCAGCGATTAAAGCACGGGTGAGGCGTGGCCTCCCTGGGCAGGCCCGCACCCCAGCGACGTTTTAGGTGCGGCGGCCTCGGCGAAGCGCTGTGGTGAGGGCCCGCTGCACGTTGTCGACCACTCGATTGACGCGCTCCTTCAGCTCCCACCACGTGGGCGGGTCGGGCAGGACGGGAGGACCGATCGTCACCTCGATCCGGCGGAATGGGCGCAAGACGTCCGTCCCCCGGACGGCCACGGGACAGACAGGCACACCCGCCTGCAGGGCGAAGTGGCCGATGCCCGTCCTGAGCGGGCGAAGCGCGCGGCCACGCGAGTAGCGTCCCTCGGGGAACATCAGCACCACGCCGCCTCGGTCGAGCACCTGGTAGACCGTCCGCAGCCCGGCTTCGTCGAGCTCTCCCCTGTGCGGCGAGATCGGAAACACCCCGATCAGGGGCAGGAGCTTTCGCTTCCACGCGCTGTTGAACACCGTCTCCCGTTTCGCCATCGTGTAGATAAGCGGCGCCTCGGGGAAGAACGGGATGATGAACGCGGGGTCGAACCACGCCTGGTGGTTGGCCGCGATGATGAAGGGCGGCGCCGGGATGTTGTCGAGCCCGCTCACGGACACCCGGAACAATCGCATCACGATCCACCTGACCACGCGGCGCACGAAGCGGTAGAGCCGTGACGGAGCCATCGGCTCGGGATGGACGAGCGGATCCAGCGGGGCGCCGACGAGCGCCTGGTACTCGGGGCTTGTGTACCGGCGGTCAGGTTGCGAGGAAGGCGTTGAGGACGCGGTTGAACTCCTCTGGCCGTTCTGCCTGTGGCGTGTGGCCGGCGCCTTCGATGACAGCGAGCCGCGAGCCTTCGATCAGCGCATGGGCGCGCGTGGCGTGCGCGACCGGAAACAGCGGGTCGTCCCCGCCCCAGATCAGCTGCACGGGCAGGGTCAGCTCCCCGAGCCTCTTGGTCATGTCGTACTGCTGACCGAGCAGGGCCCGCGGGGTGACCAGCGAGCGTAGGGTCGCGAGGTAGGCGTCGTGGTAGCCCTCGGCCGAGTACAGCTCGCGCAGTTGGCCGAGATACGCGTCGTCCATCGTGCGATTGACGTCGGAGCTGGCCCCGGCATAGCGGGCGGCAACGCGGCGGACCATGTTGGGAGGAGCCCACCGCAACGCGTTGCGCGCAACCTTCATCACCGCCTCGCCCACGCGCGGGATCGTCACGAGGCCGTAGGAGAACCGGACGTTGGGCCGTCCCAGGCCGAGCGCGTTGACGAGGACCAGCTTGCTCACGAGCTTGGGGCGCCGCAAAGCGAGCTCGAGCGCGATGCGGCCACCGAGTGATGCGCCCACCACTGTCGCGCTGCGGAGGCCACGACCTTCCATGTACCGCTCGATGAAGCGCGTGAAGTACGGAATCCCATAGCGTGCTCGCGGTTTCTCGGTCCGGCCGAAGCCGGGCAGGTCGGGTGCGTACACGCGATGTCGTGCCGCCGCCGCCTCGAGGTTGAACCGCCACTCGATGTAGCCCGACGAACCCAGGCCATGGATGAAAAGGACGGGTGATCCACGGCCGCCGTGCATGTGGTGTACGCGCATCGATCCCATGTGCAGCCACCCCGCATGAAGCGTCCTGGGCGGCCTGCGCGGCGAGTCGATCACCTGGGAAGGATACGGGCGGGGACCCGGAGTCCCGGCACCATGGCCCCGGACGCGAAGGTCGCAGTCGTCTGGCCCTTCATCACGGTGACCGCGCCCGGGCCCGCAGCCCGCCAGGCCCCGTCCTGCCAGACAACGGCGCTGCGCTCGTCGACCCCGAGCAGCGTCATACCCGGCGCCGCTTGGCGGGCGGAGTCGATCCAGCGGTGGCCGAAGGTGTCGAAATGTGGCAGCACCGCAGTGTCCGCCAGCAGGCCAAGCGCGTCGACTGGGCGCCGGTTGAAGCGGTTCGGCCACCTGGCGCGCACCAAGGTGTGGCTGCACAAGGCCATCGCGCCCGCCGAAGACCCGGCGAGCGAGGCGCCTCCACGCCACGCCTCGAAGATCGCCGCCCATACCGGCGAGCCACGCAGCACCTGGGCGACCAGTCCAGGGTCGCCGCCCACCAGGTAGAAGAAGCCGCCCTGGCGTGCCGACTCCGCGATGGCCGCAGACATGGCGTCGGTGCGCTTGCGGACCGGCAGCTCGCTTAGGTCCAGCCCGAACTGCTTGAACCAGGCTGTGGCGTGCGCCACGGCCCCCCCGGGGTCCTGGCGCGCGGCTGCGGTGGGCACCACGTAGGCCGGCCCCGCGCGCGCTGCTGCGGCCAGCACGCGGTCCTGCTCCTCGTTGCCAGGGTTGAACTCATCCCCCCCGACCAAGGCGAGCACTCCCGGCACCTGCCTAGGATATGTGCGTGCCCGACCCGAATTCCCAGGTCAGGGTGCGGATCGCGCCCAGCCCCACCGGCTTCGCCCACCTGGGCACGGCGAGCACCGCGCTCTACAACCTTCTTTTCGCCCGGCAGCGCGGCGGCACGTTCGTGCTGCGGGTCGACGACACGGACATGGAGCGCAACCGGCCGGAGTACGAGCTCTTGATCTACGAGAGCCTGCGATGGCTGGGCCTGAACTGGGACGAAGGCCCGGACAAGGGTGGGCCGGACGCGCCATACCGGCAGTCGGAGCGCCTGGACGTGTACAAGCAGCACGCGGTCCGCCTGCTCAACGAAGGCAAGGCGTACAAGTGCTGGTGCACGCGCGAGGAGCTCGACGCGGAGCGCAAGCAGGCGCAGGTCGAAAAGCGCGCGTACAGGTACTCGCGACGCTGCCTCACCAATCCGCCCGCCGGCCGCACGGAGTTCACCGTGCGGTT